>Ga0209235_1000163_pt1 | contig 31475 bp, 28 predicted proteins | sample GraSoi013_1_20cm_4_FD_185817 | JGI IMG/M metagenome (GOLD analysis project Ga0209235, IMG submission 185817) | Grasslands soil microbial communities from the Angelo Coastal Reserve, California, USA - Sample 09_25_2013_1_20cm (SPAdes) (version 2) | ecosystem: Environmental > Terrestrial > Soil >... | reverse complement strand
ATCCTGCCGCTGCTGTATCCCGCAGAAAGGCGGCGATCACGAACGAGAGCGAGGCGAGGACCAAGAACGGTTGATGATTCTTGAGGCCCTCTCGCAACCAGACGCGGCGCTGGTTAAGTCGATTCACTGCATCTTGGACAGCCGAGGCCCTCTGCTCCGTAAGTCGCTCCGCCGTGGACCGCTGCCTCGTCAGGTCAAACCCCACTTCATTTTAAGCGTGTGTGGTTCTGGGCGGGTCGCGATCCGGGTCCACGTGCGTCCGCTACGAGGTCGTGGGCTTCGTCCGGGTTGCCAGCCCTCGATGAATCTCAAGAGTACGGGTCCTGAGACGCGGCATCCGTGTGACTCGAACAACTCGTCAATGGCACGCTCGCGCCGACGGCCCTCCGCGGCGGATAGCCTACCGGGTCATGGGAGCAATGATCCGTTCGAGCCCCCTGGTGAAGGCCTACTTGTTCCGCACCAACCTCTTGTTCTTCTTCGGCTCCGTGGCTCTCACCCTCGAACCTCCCTCATCCTTTACACGGTCCGCCTCAACGAGGTCGCCACGATCGCGCTCGTCCTGTGGGCAGGGTTCATCGCGCTCTTGGTCATGAGGCGACGCGACTTCGCATAGTCATGACCCGACTGAGGACAATCGGACATCCGAATGTCATTACGAGAGGTGGTCACGCATGATGCATTGGCCTCCTTTTCGGATCGCGCCCCTAGAATCTGGTTTTCCGAGTGAGGAACCTCCGCCGTATTCAGCACAACGGCTCATCATGCCCCCAGCGACGATCAGCTCGATTTCCATCCCGCGACCTTGAGACAGCCTCCCGAGCCGATCTCGGATGGGGCGAAAAACCGTTTATACGCCGTCCCCCATGTCGCGACGTCAGGAATCGCTGACAAACGGGGGGACGGATCGATACCGAGTTCTCGGGGCCATTTGCTCATCGGCGAGCGGTTGGCGAGACGACTCGAAGGCCTTGCTTGGGTAACCATCGTCGGGACGGTGTACTTCGTCCTCGCCGTCACCGCCCTGCACTTCCTCCGCCCGGATTACAACCCAACAACGCGACTCTTGAGTGATTACGCCGTAGGACCTTACGGATACCTCATGACGTCGGCTTGGTTTGCCCTCGGGCTAGTGTCCTTTGCGTTGGCCTTCGGAATCCGGGATGGAGTGGGCCCCTCACGAGCGAAGAGCGCCGGATCCCTTCTACTGGGGGCCGCTGCCGTCTTTGGCTTTCTGACTGGCATCTTCCCGCCGGATCTCGAAGGAAGTCCCTCAACGACCACGGGCGCGCTTCACCTTGCGGTCGGTTCGATCTCGTTCATCGCGTTCTTCGTTGCCATCTTTGTCAATTCATGGGGTTTCCGAACGGACCCGGCATGGAGGTCGAATTACCGCGCGTCCCTGGCGCTTGGATTCGCGGCCGTCATCATCCTCGCACTCCTCCCCGTGTTCGCCAACGCGGGATGGCCGGGAATCAGCCAGCGGGCCGCCATTCCCGTCGTCTCGCTCTGGCTGTTGTCCACTGGAAACCGGCTGCGGTCCGTGGCTCGCGCGAAGGTCCCGACGGAAACGAGCGTGCGTTCCGTTGCGTAGAATTCAATTGCGAACGCGGGCCTTTTACCCAGCGGACATGTGAATCCTTGGAGTCCAAGCCACATGATCGAATGTGCTGCGATTCATCCCTAGCAACGGTGATGATCGGTGTGGCGCTTGTCCTCGCAGAGGTTCGCACCAAGGATGTCACCCGCGTCATCGAGCGCAATGTGGACTGAGCGAGAGTCGGAGCGAGGCGCAGTCCCTCACCTCAAGTTATCCCTTCCGTGCGGTGATGAATGAGTGCAGGGCGCTCTCGGGGCACAAATGGCTCCCCAGCAGCAACATCAGACGAGAGAGCTGATGTCGGTTCGCAACGACGAAGTCCCTCAACGTCTTATCCTCGGACCCTAGCGCGTACGTCAATTGTCCGAGCGGAGCGATTTTGACATCTGTGAACCCCGTGTCCTCCGCCAGAGCCTTCAGCCCCCGCCGGGTGAAGAGTCGTGCCTCGTACTTGGTCGTGGAGACGGCGTACTTGCGCAGGTCTTTAGGTCGTTCCGCGCAACTCCTGCACTCGTTAGCCAGAGCGGTGTACGGGGAGTCCTCTCGCAGGATGTAAATGTGCCTTATCTGGCGCCCCGAACTCACGAAGAATTCCGTGTAGGCAGGTCCGTCTTTCGTCATCCGGAACCCGCGGGAGATCGTCCGTGTCCGTCCCCGAATCCAGTTCATGGCGTCCACGGCGATTAGGCCCGTAGGCCGGAGCACCCGGTGCAACTCCGAAAACATCCCCTTTGGATCCGCGACATAACTCAGGAGCACACCGCGACTAATCACAGCGTCGAATGAGGAAACTCGGAAGGGAAGGCTACAGGCGTCGCAGATCGAGAAATCCACGGAGGACCCCTGCTCCCTCCTCAATTTCTTGGCGGCCAGGCGCACCATCTCGGACGAGAAGTCCGTGGCGGTGAGGCGCGGTACCTCTCGCGCATGTACAAGGGTGCTCCCTCCCGTCCCGCATCCCAATTCCAGAGCCCGCATCCCCCGTGTGAGCGCGCGAGAGATGAGGACATCGGCCTCGAAGTAGTAGAACTGGTGCGGGTTTGTCGGGATCTCGATAATCTGGTCCCATTCGCGGGCTTCCTCATTCCAGTAGTGTGCTGTGTACGGCTGGAACCCAGCGGCCCGACCCATGGAGACAGATACCCTCGGCCAGCTTTATACCGTTCCCGCGGGTTTCTCCCCGTGGAGGGGACCGCCCCTCGCAGGCGTCGGTGGGTTGTCCCCCGTAGCCAACAAGAGGTGCCTCTGATCGACATCGAAATCCAGACCAACTTGAACGTCAGCGGCATAACGCGCGACTGCGGCAGTCACGCCGACTGTCTTGTTCCCTTGCCCAGGCACTGATCCAGGAAGGCTTGGGGCGTGCAGACAATTCCCCGCGGGGCCGTGTATTCCCGGATCCATTCGCGAACGCAGGATTTCTAAGAGCAATGTCCGGCGCGGCTCACCAAAGGCATGCCCTAACCCTCCCGGTTTCCCTCACATGCCAGCTTGATTAGCTGTAATGCAACCTCCAGGTCCTCTCGGGTTCTCACTGCGAAAGTTATCCACTCCGAATTCCCCTTCCGGAATCCGATTCTCGGATCCCGCCGGAGCTTGTCCCCACCAAGCCTCTGGAAACGCCTGGTGAGCCTGATGTCGATTTCTCGTCGACTATGGAAGTGGACGAATTCTCTGTCGTCCACGAAGTAAGCAGGATGGTTCCCCCATCTGGATTTTCTCCGCTGGACCCCAGTTAGGGAGAGGATTTTCGAGTCGAGGGGCTTCAGAGGATGAAATCCCGCCATGGTCCGACTGCGCCAGCATTTTGTAACGACCCCAAGAAGCTTGCGTCACAGGTCACGGGGCGTCAAAGGAGCCTCCGACACGGCCTTGAACCGTTTCGCGGACACTCGGTGAACCGATCGTCGTCAGTGCTACTACGAACTCCGAGAGCGTCAGACCTGTTGTCCTTTCTGGACTCGTGGAGGCGGGCAAGTCTCATGAACTGATGACTGGATACATGCCTCGTCTGGCGCTGAAGGCGAGTCTACCAAGAGCGAGGACATCGCCTCGGCCACGGGGACAAGATCCGAGCCCAGGGGGAAGCAACACGCGGATTCTCGCCATCGGAGGAACCGGTTTCATTGGCCGATACGTTGTCGGGCATTTGGCGAATTCGGGACACGATGTGGCCGTGTTTCACCGCGGGACAAAGGAAACCACTCTGCCGAGTTCGGTTCGACACCTGCACGGTGATCGCGAGCGATTGGCACACTTTCAGAACGAATTCCGTGACTTTGCGCCCGATTGCGTCCTGGCGATGGCGCTCCCTGCCGGGAATGATCAGACTGGTCGGCTATTCGTGGACGTGTTCCGAGGCATTGCACGTCGAACTGTCGTGATTACCAGCCGCGATGTTTACCGCGCCTTCGGCCGCCTGCGCCGACTCGAAACGGGAATGCCGGACCCAGTTCCACTGACGGAAACGTCGCCGTTACGGGAGAAGTTCTATCCGTACCGAAGCGGGGCCGCCGATCCGATGTGGGCCAATTCGGACGACCTCCTCGTGGAGCGCGCGGCCATGAGCGAGCCCCAATTTCAGGCAACCGTCATCCGTCTGCCCGTGATCTATGGCCCTCAAGATGAGTACTTTCACCGAACCTTCCCGTATCTGAAGCGGATGGACGACGGTCGGCGCGCGATCCTCTTGGATGAGGCACACGCCAACTGGCGGGACTCCAGGGTCTACGTCGAGGACGCGGCGTGGGCCATCGTCCTTGCCGCCACGGACGACCGAGCCGCCGGACACATCTACAATGTGGCACCGACCCGAACGTTGACGGAAGCCGAGTGGGTCGAAAGCATCGGGAACGTGGCAGGATGGTCCGGGGACGTCGTTCGGGTCCCTCGCGAGCACATGCCGAAGCACCTCGTGCGCGACTTGGACTTCCGTCACGATTTAGCGCTTTCGTCCCGGCGGATTCGCGACGAGCTCGGGTTTTCCGAACGGATTTCGTTCGAACAAGGACTGAGAAAGACAGTTGAATGGGAGCGGAACAACCCGCCCGAGATTCGGCATGGCCTCTTTGACTACGAGGCCGAGGACATCGCCTTGCGGGGGACTGCACGGTAGAACTTTGAACCTGCACGCTAGGATCTGCTTCCGTATTCGAAGCGTTTCACCGTCGTTCAAGGTTCAATTTCCGCTCACCTCGTGCTTCGAATGGATCGCCACGCAAATCGCCGTGGTCATCTTCATCCGCTGAATCCTAGGGAGAATCGCGCCAGATCAGGTGCCTTCAACCTGTGGCGCGTGCGAATGGTCGGATTCGTAAGCCGATGTCGTTGACTAGCGGTAGGCCGACCGTCAGTGATTGTCTCCGGTTAGCGGCACAATCTGGCATGCCTGCCAGGATCGGGTACGCACGCAAACCGCGGTATGAGCTGCATTTCGTTGAAACTACTTTCTTTCGTGAGTCGTGTGTTCGCGAGTCAGCTGTGGCGCGCGCTCACTCACCCCCCCGTGGCGGTATGCTTATACCGGGCGTGAGCGATTCGGGGGCGCCATAAGGCTGTGCGGGGGACGCTTCCTTCTCTCGATGGGGCCGCGTCTAGTGAGTACGTCTTTCCGCCGAGCGGAGGGATCTGGGATGACGGAGGGACGCGGTCGGTACATTTCGGTACGACAGGCTGGCGGCTTGCGGAGATGTGAGGGACGATTTCGTCGAGCCGAAGGCAGGAAATCAATTAGCGTCGGTACTCCAATGCGCCGTCGGGATGGGAGTGGGGCCAACTCGGTTCTTCAAGTGGTCACCCTTGTACGCTGCTAAACGCCTCACGAGAGCCTTCGCCGTTGCCGCGACCTTGTTGATGATCTTCGTGGTGGCCGACTCGAACGTCGTGAAGGCCGCTTCTGCTGACCCGTTGGCCGCTTTTCAGGACGTTGCCAACGCCACCAATGAGACGCCATCTCCCCCACCCAAACAACCGCCGATTCCTTCCGGGGCTCCGCAGCGCGAGGTGGAGCCCGGGACGATAACGCAAGGATGGAGCAACGATAGTCCAGTATCGCTGGTAGCCGACCGCAGCGAGCCGAGGCTAATCGAGACCGGTAGCCAACTGATCTATGAGACTTCCTACGGCAACTTCTTCCTGTCAAACGATTCCCCATATTTCGTCGGGGTCAGCAGCCGGGAAGATATTCACGGAGAAAACGAGGTGGCCAATTCGGCGTTTCTCGTGATGTATAAAGGCGCAATCTTGCAGCCGACCAAGGGGACCATCGACGCATCGTCCCCGAACAACCTGACGTTCCACTACGAGGTATATGCAGAAAACGAATCGGTGGGAATTGTTAGAGTAAGCTACACGTTCTCCACCGACCGGACCAAGATTTCGGCTTCCTTCAAGAATTCAATCGGAATACCGGAAACCTTCCGGATTGTCTGGCTGACCTTCACGACGTTCGACGTCGTTGACACATGGTATGCTTCGGGCGTTGAACAGAGGTTCGAAGACCTTCCTTTGGAACCGTACTGGGGACGGCCTTTGTTCGGCACGATGCATGCAATAGGATGGCTGGACCAGACCGCGGTGAAACCATCGAAAGGTGCCAACGGGCTTCGCCTGGAAATGACCGACGTCCCTTTGGATAGCTTGGGCGTCACCTATGCAGGGCAGCTCTCGTTTGGAAAATACTCAGGCAACGCGGTCCTAACCACGTTCTCTCCGGCTAAGCTGTCCATTGACCCGCAGCTTGTCCTGTCCAACGTACCGTGGGATGCCACCGCCTTTTCGTCTATCCAGCGTAAGACGCTCTACGATGGCGAGCGTTATTGGATTTTCTGGAAGGAGGGGACTAACACAATCAAGTACGCTTGGAGCATCGATGGCAAGACATGGAATTTCGCAGGTTCGCCGGTCGTAACCACCAGCGGTTCATTGACGTATAACTTTGCCGTTGCGAATTATGGGAAAACTGTAGGCGTGATCTGGGTGGACAGCAACACGCCCAAGAACATCAATGCTCGGACCGGTCTCCTTGCGGTCGACTCGATACTGTGGGACTCGGCTCTGACGATACTGTATACCGGTGATTACAACATCGGAAAGCCCCCTGTCATTGCTTTTACGAGTCAAGGCAACCAGTTCGGGATCGTATGGGTGGAGACCACAAACGAAGTAGGATTCAAGCGATTCACCTGCACCGGACAGGGCACTTCGGGGTTCAGTCCGTGCGCCAATTGGTCGGCTGCCCCGAGAGACCTGGTTTCGTGGGCGGTCTTGGACAGCTACTATGTCACTCTCGCCGCGTTCAGCGACGGATCGGGAAGTCTAATCAGATTCATCGTTCAAAATTCCGGAACATATACGAAGAGTTTTTTCCATGTCAAGTTATTTCGAAGCGACGGGAGCAGCTGTTTTGACGACGCCGAGTTTGGCCATGTGGACGTTCGAAATGGAGACTCGTGGATAAATGATGGACTGTTCAGCACAGCGCCTTCGGGGAATGAGGTTCGCTTGTTTATTGTCGATACTAGTACAAATCGGATTCTTGACTATGCATTCGGCAGCAACTGTGGGACAGGGCAGGACACGACGATTACATCCCAAGTGGGAGGCCTAAAGTATCTCTCTGCCGGCGCGGCACAGGATGGGTCAATATTTCTGTTCTACGTCGAAGGCTCTCCGGGAGGAATACAACTTGCTAGAATTGTCCCTTATACGGTGCTTACTACGGAGACCCCGACTACTCTATTGACCTATAGCGCCCCCTGCCTTGTAACAATCGCCGAGCACTTCAGCCATTTCACTCCGATGCTGTTTACCAGACACTCCTCTGGGTCAAGCTGCGGGTCTCCCGGCACCTACTACTTGTATTACGTCAACTATCCGTTGCCGTTAGATGGAGAAGCCGCCGTCAATAATCCATGGGCGGCAAAACTGGGAACACCATTCGTCACCGATACCGGCGGAGTGGTAAGTCCAACCACGGGTTTGCTGTCCACCGGTCAAGTATTGGTCGGAGGAACGCCGTCGGTTGGTTTGATTTACCGTGAGCCCGGACTCTTCTACCGGACCCAGAGTGGCAACGATGAGGCTCTCCTAGGTCCGGATGCTCATCCAATCATCCCGGGAATATACTATGACTTGCCCTGGATTTCTGCCACGACTTTGCATATGCAGGGGGGACAGACATTCCCTCTTTCGCTGACCGGAATGTCCGGCGACCTCCGGTGGTTCAACAACAGTCGGGGCATGCGATACACGCTCAAGAATAACGCGACAACGCAGCAGTACACCCTCACGCTCCCTTCTGGAGCGTATATGATATTCAACGCTGTCACCGGGAGTTCAAGTGAGTGGGACCTCGCCAAGGTCTATACTGACACGAACGGCCTGAACAGTGTGACTTACAACTTGGATTTTGGCATAACGGGTTCGATCGTGGATGGTTCCGGCAGGGCGATTACACTGAACCCCACGGGTCGTCCTGACTCGATAGTCTACGGAAACGGACAGAACATTGGTTTGACAGACCTGGGCGTTCCTATCGGTTGCCCCGGAGGAACTGCTTCGGATTCAGGGACCCTTCAGGTCACGGACGCGATAGGACGGCTCACGAAGTACTACGTTTGCCACTGGAGACTGGAGAAGGTAGAATCTCCCAACGGGGGCCGCGTTAACTATACTTTTGCGACATATAATGCCAATCCCGGACGTAGCAACCAGGTGTGGCAAGGTACCGAAGTCTACTCGCTTCCCCTTCTACAGATGGATATCTATAACGAAAGTGGTGCCAACCTCAAAGCTCGAAGCCTCGTCTTCAACTGGAACTTCCAGAATGGCGAAGTTGTTCGAGCACTTGTTAATGTCACCGACAAGTCAGGGGTTGTCCAGGGAAGCAACGAATACATCTTCAATTCCGCGATGGGCACCGCAAGCGTTCGCACATACGATTCGGCCGGGCAAGTTGCGTATTACGACATGCAAACCCTGAACGGCGCAAGCATGAAAGATTTGTCTGGTAATGCGAACGACGGGTCGATCGTAGGAACCCTGACCGACATACCAGGCAAGTACGGGCGAGCCAGAGAGGCCGCCGGAGTGGGAAACTATGTTGACATTCTGACCCCAGTCGGGCTTCCACCGAGAACTCTTACTGTATCGGCGTGGGTGAAGCTCAACGCGCCCGTGAACTGGATAAACATAGCCAATCACAATTGGCTTAATGCCGCTGGAACCTGGGTGATGGCAGTCGGCAGCGCATCGATGGTGCTGTTTGGGTTCACGCCGGATGGCAGCACACAGGACACAGTATCGTCAGCGGCCCTTTCCTCCGGCTATCACAGTTTGATTGGAACCGTAGATGGAACTACGGGCACAGTTGCAATCTATGTGGATGGGGTTCAGTCTGCAACTCACACATACTCGCCGGTAACTCTTGCTACGAGCGGATTCCTGACGTTCATGGACCAGTCGGCCTCTGGGGGAAACATCGACTTAGACGAGGCGCGTGTTTACAACAGGTTGCTTTCCTCAGAGGACATTGGAGTCCTGTACGCCAAGAACTCACTCAAGCGAGCCGAGCAGCAGAACTGGTACTCCATCAACGATCAACCGCACGTTTCGGAGGGATTCGTTGGAGACCAGACGACGGCGTCCGTTGTTACGCAGGACGCAATCGACGATTGGGGGAACCAAATCTACCATCGGGACGCACTCGGTAACGAGACCTTTGCCTCCTACGCGAACACGAACCACCAGAATCACTTCTACGCTCCCGGCAGACTAGCCAAGATGGCCGGCCCAATTTTCAACACGGAGTTCTTCGACTTCGGCAGTGGGGTTTTTCCGCCAGGCGGGGCATGGACAGTCGCAACTACGTTTAATCCGCCGCCGCGCCTCGATTACGGCAATTTCGACAAGGTTGCTCCTTCATTGGTCATGGGCGTTCCATCTTCGGGTACGACTAATTTGACTCACATTCTAACTGCCTCAAGTCCGACATTCTTGGAGTTCCGGGCGAGACTCAACGTGCTCGGGCGTTTTGAGATCCGTCTGGGAACTTCCACGAGCTACAACGTCGGGGTCCGGTTTACCACGAGCGGTACGATCGAAGCCTATGACCGTGGAACGAACGCTTGGCATACATGTACATTGCCGAGCCTTGGACCGGCGACTTATGCCACGTTTTCCTGGTACCGAATTAGCATAATCTTTACGTGGCCCTACAAGACATATCTGAACGGAATTGACTTATCTTGTGGCAGCCCGACAAACCTGGGTGGTCAGACCCAGATTAGTTTTGAGGCGTTCGGCCCCGGTTATGTTTGGTCCGCTTGGCTAGATGACATCAAGATCTACCATAATGACTGCAACGACCCGCACTGCCAGAGCGACGCCGTGTTGGACATCGGATTTGACGGGCTTCAGTCTCGTCAGTCGATTGCCCTTGTCGGTGAGGATGGCTCGGTCGTCGACCAAACAATGCAACCGGGTGCCGGAACCGTTTGGCTTTCATTCAATTCTGCTCTAACGGGGCCGTACAAGAACTACGAAAACGGCGACAACACAAAAACGATGGTTCGAATCTACGCGGAGGACGGCACCCTAGAGTATCAGTCCCCGCTGACGAGATTCTTTGTCGGAGAGCGATACGCGTACACGAGACCGAGGGCGCTTGCGGACGAGCTCGTTAGAACGACTAGTGGTGCATTGAGATGGCCGAATACAATCTACGCGGACGAGAAGAATGCGGGCACCTGTTTTGACGTTCCCGGAAAAATAGTTGCCTGCTCTGGTTCGTGGTCGTGGCAACAAAGCCCGACTGTGCGTGGAGCGCTGAGAGGAAACTACGTTCACCTCACACCTTTCGACTATGGAAGCAGAACGCACTACTTTACGTTCGATATCGGAGACCCTATACCGGACTACTTCATTTCGTATGTTCGCATTCCGGAAGGCAAGTCTCCCGACGGAATTCAGTTGATGGTATATTTCCGAGACGATCTCTGTACCCCCAGTCCGTGTTGGAATGAGGTATATTGGGGAGTCCCGGGAGATTATCTGAATGTTCCTCCATACCCGTTTAAGAAGAGTTATATGGGGCCGGTTCCAGCCGTGCGAAATCAGTGGATTCAATTGATCGTGAGTCGCAGCGACTTTGGAATCCTTCCATCGGGGACCTATTGGTGGGGAGTTGGCTATGGGCTCTCTGGTGGCGAGGCCGAGTGGGACGTTACTACCACCACATCTGACGCACAATCGAAATTGCTTGTCTACGGTCTCACGTCGCTAGGTAGCGGCCTAACGGTTGGAGTATACGATTCGACAAATAATGCATTAGTGACAACCGGCACGCAGACCGGAGATTTTGCTACAGTCAATCTGTACAAACCTCTCTCACTATATAGCTGGGACGCTTTCCCCATCCAAGGTAACATCAAGATTTACGACGGTAGCAACGAGTACTACTTTGGCCCGCTGAAGAACCTCTGGCCCCAGGACATCTTTACATATGCTGGTCAGTCCGCTTTCTTTGATCCGAAATCGAGCGGAGCCACTTATTGGCCCTCCCCCTCGGTGCACACGGCCCAGATTGGTGCCAAGAAGTTCAGCGGCGACTGTCTCGATGCAGTGCTTTGCTATGATATGGAGAGCAGTACGGAAGGGCCACCTTCTTCGGATGGTTTCGGTAGTGCATCGGCTCGGATGATTGATCTGTCGGGCAGGAACAACTTCGGAAGAGTCTGGGGAACGGACATATACATACCGTACTTGTCGCCCCCGACGAGTGCCGCAGCCGGACTCGGAACCGTCTTCGGCGGCGCATCTCGTACCTCCTACGTCTCTGCTGTAGACAGCTCGACCCTTAAATTCGGCACTGGCGACTTCACTCTGTCCGCATGGTTCAGGGCAACCACATTACCCGCAACAGGTGCCGCATATGAGATCTTAGGCAAGCGGGTCGCAAACGCCGGCAACTACGAGATTCAGCTTAGCAATGCCGGAGGAACTACCAAAGTTGTCGCCTTTGTTGGAGATTCCTCCGGAAACGTCCCGGTGACGTCCAATGCGACGATTAGCGCAACCACACTTTACCATGTGGCCTTTCGGAGACTATCTGGAACCGTATCTTTGTGGTTGAATGGAGCCATCGCTGCTAGCACGGTCACTGGGACTAAGAACACCGACAGCACTTCTAACCTAGACGTTGGAAGAGACCCGTCATCGGCTGCCGAATACTTTGACGGAACCATTGACCAAGTTGTCCTCTACAACAAGGCCCTGAGCCCGATCGAAATTCTGAGCCGGTACCACTCGAGAATACCTGGCGCCCCGCAGATATACCTGCAACCGCAAACTAACGGACTGGTGCAAAGGAGCCGCGTGCCGTATGAAGGCACGTATCTATATGCATTGGCGACTTATGATTCGAGGGGAAATGTTCTCACAGTCAGCGATGTCGGCCGTGGGACAAACGGCGGTGCGAATACCACAACGTACACATATGGAGGCATCGTCTACGGAGATTACCTCACGAAGGTTACGAGACCTGATCTAAGAGAAATCTACTACGCGTATGATTTCCAGATGGGGACAAAACTTGGAACGCTGGATATCGATTGCCGAAGGTCACGCACGCAGTACGACGCGATGGAAAGGCCTATCCAGACTTCTGTCTATGATTCCGACCTCAGCGAAGTACTCCATATCGACATGGAGTCATATGCAGACCAAAGTAATCATCTCAAGGATGTGAGCTGTGCTGGGACTACCGATTCCAGAAATGGGCAGACCATCATCCCTTCGGGAACAACCGAGGTAGCTGGTGTCGACGGGGTTGCTCGCAACTTTGCCCTCACGTCCGACTATCTGGATGGGGGCGATGCCTCCACTACCCGACCAGCATCCGTCACGGTTTCGGCCTGGGTGAGGACCAGTTCCTCCGCGAATCAATGGGCGGTTTCAAAGTGGAAATCCGGTAGCGCGCCCAACAGTCATTACTTGCTGACGGCCCACTATACGGGAATCACGCCGAATCGGCCGTCATTCCATATATCCAACGGAGTTAGTTCGGATTACATAGCAACGGTTAGCGCGACCATCAATGACGGCCGCTGGCATTTCTTGGCTGGGACGTACGATGGCACGACAATCTCGATCTATGTCGACGGCCGCCTCGACAACAGCAAGCCTACAACGATCGGGGCCCTTCAGACCGCCGCGAAGGGAACGGCGATCGTGGTGGGTCAAGAGTCCAGCAAGACTGGACTGGCCCCGTTCGTTGGGTCTATCGATGACGTTCGAGTGTTTAACGTGGCCCGTTCCGCATCCGACGTCTCAAGTCTCTGGAGATTCTCCTACAAGCTTTTGTCACGGTCGTCGCTTGCATACGATGACATGATTTCAAACGTTGGATGGACTGCGAATCCAACCTGGCCGGGCTACCAGTTCGCAGATATTACCTCGTATGATCCGACATCCGTACCACGCGCTCTGTTCTTCGACATGCAGACCATGAGGTTCTCCGGGATTTCTGGAATCGCGGATACCGTTGAGGACCTGTCCGGCAACGGTAACCATGCGACGTTCCAGGGGACCGGCGGCCTCCCTGTCTCTGTGGCGGGACAAGTCGGTAAAGCTCTGAAATTCACGGCGAGTCTTCAAGAGCATCTCGATATCTCCTACAAGAACAACAAGCTTAACCTCAGCGGGCCGCTCACAATCGCGGCTTGGGTAAATCCTTCCGGCGTGAATGTTACCAACCCAATATTCACAAAGGGGTACGCGAGTAGCCTGCAGTACTATACAGATATCCACAAGTCTGGGCCGAAGTGGTATTTCGGGATTGAAGTGAAGAACAGTGCCGGACAATTCGTGTGGGTCAACTCTACGACAGCACTCTCGACAGGGGTCTGGACGCACGTTGCATTCACCTACGATGGCTACAATGTCAAGCTCTACGTTAACGGTGTCGCGGACGCGAGCACCGGAACGATCCGGTGGCCGCTCGCGACCACCACTTACGATGCCCTGATTGGGGCCTACGCGACGTTTCCTACGCCTTATTTCGATGGCTCGATCGACGAGGTTCACGTTCTGGCTACGGCGATGAGCAGCACCGAAATCGCCGCGCTATACGCAGGAACCGAAAAAAGCCACGTGTCGAAGACCTATCAGGACGGTCTCGGCCGAACGGTCCGAAATGTTGTCATGGACTTGTTTGGAACCAAGATCGTGTCGGTGGCAACCTTGGGCTGGAACGACAAGCCAGTCTATGCCTACATTCCCAGCGGCGGATATTTCACCTACACCTATGATTTCCTCGGGAGAACCGTAACGACCCAGACGCCCGGCGACTCCACGATTTCTGGCTTGTCACGCTCAGTCTTCAGCGAGAAGGCAAGCCTGATCGAGTCTGTCGATGGCGCGGGCCGGAAAGCCTATGTCAAGACGGACCTGCTCGGCCGCACGATCGAGACCGCCGTGTGGAATCCTCAGATCGGTGCCTATGGGAACCTGACAAAGGTCACGTACAATTCCCTTTCCAAGGTCATCACTAGCCAAGACGCCAAAAGCCAGACCACAACGACATATTACAACTCATTCGGCAAGCCCAAGATCACAGTCTTCCCCGATGGAACGTACGCACTCGTCTACTACGACGACAATCTCCGGGCGTTTGAGTCGGTCGACAGCATGGGAAGAGCGTCAATTTCGACTTATGACAGTCTCGGCAGGGTCACGGCGGTGACGCTCAAGCCATCGCTCTCCACTTCCTGTTCAGGAAACCCCAATCCATGCGTGGTCACGTACGTCTATGATCCCGTTCACGACGACCTGCTAACCGTGGACAACACGACCGCTAAGATTACCCGGACCTATGACGGCCTGCACAGAATCAAGACGGAGAAGCTGGACGTGCCGTCCTCGAATCCGACTTTCACAGGTACGATTACCTATTCGTTTGACAACGCGAGCAGGATAACCGACATTCAATATCCTGCCGGACTCAACTCCCTCCATGCCGTGTACACGTACGATTCGCTGGGCAGGACTCAGCAGCTTGATTACGGCGGCTCCAAGTACGCCGTCCTGACATACGACTCGGTTGGCCGGCTGGACAACATCCGCTACTGGAAAGGGAGCACGGACACCCTGATCGTGGAAAAATACAACTATGACGCGAGGGACCGGATCACCCAGATAAAGGTCTCCAAGTCGGGGACGACGACGACGTACATGCGGCTGTACTATGGATATAACCGGGCGTCAGAGATCGCGAACTCAACAGATGACATGTACGCCAACGGCGGGGCCAGCAACGCGAAGGCCATCACTTATTCCTATGATGGGAACGGTCGCCTGGCGCAGGCGATCGGACCGTTTAGCGCTGCGCTTGACGGGCTGGGCGACCACGCCCAGGAGTACGAGTGCTATGACTACGACCAAGTGGGTAACCTTGGTCACTGGAAGAGTGGGTCTAGTTCCTGCTCAACGGTCTATACGTATAACGTCACGGGATGGAACCGGCTGGACTCCTTCTCGTTCAACACGATGGGCTTCGCATATAGTGGGGCGGGCTCCCTGCTCACGAAGGTCGAAAGCGGCGTTACGACAACCTACACTCATGACTTCCTACAGCAACTGACAAAGGTGGTGTCCGGCGCCAGCACATACACCTACAGTTACGACGGTCTTGGCCGCCGGGTGAAGATGGTTGACCCGTCCGCAACTTCGTATTTCATGTACTCGGGAAGCAAGATGCTGTACAGCAAGGTCGGCGTAACGGAGACCGCCTACATCTACCTAGGCGACCGACTTCTGGTTCGGAAAGAAGGCACCGGAACGACACCGGAGGCCCGATATTACCACCAAGACCTCTCCACGAACGTTCGGCTCATTTCCTTCTACAAGGATTCGAATCCGCAGCGGGGCGTCAACGTCGATGCGAAGTACCGATACAAGCCGTTTGGCGACATCATCACGCTCACGACGCCACCCGCCGACCCGAGGTTCAAGTTCGCCCATGGGGAGCTCGATTCAGCCTTGCGCCTGTATCACATGGGCATGAGGTACTACGACCCGGTCGTGGCGAGGTGGATCGAGCGCGACCCAATCGGTCCCGGGTACCACTACGCCGTTAACAATCCGATTTCGTTCATTGACCCAACTGGCGCCGTGGCTTGGCTTGGCGGGCGGTTGACGGACTTCCAAGGAACCCTGAATCAGCTCCATGACTTCTTTACTTACACTCGGACTGGACGCACGACGTTGTTCCTGCTTACCGCCATCGTCGCGATCGCACTGGTCCCTGTGGGTGTCGGATGGATCCTGCTAGCTGGGCTCGTCACCGGGGCGATTTTCGTCGCTTATACTGCCGTGGCCAGCGGAGGTCGGGCGACCTTCGACGACTACTACGCCGCGTTCACATTGGGGTTCGTCGTCGGGACGACCATCGCCAGCGTGTACCAGAGCTTCCGGCTGGCTGGGGAAGCGGCGTTGGCGAGAGCCGGGCCCGCCGCGAGGGCTGGCGCGGAGGCCCGGGCCGCGTCGGCCGCCGAGACGAGGCTGAGCGGCGGCCTGGCTGCGGACGAGAGGCTCGCAATGGACGCGCCGGATGTCGTATCGAGAGCAGCCCAAACGGCGAAGACGCCGCTTGCTGAGGACGTGCGTTACATGGATCCAAAGGCTATTCGTTTCTCTCAGGAATATGTCAGCCCCCGCTTCGGTGGTCGAGTGGCAGGGAGGCTCGGACCTGAGGACTTGGCAGAGGCCTTGCGTACTGGCGCGGTGCGGCCGCAGGACGTTGAGCCCATACGGGTCTTCCGGGATCTGAATGGAGAATGGTGGACTCTTGACAATCGACGTCTGCTGGCGTTCCAGATTGCCGAGGAGCGAGTTCCGACAGTTGTGGTGTCCGCAAACGACCCCATTATCGCCGTGGAAATTGCTAGCAAGTTTCAGCCGATCGAGCAGGGCCTTGCCGTCCACATAGTGGATGCCCAAGACCCCGTTGCGTCATACCTTTGGTGGAACCCCCTGGTGGCATAGAGTTGAGCACTCAGGTGAGGTCGGCCCGCGAATTCGCGGACGACGTGCATCGGCTGGTGGCGGAATTCGAGACGAGTTCCGCTCGTTCGCTAGAAGAATACCTCCGTGCGCTGTGGCATTCAATTTCCAAGCGTGATCAGGCAAATCCGTCCTACGGACTATTTGCGTCGCTACTCCGAGACGGATTTACCCTCGAGCCAGCGTCTTTCGACGATTCTTGGCTAGCCGTGACTCAACCTCCAGCCAACCCTTGGTTCGCTAGGAAAGACTTGTCTCGTTTCGGGATTTCTGCACCTTCGGGCGGCCCAGCGTCTGTCCCATCGGCTACTTCAGACTGGGACTGCCTTCTCGGCACGCTTCGTTTCCAGATTGGCGACTTGCGCAGGATGGGGAAAGGAAAGGAGCGTGAAAAGTGGCGGTACTTAGGTTCGAGGTCGCCAACGGGGAACACCTGGTACAATTGGGACCCATTCCTCTATCTTGACCAGGGAGCTTCTGGGTTCCTGTACCACCTCGAGAGTGGCCACCTTGTTGGTTCTAACAACGAAGTTTGCAATTGGGCAGCGTTAGCTTTCTTTCTAGAGATGGGAAGGCTGTGGGAGTAGCCTGTATCAGCTACGGCTAAGAAAGCCTTTTCTGCACTCGCAAGAACCGGCGATACCTTCATGACCTAGCTGTGGCCCGCACGAGGACATCCGCAGAGGTGCCTGTGTGCTCGGCCGGATCCGCAGAGGCAAAGACGGGTCCCTTCGCGGCAAGCATCTCTCGAATGTGAAGTAAGACTCGAGCCAAGATGATTGCCACAGGGTTCCTCCGACGCGTTCGATGGCGAAGAATTGCCTTCGGATTCGATCACTCTGATGGGCCGATCGACGGATCGCGCGCCTCAACACAGACCTGACCGCGGCAACCGGTTCGTCGCCAACGGATTCAGGCGAATGGGCCCGGCATGAACCCCCTCGACGGTTTGGCGAACCACGCCTGCGGTTTTTAGGGCCCGAGTCGGGCCCACGCCCTCGCCTCGGCCTCGGCGGTAACCGCGGAGTTCGTCGAACCCGCCGACCTGTTTGACTGGGACGACCTTGTCGAACTGTCTAGGCGAGCCTTGACAGACGCTACACCGAATGTCACAACCGTTCCCTCTCTTCACGATCTGGCAGGCGTCGTGGTGGAAGCAGTTTTCGCGTTTACCCGACTTGCGATGCCCGATGGCTGGTTCGTCGCGCGATTACTTCGACTCCTCCCAGTTTCGAGGGGTCCTTCCATTCCTCGAGCAGTTTGTCTGGCAGGGAGGTCTCATCCAGTACCGCTGGAAGGGTATCTGGCGTCATCTCGTCTTCATGGAAGACGAACTCGTCCTGGTGACGCCACCAAGTCCTCACTCCTCCGCTTCACCACCGATGCAACTGGAGGAAGCAAGGACCGTGAGACCATTAGCGGAGGACGACATGTGGGGCTATCGTCCCTTACGCCAACCCTGTCCGTGTTCGGCTTGAACACGGTCGGTCGAGGTCGATGCATACCTTTCTTTATGTGAACACGAACCGTCCTGATGTGCTCCGCTGGAAGGAAGGTCCCAGGAACGATTTGCGGGTTGACTTCGGCCTCCTTTGGGGACACTTCTTCGACCCGTCGAAGCTGAGATCCCATGGAATCGGTACAAAATGTGCGTGTTTGGGTCGTTCCCGATTCGCCCCTCGTCCCCGCACGCCGGGGCCACGCGGCCTCGGCTCTTCCGCTAACTCTGATTGTCGGTCGCGAGATCGGAGCGCTCGTCGTCCTGGACATGCGAGGTCCACCGCATGCCTTCGTCTTCCCCGCTTCTCTCGCCGTGGACGTGGACCCGGAACAAATCGGAGTCGCGTACTGATTAAACGGGGCAGGCCACGCCGCGCGGTTGCTAGGGTTCGTCGGCCTTCTGGAGGGACGCGATATAGGAGCGGATCTCGCCTTTGGTGAAGGCGGAGGCTTCCAAAGCGCCCGAGGCTTTCGCCAACTCCGAGTACTTATCATAGAGGCCAGTGACCTGCCTCTCCATCACGATTCCACTCTCCGCCTCCCCGATTGATTTGAAAAACCCCGTCGACTCGCGGATCTCCCGTCGCAGGTCCTGGGTAATTGAGAAGTAGGAAGCCAAGGACGTGAAGGCTGCGAACGAAAGGGTGGCAGACGCGAAGAACGCGAAGAGAGACGCGTAGCCGGCGAGCGGAAACGAAGTCCCCAGCATGAGTCCCATGCCGCACGTCGCCCCGGCAAAGAGACCGTAGCTGTATGCGAACGTCTCAAAATAACCTCTCGCTATGGGATTCGCGAAGAGCGGTGCTAGGAGGTACCAGGCCCATAGCAAGACGGGCCCCGCCATGATGAATCCGACTTTCAAGACCGTCGACAGCGCCTCGGTAGGTTCCAGGCTCAATTGGGGATAACCCATGATAATGAGATTGGGGACGAACAGCGCCGGGGCGGAAAGCGCTATTGCGGTGAACTTTATCCACCCGAAACCACCGAAATAGGCACGCAGCATCAGAATGAGACCCGTGTGAGTCAGAAGCACGAAAGCAATGAAACTGGTCGCCGTCCCGTTCGGAACGACTTCGGGTTTCGGGTTACCGGCGTAGTCGGCGACGAGGTGAAACCCTGCGAAACTCACCAGCGCGAAGCTGCTCAGGGCGAATGCCAAGACGACAACGTTGTGCACCCGCCGATGCCACTGAAACAGGCGCGATCCTCGCAACCCGAACACGCCAATGCTCGCTGCGAGGATGACTCCCTTGACAAGCTTCGCAGCCGAATTGATGGCACCGGCGTCCATCTCCCCGTACGGTGCCTGCTGGACGTACATAGTGGCCAGCATGGTGGCTGCGAAGACGGAGATCCCAATCATCGCAATCAGAAGCGATCGAGTAAGGAACTTGGGAGACACGATCGCCAGTCTTGCTTTCGTATAGGGGAAAAGCAGGAGCGTGCCGACGACCAGGAGAGGCGGCAGGAAATAGAAACCGGCCTTCCGGATAGAGTCGGGGAGAACCTCGATCTCTTTCAGCATCGAGTCGACAGCAAGCAGGGCGACTAATAGGACAACGAGATATCTAGCAGGGATCGGGCGAGCGAGTCGATCAAATCTCACGGTCGACCGTCCCTCCTCCTCGACCGGTAAGGTCCCTGAATGGAAAAGGGCTCTTGCGTCGGATTGGCCTAACGGTCAAGCGGCCCCGAGGGTCCGAATCCGGTCCGCAATGCCGCGGAGTGTTTGGACGAAGAGATGATTGGGCTGTGAGACCGCGAAGAGCTCCTTTGATCCCTCGCGCTGGAGTTGCCAGAGGCAGGGGAGGGATCCGAGTACCGGGCGACCCAGGCTCTTGATAATCGATGCCTCGATTCTCCGGAGTTCATCGTCCGGCACAGGTCCTCCGCAACCTTCGCACACGATGCGATTCAGAATCAAACCGGTGCGCTTGCCCAGGGCATCGATGATCCCCTCGATGAGGAGTTTTGTTCCTTCGATGTCAAAGTCATCGTACTTCATGATGAGGACGGCAACATCCGCCGCCGCGACGGCGTTGACCGACGAATAGTACATGCCCGGACTCGTGTCGAAAATCATGTAGTCGATCTTCTTCTCCTGCAGCAGCTTTCGCTTCGCGGCGAGGATCCGGCGCAGTGCATTCGACTCCCATTTCCTGTCCCTCGTCATCATGAATCTCATCGCTTCGGGGGAGGGATCCGCGTAACTTGCTGAGAGCACACCGTTCGTCCCGTTGAGGGGGAATTCGGTAAGGACCTCGTCGAGGGTGCAATTACCCTTGAGGTAGTCGTTTAGCCAGCGCTTTGGCTTTGTTTTGAGGAGGATGTGGAGGCTGGGCCCGCGGAAGTCGTAGTCGAGAAGGCATACCTTCTTTCCCATCTTGGACAGCAGGACGGCGAGGTTTGCCGAGATCAATGTCTTTCCGGTTCCGCCTTTGTAGGAGTGAACCGCTACCGCGATACCCATGACTCCTCACGCCCCCGGTCCGAAGTAGACATCTCTGCCCTTTCGCTTCTTCGTAAGGAGGCCCATTCGCACCAGCTGGTTCAGGTAGTCGCTCTCAGCGGCCCTCGTCCTCCCCGTCTTCCTCGCGACTTGTCGGGCGGTCGCTTCTCCGAACTCGGACAGCGTCATCGCGCTCTTTCGGAGATGGTCAGGGAGACTCAAAAGGGTCTCTACGTCCAGGCCGATGTCAGGTGAAGATCCAGGCGTGCCCGTCTTAGAGGATTGTGTCTTCATCAGCAGGGCGAGCTTTGAGTTAATCTCTCTCAAAGAACGATCGATTTGCGTGAGGACCTTGTTAAATTGGCTTATTCCAGTCTGACGAGTCATTCAATCACCGTCTAGTCCTTCAGTGTTTCACATCTACACTGGGCGCCATAAATACATTCCGTATCCTGGGAGCGCCCTGGATACCTGACGAATCTCCTCTAATAGTCGTCGCTGTGTAGCGCACAGAGACTATATATATCGCAATAGTGTATACGTGAGCAACATAAACACGAAGGAGGTCAAAGAACATGAACCTGAACTGGAGTACGTGGGCCACACCGCATGCGAATGACTCTGTGGTGCCGGGTGCTGTGCTGGCTGCCCAAGCGGGCGATTCGCCGTCGGCGAATCCGTGCAAGCATTGTACACACACGCAATGCGGCGCATGCATCTGCCTCAGCCGCTCGCTTGACAACCGTAGCGCAACCCCGCGTCGCGAGCAATAGAGGTACCCGAATGATCCTTCGCCTCCCGAGCAACGTGGGGTGTGGCGGATTGTCGCGTCCGAGAGCATCTGGAAAGCTTTGAGTCGTTGTCGATGCCGCGCCTTTTGCCCGCTCGCCGTCCGAACGTGTCCGACGAGATGATTCAGGCAGCCCGCCTCGGCCGACTCTTCCCCGAACTGAACCCCGAGAGCGAATGGCCGGACTCCTGGAAAAGAGTCGCCTTTCGGGACGCCGCGCAGCTCCCGATGGTCCCTCTCGGTCCCTCCCGACCAATCGACATGGTGGATCTCCTGCTTCGTCACGAATCGTCCCGCGACCTCCGACCCGACCCAATCCTCGCCGAGCAGGTGTCCACATTGATGACTGCGGTTGCCATCAACAGGAACGGCTCCACAGCCGACTTTGCTGAATCCCGTCGGACGTACCCTTCGGGCGGCGCCCGCTACCCCATCGATGTCTATCTCCTTGTCCTTCGATGCAACGGAATCGATCCGGGGGCGTACATGTTCGACCCCAGACCCTTCGCCCTTCGACAGATCGAGCGGCGGGACTTCTCCGGGGAAGTTCGCGAAGTGTTCGGCGAACACTGGGTAGAGTCCTCGAGTCTCGTTGTGTTTTTCGTAGCCCAGTGGGAGAGGAGCCGAATGAAGTACGGAGACCGAGGCTACCCGCTCGCGCTTATCGAAGTGGGGCACATGGCTCAGAATCTGATTCTCGTCGGGAACCGACTGGGCCTTCGGAGCTGCCCCATCGGCGGCTTCTGGGAGCGGAAGGTCGAGGACCTCTTCCATCTCGTGACGCCAGAGGAAACGCCGATATATTCGCTAGTTATCGGATGGGGGGAGGTCGGGCTGCGTGGCCCGAAGCAGCCCGCCTGAGGGCGCGCGACTGCGAGATGACCTGGAGGTCGTCGTCGCGGGAGATCGGGTGCTCGCGTATCTCGGCAACCACACGTACGAACTCTCGGTGAAGGAGGCCCCCCAGATTGCCCACTTCATCGAACTCTACGACGGCGGCCAGCCGGTCGCCGAAATCGCCGCGTTGCTCAACATCCCGCGCGCTACTGCCGATGATTTGCTCGCAAACCTGGCCGACTTGGGATGCTTTGCAGGCGACTTCCGTCTCAGCGAGCGCGATGAGCGGCCTATCACGGGCGACATCGGTTTCGTAGGCTTCAATGCGACAACGTGCGGGATGATTCGACGCTTGCCGCGTGAGGGATGTACGGCGTCGATCGCCGATTGGCGCATCTGGACTGCGGCGGACGCGCGAGGCTTACCCGGCTCTGAGGCGTTCGTGGGCCAACCACGCTCAGCGGTCGCCGACCGCATGCTCGAGCCAGGGCGCGTGATGATATTGCCCGGAATCGAACTGCTCTCCGACGATTTCACGGAGTGGGTGGCGAGGCAGTCCATTGTCGTGGCGTCCCCGGGGGGGCTCAGCCCCGCAACGCAGGAGCTGGTCAACCAGCGGTGTGGCGAACGTCGGATCCCTTGGCTTGGCATCCGCGACGTCGCGAGCCACACAGACATCGGGCCCGCTGTTAGGCCGCCCGACACTCCGTGTTACGTGTGTGTGACTCTCCGGACGTTCCTGAATCGATCGGTTGCCCTTCCCCCAGAGATGAGGAGCCCTCCCAAGAGGCAGAAGAAATACCTTCCCTCTGCAGAGCGTGCGGAAATCACCGCGATCCTGGGAATGCACGAATTACACGAACTGGCGAGTCCCGACGACACGGACGCGCCTTCCCACATCACCCGTCTGGACTGGCGCACGAACGAATCCAGGAGGCTTCCGGCCTTGAAGCTTCCGAATTGTCCCGGGTGTGAATGGTGGTAGACGCTGCGCGTTTCTTGGAAGAGGACGCCTGGGGGGAGGAATTGCCTCAGGAACAGGCGCTCGAGCGCGCGCGGAACCTCGCCTCCGAGGAGACGGGTCTACTGTTCGGCCTTGCGGCGTCCTATAAGATGGTCGACCTGCCAAAGCTGTACCAGTACGGTGTCTCGGTCACGCCCGCACGGCTCATCTCGGACGCTTCCTCGGCTTTGAACCTCGTCGACGACAACGAAGGCACTGGCACGAGCTTCCTCCCGCCAAGGGCGATGATCAAGGCCGTGGGGGAAGGGCTAGAACGATATGCGGTGGGGATCTATCGAGAGCGCGACCTCTTGTGGGGTTCCCGATCCGCGTTGGAGAGGCAAGGCCACGTGTGCCTAGACCCGAACGAAATCGCCGGCGTCGTGCGCGACGATTCTGCGCCGAGCTTGAACGAGAGCGCGATGCAGTGGGTCGCGGCCTATTCCGTCCGGACCCACGAGCGGATGCTTGTTCCCGCCCATCTTGTGTTCGTGCCCTATCGCTTCCACGCCGACGAGCCGGTGATTCAACCGCCGATCTCCACGGGCTGCGCCTCAGGTACCTCTTATGGCGCAGCGCTTTTGCGGGCAATCCTCGAACTCGTGGAACGAGAATCTTTCATGCTTGCCTACCTGCACCAGCACCATCCCCGCGAATTCGACCTCAGCCAGATCGACCATCCGCTGATTGAGCGGGCGATCACCTCTCTGGACTACTGTCGATTGGAATTGCTTATCCTCGATATCACTTCCGACTTGGGCATCCCCGTCGCCCTCGGGATCGTGGTCGACCGGACCGGACGGTACCCCGCGGTAAACCTTGGTGCGAAAGCCGGCCTCAGCGTCCGTGCGGCGGTCGTTGGCGCGATTGAGGAAGCTTTCCAGACAATGGCCTGGGGGCGTGCGTTGCTTGCGAAGCTCCCCGCTGAGATTGATCGGATCAAGACGGCCCCCCTCGCAATCAACAGTCACGAAGAACGGATGTTCTTCTGGGCGAAGGCAGAGATGCTCCGGGCGCTCGAGTTCTTCTTGAGTCCAACCGGACGGTCTCCCATCAGCACAGATCGCCGCCAGGGCGGTTCCGTGAGGGACTCGTTGAAGAAGACCTTCGCGACACTCCGTGCGCATGGGATCGACGTCTATGCGAAGGATCTGACGACGCCGGACGTGCGGGCCCATGGATTCGTTGTCGTGAAGGCGATGAGTCCGCAGCTGGTACCACTGTATCTCGAGGAAGAACATCGGTGTTGGCGCGCCCCGCGGCTGTTCAACGTCCCTCGTTCCCTCGCTTGGCCGGAGGCCAAGGGCGACGTGTTAGATCTCAATCAGGTTCCGCACCCATTTCTGTAATATTGACGCCCCTCCGCCTGGAAATCGGCCGTCGTTTACCGCGCCTATTATCGTCGCTGTGTAGAGCACAGAAACTATATATATCGATGTAGTGTATGTGTGAGCGACATAAACACGCGAGGAGGACAAGCAGATCATGACAGGGCTAGTGGTTCGTCTGGGGAGGGGGAGGACAGTCGTTGTGAACTCGGAATTACCTCGGTCAGCAACGGCGGCTAATGGAGCAAGCAGGTGGATCGGGAGATTCCGCCCAGAGGCAGCCCGGGTATCGTCTGGTGAAGCGGCTCGCGGTCGGGTCCGGAGAGGACCATTCAGATCCCAAAAGGAAAACGTTCGAACTGGTCGAAAGGCGCCCGCGATCGCGCTGGCCGCACTCGTCCTGCTCGGCGCCTTCGTCCTGTCCCTGCGCACCGCCGCTGCGGCGGACAATCCGACGCAAGATCCGGCGTCCTTCTGGAATCACCTGACGACGCACTTCGCCCAGGCCGCGCATTTGAGCCCCCCTCGGCTCGCGCGCGCGTACGCCCTCGTGCACGTCGCAATCTACGATGGCCTGCTGGCTTCCGGACGGACGCATGACGGCGACCCCTCACAGGTCGCCGTCGCGGCCGGCGCGGCCTCCGAAGTCTTGACATATCTGTTCCCGAACAACGCGGGCGCCATCGCCGAAAACGAGACGGCACGGGCCGCCTCCGTCCAGGCCCAAAACCCCGGCGTCGTTGTCAGTGGCCTGAATTTCGGCCACATGGTTGGACGCATGGTCGTCGTCCACGGCCAGAACGACGGATCGGATGCGGTCTTCACGGGACCGATTCCTACGGGGCCGTGTATCTGGACTGGAGTCAACCCGGTTGAGCCGACGGCAGGTTCCTGGAAGACCTGGATCGAGACATCCGGGGCCGAGGTCCAGCCCCTCGCGCCGTACGCATGCGGGTCGCAGGCGGACCTGAACGACATCCAGACGGAACTTGCGGCCCAGGCGGCCCTGACACAGGATCAGATCGCCACCGTGCATGAGTGGGCCGTCCCGCTGGCGCCCACGATCTGGGACAATGTCGCCATCAGCCGGATCTCGAGCGGTGGACTCAGCGTCTTCCAGTCGGCCCGTATTCTGGCCTATCTCAACATCGGCATGTATGACGGGCTCGTCTCGACCTGGCTCGCGAAGTACACGTTCTGGTCTGCTCGTCCGTTCATGCGAATTCCGGGGTTCACGACCGTCATCCCGACGCCGAATTTCCCGGGATACATCTCGGCACACGCGACGGTCTCCGGAGTCGCGAGCGTCGTCCTTGGTGAGATCTTCCCAGTCTTCGCGGATTATTTCGGAAGCCAGGCCAATGAAGCCGCGATGTCCCGACTGTGGGGTGGCATTCACTTCCCGCAGGACGATGATCAGGGTCTCGTCGTCGGCCGCGCGATCGGCGCATTGGTGGTTGAGGACATGATGGGACCGGCACACACGTTCGTCTTTCCCATCGCGATGGCAGGACTTGCTGTCGGCTAGGACGGTGGAGGGGGCGAAGATGAATCTTGGCGGACGCATGATGCCTGGACAACGAGTGACTGAGGAGTTCGGATTTCGAAGGTATCTCGTGGTGTCTACGTTGTTGATGGCGGCAACCCTTGTGGCCGCCCCCTTTGTGTCGGCGGCGGCCCTGACCAGCGTGGTGACGGATCCCGTGGGGGACGCCATGCGGACGCCGGGGATCGTAGGTCCTTCATACCTAGACATCGTGAAAGCTTCGATTACGCTAAGCCACGGGCAACTTGTTTTCGTGATGGATTTAGCGGCTCCCATACCCAACAGCCCACCCCTTCTACCGCCGGGAGTCGCCCTCATCGATTGGGCCTGGCAGCTCAACACCGATCCGACGAAGACAGTGTGTGGCTTTCCGGGAGGACCCGGGGCGGCGCTTTGTATTCCGGTTGAGTTCATTGTCATCATCTTTTGGGATGGCACAAGCTTCACGGGCATGTTGATCGATCGGAGGCCCCTGCTGACGGGAGGGGATGCCAGCCTTACGGCCGTGCCTTTCAACATCAACGGTTCGGAGGTCACGGCCTCTTTGAGCGGCGCAACGATTGACAGTCCATCGAGCTTCGGGTGGAGGGCCCTTACCGACATCTGGAGCGCAGGGTTCGGCACGGACAGCTTCCACCCCCCGGACTTTGCGCCTGACACCGGGTTTGCCCCATGGCCCTCGTGAGCGAATCGCTGGGGCCCATCGGTCTTCACCTATGCCTCGATGATGGCCCTGTCTGAACGCGCGCAGCCCGGCCCTCCGTCAGTTTCGCTTTGGAGGGGGCGGCAAGCTGACGGCCGATCGGTACTAGCCCCCGGACGACAAGGGTCCGGTCCAATTTGAACCGAAATCGTTGACGGTCGGCTGGCCGGATGTCACCCCTCGCTTTCGAAAATGGGGCCAGGGCTCCGGGCGTCTCCTCGTGAGTACGACCCCGAAAAACCGTGGCGGCCGCGCGCTGTCCAATCTTAAACGAGTCGTCGGGCCTCGAGGCCCCGGCACCATGGATCGCCAGCATCCTGGTTGATCGACCGCACCCGAGAGCAAGGGGATAAGCGGTGGGTAGATGGCGCTTGGGAGCTTCCCTCCTGGAGGAGAGGATGCCGTTGGCGGAGCCCAAACCTGGAAGCGCGCGCGACCTAGTGAGATCCTTCGGGACAGAGCTGCGAACGCACATGGCGTACCCGATCTACTTCCTTCAACAGGCCGCAGCGGCCTTGGACGGCGGATCCACAATCGGCACAAGCCTCCTCTGTCGCGCGGCGCTTGAGGCCGCGTACTGCCAGTTCCTCCAATACGCCATGCCAACGGTCGACGGAACAGGGAACGCCATGCACCGCGAGCCGAGGCTCCTCCCGGGCCAAAGGGAGTTGGGTGATCGCGTCAACTTCGGCGGCGTGATGCGAGCGATCAAAGGGAGCAAGCTCCTCGATGTCGAGCAGCTCCTTGCATCCGAGAGGATTCGCCACAACGGGAACTGGGTTGCCCATGTCATTCAGATTAGCGAGAAGGGGCGGCAGCAATCGTCGGATCCTCTTCATTGGACGCCATGGATCGATGAGACTCGAGCGCGGGCAGATCTCGTGGAGACCTTGGGCATCTTGCGGACTGTGGAGAACGCCTTTCCGTCGATCTTCAAATGATGTTTTGTTCTACACCATTTTCCGGCATATTGGTCCACCCCTACACGATGCAAAACGTCTCTCTTAGGGTCTGGACTTCGCCATACTCGAGGATTCGCGCAGAACGCGCGCCGGCGCGTTCTAAGGGCCTCGAACCCGTCGACAGCAACGACTCTCATGGATCCATCCTGGACGACTCATTCCCGCGGGATTAGGACGAGCTGAGGAGAGGTCGGTGAAAGTGCACAGGCAGTTGTCAGATGCGAAGCTCATCCACCTGACTGGTCGATTCGCAAACACAATTCCTTGAGCTTCGTCCTGAATTCTTCCAACGATGCATCTAGTTCTGCCCGCGCCTCTCTCATCTTGAGGTTATGCTGCGACAGGCGCTGGTCCTGAATCCACCGGACGAGAAGAGCCTTCAGCTTGCCGTCGTCAACTCGGGATTCCGACACTCCAACGAGGAGTGGCATGGAATTTTGCTCCGTCAGGCTCCAGCGAGCCACACCGCCGACGTTCATTGTTGACTTTGACATCTGGACGTTCAGGATCCCGTACGCATCAAACTGGTAACTCATTCGTTCAACTACCCGAATGACTTGGGATAGCCAGTAGGACTCAGCCTCAGGCGTCTCCTGGGATGTCGCTGCTGTGAGGTCTGGATATGCAACGGCCATCCCTTCGGTCACCATGGTCTCAACGAACCGATGCCGCTCCCGTCTTGCATCATTGTACTTTCTGAGGGCCTGGTCTGCTTGTACTTCCAGGCTCCAGATGTCTTTGTGTTCGGGATGCCCACTAAGATACATTTGCGCCTGGAAGAGCCCGGTTAGCTTGGAAAGAGGCAAACCTTCGTCTGGAATCTTCGGTGCTACCTCAGGAGGGAACGCGTTCCTCGGAACGAACAACTCGATTCCGTCAGGCCAACCGCCAACAGACGTAACGGTGACATCGCTCCAAGGTTTCAACACATGCGCGTTCAAAGTGAGGATGCCACGTTCCTTGCGAGCGGTCCGCCACTGGAGCAACTGCCAAACCAGCGTGACAGTTGCCACGACAGTGCCGATAATGCCAGTTATGAAGCCGGTCCAAACGATGATGTCGTCTATTGCCAACAGGTCGTCCGAACCTGATGAACCGACATTAAGGTTTGCCGCTGGCAAGAGCCTCTGACCAGGCGCGTCGGTAGGCATGATTTCTTCCGCGCAGATGGCATTTGTGACTCGCTGAGCGGATGGTCGCAGGCAGAGCTCTGTACCAGCGAATCGCAGACGCGTCGTCGGCCAACGCTCGCCAACTAGTCCGAGACGCTGAACGACTTGCCTCCGCGGGAAGCCGTGGACACGCATCTTCCCTTGCAATCCTCTCGATTGAGGAGTCCGCCAAGGCAATCGTCTACTACCTTGCAGCTCAAGGCGTCTACCGGATCGTGAAGAAGAAGCCGAACTACGTCACTACATATCGCAAGGAGGACTTACTCGACCATCGGTACAAACACGCTCTCGTTTCTAACCTTCTCGATGAAGCGATCTTCTATGCTCCCTTCTACGCAAGCCTCGCACGACTTCGACGGAAAACCTTCTCACGCCAGCAGGTCCACGACATAATTCAAGAAGGCATTCATCAACACAAACGAGCGAGAATAGAATTCACTGTGGGTCCTTCCTCCAAGAAGATCAAGAAGATGTTCCAGCTTTTTGAGACCCTGAATGCGAGAAAGAACCGTGGGCTGTATGTCGACGACCTCGCTGGAAAGGTCTTGAAGCCAGACGAGGTTTCACGTGAAGAGCTACGCGATGTCATCGACCTTGCCTGGTCCGTTGCAGACCTGGTGACAGACGCGATCGGAGAAACACTACCACCGACACAACGCAAACTCATGCAGGAAGCGGGCCGCAACCTAGCGGCAGACATCCGCAAGATCAAGAGAAAGCAGGCAAAGACTGCGAAGGTCGGTGGGACAGTTCCTGGAGGAGCAGCTTGAGATTCGCTCACGCTTCCTTTCAAATCTCTCCGCCCCGTTACTCTCTCTCGACGGGACTTTGGTCCTGGACAGCGAAGCGCAGCTACCGATATGGCAAGCGCAAGGCAGCGAGATGAGAAGTGCCAGCCAGCGTCATCCTGCTCCTCATCGGCTCATGAAGTGGTCTGCTCTGGCGCGCACGCTTCGATAAGGATCCTCGTGTGACCCGTCTCGCCGTGCTTTTGGTAACGTCGGCCGCTCCTTCAGCGGTGTCAGCGTCGGCGGAGGTTCGCGTGCCGGCGTAGGCCATCGTGCCTCAGCTCCATGGGACAGCGTTGCGCCGATCGGTCACTTAGCTTGACTTCCCAGGGACTCAGGTATCTCTTGAGACCCCTCCGCCGCACCCCAGGAAGGTTCCAGTCCCCAGTGCAAGAGCAGGTCAGCGCGTGCTCGCATGGTCGGGATCGACGCAAGCCTACGAATCGGTTGACAATCGGAGGTCCGACCGTCCTCGCCGTTGGTCCCGTGGGACCGCGCCGAAGACGACAGCGGAGAGCTTCTCCGCCCGTCGGATGAAGAGTCAACTCCTGCGTGGTGTTGCCGTGCCCCCAGCGTGTCTTCGATACCAATACTGGAATCCGGTACCGGTAGCAATTGCGGTACCGGTCCTAGTTTCCAGTACCGGTGGCGGTTCCAGTGCCGATATTACCATCCAGTACCGGTCGCGGTTTTCGGTAGCGGTTTTCGGTACCGGTTAGCGGTTGCGGTACCGCTAACGAACGGAAGAGTATCGAACGAGGCGCGAACGTCACTTTGATTGAACGCCCAACCCTGCCGTGCTCTGATTACGAATCCATTGACAATCGGTGGGACCGATTGTCCAGAGGGAACTAGAGCCGGGTCGGAGCTGTCCGGAAGTCTCTGTCAAGTCTTGCGGCCGAAAGACCTCAAAGCATTCATTGATGGATTCGGCCAATTCGCGCGCACTACATCGATCCATTCATCCATATATTGTTATCCATCCATATATTTCATCCATATATTATTACAGTACTATTATTATTATAATGATAGAGTAAGTAGTTAGGTAACTATCCTAGGTAGGACCTAGGTACGTCACCGAGGAACCAAAAGTGCTAGTTTCGCGTGATTCAAGGGCGGAACATCGAACACAGCAGTAACTAACTTGGTTGAGTAAGCCGTCCAACGCGCGGTGAGTTCTGTCAACGCTCCCGCGGAGGCATCGAATGCCGCACTAAAACGCGCGAGAATCATTCTTGCTCGGACGTGCGAAGGACAGTCTGGGAGGCGCGTGGTGCACGCCCTCGCGGCACGGAACCGAATCGCCCTCAATCCGCAAACGGTCCCGCGCGGGCCCGCAGCGATCATCGGGGCGCTGTCCACCACACCTGTTGCTCAACACCCAGACTGAACGCACACCCCATGGCCACGGTCAACGGATCTTCCCGCTCACATACGCTCGCATGACGACTCATCTACCTCCGTTCCCTCGAAAAGGTGAGGCAGGGCTCAGGGTCCGGGAGGAAGATCTGGATTTGGGGTCGAGAGGGATCGCCTCGGCAGCTGCCCGAGATCGAGGGCTTCAAAGAGATTTCGGATCCGCTCCCTCGAGGTCCCGCGGGCCATGGTCACTCGGCGCAGGAGTTCCCGTTTCATCGCCGGACCGACGCGCTCGTTCTCCGCGAGCTTTCGAAGGAAGGCTTTCACTGGGCTTGGACTCGGGAGTCCTCCTTTGACTTCGATCGCGATGGC
>Ga0209235_1000160_pt1 | contig 31665 bp, 28 predicted proteins | sample GraSoi013_1_20cm_4_FD_185817 | JGI IMG/M metagenome (GOLD analysis project Ga0209235, IMG submission 185817) | Grasslands soil microbial communities from the Angelo Coastal Reserve, California, USA - Sample 09_25_2013_1_20cm (SPAdes) (version 2) | ecosystem: Environmental > Terrestrial > Soil >... | reverse complement strand
CGCCTCCGAGCCGTTAATCAGGGATAGTCTTTCAAGACCTTCTGCAAGACCAAGTTGCCAAATGCGGAGATATAAAGCGTTTGCTGACTCAGCTGTAGGCCGGCCTTGTCCATCATTCGCAAGGAAGGTCTGTTTCTAACGTTGACATCGATGATTATCCGGAGCAATCGGTATTCGGTTAAGAGGAGTGAGGCAAGTCGGCCCACCATGAACGGGCCAATACCCATCCCGCGAAATCGGTCGCCGGTTACGATGTCGTGAATAAGCGCTTCACTCGGCATAAGTCTCATGTATGTTCTGACAATGGCGGGTAGCTGTGCATTGTTGATGGTCGCCCATATGCTGCCGACCATCGTGCCGTTAGATTCGGCGAAGTAGCCGATCTCGTGGTGAGCGAGTTTCTCTCGATACTCGGCGATTCGGTTGTCATGCCGGAATTCCCGAACGCGGGAGTAATTGAGCGATGTAATGGGCACAAATACACACTTGAGGGCGGGTTCAACCATCTTGAAGTCACTTATGCTCGTGATGATGAAGTTGTTAGTCAAATAGATCCAGAATAACCTTTGCAGCCTTCGCGTAAGCGTGTGTCTCAAGATTAGCCGCCCAAGAGACTCTTTAGAGACGAGCCTGTTGAACTGCTGTCTCGGGGTGACTCGGCCGGGCCGCGGCTGACTGGGCGCCCAAGGCCAGACATGGTAGATCCCTCGCTCGACCCTCGAGCAGATCGTGCGGGTTGGTCAGGAGATGCCTCATTTCTCTTGGGGACTGGAAGAGCACAGGGGTATGGCTCGTTTAATGAACGTGGTCAGCCTACGCATTTGCTCGGTCCGTCGGAACCGAACGAGATCGTCGGGCACCACCTTCGCGACACTACTCAGCATCGCCCAGATGAAGCCTGCGAGACGAAGACTTCCGCCCAACAGGATGGGCGGTCGTGTCATTTGATAAATGCATCGAAAGGCCTCCCAAACCGGATGTCCCCCCAACATGTAATCGCCCTTGCCCCCCTTGAACGCAACCATCAATTCACTCCGCTTCGCGGTCCCCATGCTTCGGTGATGGATACAGCTTTTCTCCGGGAAAGTCCTTGTTTGCCACCCCTTCATCTGAGCGACGAGCACGGCGACTAAATCAATCCCGCCGATCTTTAGAGGTACGTATCCCCCGATTTCTTCGAAGCATTCCCGTCTGAACAACTGGCAGGCTCCAGAGACATGTTCGATGCTCGTGAAGCGATAATCGTACTGACGCGATCCCTCTCTGAAAGGCGTTCCCGCGACACCCAATTGGGGATTCTCGGCAAACTTGCCAAGGAGGAACTCCAAGTACTCCTCGTCGAATGTGATATCGGCATCCAGGTTCCCGATCACATCGTAATCCAAATCCCTGATTCTGGCGTATCCGGCGTTGAAGGCATTTACCTTCCCGGCGAAATGGCGTTCGTTGCGCTCGGGCATCCGCACCAGCTCGATCCATGTGTGCCTCGCGGCGTACCGTTTGACTATCTCATCAGTAGCATCTGTTGAGCCGTCACTAACGATCAGCCATTTAATGGGTCGCGCCGTCTGCGCCACCACGGCTTTGATGGTCGGTTCAATGAAGGCGGCCTCGTTCCGTGCGGGAGTTACGAGAACGCACGTGAGCCTAGTCGCCCGCCCCTTGCTACAGCCTGGCGATTCCGTTGAATAGCTCCTCATCTCGCGTCCCATGGAAGCTATCGCTTCCGAAGGAAAATGTGCAGTCCGCGAGGGCGGTGGATGGTGTGGGCCTCATGGCACTAGTTTGTTGCCCTTGCAGTCGTTGCGCTGGGTGCTGCGCACGTCCTGGTGCCCCGGCGTCGCGGCCACAGGCGGGAATGACCTCGAGAACCTGAGCAATGGGCGCATATCCTGCAAGAGCCCCGCGACTTCATGGAGAGGCCCGCACCCTCGGTGCAATAGGATGACCGCACCGAGATACAGAGCGCCGAACAACAAGGAAGTGATCACGATCCGAGCAACGGCGCCCGCCGGACCCAGCGCCGCAACGAGGGATGGGATTTCGCGGATGATCACGACGGTCGCGAATCCAGCCAGTGCGGATGCAAGAAGATACTTCCATACGGCGCCGATCAATGGAGCGACCCCAAGGCGTATTGGCCTCCCCGCGTACCAAAGCGCGGGGATCGTGAGAACCGATAGAGACGCAACCCAGGCCACGGCGATTCCCACGGGACCCCACGGAAGCAACAGGAGAAAAAGCAGGCCGGTCACCGTGAGCTCTACAACCCCCCAGCGGAGCGAGCGGTCTGCCCTTCCAATGGAAAGGTGGATCCAACCGTGGGTGCCGTAGAGAAGGGTGACTCCGATCCCAGGCCCGAGGAAACTGAAGATCCGACCCGACTCCTCCCACCGGAGTCCCAGCAGTACGAGAATAAGATCCTTGCCGATCAAACTCAGCCCCGCCCCTACGCCCATGCCGATAAAGGCGAGAGTGGACAGCGCCCTCAAAAAATACCGCCTGTGCTGGGTGGAGTCCCGGGCGACCCGACTCAGGGCGGACACAACGACGGCCGTGAGAGGGCCCAGTTGAGCGACGGGAAGGAGAAACAGGTCGTACGCCTTCTTGTAGGCGCCCAGCGCCTGCGGGCCAAAGCGCCATCCTATTAGGAGGTTGTCCATGTTCCTGGTGAAGTAGTTCGCAGTGAAGCGCCCGTAGATGCTGATTGCGAACAGCACCATCGACCTCGTTCCGACACCGCGCTGAGGAAGGCCGGGGACCCATTGACACATAGTCCAGGCTCCAGCGGCCGTGACAAGCGGCAGCGCGACGGTCCCCCCGACCAACGCCCAATATCCTAGCCCCATCCGGGCGAGGTGGATCGACAAGGCCACTGAAATAGCACGGGCGAGGATGCCATTGGCGGAGACGTCGAAGAACCGCATCGCCCGCATGAGGAGGGCCAGGTGCTGTACCGAAACGCTCGTGAAAAAAATGGTGAGGGCGATCGCGATGGCGACGGTGGCCACTCGGGAGTCCCCGTAGAGCCGGGCGAGGAGAGGCCCACCGGCGGCGAACCCGATCGTTAGGACAACGCCCAGGCCTACATTGATCCAGAACAGGTTGCTGGCCAGAGCATGATTCATCTCTTCCCGCTGCAGGACTGCCTCGGTAAACCCGTTCAGCCCGAAGTTCATGAAAAGCAGGCTGAAGGTCGTGACCATGGTGACGAGTCCAAAATCCTCGGGGGTGAGGAGCCGAGCCAGGATGACGGTGGCGAGCGTCTGAATGGCGAATCCCAAGCCCTGGGAAAGCACCGTGACGCCGGCGCCTCGGACGGCGAGGCGGCGGAGCCCGTCGCCGTCCGCGGCGGGGTGGAAGGCTCCATTCGCGTCGAATGGCTTCACCCCTTCTCTCGGTGCGAGGGTTTCGGCACGATGGTGACAGCCAGCAGGAAGGCGATCCAAACGGGGTGCGTTCCCTTGAACGCCGCCTCTGTCATATTGTAGAGCACGGCGGCGCCGAAATACGCGAGTTTGAGCCTGCCTGTTTCCGGATCGCGGCGGAGTGCGTCAACAACGTTCCGGTATCCCCAGACTATGATGAAGCTCAGCAGGGCAACTCCGAGCCATCCGAGGTTTAGAAAGATCTCGAGGTAGCCATTGTGGGCTTGGTTCGGGTGCCACCAGTGATTTTCCCACATCCACTTAGCTCGCTCTCCAAGCCAGAAACTCTCAAAGCCGGTCCCGAACCAGGGATCCGCGGTCATGCGGAGCAGTTCCTCCCATAGCTGAGTTCGGCCAGTGAGCGTCGAGTTTCTTCCCATCGCCTGGACGAGGCCGGCGTCGGAATTGAGGAACAGACCGAACAAGCAGAGGGACACTATTCCCGCTGTGAGGGTGTGCACCAGCGCCGGCCTGAGAGCGAACCCACGTCGGCTAGTGAGTGTGATCAGGCCGCCACCTACGAGAAAGCAGGCCAGAGAGGTGGCCGAATCGGCTTTCCAGAAGAGCCACAGTGCCATCGCCACAATCGCGGCGTGGGCGATACGCAGTCTGCCCACATGGGGATGCTCCCTGCTGTGAAGCGATTCGAGGAGTCGCCACAGGGATCCGAGTCCAAAAACGAGGCAAACGATGCCGAGGCCATTCTTGCCGATGGAAACACCGCCGTAGTAGGGCGTCCATGTCCAGGGGCTATAGCCCCGTCCCACTTCGGGATAGTATTTAATCAGTAGGATGGAGAAGGGGATCAGCAGAAAACCCGTGCGCGCAAGGAAGCACTTTACAGCAGCAGGCGGGTCGCGGTCGGTGAGGACAAGCAGAACCATTATCAGGTTCCCCAATGCCTTGGTCCACCTCTTGAACGCTACAAACGGATAATCGGACCACAGAATGCTTAAGACACAATAAGAGAAGAAGGCGAGGAGCGGTCCATTCATTTGCAGGAACGTCCTGGTGCGCCCTCCTCTCGCAAGGAGCACCGTCAAACCAGCCGCCAGGAGCGTAGCTGAGACGAGCCGATCGAGAGGGCTCCCCTCGAGATACTGGTCGGGCGACTGCATCACGGGAGCAACACCGAACCATTGCGACATCGGCCGCGACGCGCTAATCCACAACCATACGACGGCGATCCAAAGAGCAGCAGACACCCGTGATTTGTGGTCGCGGTTCAGCCAAAATAGCGCTAGAACGAGAAGACCATAGATGATGGTCGCGACGCCCTGAGGCATTTACCATCCGCCCATGTAGGTCTCTGACACAAAATGCGAAGTCATTACGAATCAAGGAAGAGTCGATGCAGGAGTTCCAGCGTCAGCACCTTGTGGATCTCGGTGGTGTAGTTCCGGTCTCCTTTGATGTGACTCCGCACCACGGCCTCGAGCTTGTTCCGTTCCAGGTACGGCCGGGAAAGCGTTCGCGGGTCGAGCAGCACTTCCTGAAGGTACCCGGCGAGGGCATCCCGGTACCAGACCCGGAAATGGTAGAACTTGTGCCTTCCGAGGAAGAGGCGTTCGAGGTGGAAGAGAGAGAGGCGATGATCAATCTGGGCCATCCACTGAGGCATTCCGTGGTCGTAGGCGTATTCCGCCTTGAACAAAAACTCGAGGAGACCCTGGGAGGCTGCCGCTGAGAGACGTCCCGGGCCTCCGCCGAGGCCGCGGTCGGTGCGGATCGGCCGAAGAGCCGCGTCCCCGTCGGCGATTAACCGCAGACAAAGGTCGTTGCTCGTGAGAGCCGACTCCGGCGCGCGGAAGACCGTTCGCACGAAGTCGTTGTCGAGATACGGGGAGCGCACGGAGACCTGCGTCTGCTCCAACGCAAGCAGTCCGTAGTGGTGCCAGGGAGCCTGCCGAAAGACGGCGAAGGAGAGCGGATGTCCCCCCAGAAGCGAGCCGTATGTCTCTTCTGCTTTCCGAACGTAACGAAGAAATTCGGGATGGAACAGCCCAGCTAGGGGTTCCACAGGCTTGAACGCCCGGACGCGGCGGAGGACCTCCCCGCCATAGTTTCCCGTCATTCGGACGGGGGCGATCTCGCGGGCTCTCTCGTTGACGTAGAGGTCGGGGGAGCGGCTCACGTCGGCGCAGCCATCCGTGAGATAAACAGTGCGCTCCGCGTAGCGAGGAAAGCGCGAGAGGAAGTCCTGTCCCACTGGGATCACCTCATGGGACTGTTGGCACAAGCGGGCGACTTGCCGAGCCACGAGGACGTCCCGGCAGTCGCGGAACATCCCTCCGAATGTATAGCAGGGGAGGCCCCCAGGGGGAGGCTTGTGCCAAGCCATGATCATCCGTGTGTCGAGTCCCCCGGTCAGGGACATCGCTATTCGCTCCCGTCCCCCGAAATACCGAGGCAAGTTCCGCGAAAAGATCTGCCGGATCTCCCTGTAGTACGGCTCGGGCTCCAGGAGGGCTTGGTCCTCCCAGTCGCGGAGCTGGAAGTACGACCGTTTTTCCACCACGGAGCCGTCCCGGAAGACCCACGCCGCAGCGCACGGCATCACATGAACGCCCTCGAAGAGTGTCCGGCCCTCCAGGACGCAGCCGCAGGCGACGAACTCCCCCAAGCCCCGGGGGTCCGCCCGCCGGAGTTCAGGACGGACTGCGAGGATCGCCTTGGCCTCCGCGGCGAAATAGAAGGCTTCCTTCGACTCGTGATAGTAGAGCCGGTGCATCCCATACCGGTCGTTGAACAGCATCGCAGTTCCGCGGTTGCGGTCCGTTAGGAATCCGTGGAATCTTCCGTTCAATCCCGCAGGAAACGAGGGGTCTTCCTCATATAGGTGGACGAGATAGGAGGGCCCCTCCGCATCGAGGGCATGCCCCCGCTCCTTAAGGCGGCGAGCCGTCCACGGCTGCGGAAACTCTTCCCCGGAGAAGACGACGCCAACGTCCCGACGTTCGTTCCAGAGCGGCATTCCGTCACAGAAGGAATTCCCACGCATAACCCAACCGATATACACCCCCACCGACTCATCAACCCACGTGCCCGTCTCATAAAATGGCTCGTGACGAAGGGCTTCAACCATGCGCAGAAGCTCTAGCTGAGCCCGGCCCCGCGGCATCTTCGTAATGAGCCCGACGATTCCTGGCAGGTTAGTCCCCCTTCAGATCAGAAGGATCAAGATGCGACAACCAAGGAACTAGGCTGGGACAGTGACAAGTCATTTGGAGCCGGCGGGAGGAATCGAACGCTCCATCTGCCGATTACAATTTCGGCCACTCTACCATTGAGCTACGCCGGCCCGATGATGTTCTTAGTGTGTACCACTTAGCGCGAAGATTGCGGCCAAAGTGTATTGCGCTCTCGGGGAGGAGCGCCACGAGATCACGGTGGAGCTTTAGCGTCATGGCAACTTTGCCCTTGTTTGTCAGGGGAACATAAAATCTCGGTACTAATATTTCTTCAAATCCATTTCGCATCTTAAATTCCAACAACGATGTCCTTTCCTGGTTGCCGTAGCGATACTTGCCATACGTTACGTAGGAAACGCCCTTCTGTTCACAGCGCTCAACTGCCTTTGCAATCAAGGCGTTGCCAGGCCTCTTATCGTAATGGCTTCCCTTCGAAAGCAACTGTAGTATTGAAGCGACGTCTCCCCTGTACACTAGCTTCAAAAGCCCAATCAATTCATTCCCGAGATACGCGCAAATGAAGTCGCTCCGATCAAGAAATGATGACTGGTCTCTCTTTACCTGATCATAAGTCTTGCGGTAGTGAACGAAAGGCACTCCTTGCCTCACCGGAGAGTCATTGTTCAGCTCAACTATTCCTTTAATCAAGTTGTCATCGAGCTCTCGTAAGCTAATCACGACACCGCGTTTTAGTGATCTTCTTACGTTTTTGCGAGTCTCCTGTGGCAATCTCTGCTCCCACCAGTCCTTAAAGCTACTGAGGGTAATGGCAGCAACGCCATCCCATTCCACTGGATACGGATATTTCGGGATTGTGTTGGGCAGTTTCTGAGCGAAGGTGAAGATATCCGCTCTCAATCCAGGCGACTTCTGCTCCTTTAACGTTCTGATACACACTTCGGGTTCTTCGAGTTCACTCACTAGCCACTCCTCATCATGGATGATGGCCATCCTAACCCATCTACCTCTAACCACTATGGTGGTACCATTTACAGTCAACGCCGGCACCCTGACCCACTTCCCCTTAACGCTGATCTCGATACTCGTGTCCGCCATACCGTGGCCCTCGTTCGCAGCGATGGATGACAACGCAGGGTTGGCCATTTTCATGCGAGGATGACGCCGGCCGCCCTCATGGGCCTACCGCCTTTCCGCTGTCCCGGCCATTGATAGAGCCGAGGGAGACCCGATCTGGACGCTCCCAGCCAAGCGGAAAAGCGCGTCTCCCGTGAGGAAGCCATATTCTTCCGGGAGGACCGGATGTGTCTCCACTTCGACAACGGACTTGCGAGCGAGTGAGAGTATCTGTTGTAGGCGGTCAGACGGGTCGAGTGGCGAGAGAGAGAAGAAGAAGTCGACGAGACGGTGGCGACGGGCCAGCATGCGATCCACGACTCGGCGGTAGAGACGGTTGCACAAGTTTTTCTCTCCGGGCTGGAACGAGAAGTTTCGACGGACAAGCGCTCCTGAGGGTAGCAGTCCCCGAAGAAGCACGTTGGCGCAGAGGTGCATGTGATGATGGCCATCGAGGCGGTCCGGCTGTGCTCCGTAGAGACGACAGAACTCCTCGAGTTGGGCAGACACGACGAAGTCGAACGATCGAATGAGCCCTGGGTGAAACAGGACGTGGGCGAAGCGGTGCCGCAACAGGTATCGGGCCAGCTTTCTCTGCCGTTCCACGAGTAGCGCAGGACAGCCTCGTGCTGAAAAGGATGTCGTCATGTTGAGGTGCAGGCCAGCGTCGATCCCTCGCTCCCGGGCTATCGTCGCTGCTCGCTCCGAATCCTCCATGAAGACCATGGCGCTCACTGAGGAGACTGTTCCACGAAGCACGCATTCAAAGGTCCGGTCGGTAGTTTGACGGTCCCGCCCCCAATCGTCGGCGTTCATGATTAGGAGACCAGCCTTAGGCGCTTCTCCGCTCCAGCGGGCCGGCTCCCTGCCGGAGGCGCAAGCGCGCGAAGAGCCCGTCGCGGAGGGCACGAAGGGGTTGCTAGGTGATGCTGGACAACGGTATTTTTCGCGGCTCATCGGTTGACGACCTGGTCCGGTACATTGGCTTCGGAATCACCCTGCAAGCGTCTCGCACTGAGTTGGTTAAAGATGGCGTCCATGATTCTGGCTGTTAGCAGAATCTCCCGGTACGGTATGGGCACCGGCGTGCCTCGCACAATCGAACGGTAGAAAGACTCGATCAAATACTTCATGCCAGACTTCATGTGGAAGTCGCCTATCAAGAAAGTCCCTACGTTTCCGATCACGTTTCCGAGATACTGCTTCGAAAACACTAAGGGGGGAATGAACTTCTCACCGTAGCTCGTGAATCGCCCCCCTGGAAGTTTGATCAATGTCTCCTGGTCCTGATCAAGAACAACACCATGTCTCGGACCGTAGACACGAAACTGACGCAACGACGGCCTCATCTGCGACGAGAAGGTAAAATAGGCTGTGCGGCGCTCCTCTTCACAGATGATCACCCGCAGCTCATCGACGATCTCGCTTTCGTTCATCCTCTTGAGGAGCGGGCTGACGAAGCCGTAGGCAATCACCTGAGGCGAATCGCTGGTGAGGAACTCCGCGATCCTGGCAATACCATGGCTGATGAGGTTGTGCAGTAACCCTCCCGGCAATCTGCGGATCCAATGTTGCTTGTCACCAAGAAGGGCTCGCGCGTAACCTGGCTCCGTAAGGTCATAGCAGTAATAACTCTCCATGTGCACCGGGTCCCCGCCCAAGTATCCGCTCGCGATGAGACTCCGCATGCGTCGCGCCACGTGGCTGAATTGATCATCATGTCCCGCAGTCAGCTTGAGCCCTTGGTCGTTGGCGAGCGCGATGAGTCTCCGCGCCTCCTCCTCACGGAGTGTGATTGGCTTCTCCACATAGACGTGGCATCCTCGTTCCAGGCAAAAGCTCGCAATAGCGAAATGGCTCTCGGGCGGCGTCGCGATGTGAACAACGTCCGGCCGGGCGTCACTCAGAAGTTCAGCCAATCGACTATAATGCCGTTTAACGGGGAACCTTTCGTACAGCTGCCTCGCCATCAGCGGTTCGCTGTCACAGACTCCGACGATCTCGCATTCCTTGATCCTTAGAATCTGCGACGCGTGGGCATCCGCGATCTTGCCGCATCCGACGATCGCGACCCTAAGCATGTGGTAGTCTCTCCCGGCAGCTTTCAAAATAACGGTGCAATCCCGTCGACATCGGCACCTTTGGTGTCCAGCCCAACCGAGCCTTCGCCTTCGCGTTGCTGTAACGCGTCTTTTTCCAGGAAGCGTGCCATGTCCTGCGAGTGAAGACAGGCGGCAACTGCCCCTCTGACCAGTTCGAATACATCTCCCACAACCAACAGAGCGCATAACTCACAACATGAGGAACATAGATTGATGCGAAGGGCGTCACATTTTTCTTATAGAGGCGCAGAAACCGTCCGCTGGAGGGAAGATCATCATCCACGACATTGAACACCTCGCCATCGACTCCTTTCGCCAGGCCCGCTAGTACGATCGCCTCTGCGCAGTTATCAACGTACGTGAATGGTATGGTGTTGGACCCACCCAGGTGCAGAAAGACCCCGAACGTACCGATTCCGACGCGACCGCTGATGGCCTCATTGCCTGGACCGTAGACATACCCTGGCCTGACGACGACGTATGGGATCCCGAACCGTCTGCAATAGTCGGTGAGAATTTCCTCTTGTTTGACTTTTGCGAAGCAATACGCGTCCCCGCGGAGCGCAGGATGCCTTTCAATCGGGCACGACTCATCCAGTAACCTCCACCGAGGCTTCTGCGTGTTGGAATAAACGGTAAACGAGCTGACGCTAACGAAGCGCCGCAAGCAGGAGTGCAGCTGGCTTCCTTCGAGGAGATTTCGCGTCGTCACCACCGTATTCATGTACGCATCTGCAAACGACTTCACGCCCCTGCTCGCCGCCAGGTGAAAGATGAGGGCCACATCCTTGGTGGCAGCGGCGCAGTCCGCGCGTGAGAGGAGATTGCCCGTAATTACGCTAATTCGAGCCCTCTCGTAGCGGGCCGCAGCCGCTTCGATCCCCGCGACTCCACTCGACGGTCTGGCAAAACAGCGCACATCGCGGTATCCGCGCTGTAACAAGCTATCGACGAGTCGCGATCCGATAAAACCGGCGGCACCGGTCACTAGGATCGGATCGTCGAGCCCGAGTGCAAAGTCTTCGCTTGCCATCTGCTCTGATCTCAGTGCTACGCCGTGACGTATGGCTCTCTTACCAGGTTGATGCCCAGAAGGGCGAGCAGTCTGCCTAGATGATCAAAGAGACTGACGAGGAACCTCATAAACCTATGCTGTCCCAACAGCAAGGCAAACGGCAGCGCCGCCGTATAGGCGGGAATGGCGACCGCCGAGATCGCGATGTCGAGCGCTCCTGTGGTCGGGTGAGCGAGGGATGCTTTCCCTCGTAATAGTGCCCTTCGCAGCATGAACGTGCGCTTCCATCGCATCGGCGGAACTACCTCGTAAGCGACGGCCTCGTCGCACCAGATGAACACGTGACCGGCTTCGATCATTCGTCGGAAGAAATCCTGGTCCTCGCCCGTCTCGAAAACCGGTCGGAACGGCTGTTCACTAACGGTGAGGACCTGCTTCTTCAGCAATACGTTGCCCGTCCGTCCCTTTCTCCAGTCGATAACAAACCCGGTAGGGTAAGTGGGGCGGTCATAGAACTTACCCTTCACAAGCCACTTTGGTGGTTCTCCCTCGAATCGGGGTTTCACCGACCCGAGCACACCGTCAACGTCATGCTGATTGCAGGTCTTGAACAAGGTCATCAGCCACGTCTGGGTCGGACACTCGTCGTCGTCGATGAAAGCGACGAAATCTCCTCTCGCTTGCTCAACGGCCTTGTTCCGCGCCAGCGCTATACTCTGCCGAGGCTCCACGCAGTAGCAGATCGGGATACTGGCCGCCGATGCAAAGTCGCCGACCACGTCTCTGGCTGACTGCAGGTGATCGTTATCTGCGACGACGATCGAATACGCGAACAGGCCGTTTGTCTCCTGGCCACGGAGTTGCTCTAACAGGCCTTTGAGAAGTAGCGGCCGCCTATAAGTGCAGATGCATACGCTAATGTGCGTGAGTCCGCTAGTCATGAAGGTCGGTTCGGTGGCGGGTTCGATTGAAAGAAGCACACCGTAGATGTGGGATGCCGGCACTGCCCAATCCGGCGCCGTCGTTATTGCAGCTTCGGATAGACACCGTCGAACGTAGACACTGCGATTCGGTTCACCTGCAGGAACGAGAGGAAGGAATCGACCGTTTGCAGGTCGATCAGATCCTTTGTATGCCCAATGGCTACTACAGGTCTGTACAGTCCTGGCTCGTTCCGATCCTGCTGAATGATCCTGCCCATCACGGATGTCAACTCGTTTAGTGTCATACGGCTGAAATCGAGCTTGCGTGGGTATCGAAAACGCAGAAAGTCGAGGATGCGCCTCCGCCTTCGCCTCTCTAGGGGGGGAGCCGGCCCGCCTCGCGTCTGCAGCCCGATACGCTTTGAAGTCAGCATTCCCCAGAAGGGGACCATTTCAGTGTAGATGGGTATTTCAATCCACGCGCCCTCTGCCTCCGCTTCGTTCACGTCGCCCACGAACGACCAGTAATATCCATTTCGGAGCGCTCGCCTGTAGTCCAGTTTATTGTCGTGCTGCAGGCCCCCTTTGAACACCGACGAGTCTATCCTCAGTCCACTCCCAGCCAAGACGTCGGCTGCCGTCTCAGTTGGCTGAAACAGCCAGTTACCAGCCCGAAAGGCCAGCGGCGTGAAATCGGGATTCGCAAGCAGGTGGCGCAGGTAGTCTATCGAACGGCTAACAATCTCGCGAATTCGCGCGCGAGGCAGCGTGCAGAGGTTATATTCGCTGTAGTCGAGAAACCATCTCCCTCGATCATAGCGAGCGTTGCACCATTGCGGATGCAGGTGCAAAGCGATCTCGAATCCTTCGTCGTAAAACTGCCGTACCTGCCGCTTGACGAGGTGGATAGCCGGATCTGTGCCGCACGTCTCAATTCTCTCGAGCTCAGCGGCCTCAACGAAGACGACGAAACGCGCGTGATGGGCTTGGAACACGTCCCTGAGTCGCCGCGCCGGCTCGTAAACGAGATCCGTCAATGCACCCGTGCCATTGCCATAGATCTCATAATCCAGCGTGAAGACGCAGTCGATCATACAGGTGGCCCGTCGCTGCACTCCCAGCTTGATTCAAAGAGAGTTCTCGAGGGTGGATGGCCGATCACGGCGTCTGAGTCGCCCAACAACGCGGAGATTGCGAGGAGCATCCACGCCTGAGACCACCTCATGTATGAGGTCCGGATGGTGCACGAGCGAAGCACCCGGTAGTAAAAGTAGCCTCGATCATCCCACATGTGAGTCACGGCCCATCGGAATACGGAGTGGGCGAGGCGAGCATTGTCCGGATCGACGTCGCGCAGCGCGAGAAGGGTGATGATGCTTTGGGCGACACAGTGAATGTCGACCGGGTAGGTCCGGTTATGAAAGTATCTGGGTGCACCGTCCGCACGGAAAAAGTGCCTTCGGTAGAACTCGAGGCCGCGTCGGAGGCGCGACTCGAACTCCGTCGTCTCCGCGCACCGGCCAATGGATTGCAGGGCGCACAGGTTGTAGCCGGTGTGGAAGTTGTCGATCCATCGTTGAGTCGGGGCCTCCCCGTAGTCCCACGACCCGTCCTCGTGCTGCTTGGCGGCTGAATAGCGGGCGACCCTGAGCGCCGGACCGATGAATTTCTTCTCTCCCGTGTGTTGGTACACGCGGCAGAGGAGGGCGGCACCGAGAAAGTTCGCGTTGTGCGTTTGGGGCGGGAGGGAGGCGAGCGGATAGCTGAACCCGGCGACCGAAGTGTCGTCGGTCCAATAGAGCTCGTTCAGGATGTACTCGGCCGCGCTCACCGCCATACGCAGCCACCGTGACTCCTGGCGCTGCTCATAGACGTCCAGGAGTGCGCCGGCGACAAACGAGGTGCAGACCAGGTTCGGCGTTCCTCGCGGAACCACGCGTGTGCGCGTCTGCCAGGGAAAGCTGTAACCCCAGCACCAGTAGGGAGCGTTGTGCGACCGAAGGGCGATCAGCCGTTCGATCATCATGCCGGCGAGGTCTTCCTGGCCGGCCACACCGAGTTTCGACAGCCTGACGAACGCCATGAGAAAGAGCGCGATGGCTTTAGGATTCTGAGTCTTGGGAATCAGCAGGAGACGGCGAATGTTCACCGGGCTGCGCTTCAACGCCTGGGTGAGGACGAGCCGCGGAAGCCTGGAGTCCAGGAAGGGCAGGGCACTCAAGACCCGGCTGTTCAGGGCATCGTAGGGGTCATAACCGGCCCAATCATTGGTCCGGCAGTAGGTCAAGAGCCTCAGGGCGACCGCCCGTAGGTCCTCGAACGACGTGGCGGCGGGGCCCAGCAATGATTGGTTCATCGCGCCGACACGCTCGTTTCGGCAACGGGTGGCGGTTCAACCGTGCTGCGCCCGGGGCCAATCAGGTCCTCCATCAACCCCAAGTATCGCTGTTTCATCACCTCCCAGCGTATCGGCGCGTATTCCTCCTTGGCCCTGGCCGCCAGTCGAGCGCGTAACCCACTATCTCGATAGACCCGCACCATCTGGTTCGCCAAGTCTTCCGGGTTGTTGGGCTCACAATAGGCCAGCGCGTCTTCGCTGAAATAGTGCCGTATCGTCGTCAAACGAGAGGTGATGACGGCCTTCCCCATGACGACGTATTCCGAGAGCTTGTTGGGGAAGGCGAACTGGAGGAAGATGTCCCGGCGAATCGGCAGGATCCCGACGTCGCACTTGGTCAACCACGCGGAGATTTCAGCCGGCAACACGGGCCCGACGACCGTGACCTTCGAGGCCAGCCCGCGCTCCTGGGCCAGGTCCTCCAGAACACCCTTTTCGGGTCCGGGGCCCAAAATCCACATCTCCGCTCCCGGCATGTCCTTGTGCACCATGGCGAAGGCTTCGATGGCGATCTCGAGTCCGTAAATCCGGGTCAACGTCCCGTGATACATCATCACGAATTTTCCCGCGGCCGTCGCTGCCTCGGCGGAAGTCCGCGACGTCGAGCGCGAGGCAAAGCGCGCCTCGTCCGCCGTGTTCATGATCACTGTCGATTTCGCCCGCGACAGCCCGCGGGAGACGAGGAGATCTTGGACCGGCTCGGTGATCGTGATGACGTGATCGGCAAATTCGAAGCTCATCTTTTCTAGCCGTTGCAGGAGGCGGACCATCCATGAGTCCTCTGCGATCCCGTACTTCGAAATGTAGAACTCAGGGGTGATCTCGTGCATGTCCAAGACGAGCTTCGCGCCCATCCGCCGGGCGAAAGCCGCGGCGAAGATCAGGAAGTCAGGCAGCGTGTTGACATCGACAGCCGCGTACCGTCTCGAGCGCATCCGGCGGGACACACGAACAGCCGCCCACACGAAGAAGGCAACATACTCGAGCATGTAACGCGCCAGGGAACCACGCTTCTTGCCCAACGACACCGTATAGACATTCACGCCGTTCAAGCTGTAGGTCTTCGACGTCGTGGAGCTTCGCAACGCGAACACATCGACAGAGTAGCCGGCAGAGACCAGGGCCTCAGCCTTCCGCCGCACGCGTGCATCAACGTCGTACTGATTCTGGAGGAGGATGCAGACAGATTTCATCGGAGAGCACCAAGCGAACCCGAGCGGCTCGGCTGAGATCCCGAAACGTGTCGGAGCAATTCGTCTGGTTCGAGCGGGGTCTCGCCGCTCCAGGGAACGTCGAGCGTTGCCGGATCGATGCCTGCCGCCCTCGGGCGGTGAACGCGTATCGTCAGGGGAGGGAGGATCTTCTCTCCGTGGTACCAGAGGCTCGTTCGAGCGCTCCCGTCGGGATTCTCGAGGCGCTCGAAGCGAACCGCACGCCGCTGTCGAAACCACCCGGCGATCTGGACGGCCGTGGCGAACCATCCATCGAGCGACCTCAACGCTTGGACGAGGCGGACATAAAAGCCGCCCCAGAAACGCTCGGGCGCGTGACTTCTGTCGTGCCAAAGAACCGTGAGTACGCCGCCGACCTGTCGGGCATGGTCGATCAGGTCTTGACAGCGTTTCCAGGCTTCCGAGCTCGGCAGGTCAAGCCGATGAGGATAGAACAATGCGCCATCCTGAATGTGCAGGGGGAGCTCGAGGAGTGCCCGCGCACCCGAGGGACGAAAGACCTGGGTGGTTCCGCTGCGATACCCGATGGTCTCGTTGTAGCCGACGCTCGAATCGTAATCGTACCCGGCCTCTTCCAGAACGCGGAATGTGTTCTCGTCGCGCAACAACCAGTGCGTCCGGATGCCGATCCGTGACTCGCGGGTGACCGCCGCGATTCTCCGTAGCTCATCGCGTCCCTTCTCCGTGCTGTGCCAGCCATCGATTCCGTGGACGCCAAGCTCGCACCCTTCCCGCATCAGAGTCGTCGTCCAGTGCGGCAGGTCCGTGATGTCGTAGGCGGCCGCGCGGCGTGACCCATGGTGAGCGGACACGTGATCGCCGGGCCGGCGCTTGAACGGAATCAAGAAGTACGTGGCGGGTAGATTCTTCTCGACCCGCAAATACCAATCAAAGGGCTCCCAGAAGTCCTTGGCCCAACCCGCATACACGAGTGGGAGAGACGCCGCGGCGCGCCAGCTCCGGAATAGCTGCCCTAGCGAGATTCTGCCCCGGACTCGATTGCGGATGGCGCCGACGGTGGACCGATAGAGGAATCCCCACATCGAGTGGTCGAATCTGTGATGTCGTATGCCGGCAAAATCGATGTCGTGGGTGAGGCAGACGACAAAGCCGTGCCCGGCGGGCGCAGGCGGAATTTCCAAGAGGGGGATCCCAGCATTCAGGATCCACTCCCGGAGCATCATGATGTGCATGTCGAGTGTTGGGATCTGTGCATTGTGGAGAGGCTGCCCGACCGAGAGGAGGAGCTGGACCTCTTGAAAGAGGTCATACCCAAGTCGCATCACGACGGTCTCTGCCGTGCGGACCCTGAGCCCTGCCACCTCGGTGCCCACGGCGACACATGGGATGCCGGCGCCCCCCTCCTCGAACGTGAGGAGCTCGTCATAGATGGGCACCCGACTCCCGCGATAGGTCAGAGACATGCCTCGGTGCCGCGAACGCCTCGCAACACCGTGCCTCGTGTCGACATTTTTTGATTCGGCCCCGTAGATCACGAGCAGCCGTGTGTCCACGTCCGGTATCTCTTCGGCGGTGGCCACGACGACTTCGTATCTTCGGCCGACCGTGTAGAACTCCCAGGGTGTCTTGAAGAGCTCGAAGAACTCCTCAACGGCGGCATGCTGATCGACTTTTGGAATCACTCCGATCACGGCGCGTTCACTCTGACTCGTCAGGCATTACGCGCCCATGGCGAAGAACGCGCGGATACACTCGACTACATAGCCGGCCTGGCGCTCGGTGAGTTCTGGGTACACGGGAAGCGCGAGGGTTTCGCTCGCGGCACCCTCGCTTTCAGGGAACGCGCCTACCGCGTAGCCCAAATACGCAAAACACTCCTGGAGATGCATGGGCACCGGGTAGTAGACCTCCGTTCCGACACCCTTCTGCTGTAGCACGGCCTTCAATTGATCGCGCCGCGACACCCGAATCACATACTGGTTGAAGATGTGGCGATCCGTCACGACGCTGGGGAGAAATACCTGCGGCGATCCGGTGGCCGAGCCGCCGCCGCCCACCGTGCCGGTGGGCGACGAGGGGCCGCTCGCGCAGCGGGCGACGCTCTCGGCGATCTTCAAGCCAGACGCGGCAAACAGCTGGTCGTACCTCGCAGCGTTGCGCTGGCGCGCGGCCGTCCAGTCGTCCAAGTGTGGTAGCTTGGCAGAGACGACGGCCGCCTGGAGAGCATCGAGACGGAAGTTCCCTCCGATGACGCCGTGATGGTATTTCGGCTTCGAGCCGTGCGCGCGCAGGCACCTCAATTTCTCCGCACGCTGCTCATCGTTCGTGACGACCATCCCTCCATCTCCCGCCGCGCCGAGGTTCTTTGAAGGGAAGAACGAGAGACAGCCGTAGTGGCCGATGCCGCCGGCCCGCCGGCCCTTGTGCTCGGCGCCGATCGCCTGCGCGGCGTCCTCGATGACCACGAGGCCGTGTTGGTCAGCCACCCACATCACAGCATCCATGTCGGCCATCTGACCATAGAGGTGGACCGGGATGATTGCGCGCGTCCTGCTCGTCACCTTCGATTGCATTTCGGCGGGATCGAGATTGTAGGTGGCGGGATCGATGTCGACGAAGACCGGTGTCGCTCCGACGCGCGCGATCGCGCCGGCCGTCGCGAAGAACGTGTAAGGAGTTGTGATGACCTCGTGCCCGGGACCGATGTCTTCCGCCATCAGGCAGGCGAGTAAGGCATCAGTGCCCGAGGACACCCCGACCGCGTGCGCGCAACGGCAGTATCGGGCGATCGCCTGCTCGCACTGTTCCACCTTGGGCCCGAGGATGAAATGCTGAGACTCCATGACCTCCGCGACGGCCGCATCGATCGCGGACTTGATCGCCACGTACTGCGCCTTGAGATCGAGCAGGGGAACATTCATCGCTTGGCTTCTTCCTTGAGTTGCCTGTACGGTTTGATCCCATTGCGCAACTCCGTGGGGAGGGGAGCTTCGTCGTCCAGGTCGAGACACCGAAGGACACCGGCACCCGTTTCCATGTAACGGTAGCCGCTTTCCGGACAGCGCATCACCCCGTCGGCATCGGGGGCGTTGAGCCGGTGACCGTGCCGACTGATCCATCCGACCGGACGGGCGGGATTCCCGGCGACCAGGACGAAATCCGGCACGCTCTTTGTGACCACCGACCCAGCACCAACGAACGCATAGCGACCGATGGTGACCCCGCAGATCACCGTGGCGTTCGCTCCGATGGTACAGCCGCGCTTCAGCCGGGTGGGCTCATACAACGAGTGTCGGTTGACCTGGGCGCGAGGGTTTGTCACGTTCGTCAAGACGCACGAGGGTCCGAGGAACACGTCGTCCTCGATGACGAGACCCGCATAGACGGAGACGTTATTTTGAATCTTGACATTGTTCCCGATGGTCGCGCCACCGTCGACATAGACGTTTTGCCCGATGTTGCAGCGCTCACCGATCCGGGCGCCTTTCGTGATGTGAGAGAAATGCCAGATCTTGGTTCCCGCGCCGACTTCGGCGCCGTCGTCGACACAGGCAGACTCGTGTTTGAAGTACGACGGTTTGGGTTTCTCGATCGAGAGGCCACGGGGTTCTACGGCCGTGCCGCCACCCAGCAGCGAGCGCTGACAGGCATCCAGCGCTCGCAAGACCCGTAGGCCTTCCGTACCATCCGTCAAGGGAGCGGTCCGGGATTCAACACAGTCGAGGAAGTGCTGGCATTCCTCCCTGAGCGGCTCCCGATCGTCGACGTCGACGAGTTCGCCCTGCGCCTTGATGGCCGTCGGAACCCGGTTTCTCCATTCCACTCGGTGACGGTACAGGACGAGCTTGTGCTCTGCGGTATCATCGAAGACCGCCATCTTCTCCGAACCCACCACGACAAGCCGCTGCTCCTTGACGGGATGCAACCAGCTGACGAACACGTGGGCTTGGACCCCACTTGGGAAGTCGAAGTGGCTCAAGGTGACGTCAAAGACGTGGCGATTCAGATAGGCTCCGCCCTGGCACGAGACGCGAACCGGCATCTCGTTGAGCAGCGACAGCATCACGGAGATGTCGTGCGGGGCAAAGCTCCAGAGAATGTTCTCCTCGGTGCGAATCTTGCCGATGTTCAGGCGGTTGGAGTAGAGGTAGTTGATCTGTCCGAGGGCGCCGTCGCGAATCAATTGCTGCAGCTTCAGGATCGCGGGGTGATATCGGAGAATGTGTCCGACCATGAGGATTCTGCGCTGCGTCGCCGCGAGCCCCACCAGCTCCTCGCCCTGCTTCACGTCCACGGCGAGGGGCTTCTCGACGAACACGTCCTTGCCCGCTTCCAGAGCCGCTCTGGCCATTTCGTAGTGGGCCACGGCGGGGGTGGCCAACGCGACGGCCGTAATCGACGAATCGGAGAGGACCGCGCTGAATTCTCGGTAGAATCTGACGCCCTCGTATTCGCGCCTGCACCTCTCTTCGACAGACCCTTCGGCATCACAGAGTGCAGCCAGGGCGCCAAGTTCGTGGAAGTTCCGAACGAGGTTCCTCCCCCAATAGCCAATTCCGACGACGGCGACGCTCTTTTGAGACCGACCGATTCGGCCGCTTTGCATGGGCACCTCGCTTACCCTAGGAATTCGACGCACCTGGCCGCTGCGCGCCCGTTCCCGTAGAGGGTCGGGTGCGAATCGCCCGGCGCAAAGGACCTTGTCGCCTGGATAATCTTCTCTGGGTCAGACCCGACCAACGTATTCCACCCCGCTTCGACGGTCTCGACCCATTCGGTTTCGTCTCGCAGCGTGACGCAAGGGACTCCGAGCCAGTACGCCTCCTTCTGTAAGCCACCGGAGTCCGTCAGGACGAGTCTGGCGGAGCCCGTCAGCGTCACCATATCGACGTAACCGACAGGGTCGATCAGCTTCACGTGAGGTTTGAGCCGCCACTCCGCTGCCGCGATGACGCGTCGAGCGCGAGGATGGACGGGGAAGACGACTGGTTCGTCGAGAGAGTTGAACGCGTGCAGAATGTGTGAGAGCCGCACCACGTCGTCCGTGTTTTCGCTGCGGTGGACAGTCGCCAGCACGTACGCCTTCTCCCTCAGGCCAACTCGAGTCAGAATCCCCGACGTCTCCGCGCGTCGCCGTGCCCAGTTCAGCACGTCCAGCATAACGTCCCCGACGAGATGGACGGCGCGCGAGATCCCTTCAGCGGCCAGGTTCCTCACCGCCGTGTCGCTCGGACAGAGCAGCAGGCTCGACAGATGGTCCGCGACGACGCGATTGATCTCCTCCGGCATGCGACGGTTGAAACTTCGCAGTCCAGCCTCGATGTGGGCCACGGGCACGGAAAGCTTCGAAGCTGCCAGGGCGCCGGCCAGCGTAGAGTTCGTATCGCCGTAGATGAGGAGCCAGTCCGGACGCTCGAGAATCAGCACGTCTTCGATTCCCTTCAGCATGGCGCCGGTTTGACTTCCATGCGAGCCTGAGCCAACACCCAGGTTCATATGGGGCGGTGGTATCTCGAGCCCATCGAAGAAGATGCCGGACATTTCGTAGTCATAATGCTGACCCGTATGAAGCAAGATCTCCTTGTGTCGCTCTCGCAATTCCCGGCTCACCGCCGAAGCCTTGATGAACTGAGGCCGTGCGCCCACGATGGAGACAATCTTCACGGAAGCCGCCTACTTGGTCCCACGCGCCTCAGCTCTCATAGGTGAGTTGTTTGTCCTGGACCATTCTCGCCAACGCGCTCAGCTTCTCCTTCCTCTTCAGCAGTTGCGGCATCGGCTCAAGGCCAGCCATCCTGAGCACGGCCTCCCACCGATAGACCCAATCATGCCGAAGCAGGGACTGAATCACGTTGGTCGATCGCATCTCCGCCTGCCGATCCGGTTGACCATCCATCTCACGTATAGCCTCTCCGATCCCTTGCGAATCACGCGGTAACTCGATCACCGCCCCGGGCCATGACACCTCCTTCTCGAATTGCTCGTTTCCCGACCGCTCTCCTATCATGATGGTACCCGCAGCGGCCCCTTCAAAGAACCGCGACCCCATTTCCTTCTGGTGCCCTATTTCATCAGGACGATCGAGTTTCCCTGGATGCACCACAAAGTAGCGGCTTCGCCTCGCCATGCTCGCCAGCAGAAATCGGTGCTCCAGCAGATCATGGGTATGCAGATCGCGGAGGGTGTCATAGATATAAAAGATCTCACCGTCTCTCGCCATCTTCAAAAGCGCTTGATGCTCCCGCTCGGATCTCCGCCCGATGCTCAAGACATCGATGAGCCGCTTCGCTGGTCTTGCGAACGGAAGGAACAGGACTGTATCCACCCCGAAGGGCATATAGAAACACCGACCGCGTATCACTCCATTGATCGGCTCAACGCTCTGCGAAAGCGAGCTGAAGACGTAGTCGAAGTTCGATAAGACCTTGAGCGAGCTCTTGAAGAACGGCATGAGCTGTACCCAGAGCTCGGTCAGCCAGCAGACGGACGTCTTACACGAATCTTTCCAGTGTTCTATCGCCGCGTTGACATTGAGGAGCTCGGATGGCTTCTCACACACCGCGACGAACAGATCATAGCGCCGATCCAACTTTGCCCTCGGGACCCCGGGGTTCAGCACGATCCGGGAGTCTCTTCCGACTCTCAATGCGATTCGTTTGCGCTGCTTGAACCATTTGAGCGGCCGCGGCGCCAGCACATCGACGGAATCGATTTCTCCAACGATGTCCTCGAACTCCCGAATCGCGGACCTCCAGACCTCCACCTCGTAGAGATTCCTTTGAGAGAACAAGAGTACGCGCGAGGGACTATCCGGACGCTCGTCGAGAGACACGGTCATGGGCCCCACGTCACCGGAATCTCTCATGCGCGCTCGCTCACCTGAAACACTGAGGCATATCGAACCTCCCAGTCGTGCCGAGTCTTGTCGAGAGCTTCGAGGCCCCAATAGTCACAGGGCCAGGCTGCCCTCAAGGTCTGTTCGCCATCGTGAATGTCTTCGAGTAGGTCTCGGACAGGTCTCCAGCCCAGATCCTGTGCGACCCGGGTTCGCACGTCGAGATCGATTCCAGACACGACAACGTATCCCTCGGGACTCACCAGACGTGCGATGGTCCGCAGGCATCGTTCTGCACGTGACGGATCCATGTGACAAAGAAAGTTGTTGGCCGTCACCATATCCTGACGCCCCAACCGCTGAATCAGCTCCGGGGACCCGGCATCGCCGACATGCCACGTGATCTCTTCCTTGAGCCACGGCCTGATTCGTACCGCGTCTCCGTTCCCATCAGCGTCGAACATCGCCTGCATTTCCGCTGGGCTCAGGCGGGCAAAGATCGGGGAATCCACCGGCTCAGGAGTCTTGAGCGAATACACCGCCTTCTCGGCCAACTCCACGATGTCCTTCGAGATATCGACGGCATGGGAGATGACTCTCAGGTCGGGCCTTCGGGAGCGGATCGTCCACAGCGTCGAATAGACCTCGGCGCCATTGCTGCACCCCAAGACTGCCAGTCTCAAGGTCGAGCCAACGGCCATCTGGTCCGACAAACGACTGATCAGCTGCAACTGGGGGCGGTTCCGAAGAAAGTACGTGGCAAAATACTGGCGCCTCGCACTCCGCCACCGAACGAGGCGATTCAAGAAGCTCCCGTAGAGACGTATCGGAGGGAACGTCCTGACAGGAGGCGGGAGGTGGCTCCACATCTCTCTGTTGAGCCTCAGGTATGCGTTCACGGCGGATTTCCCCAAGCTGGTCTCCGGCTCCCGTCTCGTCTACCCGACGATGGCTTTCCTGCAATAGAAGGCTTCGGCATAATCGCTGATCGCGTTGCACTCCATCCCGCGCAGCCGGAGGAGGGACCGGAACAGCTCCTCGGAGAACCAGCGTTTTCCGGTTTGGCTGGGGAAGCTCGTCAGGATCACCTCGATTCTTCGGCGACAAAGAGACTCGTCGAGCGGCACGAAGACATTCGGTGTGCCGAGATCGCCGTCGTACTTGGGGACCTCATACTCGAGGATCAGATGATCCCTGAACGTATTCCATGTCAGCTCCGAGATCAGTCGATGATCCTGGTGGAGGTCCTCGCGGTAGTGGGTCAGGATCAGATCCGGCGACACCTGGCCCTTGAGCTCCTCGAACGCCTCCTTCACCTGGCCGCCATCGTAGGGCAGGAAGCCATCCCGGAACTTCTTGATGATGATCCGTGAGCTGGACGCCTGGCGCAGGAAGGTCTCGGCGCTCCGCAGCGCTTCCGCTTCCCGCCTGGCGTCGGAACAGAACACCACCCACGTGAACGCGGGAGGGTTTCGTCCCTCGGCGAGCTTGAGGACCGTACCTCCGCACCCGATCTCGAGGTCGTCACAGTGGGCGCCGAGGCACAGGACGTCGTGAATCGGGAGCTGGTCGAGGCGGATGGTGAGCACGGTCCTAACGAGCGCTCCCGGGGAGATCCCAGACGGCCCACGGTGTCTCCCCCCGGGCATACATATCGTCGAACCGCTGCTTGTCCTTGAACGTGTCCATGCACGCCCAAAAGCCCGAGTACGCGTAGGCGAGGAGTCTGTCCTGCTCGATCAGGCGACGGAAGGGCGCCTCAACGAGCTCATCACCCGGCTTCATGACGTCAAAGATGTCCCGCCTGAGGATGAAGAACCCCCCATTGATCCGGAGACCGGACTCACCGGCCGACTGGAGGCTGCGAACCCGGCCACCGTCGTCGGCCTGGACCACGTGAAAGGAAGATGTTGGGGGCACGCAGAGAAAGCTCGCCGTCGCGTCACGGCGCCGAAAATACTCGACGTACGTCGGCAGATGGAGGTCGGTCAAGCCGTCCGAATAGTTCGCCATGAAGAGATCGTCACCATCGTCGAGATATGGCTCCACGGCCTTGAGGCGTTGGCCGAGATTCGAAGCGAGGCCGGTGTCGACGAACGTGATCCTCCAGTCATCGATGTCGCTCCCAAGGAGTTGGATATCTTTCCCGCCCTTTGAGAGGACAAAGTTGTTCGACACGCACTCGTCATACTGCAGGAAGTAGTTCTTGATCAGGTCGCCCCGGTAACCAAGGCAGAGGATGAAATCGTGACATCCGTAATGCGCGTAGTACTTCATCAAGTACCAGATGATGGGGCGGTAGCCGATGTTGACCATCGGCTTAGGGATGGTCTCGGAGTGTTCTCGGAGCCGCGTGCCCAGCCCGCCGCAGAAGAGGACGACCTTCATGAGCCGCCTCCAATCGCCTTTCGGTCGCCAGCAAGCTCGTCCTTCCACCACTCGATGGTCTGGCCAAGCCCGTGTTCCAGGTCATACCTGGGACGCCACGCCACCTCGTTGAACAAACGGGAGGTATCTGCGATCAGCAGCGGGACGTCGTTCGGACGGCTCGGGAGGGCGCCCAATTGAACCAGCTCCTCGCGATCCAACTTCTGCCCGATCCGCCGAATCATGTCCTTGATCGGCCCATAGGAGCCTGACGCCACGTTCACCGGACCCTCGGCGTTGCTGTGCATGGTCGCAACCAGAGCATCGGCGACGTCCTGGACGTGCATGTAGTCTCGGACCTGGGTTCCCGGGGAGCAGCGGGCTGGCTCGCCCCGCAGCAGGGAGCAGATCACGGAGGAAATCAGGCGCCCCGGATGTTCGTACGGCCCATAGAGAAAGAAGAGACGCGCCCATGCAGCACTGAGTGATGTGGTCTTTGAATAGGCGTCAAGCAGGTTGAACATCAGGGTCTTGCATGTACCGTACACGGTCGTCGGGACGCGCGGGGTCACGAGCTCCGAGCAGAAGCCGTAGTTCCAGTCGTATTCGAAGCTCGACCCAGCCATAACGACTCGCTGCCCACCGTGCGCGTGGAACTGGCGCAGAAGCTCGAGGCTGGCCCCGACCCACTGAAAGTTGTGGGGAGAATCCGCATACTTCCCTGGGACCGCATACCACGCCAAGTGGAGGAGATGGGTGGGCCGAACCCGTGACAACAGACCGGGCACGCCCGCCAAATCGAGGAGGTCGATTCGGTGCCAGAGCACAGGGCCTGACCCTGGCTGTGACGATTGGGACGTCGTCGCGTGCACCTCATAGCCAAGCTCGAGCAGCCGGGGCAGGCAATGACGACCCACGAATCCCGTGCCGCCGGTGACGAGGACTCTTTGACTCACGTGCGCTGCTCCGTGCGCACCGGACCCCGACAGAGGCCGCCGTGCTTAACCAAAATCCGGCCAGTGGCCGTCCTGCTCGGAGATCTCGGTGATTTCGAGGGGCCAGCGGATGTCGAAGGCGCGATCGTTGTATCGAACGCCCCGTGCGTGCTCCGGCGCATAGAACTCTGAGACCAGATAGGTCACCTCGCTGTTGTCCTCGAGAGTCTGGTAGCTGTGCGCAAACCCGGTGGGGACATACAGCATCCTCCGATTCTCCGCCGTCAGCTCCACCGCAACCCATTTCTTGAAGGTCGGGGAATCGCGGCGGAGGTCGACGATCACGTCGTAGACCGCTCCCCGCGTGCAGCGCACCAGCTTTGCTTCCTGATAGGGTGGCAACTGGAAGTGCAGGCCGCGCAGTGTCCCGACGCGCTTGTTGAAGGCCACATTGCACTGCACGATGTGCGGATTCAGGCCGTGGGCTTCGAATTCCTTCTGACAGAACGTGCGCGCGAAAAAGCCGCGGTTGTCCTCGCGCTTCTCCAGGTCGAGAATCACCGCTCCTTTCAGCTCCGTCTCGCTAAAGATCACGGCACTCCTCCCATGGGGCAGCGCGAATTACTGGGCTCCAGTTCCGATCACGGCGTGCGATGCGGAGCTCTTCCAGCGCAACTGCGAGTCGAGTCTTCGCGTACGCATCAGGCTCTGGATGTGGTCGATGCGCTTGTAGCGTGGCCCCTCGAAGTCCTCAACCGTCACACCGATGCGCTGGTATGCCTCATAGAGTTGAGCCGCACCCGCCCTGGCATCCCATGTGGGCCGGAAGCCGGGCAGGACTTTCCGAATGCGCGAAAAATCCACCCGGTAGCTGCGTGCGTCCGGGCCCGCATCGGGGGCGTAGTCGATCGTGCAGCCGGCAACCGTTTGCTTCACAATCTCGGCCAGTTCTCGGATCCGGTAGTTCTCTTCCGTGCGGCCAACGTTGAACGCTTGGTTGTGGATGGCTTCGCGCGGCGCGGTCAAGGCCGCCAGGAACGCCCGAGAGATATCCTCGATATGGACGATCGGCCGCCACGGTGTGCCATCGCTCTTGATACGGATCCGGCCGGTACTGCAGGCCCACGCGACCAGGTTGTTGAGGACCAAGTCGAATCGCATTCGCGGTGAGACGCCGTAGGCCGTCGCGTTCCGGAAGAACGTCGGACTGAACCGATCATCGGCAAGCGTCGCGACGTCCTGCTCGACACGGACCTTTGAGATGGCGTACGGCGTGACCGGGTGAAGGCCGGCGGTTTCGTCGACGAGATCGTCGCCCGCCCTCCCGTAGCTACTGCACGATGAGGAGTAGAGAAAGCGGGGCACGCCCGCGAGCTTCGCGAGTCGTGCGAGGCGTACAGAGGCAGCGTGGTTGATCTCATAGGTGAGCCCTGGATTCAGGTTGCCCAGCGGATCGTTCGAGAGCGCGGCCAAGTGAATGACCGCGGCGAATCCCTCGAGGTGCGAGCGCTCGATGTCTCGGAGGTCGATCCGGAGGTCGGGGACCACCTGGATGCCAGCGCAGAAGGTACATTCCTCGTAGAGATCGGTGTCGAGGCCGACCACCTCGTGGCCGGCGCCAAGCAGCATCGGCACCATCACCGTGCCGATGTAGCCCTTGTGTCCAGTGACGAGGATCCGCATGGTCTTACCGTTCGTCGAAGATCGCCTGGTATTGTGCATCGAGGGCCGTGCGAAATTCGGCTACCTTATGTTTGATATGCGATTTGATCGCCGCCGCATTCTCCTCCAGCTTGATGAATTGCTTCACCAACTTGTCGACGTCGATATCTCGAATACTCTGGCAGTATTCGGCCAAGCCTACCTCGGTCATCAGCGAATCATTCTTTTCGTCATATGAAATCGAGACCACCGGCTTGTTGAGCGCCAGAGCCAGGAGCACATTGTGGAAGCGAGTCGCGACGACCAGGTCTGTCGTGGCAAGCTGTGACAACAGTTGCTCGACCGAACCCACCGGTTCACTGATCAGCCGTCCGGGCTCATAGACTGCCCGCTGGTTCACCCGCGTGATGACGTCTTGCCGCACGCGCTTGTCGTACGCGACGTCGCCGATCAGCAAGCGCACGGTATAGTCGTGTTCGAGCAACCAAGTCACGAACGGGGTCACGCTCTCGAGATAGCGGTGATACAGCCTCTCCGCGTGCTCCGGGCTGTACTCCGTGCCGTAGTAGTCCATGAGACCGACACCGATGACACGTCCGCTTCCCGTGTGGTCAGGCTCAGCACTCTCGAGCCCTGGAAGGCTGAACGCCAAATCGGGGTAGACGAAGTCACGCGAGGTATCGAACCCGATGCTGTCCAGGTACTGTTTCGAAAAAGTGTCTCGGTATGAGCGGTAGTCTGCTAACGCAAGCGCGGATTTAATGAGCCACCGGCTCACCGGGTGGGGTAGACGGCCGCCACCGACGCTCACAAACAGGACTTTCGAGCCTCGCGCTTTGGCGAGAAGTGACCATTTCGTCATCTCGTAGTGCAAGCCAAAGAGATCGATGCCAAAATTTCCCAGCACTCCCGAGCCGGGTATGATGAGCATGGTGGTGCCTTTTAATGCCCGGAAAGCCCTCCTCCATTCGAGGAGTTCCCTCGGGACACGGATGAGGATCCGTCTGAGCAATCTGATCACCGCATGGTTGTGCCCAAGCCACGTTCTCGCCTGAGGCCCGTGAGGGCTCCGGGAGGAGATCTGGCGTGTGGCGATGCCGTATCTTGCTCCGGCGTCTTCAGGATCAGGGCAAATGCACTCGACCCGTGCGTCTGGTAAGTGTTTGCGGAGGTTGCCGAGGATCGCCTGCAGAGTGCATTCGTTTCCCAGGTTTTGTGTCCCGAAATTTCCGAGAAAGCTGACCTTCGTCACTCGCCGCGCCCCGCAGACTGGACCACCGCGGTCACCACCCGACGCTGCTGCTCGGGAGCGAGCGTGGGGAACATCGGGAGCGACAGCACCCGGGAGGCCGCCCGCTCGGCGACCGGGAAGTCGCCCGGACGGAAGCCGAGAGTCTCATACGCGGTCGCGAGGTGGAGGGGAATCGGGTAATGGATGCCCGATCCGATACGTGCGGCGGCCAAGTCCTTCTTGAGCCGTTCCCGGTCCGCGACCTGCACGACGTAGAGATGGTAGACCGGTCGCGACCACGACGGCACGTGCGGAAGGGCGACCGTCGCCCCGGAGTCGGCGAAGAGCTCGTCGTAGCTCCGTGCCCGCTCCCGGCGCTGCTCGTTCCATTTCGCGAGGTGACGAAGCTTCACGCCCAACACGCCCGCCTGCATGGCGTCGAGCCGGCCGTTGTACCCCTCGAAATCGTGGAAGTACTTCCGCGACTGGCCATGGTCGCGCAGCATCTGGCAGTGCCGCGCCAGTCGCTCGTCGTCGGTGGTGACGGCGCCGGCTTCGCCGCAGGCGCCCAAATTCTTGCCGGGATAGAAGCTGAACGCTGCGGCGTGTCCCATCGACCCGGCCTTGCGCCAGCGGGCTTCCTTCTTCGAGAAATACTCCGCGCCGTGCGCCTGGCAGGCATCCTCGATGAGGATGAGGTTGTACCGAGCCGTCAACTCGAGGAGAGGGTCCATGTCGGCGATCTGCCCATACAGATGCACAGGAATGACGGCCGTCACCGGGCTGCCAGTGCGCTTGCTCACCACCCGACCCGTCCGCCGGTCGGGGGAGCATTCGGTCTCCAGGTAGACTCGCAGCTTCTCGGGATCCATCGTGTAGGTGCGCGCATCGACATCGACGAAATCCGGCCGCGCGCCGACCTGCGAGATCGCTTCCGTCGTCGCGATGAAGGTGAGCGGCACCGTCACGACGGTGTCTCCGGGTTGGACGCCCGCCGCGACCAGGGCGAAGCGCAGCGCGTCCGTGCCGCTGGCGACTCCAACGCAGACCTTCGACTCGCAGAACTCCGAAAAGTCGCGCTCGAATTCCTGCACCACGGGGCCGCCGATGAACCCGGCAGTGTCGAGGGCGGTCTCGAAGACGGACCGCAGCTCCTCGCGGAGCTCGCGGTGCACCGTGACAAGCTCGAGAAACGGAATCTCACCCGTGCTCATGCGGCGCCCTCGTCCAGGGAGATGTGCCCGTGAGTCTTCATCGCACGGCCCTCGCGCCCCTGGCGATGGACCGCAGCAGACGCGCCGGGTATCCGGCCACGATCGCGTTGGCGGGCACGTCACGAGTCACGACGCTTCCGGCCCCGATCAGGGCGTTTTCACCGATCGTGAGGTTGGCGAGGATCGTCGCACCGGATCCGATCGAGGCTCCCTTCCTCACCAGCGTGGGCTCGACGTGCCAATCCTTCTGCGTCTGCAACTCGCCGCTCGGAGTCGTGGCGCGCGGGTAGGAATCGTTGATGAACGTGACACCGTGGCCGATGAAGACGTTGTCTTCGATCGTCACCCCTTCGCAGATGAACGTGTGGCTGGAAATCTTGCAGCGTTGCCCTATCTTGGCGTTCTTCTGGATTTCCACAAAGGCACCGATCTTGGTGTGGTCACCCACCTCACAGCCGTAGAGATTGATGAATTTCGCCAGGGTGACACCGTGGCCCAGCTTCACGTCGGGAGCGACGCAGAGATAATCATTCATAGCTCGATGGCCCGCCCCCGCTCCCGGATCGATCGATCGGCCGCTTCGAGCAGTTTCACCACTCGCGAACCGGCCACACCGTCGTTGAGAGGCGTTTGATCCTTCGTGACGCATTCGATGAAATAGTTGAGCTCGACCTTGAGGGCTTCGGCCTGCTCGACCCGCGGGGCCCACATGTCACCGGAGCGATAGCTGACGAGCAAGTCATAGAGCCCCTGGCCGTTGCTCATCTGGGCGCCCTTGTCGTAGATCTTGATCTTTTCGTCGGCCTCCAGATCGTTCCACACCACCATCTTCTTCTCTCCTCCGAGCAGCGTTGTTCTCACCTTCACCGGGGAAAGCCAGTTGACATTGATGTGCGCGATCATGTTGCGCGGGAAATAGACGGTGATGAACGCGACATCCACGAGTCCGTTCAAGTGCGCCTCGCCGGTCGCGACCACGGCTTCCGGCTTCTCCTGGATGAGATAGTCCACGATCGAAAGGTCATGCGGCGCGAGATCCCAGACGACGCTGACGTCGTGCTGAAAGAGCCCCAAGTTGACCCGCGTGGAATCGTAGTAATAGAGGTCGCCGAGGACGCCCTCGTCGATCAGCTGGCGGATTTTCCTCACGGCGCCGGTAAAGAGGAAGGTGTGGTCCACCATGATCCTGAGATTCTTACGCTCGGCCAATTCGATCAGCTCCGCCGCCTGTTGGGTGGTGGAGGTGAATGGCTTTTCGACGAACACGTGCTTCCCGTTCTCGAGGGCGGCCTTGGCCAGTTCGAAGTGGGTGCAGACGGGCGTGACGACGGCGATGGCATCAAGCTCGGTGGACGTCAAGAGCTCGGAGGAGTCCGCCGTGACGCGCACGTCGGGATGATCCTGCGTGACCCGTTTGAGCGCGGCCGGATTTTGGTCGCACACGGTCGTGAGCTGGCATCCGTCGACGCCGCGCAGGTTCCGAACGATGTTCGGGCCCCAGTAGCCGTAGCCGATCACACCGATGCGAATCATAGTTGTTGGCTTGACACTCCCGGACGCCGCGGGTCGCTACGACCGACGGTGACGACTAGTACGCACCCTCACCGGACACCACGGCCTGTGGCGTCCGCAGAAGGATCTTGAGATCCAGCCAGAGCGACCACGCCGCCGCGTATTGGAGATCGAGACGGACCATGTCGTCGAAGCGGAGCCGGCTCCGGCCGTTCACCTGCCAGAGGCCCGTGATGCCCGGCTTCACTTCGAGCAGCCGCCGTCGGTGCCAGATGTCGTAGGCCTCGAGCTCATAGGGGATCGGGGGCCGTGGCCCGACCATCGACATCTCTCCCCACAAGACATTGAGGAATTGCGGGAGCTCGTCCAAACTGGTCTTTCTCAGCAACCCTCCGACGCACGTGAGGCGAGGGTCTTTGGTAATCTTGTAGACGGCTCCACCGTTTGTGCCCGAGACGCCCGGATCGACCTTTCCCGCGATGAACCGTTTGACGTAGTCCATGTGGATCTGTGCGGTGTTGACCGCATGCATCGTGCGAAACTTCAGGCACGCGAAGGGGACTCCGTACTGGCCGATCCTTTTCT
>Ga0209235_1000157_pt1 | contig 31846 bp, 33 predicted proteins | sample GraSoi013_1_20cm_4_FD_185817 | JGI IMG/M metagenome (GOLD analysis project Ga0209235, IMG submission 185817) | Grasslands soil microbial communities from the Angelo Coastal Reserve, California, USA - Sample 09_25_2013_1_20cm (SPAdes) (version 2) | ecosystem: Environmental > Terrestrial > Soil >... | reverse complement strand
GTATTTCATTTGATTCTGCGGGAAACCTCTGGGTGGCAGATCAAGATAACAACCGTGTACTAAAGTATCCAGCTACAATAACAACAGGTGAGGCAGCAACTGTAGTAGTGGGACAAGGTACCTTTACTACAGGAACATCTGGCACAACTGCAACTACACTTAACGGACCAGATACTATTTCATTTGATTCTGCGGGAAACCTCTGGGTTGCAGATAAATTTAACAGCCGTGCACTGAAATATGCTGCACCAATAACAACAGGAGAGGCAGCAACTGTCGTAGTGGGACAAGGTTCGTTTACCACAAAAACAGCTGGCACAACTGCAACTACACTTCAATTCCCAACTGGTATTTCATTTGATTCTGTGGGAAACCTCTGGGTTGCAGATGAATTTAACAACCGTGTACTAAAGTATCCAGCTACATTATCCCAAGCAACAGGACAGGTAACGGTAATTGCTGGTTCATGTGGAATAAACATAGTCTCGGGCTCCCCAATAAACTATGGCTCACTAATAGCTGGCTCAATTAGCACAGAGCAGACTGTTGTACTGCAAAATACTGGAACCGTATCTGGAACACTTGCAGTCCATGGAACTGACTGGTTAGATGGTAGTTCAACCTCTCAGATACTAGTTGGAAACTCGAAATTCTCTACTAGTACAGGAATAACCTATGCATCAAAAACTGCCTTAACTACCTCAGACCAGACAGTTGGTACAATAAATCCGACACCTAATTTATCCACATTCTGGCAGCTTCAGATAAACCTCATTAGCTCCTCATTTTCAGGTTCGTTGACCCAGACAGTTACCTTTAGCAATAGCTGTTAACCCATTCTTCTTGTCACCATCGGAATATGTCAAGTCAAGACGATAATCCGGAACTGTAAGATACACTATCATCATGATCAGAACCCACTAACGGATTTAAAATTCTAGTTTAACACCCTAATTGAAATAAAATCCAAGTCTTTTTTTCTTTCCCAAGATCTTCGAATAGCTGTTCATTCTCTTTCATGAAACTCTCTACAAATTGAGATTCATCTTTATCTATATTACAACGAACAGACTGGAACTGGAACCTTCGTTCTTAATTTGAGTGACGATCTATTTTTATACCACAATATACTATGGTATAATATAGTATACCATGGAACAAAGTACGATTAAGCTTTCTAAAAAGCTCAAAAATGATCTCAGAAAACAAATGAACCACCCTAGCGAAACCTACGAGGCTGTGATTGCTCGACTTCTAAAAATTACTCAGAAAGATGATGTATTAAGCGATGAGGTAATCAGAAATATTGAAGAGGGCGTTGCAGACATCAAAGCAGGGCGTGTATATACATCAGCTCAAGTGAAAAGGAAATTAGGACTAAAGTAAATGATATGGGAAGTTGTTTGGTCTGAGAAATCCGTTAAACAATTAGAAAGAATAGATAAGAAAAACGCAAAGAAGATTTATGATTCAGTGTTAGATTGTATTGAAGATCCATTTAGAGTAGTGATAAGATTAACCAATTCGCCATTTTATAGACTACGTGTTGGAAATTACAGAGTGATATTGGATTTACAGCAAAGCAAGATGATAATCTTTGTTGTAGAAACTGATCATAGAGGAAAAATTTACAAGAAATGATTTAGACAATCTTTTCATAAAAAATATTCAGCTGGTCTGGTAAGACCCCTACACCATTTTCTACTATTATATGACTGCCAGATTGTCTTGTTGCGTAAAATCCTTTTTTCCTTAACGCTTTTAGTACTTCCCTCCAACCTAGTACTGGAAGGCTCAAACTGATACAGTTACTAATTTAGAGGAAGACTTTCTTTTTTTTCTGCCAAATAAGACATACATAGCTTGATGGCTTCTTTAGTGTCATTTATTGCCTCAGATTTGGTGTTTCCCTGGCCTCTAGCTTGAGGAATTTCAATGCAGTATCCCACATAGAATTTACCGTCTTTTTTTACCATTATGCTGTAATCTCTTCTTTGTGCCATGAGTACTGCAAGATGTGTTATTATATAAAATTGATACTTGATAAGGTACCACTAAGGGATTTGAAAAATCAGTTTAACACTCAGTTTTACTTTGCGTAGTCTCGTATGTGATTACGCAAAACATATTTCGATGAATTACTTTGAGAAGGATAAGACTAAGGTCCGAATCTCTATTCCTTTCCCTTCTTCTGCGTTTTTTTGCAAAAAAAGTAGGAAAGGTGCTTTTGCATAATCTTTATGGATTAACCTGGTGGATGTTTGCACTCGTGACTGCTCTTGAATCCCTGTGAACTTGCGTCACAACCATGTGGGGGGCCGTTGCCGGGTTTATTATCTGCAAATGCGGTTGGTGCACCCTGGAATCCTACTGTTCCCGCAACAATAGCAAATACTATTGCTACTGCCAAGAGAGCAGTGAAGAATGTTTTTGTTTTCATTGTATGATAATTGTTTTAATTGTTTATACGATTATGCTACCTTTTTTCTATATTCTTTGTTAATGTGAGAGTAAGCATATGGGACCAGATGGCAAAATATCATAGGTAAAATCTTCTGTACGCTTCTTACAATGAATATTTATGCAAGTTCCAGCAACTGTTTATCATATGCAGATTGGCAAGTCAAAGGCGATAGCAATAGCATTAAGATTTTTCGAACAACAAAATTCAGATGTGTCTCTGCAAGATGCTATCATGGAAAATAATGTTTGGATAGTAACAATATCCATAGGTATGATGAATCCGAAAACAAGACAAGTGAGAATAGATGCTAATAGTGGCGAATTCCTAACTATGCCTAATTATTGAAACTTGAGGTTTTACAACAAACCAAATATATCGTGTCCATCATTGAAGTACTGTCAAGTTTAGAGCTTTACACAACTGATAATCCTGCCAGTTTTAGAATCGATCGTAAGCATTCGATCTGATTGTACACCAAATAAGGTTACAAGTCCTCTCACAAGCCAAGTGCTATCTTGAAGAACAGTGTCTACTACTTCAAAAGGGTAAAAACTCTGCTTAAAGAATTCTCTTGCTATAAACACAGCCTGGTTAGAATCAATATCTGTCAAGAGTACGCCAACATATGCACTTTGTTATAGAAGATTATTACTATATACGGCATCCGCTTCTTTATTTTGAGTCTGGGTGTTGAAACCTAGCAATTATCTCTCATATCAGATCCATCCTCCATTGCGTAGTCTCATATACGATTACGAAGTTGATCGCATATAATGTCAGGCATGAACAGACCCCGTGTTGTAAAAAGTATCTATTGGTCCAAAATCTACCGGGTTAGTACAACTGCGTCCACTCGTGAATAAGGTCTTACGAGTTTCATAAAGTTTTTAGCTTTAGGGGAGCTACTAGGCACTACAAACAAGACCTTATAGTATTACGAGTAGGCACGGAAAGCCTTGTGCAAAATAAAAGTTTTATTTTGCACACAAGTTTTTACCCTTGTAAACCCGCTGTAATACTTCCCTTTGGTTACAAGTCAGTAGCGATTCATAGCAAAAGGGCCAAAATGAGGCTAAAGATGCCATCTCCGACCCCCTTCTTACTTTTCACCCGGTTGTTAGAGTGAGCTACACTAACTTGTACTATCTTATACTGTATAAAATTACGCACTACAGTGTAACCTATACTGCAACGGTACTAGGGCATGACAGTTAATGCGTAGTCGTATATGAGACTACGAAATTGAGCATGTTGGATAAATAATTCAGATTCTAATTCGTCATATGAACAAATATGTATTAGTTGGATGGGGATTTTTGATTGCTGGAAGTATAATCCTAGGTTTATTTTTAGTATTAGGTGTGCATTCATGCCTTTCTAATGAATCGTTTCCTTTTCCGGTGCCATTTAGTATGGCTAGATGTTATATTATTATACAGTCTGTGTATTCCGAGATAATAATCGGCATACCATTAGTCATAACAGGAATAGTTCTAAGAGTACAAGGTCATAAAAAAGAAAGGAAAATCTCATGACTTTTAAAAGTTACAAGAGCCACTGTAATGTTAGGTTTTTTTCGGGTTATGGCCTTCGTAGCCTTGGTATAGATTATGAAAAAGGAACAAGAGGGTTATTTTATTGTGGCATGTGGAGTTCTTTTTTTGATCAAGTATGCGGTTATTACCGCGGATATAGACAAAACAAAAACCAATGATAGATTGAAAATCAAATACCGGATTAGGTAGTAGTCACGATTTGCTACGAGCCAAACCTGAGCCCATACCAGACTGCTATTAATTATTAACAATAATGGTAAACCAAAAGCAATCCCTAACAGGAGCCGTTTTCTTTTGTAATTTAACAACAATAATACAGTTCCAATTATGAGAAGTATGCTTGAAAACGCAATTTCTGGCTCCTTTGATGCACAAACCTCGATACAACGCACCGGGTGAAAAGGATTTTCGATATATGATAACAATGTTAGGCCACCAAATATCCAACCAGCAATTAAAAATGAAAAGGCCGAGATCAGGAGCTTCAATGCAAAGCATGTACGATGCCAATCTAATAAAGTGAATTAAGGAAGCACTATGTATTACATCAAAATGCTTTTCGTAATCTGATATAGGACTACGCAAGTACAATCTTAGAAACTTCATACTATGAATATAGGATTACGAACCACATCAGCATATCCACGGTGAAGCCATATCAATTCACAACCACAGTGAAATCTACTTTATCAAGCACAATTGGAACTGGAGTGTAAGGTTCTCCTCCTTCTGAAACTGTTACCGAGCCGTGATATATTCCAGGAGTAGTATAGACATGAGTTACAGTATCACCACTGTCTCCTACTATTCCAAAAGTATTTCCAAATGACCAAACTACGTTAAGAAGAGGAGGTCTCGGACTTTTCAGAAATATGTGGAAAGTGACACTAAGAGGAGAATTGCCGCTTACTGGATCTATAGATATGGATGATATGGTAGAGTTTCCCAGAATTATATTAGGTTCTTGCTGATTCAAATTTACAACAAGAGAAGCACTCTTGCCAATTGGACCTCGTTCACAAATATCATTTATGCCACGGGCTTGGGTCTTCTCTAAAATTCCTCCAAATATTACTAATTTTTGTTCAGTAAGAGATTCATCGTACCCAGTTAGCTGAATACGGTTATGAACCAGCTGGATCGTAAGAAATGCGTTATTTTGAGGATTATATGGAATATCTCCCAGGTAAGGACGACCTGCTGGAGTATAGAAGGATTCATCAACTGTTGTATTGGGTTTTTCGTAGGTACTGCAGGCGTACGTTGGCTTTGGGAACGGCCAATATTGAAAGTAATTTCCATAAACCATTATCCATTTTCCATATAGAGAATCTAAATTACGAATCACCTCAGTCACGTTCATAGGTTTTCCTACAATTGACGAGGTTGTATTTGCGCCAGTGGCCATTATTCCGCGCTCAGCTAGCTTTTGTATACTGCCAAGTTTTGCGCACGCCATATGGCCATTTGATCTGATAAACAACACCAGACTATCTTTGCACTTGATGGTGCCTAGTTCAATTTGTTTTTTAGGTGATTGAGGCTTCTCAGCGGGTGGAGGAAGCACAAATCCTGCGGGTAATTTAGCGCCACGTAGGTCTGCACCTGTAAAGTCTCCCGCTGTCATGTTGACTCCGGTAAGATCAACGTAACGCAAGTCCACATTACGAAAGTCTGTTTTATGATCAAGATATGCTTCTGTCAGATTGGCATTTTGTAGATCAGCCCCATGCAAGTCGGCAAAATTCAATTCTACATGACTGAGATCAGCACCTTCCAAGTTTGCCCCCGTAAGATTTGCGCTACTAAGATTAGCCCCTTTTAGATGCGCGTGAGAAAAATTTGTATTTTGTAGACTAGTACTGTAAAATGATGCATCAGTCCAATCTACCTTTGACAAGTCTCTTCCTTGAAGGTTTACGAACCCCAAGTCTGTAAATTGGAAATTAACGTCATAAAATGTTGTGCCATTTAGGTTAGCATACTGTAAGTTCGCGAAAGACAGGTCAACATGCTTGAAATTTGAATTGCTAAGATCAGTAAAACCCATATTTGCATTTCCCAAGTCCACATGTTCAAGATATGACCCACTCAGATTAGAGCCGTTCAGGTCTGCGCCGTTTAGGTTTTCACCCACAATTTTACAGGAAGACCAGTCAATGTGTGGACCAGCATGTCCAGTACACTCTGGAATGGCAAATGCTGTCTCCATGGTGTAGACACTGATAACTATTGTAAGACTAAAAACGATAAGAATTAAAAATAAAGGCTGCAAAAAAAGCGACATTATCTTAAGGTAGAAGGAAATTGGATATAGACTTTGATTAAATTTGAATTTAACCTACGTTAATGAATTGCGTAGTCCTTACAAGATTACGCTAGCCAAGCCTTTTGGATTCCGTCAAACCATGCGGGATCGAATTTTTCTCCGCGCTCTGTTCCGTGCTTAATCCTCTTCAAAGTTTGTCGCTTTTCTTCTTCTGTAGCTCTAGCTTCAAACCAATAATTGAACAGCATCGTGAATACCTCTCCTCCCCTGTTTTTTTCTCGACCAAACTTCAACATATTCTTGGCATAGGCTGATTTTCTTGCTTCAGCTCCATATTGTAGCTCTTCAAGTCTTTTGGTCAAATGTTTTGTGGTTTCTTCAAGCTCTGATATCTTACTTGCGTTTTCGGACTGAAGTCTGTCTATCGTTTCGTCTTTCATTTTATTTTGCAGTAAAAGTCTTTCTTCATCAGAGATGATTAATTCGGGTTCCGCTTTTAGATAAAATTCCAATAATTCCTGGTCGCTAAATCTTTCGTATTCCTTCATGTATCTGTCATGACCTGCTAATGCGTGACCTAGACCTTCATGTATCTTCTCACATTTTGTGATAAAATATGATCGTAGGGCGTGAATTGTTACCTTGTTTACCCCCGAATCATATTTTTCATCAAAGCCTGCCTTTTGCCTTAGTCTATGAAAGTAAGTTTCTTCGTTCTGCATTGCTTGAAATGATTCTTCGTTTGTTCCAAAGACAAGCTTGTCAGGAGACATTCTATCTAAGATAGGTCTCACACAGGCTTCAGCTTCTTTGGAGATAAATGTAATTCGTTCCTGTTTTGTCTTGGTGTATTTGGCCCTTACAGATATCTTCAGCCTTTGGCCAAACACCTCGAAATCTCTTTTTCTTAGCTGAACTGCTTCACCTATTCTAAGGGCAGAAGAGAGCAAGGTCAAGTATAGCGCCTTTCTTTCTGGGCTTGCATAATCTAGAATTTTTTTTATTATTTCAAGTGATAGCGATTCGTGTCTTTCCTTTACATTTTTTGGAAAATTTAGCTCAGCTTTGAAATCTTCACTGTGGATCTTCGTCATGGTTCTGTAAGCAAGATAGGGTTTCAACCTAAGCAGAGTCAATCTAACAGTCCAGGCTGTGTGATTCTGCTCATTTAGATAATTGATAAAATCTTGCAGAGCCTCAAAGATTTGGTTTTCTTTCCCATCTCCTTTTAGCTTGCTGAGCTCTTCAAAAACATAGTCAGAGTTCTGATGATACCGTTTCTGACAAAAGTTTTCAAACGAATTGATTGCAGTTCTCACTGCATTTTTTGTATTGCGTGACTTGACACTAATTCGTTCAAAGTATGTTTCCTTGGTGCGAGCCTTATCAAGTATGGACATTTAGATGATCCAGTGCCTGTCGAAGTTTATAAAGTCTCGAAAACTATTCAGAAAAGCAATTTTATAAGCGAATATTTATTCATTGATAGATGAGTCGCTTAAGGTATTGGAAACTAACGGTTGAGGATCTTAGAAAGGCCCAGTATGATCCAAAGAAAGTACTAATTTGGGAAATAAAATGCATAAAAGATGACCAAGGATCTCATTTTGGAGTATTCTGCTACAGAAACGGAACGCCGTGGGACTATGCATCCATACACGGCATTGTATTTTATCATAATCTTATAAGTCATGAAGAGGTAGAAAGAATTACAAAGTTTCTAAAGGACAAGTTTGCGGGAGAGATAGCCGAAAAAGGCAACAGGATATTTCTGAAAAATTCTCGTGAGATATATCAGCCAGAGGAGATAGCAGATCTGGCAGTACATCTAGGTGACAATTTTGAGGTTAGCACTGAGCTGACTGTGGAGTTGGAGAATTTTACAGAATCCGAACAAGAGCAGAGTAATCTTCCTTCAGGCAAGATGCTACCGATACCTGGCAAGTAGATAAATATGGATTTGACTCATTCCAAGATCTCCGATGAATAGATCAATGACAATTAGTGAGCATCTGGAGGACCTCAGAAAGCGAATACTTAGGATGGTAATTGCAGTCGGAATTATCGCATTTTTCATTTTAGGATTTCACATTACGCCAATTGTTTTCAACGGAATAGCTCTCTACTATCCCAACTTTAGCCCGTTTGACAACATTGCTGCACAAGCTACCATAGCCATGAAGCATCAATTGCTGCCTTCTTCTGTTCAATTAATTCAGACAGCTCCCGGACAGGCATTTTTTGCCCAATTCTATGTTGCAATCTTGCTTGGCATTGCAATAGGGATGCCAGTCATAGTAAAGGAATTTGTGTCATTTTTAGGACCAGCGCTAGGCAAAAGGGAAATTCAGATAATAAGATCAATAACAATTCCGGCAGTTGGACTTTTCATAGCTGGGTGTCTTCTTTCCTACTTTTTTGTTACGCCATACATTTTAGAATTCCTATACAAATATGGTCAATCAGCAGAGCTCCTCACATTTCTTAACATTGTGGATTTTATCACATTTGTATTACAATTCTTGCTTGCGTTTGGAATTTCGTTTCAGCTACCTCTCATAATGTATACAGTTACTGCTTCTGGCATGGTAAATGAGAAATTTTGGAGAAGAAACATACGATATGCCATAATTGCAATGGTGATTCTAGGCGCAGCCATCACTCCTGATGGAAGCGGTGTCACCATGTGGTTTGTCTCCGGACCAATGATTGGATTGTATCTAATAGGAATAATCTTGTCAGAAAGACAGGCAAAAAAGATTGCAACACTTAAATCTTGATCCGCCTCAATTAAAGCACTCATGGCATATGAGAATCTAATAATTGCGGCCATAGTCATCGGGGTATTGATTTTTGGAGCAAAAAAGATCCCAGAGCTGGCAAGAACATTTGGAAAAGCACGCGGGGAATTCGAGAAAGGTAAGATAGAGGCTGAAAAAGAGCTAAAAGAGTTCAAAGACAAAGAAGACCTCAAGTAAAAAACGCTTTTTTACCCACATAAAATAGATACCGCATGATTAAAAGATCAGAGATTCAAAAACTTGTCAGAGAGTATTCTGATCTCACAGTTGGAGCTCTTGGTAGCCATTCTGCTTTGGAGATAATGGATGGAGCAAAGGATGAAAACCTGCAGACATTGGTAGTTTGCCAGAAAGGAAGAGAAATACCATACAAGAGATTTCGCAGAATTTCTGATGAAATCATCTTAGTCAACAAATTCAAGGAGATGCTATCAAATAAGATTCAGGCAAGACTTCGCTCTTCAAACACAATAATTGTACCTCACAGGGCTCTTACTGCCTACCTAGGCTATGAAGCCGTTGAAAACAAGTTTAAAGTTCCCCTATTTGGGAATCGTTCTCTGTTAAAAGCAGAAGAACGTGCCAACAAAAAAAATCAATACTATCTTCTTGAGAAGGCTCGACTAAGACATCCTAAGATTCTCAAAGATGCACGTGATATAGATGGACCGGTTATAGTAAAGGTTCAAGAGAAGAGGCGCAAACTAGAAAGGGCCTTTTTCACAGTCTCTTCATATTCAGATTACAAGGATAAAACTGAGACCAGAATCAGAAGCGGACTTATTTCAAGAGATGCTATGAGGTCTGCAAGCATAGAAGAATATGTAATTGGTACGTACTTTAACTTCAATTATTTTCACACACCGATCTCAGATGAAGTAGATTTTCTTGGAATAGAAAGGAGGCTTCAAACTAATCTACATGATTTTGTTTCCTTACCAGCAAAACAGCAACTAGAAACAAACATTGAGCTGCAGAACATCGAGGTAGGTCACACACCTGCAAGTATACGCGAGTCTCTTTTGGAGAAGGTTATCTCATCAGGCGACAAATTCGTAGAGGCGATAAAAAAAGAATATCCACCTGGTATCATCGGTCCGTTTTCATTACAAAGTGTAATTACACCTGACTTGGAGATAATTGTCTACGATGTTTCCCTTAGGGTCCCAGGAAATCCCATTCTTGCGACAACCAGCCCCTATACAAAATACAAATACGGAACAACCTTTGGAGTTGGACGAAGAATTGCAATGGAGCTCAAAAGAGCTCAGCAAGAAGGGAGATTAGACGAGATAGTAACCTAAGCTTCCATTTTTTCCTTAAGTAAACTTTTCCTCACTAAAATTGGAACGTTGTAAAAAGATGCAAGGGCGATGGCATCCGATGCCCTGTAATTTCGCATTACAAGTTCATTTTTGCCTGTAAAGTAAAGATTTGCACGAAGAACGCTCCCGCTTTCATACACCTTTATTCGTACAAGAATCGATTCATTTACTTCTGCAATTTCTTCAATCATGTTATAGATTGTAGGTATAGCATCCCGTTGGCCGTCAATGAAATTCGTTATGTGTCTTGCAACCTCGCCTGAGAAAGCCCTCATGTGGAATTCTTTTCCATCATCTGACCTTAAAATAAGGAGTCCTTCAACACCATATGGATCAACAAATCCCACGTATGTTATTTTGGTCTCAGCGTAGTCGGAATCTTGTGGTTCGTCTATTTTCAAGAATAAATTCTTTAATCCTCTCGTTGCAGATAAATACTTTGGAAAAAACAGATCCAATTTAATGTTAGCTTGGTTCGTTTTAAACCGATGGAAAAACAAACAATCGTTAGACGTTCCCACCTATGGGATCTTCTTTGCCTTGACATCCGGAATCATAATCTACAGACCAGATACCAATGCCACAGATTATGGCTTTTCAAAGCCTCCACATATCGAGCTCTCACCATGTTGTGACTTGCCCGGTTACATGCCAATGGTATTAGCTTTCTTTACGGAACATATGGGCTTGCAAATAATACCGTTGAACCTAGTGCTTTTGGTAGTAGTATCATTTCTGGTTGGTCTTAACTTTGCCTTGGCTTCTGCGATCTTTATTCATCGCAATCTCAATTCCAATTCTTCTTGGAACTCCATTTATCATGACAAGAAAAATCAGAAAAGCACAGAATGGAAGCTGTGTGGTAGGAACTAAGTAGACTTTGTTACTTTAGGATTCTTCCAATCGCCGATGTTGTATCCGTCTCGTCTCAGATATTTTAGAGTAAGCTTGTAAACTAATTCATCATGGTCTGTGGCTTCCAAAATTTCATTCCAAGATACCATTCCTATTGCCTCTATCTTTTTGATAAGATTCGATGAAACTTTTTCTGCCAATGCTTTACATTGATCAAATGTCTTTCCATTCTTGTATGCCTTAATTCTTGAATCGCAAGAATCCATATAGGTAGAATAAGTAACATCTTCAATAAAAAGCTCGACATGCCGTAATTCGCATTCTTAATAATTCTCTGTCATTATACTGATAGAGTTGGTTACTATAAATCCAGTGGAGGTCCTTCTTTGGACATTTAGAAGAAATGAAGAGGATGTGATCAATCTTTATGATACACTATCTTCTCTGATGGAGATTTCTACCGGAGCCAACATGTTGAATTTTGGCTACTGGAATGATAATACATCAGAACCTTACCAGGCGCAACTCAATCTGTGCAAGAAAATAGGAGAAATTGGAGAGTTTGAGAGTGCAAAATACATGCTTGATGTTGGAAGCGGATTTTCTGAACCTGCTAGAATTTGGCAGTCGAAATATCCAGGCCTTAGAATTGCCTGCTCTAACATAAACTCAAGCCAACTACGATTTGCAAGAGATCTAATTGCAAGACAATGTGATTCTGATTCTCATACAAAAACAAGCATAGATCTAGTGAATTCCACATCTAGTATGATTCCATTTGCGAGAAGATCCTTTGACAGAGTAGTGGCACTTGAATCAGCACAACATTTCAGACCGCTTGCTGGTTTTGTAAAGGAGAGTAGAAGAGTGTTAAAGGATAAAGGATTGCTTGTCGTAGCAATTCCTATTATCTCAAAATCCATCAAACCGGACATCTTTAAGCTAGGAATTTTGTCCTTTACTTGGTCTTCTGAACATTATGAGTTTGATATTATCAAAAAAAGTGTAGTAAACAATGGCTTTGATATAATAGAAACACAGTTTATTGGCGCCGAGGTATTTGCCCCACTTGCCAAGTATTACGTAAAAAACAGAGAATCATTAAAAAGAAAGATTTTGCAAAAATACCCAAGATATGTAGAAACAATTCTTTTTAAATCGATGCAAAAAATGAAAGAAGTTTCAGATACTCGTACCATTGACTATCTTCTCTTAAAATGCGCTGCAAAATAGCTAGCAAACTTGTTTCGTTTTCTCCCTAGTTTTAGAATAAAAGTATTGTTCACGATTTCATATGTAAAGCCGAACCTTGCGCAAGATGACCAGCAAGAATTAATAATTTAGATTATGCGGTATCAATATGGTTCTCTTTAAGAAAAAGGAGCATGAAACAAAGTGTAAGGATTGCGGCATGGAATTAAACGATCCATTGAGACTTGAAAGACATATGAAAAAGGCTCATCGTCGTGCACCGCAGAGAAAATTCGATGAGAAGGGTTTTACTACCAGCGGGATGTGGTAGAGGCACATTTATTGAAGAAAGGATGTAATGCAAACACTTGGTCACTGTTGAAATTATTAACAATTTAGCGGATTTCATAGTTCAAACAATATCCAGTTCTGGATACATTGGAATATTCTTACTTATGGTCGCAGAAAGTGCTCTAATACCAATACCAAGTGAGATAATAATGCCATTTTCTGGATTTCTAGTCTCTGCCGGAAAACTCGACGTGGTTTATGTTGTCCTAGCAGGATCATTTGGAAATTTGGTCGGTTCCATGATAGCTTACTTTGTAGGTGTACGTCTTGGTAGAGCTTTTGTACTAAAATACGGCAAGTATGTTCTTTTGAAGAAATCCCACCTTGAGCTTACAGAGTCTTATTTCCAAAAATATGGCGACAGATCCACTTTTGTAAGCAGGTTACTCCCAGCAGTTAGAACCTACATATCTCTTCCAGCAGGTGTAGCAAAAATGAATCTGAAAAAGTTTGCATCTTATACCTTAGCTGGTTCGATAATCTGGAGTTTTGCCCTAACATACCTTGGCATCAAGCTTGGCGAACAATGGACAAACATTCGTCACTACTCAAGCTATTTTGATGCCATGGTGATAGCAGGCGTCATAATTGTGATCGTGGTATTCATTAAGAGAAAGTCCCGCAGACCAGGGACTGAGCAGAATTAGCGGTTCTTGTACTGGCCTAATTCTTCCAAGATTATCTTAAAAATTGTCTCGTTATCAAGTAACACGCATGGAATGTTATTTTCTTTACATGCCTTACCCACTTCTGCATCTTCGGTTACCATTACCATCCCATTTTCCTCCGCATATTTTATGACAGAGTAATCGCTGGTAAGCTTTTTTCCTTCTGCTATCAGTTTCTTAACACTGAACGCCTGATAACCCAATTCCTTGAGTTTAACATCTATTCCATCATACATCTCGTCAACTAATACCTTCATTATTTCCAATTCATTTGTAAACCGCTATTATTCTTATTTTTATCTTAAATTTTGGTCTTGTAAATTCAGATAATTGAAGGCAACTTGGCATAGAGCAGCTTGCCAAAATTCACAAATACGTGTATATAAGCTACAAGAAACTTCGCTTATACATTTTTCATCCATTAATTCTTGCCGTAAGAGACACACATTTTGCAAATCGAACAGGATTATCACGATGGTAGAGAACCTGGAATCATCTTTGCTACACTTTCAATCCAAGTTAGAATATTCGCAGTACTAAAGACTACCAAGAAGCAGTTTAGAGTAGTCTATTACAAGACATACACAGGTTCATCAGTATCAAAAAGTACCGCTATAGACATGCCCCCAACAAAAGAAATCCTGCGACATGGACATGAAGTGAGCTGGGTGATAACAGCCGACAAAATTAAACAAAAAATTCTTGTAAAAACTTTACCAGCAGATGAATCTTTCTTGGAATGGGGTGATGTCATTATTGAGATAATACGTAATCAGCGAGAACAACTGATGATGAGATTGCTAAAAGAAAATCTTGAACAAATAGACCGTGACAAGAGGTAACTATTAACTCTATTAATTATACGGAAGTAACGTATCTGACTTGGGAGTCCTATGCAAGACTATGCAAAGGAGATTGAAAATCTATCAAATCTTCATTTAGTAGCTATTTATGATTGACAAACCGAAATTTAATTTAGATAACTTATTCAATACCTGCTTGAGAGAATTAATCAATTATTGCTCGATGAGATGAGCCTTACCCAGATTTTTATTTTAATCATTGTTATTCTAGGTCTAGAATTAAAATAACGAAAGTTATCTTTAGTTTTTAGTTGAGATAATATCTCATGAAACCGATATTGAGTGGACAAGACAAACATCGTCACTATTAACATAGTGACAAATCTCAGAGTTTCGTGCCAATGCCCCGACAATTTCTTTGTTGCCCATCTTAAATTGAAACGGATACAGTGCAAGATCCAAGTTAGTCATGAATTTGGTGTCAGACTGCCAGACAATGCCACTTCCATCCATCTTGGCCAATGCTTCTCTGCGAGTCCAGAGTTTATAGAACGTAATTGCGGCTTTGTTTGAAGGCATTGATCGGAGTAATTCAAGATTTTCTATGGTAAAATGTGTCATGGCAATATCAAAAAAATCAAGATCATTCCTGACCACTTCGATATCAATTCCTACTGTACCACCAAATACTACCGCAAGGGCCAAGATGTTTTCTGTATGCGAGATGCTAAAGTCTAGTTTTCTTGGTTCTTCCTTGTTTGCATTAGCTGGATATGCTAGTTGTGGCTTCCCACGATAACTTTGGCAGAACTCTAACACTGCAGGATCAATGTCAGCAATATTGCCAAGAACATTACGTACAAAAGTAAACCGATTCACAAGTCGCCTTCGAGTCTCCAAACTCTTTAGTCGCCTAACGCGTTCAAGTTCGTGTGCAGAGAGCGCAGAATAAGTTATTTTGGAGGTCCCATATCTATCTAGGTCACAAAACCAAATGTGCATCGCTCGAGAATCTATGGCTGGTTCGTCTGGCAACTCATGCACAACCATCCGTGTTTTCATAAACTGACTCGTTTCAATCATAGCTTCGCTTTGCAGGAAGACCAGCCCATTTTGTGCCCTCAGGGAGCCGCTCACCTTTCATTAAAAGCGAGAGTGCATCAAGCTGTGAACGGTCTTCCATCTTCGAATCGTACAACACAACAGATGTTGCTCCCACATTGCATTCTTTACCGATTTGTACTTTGGAGGCCTTCAAGACTCTATCCTCAAAGAGATGTGTCTGGAGAACACAATCTTCGTTCAAGACTGCGCGGTCGCCAATATCTACTAGATCAAACTCCAGAAGACCCGTGGTGTCCGCATAGACGTCATGCCCCACACGTGCACCAAGGAGTCTAAAGTACCAGGGTAGGATAGGAGTGCCCTTTAGAATCTCAAGCGCAAGCGGTGTTGCAAGAAACTCGTATAACGCATTGACAAACTCTAGCCTCCAGATAAATGTACTCCACAAAGGATGGGTAAAGGGCCGGAACCGTCCCATTATGATCCACTTTGCTAATGCAACAATAAAGATAACGGCAACACAGGACAATCCATATACAATTGGTAAGAATAAAAGGGCAGTACCAAGCCCGATTAGATGTGAAATATTAATTATAGAGTCTAGAACTGCGGTTGCAACAAGAACAAAGCCTGCTGCAGGTAGTGTAACCCTAAAGATCTCAATTGATCCTCTAGTTAGTCGTAGTTTGCGAGGAGGTTGAAATGTTCTCTCCTGTGAAAATGAGCTGCTTTTCTCTCTGCGTGGAAGTAAGATGGGTGGTGAACCAAGCCATGACCTTTCACCTTTTGAAGCATCAGCAGACTTTGGAGCAAGTGACAGAACACCTAAGAGAGTCTTATCGCCCATCACGGTATCTGCTGGGACCACTGCGCTGTTTCCAATAAAGGTGCGCCTTCCAAGGTGCGTGGACGCAATTGTCATCCAGCCTCCTTCAATGTGGGGAGAGCCAAGTGAGGCTTCATCAGCTATAGTTGATTCATCTTCAATCTCAATCAAGTCAGGGGTAGCTGAAGAGGCAGTAGAGAGCTCTACATTTCGTCCAATTTTTGCCCCAAGTAAACGATACCATGGTGCAAGGTAAAGCGTAGCATGAAGTGGTGCAATAAGGTCCAAACAAAATGCAAGGAGCTGCTCTACAATCCAATTACGTATGTAGTAGCTTCCGTGTACAGGATATTTGCCGACACGTACACGACCAACAACTAGCCACTTGATAAGGAGAACCTCGCCTGCTAAAAAGACAACGAAAGATCCACCGACTGCCATTACTGCTGGAATATACAGAAATGGTTGTGTAACTGGATTGATGCTAACAAGAAAAACTACCCCGGGAAGTACTGCCACAAGTAGCAATAATGGAAAGAGCAGTACAAGTGTTCCATAGACTATCGATATAACAGCACGATGAATCTTACCTAGTTCTGGTGGTGCCTGTATATCCTTTGAATAGGATGTGCAGCTGGCAGGTGAGCCAGCCCAAGACTCTCCTTTAGGTATACAAAAACCTCGTGGCAAAAGTGAGAGATCTTCAAGCCGCGCATGGTCTTCCATCACGGTATTTTCGCGTAGAACAGAGCGCGATCCAAGATAACATCTACTTCCTATGCTCACATGTCCAAGTATGAGCATGCCATCCTCTACAGTGTAACCAAGAAGCGATGCATCGTCATCAATTGATGTTCCATTTCCTATGGTAGTAAGATCAAATGAAGCGATATTATTTGTACCTAGGTACACATCTTTGCCAATTTTAGCACCAAAGAGCCTATAGATAAATGGAAGAATTGGTGTACCTGCCAAGTAATCTAGTGGCAAACTCGAGACAAGAGTTTGAACAAACCACCATCTCAAATGGTATCTGCCCCACAATGGATATCTGCCAGGTCGCATGCGACCAAGGATAACCCACTTTGATGCAATAGCTATAGCTAGTAGCAGGGGGAAGACCGCTATAGCACTGATGGCAGACCATGTTATGGCACCAAGTATGGAATAATTATGTGCGAGTAGGAAAAAAAATACAAGATATGGCGTCATCCATTCAACTGCCCTAAAACCAAAGACATGATAAAGGCTGGTTACTTGGATTATCTTGACAAGGTTTTGCTCAAGCTTGCTTGGTCGTATATCTTCTGGAATTGTTTTTGATTTGATCTGATGCAACCGTTGGGGGTGTGATGGCATTACATCAAAGACTGACGCAAGTGACTCGATTGTAGGATGTTCGTAGACATCGCTAATAGAGACATGTGCAAACCTGGTATCTTTTCGCAGCTCTGAGACCATCTTGGCTGCAAGAAGTGAATGACCTCCCAAGTCAAGAAAGAAATTATCACCGATTGATACAACCTGAGGTTGAAAGAGGACTTGCCAGACATTTGCAATCTGTCTCTCCGTATCACTACGTGGAAGTTTTGCGGATTGTAGTTTGTCATATCGTTCTTGTGGTGCAGGAAGGGATGCGCGGTCTAGCTTGCCACTGGGTAGACGCGGTATCTCCTTGATAATTTCTATCAAAGAAGGTATCATGAATGCAGGGAGTCTGTCTTGCAGATGAGAACGGAGTCCACTAATGTCAACCTTACCATTGCGAGCAATAACGTATCCTACTAGTTGCTGGATATCTTGCATATCCTCACGTACAGTACATGCAGCTGCAAGGACATCTTCATACTGCATCATTACAGATTCTATCTCGGAAAGTTCGATACGGAATCCACGTAGCTTGACCTGGCCGTCTGCGCGACCTAGGAATTCTAAGTTGCCCTCTGAATCAAATCTGCCCAGATCACCTGTCAAGTACATTTGCGCATTTACATCATCTGAAGGCGTATATGGATCAGGTACAAATCGAGTACGAGTCTCTTGGTCAAGACCAACATAACCTCGTGCCACGCCAGTACCTCCTATACAGATCTGGCCTGTTGTGCCCGGTGGCACATGCTGAAGTGAGTCATCAAGAACATACACTCTATAACCTGGAGCAGGACGTCCGATTGTTACAGGTCTTCCCACTTCGAGATCGGTATATGTTGCAATGACCGTAGTCTCAGTCGGGCCATACGTATTTACAATTCTCAGTCCAGATCTAGTCCAGCGTGCGACTATCCACTCTGGGCATGCCTCTCCACCAAGAATGATAAGCCGCAGATCTGATACTTCTTTTTCCTCAATTGTAAAAAGAAGAGTTGGAACACATGAAAGAACTGTTATGTGGTTATCATTTAGAAATCGTGAAAAATCTGGACCAGCTCGTGTAATTCCATGTCCTGCAGGAACCAAAGTCGCACCTACATGAAATGCAAGCCAGATCTCTTCTACCGACAAGTCAAACGAAAGTGAGGCAGCTTGGCAAACACGATCTGTCTGTCTAACTTTAAAGATCTCACCTTCGCCAAGTACAAGATTGCACGCGCTTTTATGCTCAATTTGAACTCCTTTTGGCCTACCAGTAGAACCTGAAGTGTATATCACATAGCAAAGATCATTAGGACTCATATTGACAAACTCCTTTGGCAGCCTCGTTGGACTCTCTCCTTCTACAGCTTTACAGTCTATATCAACGCGAACTGTAATGCCTCGAAATGTTTCATGACGTCTTGCGAGATCATCTATTGTTATTAGTGCACTAACTCCGGCATCTTTGAGGATAAATGATGTACGGTCTGCAGGATATTCTGGATCAAGTGGCACGTATGCTGCACCTGCCTTTAGGACAGCAAGAATTGCCACATAGGCTTCCACGGACCTGCGTAATAGGATCGCAACAAGTGATCCATGTTTCAATCCCATAGTCCGTAGATGACGGGCAAGCCGGTTGGCGCGTTGTTCTAGTTCATAGTATGTTATCTCTTTTCCGTCCATGAGAACTGCAACCCCCTCTGGCCAGGCGTCTGCCTGTGCCTCGAATATCTGGTGGAGAGTTTCATAGTGTAGCTTGTAGTGTGGAACTTTCCTCGTCGAAGACACCGCTTTTTTTTCTTCTAGATACATGGTGGATCAGAATTGAACGATTGATGCAGCTACCTATGCTGCGTTATTCTTATAGAATGAATGCGATTAATTGTCATCAAACTACAATGTTTAGTAAATGATAAGTCGGTAGCTAGTAATTTTACTAGAAGATTTGTATGAAATTCATGATAGGTAGCTCAATACATTATTTTCATAGTAAAATAAATCTAGAAATGTTTCATGCTTGGTATCTGCAATGCAGATCTAAATTAAAAAATTGCCGTAGGATACATCCGGACTTTTTATCTTTGTGAATTCCAAGAAACTGTCAAGGTAGCGGTTATAGAGCTTTTTGGGAGCATCGGATTTTATTGCCTCCTCAAATCTCAGCAGGCTTCGATTCACGCATCTCATGTAAATTGGCAAAAATATAAGGTAAGTTTCTGTTCACGTATACGTGTATATAAGTGAAAATTTGATTTCATATCATGATAAAGGCCGTCAGTATTGCAGGACTGCAGGAAGGGACCCCATTCAAAAAGCCTGTTGTAGAGCTTGAAGAGGCGGCTCAAATTGTATCTGTCGGCAATCTTACTTGGATAGAGTGTGTTGTAGACAACATAATCGGAGAAACGCCAAAAATTCTTGAAAAATTAGGTATCACTATGGACCCATCGCTGCTTTTGTCAGGCTATGTGTCAAGTTATGAAGACAGAGGAGAAACCTTGGGTTTGATGATTCCCTTTGTCGTACCTGGTAATAACAAAACACAGACTGCCCCACTCCTGATATTTATAAAAAAAGACCTTATTGTAACTATTCATGATGATTACGGCGGGAAAATAACCAGATTATACAATTATTCTACAACTCTTTTACGAAAGCTTCCAAAGGAACCAGAACATTGGACCGACAGACAAACAATACTGCTCGCAAGAATAATTGATGAGATTAGCGAAAGCAACTTTTCAATACTACGTTTGATCGTTGAAAGAGCAGAACAATTTGAAATTGATCTAGCTGGCTCAAGACAAGTTACTAGAGATATTTCTGCTGAACTCTCAAGTATGAAAACATCATTATTGACATTTCTTAATGCAATATGGGCAACCTACGATACTGTGCACAATCTGAAATATGGCGACGCAGATATGATATCAGATGATGAAACCATTCTTGCAAAGTTTGAGGTAATACTCGGTAGATTAGATAGACAGATACAAATGTCAGAAAACGTCATGCAGATGGTTGCAACTGGCGCCAACGTATTGCAAACTGAAGTAACAAACAAAGTCACAATACTCATCATCTGGTGGACAGTTGCCGGAACGGCCGAACTTGTGCCAAACACAATTGCAACTGTTTTCGGCCTTTATCCAAATCACGAACAGGTGTTTTGGTGGTTGCTCAGTACAATACTTGTATCCGCTGGCCTTGCAACGGCAATAGCTTATTTTTATGTAAGAAGATTTTTTGGAAAGAGTTTAGGTATGGAAAGACTGAGAAAGATCAAGAAAAGATTCGCGAAGTGAGAGACTCGGACAGAATTACAAAAGTGATCTGACAATTCACTAATCATGCTGAAATATTATCAAAAGTAACAAGGTTACCTCACACTTTTATTGCCCACATCTCGTTTTGATGTAATGGAGAAGAGCCTGCAAATAACTATTATTGTTTCTATCGCCATTATAATAATCGCAATTTCTGCACTTGCAATAACAATTCCATTCAAGCAAACTACGGAGGCAAACTACGCTTCACCCCAAAAACGGGAATTTTGGTTATTTAATAGCGAGATTCCCAAATTTAACGAAATAAAAATGGGAATGTCCCATGATGTCTTTAGCATGTCTACCATTACGGTAAACAAGGGAGATAATGTGACAATTCATTTTTTTAATACGGAGCTACCTGGAGGGGACCCGCACTCATTCACAATTGAAGGCAAAACGTATGATGTCAACATAGTCTTGAATCCTGGAGAGAACAAAACGGTGAGTTTTGACGCAACCACAGCAGGTGTCTTTCCTTACGAGTGCACTTTCCATCAGCCTACCATGCAAGGTCAGCTCATAGTCTTAGCATCAGGTCAACCTTAACTCCAATATTACTTCACGAACAAAGTCTTTGCATATTCTTTGATTTCTTGACTAGTTATTTTGTGAAATTGGATCTTTCCGAGTGAAATTACTTCAAATTTGGTGCAAAGCAGTAATAACTTGTAGATTTCACCAAAAATTAAAGATTCATAAATCCATTTCACTATATCTCGAAGAATTAGCTGCCTATGAAAGACTTTGGAACCCTCGAATACGTCCTGGACACATACTCAAAAAACTGGACTTGGAAACTAACTGGTTTACGGGCTGTAAGTATGGTTTCCCGTGTAATCCCACAAGCTTGGTATGGAGATGGTCCTGATGAGGCAATAGTACCAGATACAGAGCAAAATGTTCAGAAAATAAAATGGATCCTTGATAGGTATCCGCTGAAGATAAAATCAAAGTCAACTTGGCATAGAAAGATTAGACACGTCGTAATTCCAAAGAAAAAATGGACTCGAATAGAAAAATTACGCAAAGCAAATCCAGGGGATCAATTTAGAGGAACCCTTCTAAATTTTCAGCGGGAAGGACTTGATTTTCTACTAAAGTCGTATGGTAATGCTCTTTTGGCAGACGAGATGGGCCTTGGCAAGACTGTCCAGACATTAGCTTATCTTGCCACGGAAAAGCAAACCTTTCCAGCTCTTGTCGTTGCACCACTTGTCACTCTTAACAATTGGCAAAGGGAGATCGAAAAATTTCTGAAAAAAAAGAGCCGAAATGGTAGAATTGTTCAAGACGGAAATCCATCTTCGGTTCTTATCCGAACAGGCAGGTGTCAAGACTTGGGAAAATATGATCTCTACATCATAAATTATGATTTGCTGTACAAAAGACTAGAAGATCTTTCAAAACTAAATATCAAGACACTAGTATGCGATGAGGTTCAACATCTCCGTTCAAAATCAACCAAGAAGTATGAAGCAGTGAAGAAGTTAGCTGCACTAGAGTCTGTAAAATATAGAATTGGACTTTCTGGGACTCCTATTTACAATAGAGGTTCTGAGATTTGGCCCATAGTTGACATATTAAGGCCCGGGCTTCTTGGAACCTTTGATGAGTTTTGCGAATATTTTTGTTATGTCAATGAAAAAGGGAAGGCAATTGTACTTGAAAACAAGCGGGCAAGCCTTGGGGAAGAGCTACGCAAACATGTAATGCTTAGACGCAAAAAATCAGACGTGCTAAAGGAATTAAAGGAAAAAGTAAGATACAAAGAATTCATCGACTCGGACATCAATTATTATCATGGCGAACTTGATAAGATATGGAGAAGATTACAAGAAGAGCAGAAGATTGCCATTACTGCCTTTGACAAGTTTTCATCATACAAAAGAGCAATACAAAGTGAAAGACAGGCAGCTGGCGTTGCTAAGGTTCCTCACGTAATAGAATTTGTAAAAAATATCATGGAAATAGAAGAAAGTGTCGTAGTTTTCTGTCATCACAAAGCAATCCATGAATTATTGCATAGGAGCCTGGCAGAGTATTCTCCAGCATCAATAATTGGCGGGCAGACAGACAAAGAACGACAACAAAACATTGACAGATTTCAAAATGGTGAGACCAAATTGATGGTTGCTGGACTTAGAGCGGGAAACGTGGGAATTAACTTGAGCAGGGCAAGATATGTCATATTTGCTGAGCTTGACTGGAGCCCAGCTATTCACAGACAGGCCGAGGATAGGTTACACAGAATAGGTCAGAAAAATACTGTATTTGCATATTATCTAATAGGAAATGGGACGTTGGATGATCACGTAGCAAATGTTCTAGTAGACAAGAGTTATGAGATTGATGCAATAATGGATGAGAAAATAGAAACAATTGAAAACAAAGATAAGGCAGAATTAATCCTCGCCCAAATTCATGACAAGTTAGCCACAAGACACTAGGCTTACTTTTCTTCCCTAACTTTATACTTGTCAAAGAAGTCCTGTCCCTCACCCAGTTTTTCCTTCAAAAATGATTCTAACCTCTTTATTATCTCGGCTCTAGTCATACGTCCTTCGGTTGTGATATAGTGCTCGGCCCTTGACTCTCTGAACTTTTTGTAGCTCATTCCTCCCATAGAATCATTACACCAAGGTCACAGAAGTAGTTTTTTGGGCTTGCAAGAGAGGAAAAAGAGGAGCTAAAGGTATCTCAACATGACTAAGATAGAGCAATTTTGTGTGCTGTAATATAATAAAAATTTTGTTCATAAATTCTCCGTACTACTAATTAACTAAACAGGCAATCTCACGGTGGCGAATCTCCTTTGCCCGTGCAAATAGGAACTCAGGCTTACCACCATGGCCTGAACGATCCTCACCCTCACGGGCAAAGATCGCCCTTTGAACCATTTTTGATACATTACGAGTTTAGTTACCGAAATGTCCAAAACTCTGAAGATCGTAATTATTGTTAGATGAGCTTCATGTTCTATAGTAGAAGACGAAGCCTTTTCCGAAAGTCCTTTGTATTATATTCCACGGAATACGAAATAGAAGACGACTTTGATGATGATTAACAACTGCATAGATTTGGCTTTTCACGTACAAAAAACATCATAAGACAGGCAGGACAATTCAGCCCGTGAAAAAACACGAATCAAACAAGAGATTGCTTGACAAATTCACCCTTGAGCAGTTACACTATATGTGTAAGTTTTACAAGAGAGAGATGAATAACCTAGATTACAGAGATAGAATTCTCTTAGGAGAATCAGATTCAAATATAATTAAGAAACGCTTTATTGGATACATAGCAGGCTTTTTCAACGAATCAGAGATACTATATTACGCAAATAAATATCAAATTCGGATTGACTAAGTACTGGATATTTCTTCAATGCTGCTCAGTTTTGTTCTTTTACTGACTTAAGTGTCATATGAGGAATTGTCTTGCATCTCTTAGCAATTTCCTTTGGAAAGGAACCATGTCCTTAGGTGGTTTCTTGAAGAATTGCAAGTTACTACTTTGAAAATCACCCTTCATCGTTCCTCTCAAGATAGATGCTATGAAGACATGTGAGATGTCATGCCTAGTTGGTATTGGGTTCTCATATACGCCAAGAAAGGCCTCAATTTTAACATCAAGATTTAGTTCTTCTTTTGCTATTCGTTTTGCTGCATCGTATAGCTTTTCAGTTTTAAAAATGACTCCTCCAGGAAAATTCCACTTGTTTTTGTATGGTGGAATGGTTCTTTTTGCGAGAAGGAAAGATTGGCCATTTCTTATCATCACATCAACAGTAGAATATGGAAAATATTTTCCAAATTTATCAAATAGATTCTTTGGTGCCCTCTTGAATTTCTGCACAACGTTAGTACTTGCATTATGATCTTAAATCTTCTCCAACAAATCATAACGAATCATTATTCTAGTTATGACGGATTTTTTATTCGTAGACGGGGGGATTCTATTTTTACTCTTTGTCAATGAACTCCTCTGCAGTTGGAGGTTCTGGAGCGAGTCCCTTTCTCTTTCTAATCTCTGCAATTATGGTAGGCAAAATTGAATTTGGAATGGGTGTCCAGGCCTTAAAGTGAGTGTTCCACATTGCCTTTCCAGCAGTCTGGCCACGCATTACCTCCGATAGGTCAAAAGTTTCCGAGGCTGGAATCTCTCCTGTCACTATACTTACGATTCCCTTTTGTTCCATGTTTAACACCTTACCCCTCTTTCCTGATATCACTCCTGCTACATCTCCTATCAAATCTTGAGGCACACGTACCTCAATTCCAAGTGTTGGTTCTAGCAGAACTGGTTGGGCAAGACACATCACACCCATGCATGCGCGTCTTGATGCAGGCCCCAGCTGTGAAAGACCTCTGTGTGCTGGGTCTTCGTGTGGCACAAAGTGATGGAATGTGAACTTGCAACCTCGCACTTGCTCTCTAGCAAGAGGTCCTTCCTTCATGGCGTCTTCAAATCCCGACAGTATCGAGTCACTAGATTCTTGGATAAACTGTACACCTTTTGTTCCATCTACTATTACGTTTCCTCTTGGATCAAACCTCATAACGCGTTTTGCATCATCACCTTCCCAACCAACCTCACGCAATATCTTTTGAACCTCTTTTTTGTCCTTGTACTCATTAAGAGTACCGTTTCGTATCATTTCGGCTACTTTCTCATCGAGTGGTTCTACTTTCATGAATATCTTGTTGTGCCTATTAGGTGATTTTGTCATTATAGGGCCAGCTGAACTTCGGATTGTTTCCCTGTAATTTATCAATGGTTGCGATGTGACAATCTCGACTTTGGCGTCAGCTATGAGTGCTGTAGCAATCTCAAGATGCAGTACGCCCATTCCCGCAATTACAGTCTCACCTGATTCCTCATTGATTTTCACGACCAAGTTGGGATCTTCAATTGTAAGTCTATTTAATGCCTCGACAAGTTTAGGCAAGTCTTTTGGATGTTTTGGTTCAACAGCTATTTGCACCACAGGCTCTGAAACATATTGAATTCCTTCAAATGTATGAATACCTGCAACTGTTGATAACGTCTGACCAGCTCTTGCATGCTCTAATCCAAGTAGTGCTGGAATATTTCCGGCAGCAAGCTCTCCTACCATCTCTCTCTGATTTCCCATGAAAAAGTTTACGGACTGAATTCTTCCCTCACGCTTTGTATCAATGATGTGAACCCTGTCGCCGTCTTTTATCTTACCAGAAAATAGTCGCCCTATTGCGACAGGTCCCGCAGCTGGGTCAACTGTCATGTTTACTATCATCATTATAGCAGGACCGTTGTCATCACAGTTAAGCAACGCCTTGCCAATATCTGAATCAAGATCACCCTTCCAGATTCTAGGAATTCTGTACTTTTGCGCAACATCAGGAGGCGGATGATGCTTTACTACCATTCCAAGAACTGCATCGTACAAGGGTGCTTTTTCTGCAAGTTGTTTAACATCCCCTCCTTCTGAATAAGCAGCAAAAACGTCTTTAAACGAGATACCCTTTTCTTTCATCACGTCAGCGTTAAATCCCCACTTGTCTTTTGCCGAGCCAAATGAGACGCTGCCATTTTGGATGCTTACTTTCCATTCTTCCTTGTATTCGGGTTCTGCATAAATTTCGATTAATCTATTAAAATTGCTAATAATCTCAAGTAGCCACTCTTGCATCTTGTCTGGAGTAAGCCTCAGCTCTTTTATGAGACGGTCAATCTTGTTTATATAAAGAACCGGCCTTACTCTTTCATCGAGTGCCTGACGAGTCACGGTCTCCGTTTGGGTCATTATACCTTCCACAGAATCAGAAACGACTACTGCCCCATCAATTGCTCTAAGGCTTCTTGTGACACGGCCGGTAAAGTCTATGTGACCTGGGGTATCAATCATGTTAATGACGTATTCTTCACCGTTCTTTTCGTAAAGCAAAGTAACGTTTGCCTGGACAATTGTCATTTGTCTGTCTTGCTCTAGTTTCATAGAGTCTAACGCAAGTGCTTGACCGGCAACCGATGGACTGATGATACCGCTTGAAGCAAGAAGACTATCACTCATAGTGGTCTTCCCATGGTCTACGTGAGCTATGACTCCAAAGTTTCTAATATGGTTCTTGTTTCCTATAATTTTGAGAATCTGTTCTGTTGCTTTGAATTTCATGTTTTAGCTAAATCCTTTTCAAGCCGCTATTAAACGTTTAGAAGATTTGTGTAAGAAATTAATAGATCATAGATGAGCTAGCATTTCGCAATTTTTTTGCTTCTGCAAAGAAGCATTCTTTCTTTTTCTTCTTCTTTGCACAATACAACGCAATTAGCTCCGACACGAAAATAAAAAACAAAATTTTATCCAATACATTTTCCGAAGGAGTATCAACCCTAGTTGTTTTCAGACCACAGCCTTTGAGATATTTCACAAGTTTCTTGTTATGGAGATTTTCTTCTTCAAAAATTATTATTGTGTCTCCTTTATCGCACGAAAAAAGACCCATGTGAGAAAATTGTTCTATCCTCTCATAATGCGCATCAATACCTAACACCTCATAGATCTTGGCTGCACAAAACATTGCTACAGGATAGGTATGGATGTTTCCAAGAATGTAGACTTTGCCTTGGATGGAGATCCTCTTTGCTACCTTCTGTGCCTCATTGTATAACTCTGAGACATTTCTGACTTTGAACCTTGCGACAAGTGACATACAGGTCAAAGCGCTGGCTAAGAAGCTTATACTGCCTGCAGTCTGAATTCCAGAATTGCTGAATTTTAACCTGATAAGCCTCCCACACGTCTTTGCAAGCTTGCTTTTCGGATTAGCTGTAATCGCGGTAGCCCGCTTCGAGAGCCGTGCAAGTTTAACGTTAGATATAGTATTTCCCGAAATCGATATCAAATACAAATCATGACCAGTTAGCAATTTCTTATTTTTGATAAGGTCCAGAGGATCGTGAGCTCTGGCTCTGAATTCAGAGAAGACTTCAGCAAGTTGTGCCGCAGCAAAGGAATCTCCTGTACCACAAAAAATTGCCTTCTCCTGTTTGGTATGCGACAGTTGTCTTGGTGGTAGAAAATTTTCCAGAAATTTAAGCTGAATTCGTATCTCTTTTTCAAACGCAATAATTGTCGACATGACTTTGATATTTAACATAGTCATATAAAACGGACTATAATAAGCCGAATATTGTATATCGATAACATGAATCGTAGTATGATTCTATTCGAGTCCGCGATAAAGTCCCAGGTAACAAAACTCAGCTACAAAAGAGAACTTCAAAAATTCCTGCAATGGACAAGAATAAAAGAATCAGATGGTCTGCTAAGATTGAAAGACTCTCAATTACAAGTCATGCTAGAAGATTATTTGTTTTATCTGAAAAGCAAGGTCTCGCCTAATTCTATTAATACCATGTTTGCACCATTGCAGTTATTTTTTGAGATGAACGACAGAGAGATTAACTTTAAGAAAATCAAGAGGATGTTTCCGGCAAAAATTAAAAAATCTGGTTACAATGCTTGGCAGACAGAAGACATAGAGAAAATGCTACAAGAGACCACGGCAAAGCGAAGTTTAGCATTAGTACATTTCTTGGCCTCAACAGGTTGTAGAATCGGCGCTATTCCTGATCTTAAAGTAAAACACATCTCTCAAATTGAGAACTGCAAAGCCGTACTATTCTACGAGAATACTACAGTAGAATATTTTGGCTTTTTGACACCAGAGGCAAGTAAGGCCTATGATTACTATCTAGAAGAGCGCAGAAGAGACGGTGAATCAATCAATGAAGAATCACCATTATTTCGGGCAGCCTACCAAATAGCGATACAAAAGCCAAAACCCCTTTCCTACAGCTCGATTAAAAATATCATACACAGGCTTACTTGGAATACAAGCAAGATTCGCCATAAAAGTAGTGGAAAAAGGTACAATATCCAACTAGATCATGGATTTAGAAAAAGATTCAACACAGTTTTGAAACTCGCTTCAGGGGTTAATCCCAATATTACTGAGAAACTTTTAGGCCATAAGAAGGGATTAGATGGAACCTATCTTGCACCTACAAGAGAGGAATGTTTTGCAGAGTTTGCCAAGGCCATACCAAATCTTACTATTGACGATAAAGAAAGAGACAATCTCAAGATAAGAAAACTTGAGGGCGAAAAATCTGAACTTGAAAAAGGAAGGCTTGAGATTGAGCAAATGAAGAAAAGAATTGAAGAGCTAGAATTTGGAGCTGAAGCAAGAAAAGGAGATTATGCCAAGAATATGTTAAGGTTTCTGCACGAGAAAAACAAAAGTGGAGAGGTAATCTCTATGCTGTGGCATTTTCTGTTTGAAAGGATCGGAACAGAAGAAGAAAAACGACAATTTTTGAAGAGAGCTAGAGAGGCAACAGAGAACGGAGAAAAATTTGACATGTCCTGGTTTGAAGAATTTAAAGGACTTGATTTGGAAAACCCGAAGGGAATAAACAATATTGCGTAATCTTGTATAGGATTGCGAAGTGGGTGGTGAACAGTCTGTGTAGCTGTTTGCAGGACCTTGCCATGATAAAGTTACACTTGAACTTCCAGCAGTAGCTTGCAGGTTCTAAGTAGCAGAACTAGTTGTTGCAGAAGCTGTACTAGAAGGCAGACTTGTTCCTATTGCGTTTATAGTTGATACTCTGTATGTATAGGTGGTACTTGGCAAGAGTCCGGTATTGGAATAGTGGTTGATGTATAATGCACTGCCAGTATTTGCTACTATAACATTCCATGTAGTCCCGCCGTCAGTTGAGCTCTCAATCTTGTATCCAGTGATTGCAGTGCCTCCACTGTTTACTGGTTTCCACCAGGAGAGATTGATTTGCGATGGTGATACTACAGTAGGAGTGAGGTATCTTGGAGGGTCTGGTATAGTTGCAGGGCTGGTAGTCGCAGAAGCTGAACTAGAAGGCAGACTTGTTCCTATTGCGTTTATAGTTGATACTCGGTATGTATAGGTGGTACTTGCTGAGAGAAAGTAATCAGAATACCATGAATGTGAGGTACTAGCTACAATGGTATTCCATGTAGTTCCACCATCAGTTGATCTCTCGATTTTATATCCAGTGATTGCAGAACCGCCATTGTTAGTTGGTGCAGTCCAGCTGAGATTAATTTGTGATGGTGAGACTGTAGTAGCTTTCAGGCCAGTTGGAGGTTGTGGAGCTGTTGGGGGAGAGGAACTATCGCTTATTGCTGATACCGACTTACCATAGTAGTTGCCCACATAAATCATGTTTGTATTGGGATTTATGCCAATGCCATGAGGACCACTCCCAACAGGTAGGGTGCTTAAAACACTATTAGTTGTACCGTCTATTACAGAGACTGTGTTTCCATTAGAATTAGCTACATAGATCTTGTTTGTGGTTGGATTTGCGTCCACGCCAATAGGACCATTTCCAACTTGTATCGTACTTGTAACACTGTTAGTTGCACCATCAATTACAGAGACTGTACCAGCAACACTAAGAAAGTTGGCTACATAAATCATGTTTGTCTTTGGATTTACCCCGATACCATTTGGTTCATTTCCAACTGTTATCGTGCTTACAACACTATTAGTTTCACCATTAATTACAGAAGTTGTATTGTCGCCTGTATTTGCAACATAAATCATGTTTGTATTGCGATTTATTGCGACGGCACTAGGAAATTTTCCAACTGTTATTGTGTTTACAACACTATTAGTTGTACCATCAATTACCTGTAACCCATTGTCGTCAATTACGTAGATCTTGTTTGTATTGGGATTTACTGCGACGGCGCCAGGACATGTTCCTACTGGTATCGTACTTGTAATACTATTAGTTGCACCGTCAATTACAGAGACTGTGCTGCTACAAGAAAATCGGTAGCTAGGGCTAGAGAATCCATTGCTTGTTACGTAAATCTTGTTTGTATTGGGGTTTACTCCAATACCCTGAATACCACCTCCAACTGGTATCGTACCTGTAACACTGTTAGTTGCACCGTCAATTACATAGACTGCACCGCCTTGACCCCCAAATCCACCATGATTAGCTACATAGATCTTGTTTGTACTGGGATTTACGCCAACATCATACAGATAATTACCTGCACCAGTGTCAGGACTGTTAATAGCTATAGTAGCTATAACAGTATCTGCAAAAGCTATATTGTTTCCAGATATAGCCAACGATGACGATATGAGAATCGAAGCAAAAATTATCATTAGCAGATGATTCCTACTAATGATGGCTTTTACGACTACAATGAACCAAGACTTTCAGTAATACTTAAAACAGTTATGCATGCACTGCTCTAGAACAATTCTTCCTAATGATGGCCAATTTCGTAATCGTATATGAGACTACCCAGTGCAAGGGATTAAGGAAATTAGAGTGAATTCTCCAGGATAGCCACGATACTGGCGCGGGGCATTTGGGCTTATGTCATAGTTCATCGCCCTTGAGTGGAAAGTCGAGTCAATAATAACAATTCTTCAAGCATTGGGTGCACCAAAGATGTCGGAGGCCAATAAGTTGTTTTACCATCATCTAAAAGCACGGTGTATCTAAGCTCATGATTTTTGTGCTGTAAGTGCAGAGCGTTAATCATGTTTACTGTTTCAGGTGTCACTGAAACCCCTTTTTTCTGTAGTGCTTCTAAAAGCAGATTAAGATTGTGACGATAATCATATTTTTTTAGATCGTTTTCTGTGAACCCTCTTTTCAGTAGTGCTGATTTAAGAAACAATTCCACAGCATGAGAAATTAGAAAGTAAAAAGGGATTGCTGTGAGTTTTGCAGGAGAACCATTCTCATGTTTCTCCATTGTTGCATCTAGCTGTTTTGCACTCTCCCAGAAATTCACAGCCGTTAGGCGATAAATCGAGGCTAATGCAATATTATCGATCATCTCTTGACCATCTTTTCAATATCATGATTTGATCTTTACTAAACCATATCTTTTACGACGACTAGCATATTCCCAAGCGTAAATAGTGGG
>Ga0209235_1000153_pt1 | contig 32225 bp, 28 predicted proteins | sample GraSoi013_1_20cm_4_FD_185817 | JGI IMG/M metagenome (GOLD analysis project Ga0209235, IMG submission 185817) | Grasslands soil microbial communities from the Angelo Coastal Reserve, California, USA - Sample 09_25_2013_1_20cm (SPAdes) (version 2) | ecosystem: Environmental > Terrestrial > Soil >... | reverse complement strand
GGTACAGCAATGTCGATCTCCGGATTCTGCAGGACTTCACGGTGGGCGGCGAGACGCGCCACACGTTCCAGCTGAGTGTGGACATCCTGAACTTCCTGAACATGCTGAATTCGTCATGGGGGGTGCGGAAAGTGGCGAGCGCCGCCGCCACGTCGCCGCTCAAGCTGGTGCGGTTCGATACGACCAACCCCGCCGCGCCGGTACCGGTGTTCAACTTCACCGGACCCGCGACGACGTTCATCGACGACCCGAGCCTGTTGTCGCGCTGGCGGATGCAGATTGGACTGCGGTACATCTTCAACTGAAGGGCGGTAGGGGCGGCAAGGGCGGTAACAGGCGGTAATGGGCGGTAGGGATTCCCGCCTGTTACCGCCTTCTACCGCCCGTTCCCGCTGTCAGCTCCGCTCCAGCAACACCGTCCCCGACATGCGGCGCATCTCTTCGCGCTTGGCGCGCGGGTAGAAGCGCCCGATGAAGTTCCACAGCCACGCGAGCGGCACGGTGCGCTTGAGCCGCAGCGACTCGTCCCACGTCGACCGGAACTCCGCCTCGCGCCAGCCGTGCGCCGTGAAGAAGCGCGTCCCCTCAGCGGGCGCGAAGCGGAACGGCGCGTTCCCGGCCGCCAGGGTGCGCCCCCACGTCTTGGCCATCATCTGCAGCAGGCGGGGAGACGCGAGGTCGATCAGCCACCAGCGGAGCGCCGTATGGGCGTGCAGGTCATCCGCCAGCCCGCCCACGTCCTCGGCGGCGAGGTAGATGAGCAGCCCCTCGGTCACCACGAGCACTTGCCGGCCAGCGACCGCGATCTGGGCGAACAGCGCGCGCCGCCGGGCCCGGTCGGCGAGGTCGACCGCGGCGTATTCGAGGGCGCAGCGTGGCCGCTCACCCGCCATCTGCCGCTTCTTGTAGGCGATCATGTCGGGCAGATCCACGTCGATCCAGCGCAGCGCCGGCGACAACGGCAGCCGCCAGGGACGCGCGTCGAGGCCCGCGGCGAGATTGAGCACGGTCCCGACGCCGTCCCGCTCGATGGCCCGCAAGATCAGCTCGTCGAACAGGCACGTGCGGACCACCATCGGCCAAGCCCAGGTGCGGGCCTTCGGCATCGTCCGCACGATCGCCTCGCCTTGCGGGCCCGCGAGGCGCCGCGCGTAGGGGTCGTGGAACAAGGCGTCCGGCCGGTCGGACTCCCACGCGCGGTACATCGCCACCCAGCGGGCGGTGTCGGAGACGTGCGTGATCGGGGTGTCGGCGCTCACGGGTGCGACCCTCGGGGACATGCGGCGGTAGAAAGCTAGGCCCGCGCCCGCGCTGGTCAACCGCGCTTGTGCGGCGCTTCGCGGCGCGCGAACTTTCGCCCGTCCGACCCGGTAGCTCAGTTGGTAGAGCAGCGGACTTTTAATCCGCAGGCCGCGGGTTCGATTCCCGCCCGGGTCACGTGCCCACCCTATCGCATCCGCGCACACTTTTGTCGCAGGTTCGAGGCGATTCGCCCCGACGCCCGACGCCTCGGAGGGCCGCGGCTAAGGCACGGGCCTTGCCCAAGAGCAGGAGCGAGCGTCACGGGGAGTGGGCTGGGAGTTTGCCATCGCGGGTTTGCGCCCGACTCGCTGCTTTTCAGAGTGAGAGAACCACGGGCCCCGGATGGTTTTTGCCCACTCCCCGTGACCAGCCGCTTCCGGTCCCGGGCAATAACACCGTTGCATTCGTACGTAGCCGAGCCGTCACCCCTCCGCGTATTATATTCGCTCGACCATGCCACCCACCATCTGGATCGACGGACAGTACCGCGACGGCGCGAGCGCCACGGTCTCGGTCTACGACCACGGGCTCTTGTACGGCGACGGCGTGTTCGAAGGCATCCGCGCCTACAAGCGCCGCGTGTTCCGTCTGCAGCAGCACCTCGACCGCCTCTATGCCTCGGCCAAGGGCATCTGGCTCGAGATCCCGATGGCCAAGGACGCGATGGGCCGCCTCGTCGAGGAGGCGGTGCGGAAGAGCGGCCTCGAGGACGCCTACATCCGCCTCGTCGTCACGCGCGGCGCCGGCGACCTGGGGCTCGATCCGCGCAAGTGCCCCAAGCCGTCCATCATCCTCATCGTGGACGAGATCCATTTGTGGCCCGCCGACCGCTACGACAAGGGGCTCACCGCCCTCACCGCCGCGACGCCGATCGGGCACCGCGAGAGCCTCTCGCCGCGCATCAAGTCGCTCAATTACCTCGCGCACATCCTCGCCAAAGTTGAGGGGATCGCGGCGGGCGTGGACGAGGTGCTCATGCTCGATCCCGGCGGGTACGTGGCGGAGGCGAGCGGGATGAACCTCTTCGTCGTGATGAACGGCACCATCAGGACCCCCCCCGCCTACATCGGGATCCTCAAGGGCATCACGCGCGACGCGGTCATCGAGCTGGCCCGCGACGCGAACTACGCCGTCGAGGAGCTGCCCCTCAACCGCTACGACCTCTACACCGCGGACGAGGTCTTCCTCACCGGCACCGCCGCCGAAATCGTGGGCGTGTCCAAGCTGGATGCCCGCACGATCGGCAAGGGCGTGCCGGGCCCCGTCACCCGAGATCTGTCGAAACGGTTCAAGGCGTTAGTCACGCAGCGTGACTGACTATTCGCACGACATCATTGTCGTGGGCGGCGGCACGGCGGGCCTCGTCACGGCCGCCGGGGCGGCGGCGCTGGGCGCGAAGGCCGCCTTGGTCGAGCGCGACGCGCTGGGCGGCGACTGCCTGTGGACCGGGTGCGTGCCCTCGAAGGCCCTGATCGCGTACGCGAGAAGACAGGGGGATTCGGGACGCGGGACGGGGGGAGGGTCCCCGCACGCCCCGTCCCCCGTCCCACGTCCCTCGTCCCCCTGGCCGGATGCCGTCTCCTGGATGCGGTCCGCCCGGGACCGCGTCGCGCGGCACGACGACCCCGAGCGCTTCCGGGCGATGGGCGTGGATGTGCTGCTCTCCCCCGCGCGGCTCGCCGGGCCCGAGCGGGTCGAGGTGGACGGCCGCACCCTGCGCGCCAAGCGCATCGTGCTGGCGCTGGGCTCCGTGCCGGCAGCGCCTCCCGTCCCGGGGCTCGCGGAGGCCGGTTTCCTCACCCACGTCACGGCGCTCGACCAGCCGGCGCTGCCGCCCCGCATCGCCATGCTCGGCGGCGGGCCCGTGGGGCTGGAGTTCGCCCAGACCTACGCGCGCCTGGGCGCGCAGGTGACGGTGCTCGAGCTGCTGCCCGAGCTCCTGCCGCGGGAGGATCCGGAGGTCGGCTGCTACGTTCGAGAGCAGCTCGGCCGGGAGGGGATCACCGCGCTCACGGGGTTCCGGGCGACGCGGGTGGCCCGCGAAGGGCAGGAAAAGGCGATCCACGGCGCCGACGGCCGGCGCATCGCCGTCGACGAGATCTTCGTCGCCGCCGGCCGGACGCCGAACACGCGGGACGCCGAGCCGGGGCGTGCGGGCGTCGAGCTGGACCAGGGGGCCGTGCGCGTGAACGACCGCCTGGCCACCACGGCGCCGGGTATCTGGGCCGCGGGTGACGTCACCGGCGGGCTGCAGTTCACCCACGTCGCCGACTACATGGCGAAGGTCGTCGTGCGGAACGCACTCACGCCCTTCCCGACGACGGTGGACTACCGGGTCGTTCCTTGGGTGACGTTCACGGACCCGGAAGTGGCTCGCGTCGGGATGACCGTGGAGGAAGCGGCCGCCGCGGGCGAGCGGCCGCAGGTGTTCCGCTCCGACTTCGCCGAGCTCGACCGCGCGATCGTGGAGGGGGAAAGCGCGACGGCCGGCTTCTGCAAGGTCGTGACGCGGCCGAACGGAAGGATCCTCGGCGCCACCATCGTGGGACGCGGGGCGGGGGAGCTGATCATGGAGTTCGTGCTCGCGATGCGCCTCGGGCTCCCGTTGCCGCGGCTCGCCCGCTTCATCCACCCCTATCCCACGATGAGCGAGATCGTGAGCCGCACCGCCGCCGCCTGGTACCGCCAGAAGTACACGGGGACCCGGGCCGCCCGCCTGGTGCAGCGGCTCGTGCGCTGGTGGCTCTGAGCTCGCGGGCGCGCGGAGCCTTGAAGCTCCTCGCACTGGTGGTGGTGCTCGCGGGCGGCGTCCTGGGTCTGCGCGCCGCGGGGCTGGGAGGGCTGTTCACGGCGGAAGGCGCGGGCCGCCTCGTCGAGCTGCTGCGCCAGTCTTGGTGGGCGCCGCTCGCGTTCGTGGCGCTGTACGTCGTCGCCACGGCGCTCGACTTCTCGGGAGCCGTGCTCACGCTCGCGGGCGGGGCCGTGTTCGGCTTCGTGTGGGGCGCGGTCCTCAACACGATCGGCGCGAACCTGGGCGCGAGCGCCGCCTTCTGGGTGACGCGCCGGCTCGGCCGCGAGGGGCTGCAGGCCTTCCTGGGCGCCCGGCTCCGGGCGCTCGACCGCGTGAGCGCGGAGCAGGGGTTCGCGTGGCTGTTGCGCTTGCGCTTGATCCCGGTCGTTCCCTTCAACCTCTTGAACATCGCCGCCGGCCTCACGGCCATGCCGTGGCGCACCTTCGCCGCGGCCACCGCGATCGGGATCCTGCCGGCGACGCTCATCTACACCTACTTCGCGGACGCGCTGCTCTCGGCGGGCGTGTCCCACGAAGAGGCGCTGACGAAGATCGCGCGCCTCTCGGTCGCTCTGCTCGCGCTGGTGCTCGCGAGCCTGGTGCCGACGGTCGCGCGGCGCCTCGGGTGGCTCCCGCTGGCTTTCGCCCTGCTGGTGCCGCGGGCGGCGGGCGCCCAGGCGATTCCCGACCATGCGGCTTTCACGGCGATCTTGCGGGACTACGTGCGGGAGGGTCGGGTGGACTACGCCGCGCTGGGGCGCGACTCCGCGCGGCTCCGCGCATACCTCGATAAGCTCGCCGCGACGGACTCGGGCGTGCTCGCCGCCGCGCCGCCGGCGACGCGGCTCGCCTTCTGGATCAACGCGTACAACGCCTGCATGCTCGAGCGCGTGATCGGGCGCTACCCGATCCGCTCCGTCAGGCGCATTCCCGGAGCGTTCACGGCGAAGCACTGCCGCGTCGCGGGCGCGGCGCGCTCCCAGGACGACATCGAGCACGGGATCATCCGGCCGATGGGGGAGCCGCGGATCCATTTTGCCGTGAATTGCGCCGCGCGTTCCTGCCCGGCGCTCGCTACCGAGGCCTACGCCCCCGAGGGCCTGGACGCGCAGCTCGACGCCGCCGTACAACGCTTCGTGGACGACCCCCGCCAGTTCCGGCTCGAGCTCGCCCCGCGCCCGACGCTGTGGGTGAACAAGGTGCTCGACTGGTACGGCGGCGACTTCGGCGGACCGGCGGGCGTCAAGCGGTTCTTCTTCCGCTATCTGCTGGCCTACTCCGCGGCGGAGGTGCTGCGCCCGGACGTGCGCATCGAGTACTTCGACTACGATTGGACCCTGAACGACACGGCGGCCGAGCGCCCGTGATCGGCGTCGTGGTCCCGACGCTCGACGAAGCCGCCCGCCTCCTGCCGCTGCTCGACGACCTGCGGCGCGTCGTGGTTCCGCTCGACATCGTGGTGGCGGACGGCGGCTCCAGCGACGGCACGCCCGCCGTGGCGCAGGCGGCGGGAGCCCGGGCGATTGCGGCGCCGCGCGGGCGAGCCCGCCAGCTCAACGCGGGGGCCGAGGCGGCGCGGGGCCAGTGGCTCCTGTTCCTCCACGCCGACTGCCGGCTCCCGCCCCTCGCGCGGCGGGCCCTGCTCTCGGCGTTGGTCGACGAGGCCGACCTCCAGGCCGCCGTCTTTCGGTTCGCCGTCGATCTCGAGCCGCCCGCGAAGGGCTTCATCGAGCGCGGCCAGCGCCTGCGGCAGGCGTTGTTCGGGCTCCCCTACGGCGACCAGGGGCTGCTCGTGCGGCGGGAGCTATTTCAATCGGCCGGCGGGTTCCCCGATATTCCCATCATGGAGGACGTCGCAATGATCCGTTGCCTGCAGCGTCGTGGAGTGACGATTCGCACGCTCCCCGCCGCGCTCCTCACCTCCGGCAGGCGGTACCGAGAGCGCGGCGTGATCAAGACCTGGCTCCACCACACGCTCTTGATCTCCCTCTATCTCGCCGGTGTCTCGCCTCGACGCCTGGCGCGCCTGCGCCGTGCCGAGCCGTCCCCTGTCCCCGCCTCTCGATCGCCCGCTCGGTAGCGTGCGCATCCTCGGCATCTTCGCCAAGGCTCCGATCCCCGGTCGGGTGAAGAGGCGGCTGGCCGACGACGTCGGTCCCTCGGCTGCCGCGGAGGTCTACTGGCAGATGGGGATCAAGATCGTGGCCGCCACGGCGGGGTCGAGTCACCGCTCGGTGCTCTGGTTCACCCCGCCGGAGGAGGCGGCGTACGTGCGGGAGTGGCTCGACCGCGTGGCCCACCTCGAGTTCCGCCCTCAGGTGGGCCGTGACCTGGGCGCGCGGCTCACCCACGCCTTCGCGCGCCACTTTGCGGACGGCGCGAGACGGGTCGTGATCATCGGCACCGACTGTCCTGGCGTGAGTCGTCACCTCATCCACCAGGCGTTCACGGCGCTGGGGCGGCGTGCCATGGTGCTGGGGCCGGCGCTGGACGGCGGCTATTACCTCATCGGCCTCGCCGCGCCCCATGCGGCGCTGTTTCGGGGAATCTCCTGGTCCACGGGGAGCGTAGCCGCGCAGACCCGGACGCGGGCCGACGCCCTGGGGCTCTCCTGCCACCTGCTGCGGCCGCTGCGGGACGTGGACACGGCTCGGGACGCCCGGGCCGTGGGGCTGCTCCGGCCCTGACTGCGTGTTCAACTATTGACCGGACTTAGGGTTAGACCCATATTGGGCCTCCCTTGTTTGCGGCGAGGTGACCTATGCCATGGAGAGTCATCGCCCTAGGCGACCAACTTTGGCACGTGGACGCCCTCGCGGAGCGACCCGCAAACACGGATGCGTGGCAGCTGGTCCTGTCGTTTCGGGCGGGGGGGCAGGGGGTGGGGGTGGGGGCGGGGGCGGGGAAACGGGCGTTTTGGACGCCGTATCCGTTGGAGGCCACCTCGAAATCCTCCCTGTTCATCCAGGCGGAGCGGATTCCTGACGCCGCGCTGTCCCAGCTCCTCAGCCAGCGGCTTGCGTGAGCACGATCGACCTCCAGGACTTGCGGCGGGTCGTCGGGGCAGTGGCCCGGCTGCGCGGAGAGGCGGTCCGGGAGGTGACGGTGCGCTCGGATCTGCGACAGCTCAAGGTGGAGCTCGAGAGCGGCCTGATTCTCGTGGTGTCGGCCGAACGGGACGCGCACGACCGCCCGCGACTCGAGGTGGACGTGGTCGAGGCGCCGCAGGACGCGACCGCGAAACAGCAGATCGAAGTGCGGTTCGACTGACGTGGTGGCCCCGATCGGAGGCGCGCCCAGTGGTGAACGGTTGCGCTTCAAGGACTTCCTGTTTCAGCGGCTCGCCAGCGGGCGCTGCCGCTCGAAGGTGGTGCTCGCCTGGGCCGACGGCCGCCAGTTCGTGGGCGAGGCCGACGGGGTCACCTCGCAGGCCGGTGAGCTGCGCTGCTCGGCCCACGCCTGCGTGCAGGCGCTCGAGCGCGTGGTGCAGCCGGAGATGGGCTTCGAGCTCCTGGGGGTGAAAGCGGTGCGAGCCTTCGACGCGACAGTGGTGATCGTCTCTCTCTCGGCCCGGCAAGCGGCCAAGGCCTCCCGGCTCGTGGGCTCCTATCTGACCGAGACCGATCCGCCCCGCGGGGCGGCGCTCGCCGTGCTCAACGCCACGAACCGCCTCCTCGGCAACTTCTTCGCGACCCGGTGATGCGCCAGAGGACCATAGTCCCGCTTTCCGCGTTGCTCCTGCTCGGCTCCGCCTGCGGCGGTCGTGCGGGCCCGGTCGCTACGAGCATCCTGCCGGTGGCACCCGCCGATTCCGGGCCGACCGTGACCGTGGACTCCCTCGGGGCGGTCGTGGCCCGCCAGGCCGGGGACTCGGCGGCCGACCAGGCGGTCCTCGACAGCCTGCACGCACCGCGGGGACGGCACGCCGACAGCCTCACCTCGCGGCCGGCCGCCGCGGCCCAAGGGGTCGCGGCGGTCCGCGGGGAGGACGTCGAGCGGGAGGCCGTCCGGCTGTTCGGGCCCGAGGGGCGGGCGGTCGTGGGAGGGGAGGTGGCGGCACCGCGTTTCGACATCGACGTCACGAGCTTCGCCGCGAATCGCAGGGTGCTCGAATACCTCGAGTTCTTCCAGGTCGATGCGCGGGATCGCTTCGAGATCTGGCTGCAGCGGCTGGGCCGTTACGAGGGGATGATCCGCGAGCGGCTGCGGGCCAAGGGGCTTCCGGAGGACCTCGTCTACCTGACGCTGATCGAGAGCGGGCTCTCCAACACCGCCGTCAGCCGCGCGCGGGCCGTGGGCATGTGGCAGTTCATCGCCGGCACGGCGCGGCTGTATGGTCTCACGGTGGATCCCTGGGTGGACGAGCGGCGCGACCCGTTCCGGGCGACCGATGCGGCGATCAACTACCTCGCCGACCTGCGGGAGCGCCTGGGGAGCGTCTACCTCGCGGCGGCCGCGTACAACGCGGGCGTGGGGCGGGTGGAGCGAGGCATCGGGCGGCTGCCGGGCGAGCCGGATTCGGTGGGCGACCACACGTTCTTCCAGCTGTCCGATCGGCGCTACCTGCGGCGCGAGACCCGGGACTATGTGCCGAAGCTGATCGCGGCATCGCTCATCGCCAAACAGCCGGGCCGCTATGGCTTCGACGACGTGAGCCCGGCGCCCCCGCTCGTGTTCGACGAGATCACCATCCCCGACGCGACCGGACTCGACGTGATCGCGCGGCTCGCGGACACGACGGTGGCGACGATGCTCGAGTTGAACCCGCAGTTCGTGCGCGGGATCACGCCGCCGGCCCGGAGCGTGGTCGTGCGCGTGCCGCGTGGGCGGGGGACGCTGGCGGCCATGCGGTTCGACAGCCTTCCCGCCACCGACCGCATCACCTTCGTGGACCACTATGTGGGCCGCGGTCAGACGCTGTCGGACATCGCGCGCCGCTACCGCGTGAGCGTGGCGCTGCTCCAGAGCGCGAACCCGACCCTCCGGCCTCACGCGCTGCGCGTGGGCCAGCGCATCATCGTGCCGATGAGCGGGCGCGTCGTGCCGCTCTCCGCCTGGTCAGTGCCGCCGGAGCACACCTATCGGCGCATTTCCCGGGGGGGGGCGGCTGGGGGAGGCGCACGGCTGGCTCCCGGAAACGGGGCGGGTGGAGTCGGGGAGCCGCTCGCGACCCACCGCGTGCAGCGTGGCGAGACGGCGAGCACGATCGCGCGTCGCTACGGCGTCGGGTTGACGGCGCTCTTGAATTACAACGGTCTCACGATGGGCTCGATGCTGCGGGCGGGGGATATCTTGAGGATTCCGCCGAAGTAGGTGGCCGGGACGACGTCTCCTCGGCCACCTCGGTTTCTTCAGGCAAGTCTTAGGACTTACGGCTGGTGCCTCTTATCCCTTGCGTCGGTAGCCCTTCATGAGCGTCGCCGCATAGCCGTTCTCGGGATTCCTGCCCGAGTTGAGCAGCTCCGTCACCCGGCCCGGTCCGCGGTTGTAGGCGAGCAGCGCCAGGTCCAGCCGCCCGCTGTAGCGCTCCAGCAGATCGTGCAGGTAGCGGAACCCGAGCCGCAGGTTGGTGTCGCGCTCGTACAGTTGGCTCGTCGTGAGACCAGGCTCGTACAGACGCGCGGTGCTCGGGAGCACCTGCGTCAGTCCGAGGGCGCCCTCGCGGCTCTTGGCGCGGGGGTTGAACCCCGACTCGACCCGCACCAGCCGGAAGGCCAGGACCGGGTCCACCCCTTCGGCGAGCGCGATGTCGTAGGTCGCGGCCGCGAGATCGGCGGGAACGCCGTAGCGGCTCGAGTACTCGATGATCGCGTCCGCCCGCTCGAGCTGCAGCTTGGCGACGGCGAGCTCGCCCTTGGCGGCTTCGAGCTCCTGTGTGAGCGAACGCAGCTCGCCCAACACCGGCGCCGTGACGGGGACCGGCTGATCGTCGGCCGTGGCGCGCCGGGCCCACCCGCCCAGGCTGCTCACCACGAGCGCCCCGAGGAGGATCCCGCCGCCCTGCAGCATCAATTTCCGGGTTGTCGTTGTCATAACCCTCTCGTGTCTGGTCCCGTCCGGCACCGCCAGAAACTCGCGGCCTAGGGTCAAGCGCCGGTCAATCATCGCGGGTGGCGTTCCGCCGCCAATCCCCGCGAGTCCCGCCAGTCTTCTCGAGCAGCCGCACGGAGAGGATCTCCATTCCCCGGTCGACAGCCTTCACCATGTCGTAGACGGTGAGCAGCGCGACGGATACCGCCGACAGCGCCTCCATCTCCACGCCCGTCCGTCCCACCGCCTTGGCGGCAGCCCGTACTCGGACTCCCGGCAAGGTCTCGTCCAGCGTCGCCTCGACCTCCACATGGTCGAGCCCTACAGGGTGGCACAGCGGGATCAGTTCCGCCGTGCGCTTCGCCGCCATCGTACCTGCGACCTGGCTCACCGCGAGAACGTCGCCCTTGACCACCGCCTGCTCCGTCACGAGGCGGTAGGCTTCGGCCGACATCCTGATCGCGCCCTCCGCCGTCGCCGTGCGGACCGTGATGGCCTTGTCGGCGACGTCCACCATCCGAGCCCGGCCCGCCGCGTCGAGGTGCGACAGCTTCATCGGGGCGACCCTAGATCCTCGCCCAGTACGGCGGCCACGAGCTGCGGGTTCACATTGCCCTGCGCCAGCTCCCGCGCGTCGAGCACCCGAGCGATGGCGGACACGACTTTCCCCGAGTCCTTCCCCGCCCGTGCTTCACTGCGCAACCGAGCGAGCAGCTCATCCAGCATCGCGGTGAATGCGCCCCGTGCCTGAAACGGCTGGAGACCGAGCGCGAAGCTGAGGCGCCCTACTGGGCCGCTCCGCACCGCATGCAGCAACCGCTCGCCCCCCTCTCCGCGTTCCACCCCCCCATCCGCAAGGAGCCTGCCGATGCACCCCGCAGCCGCCGTAACTCTTTGCGATAGCGACGGTTCCTTAACTAGGCTGAGCTCACGCTGCGCGAATGCTGTCACGACGCTGTCGGCCAGCCTTGCCACACGTACTCGCACGACGCGAGACCGGATTGTCGCCAGCAGCGCGTCGGGCTCCGCCGTCGTGAGCACGAACACACTGTCCGCGGGTGGCTCTTCGAGCGCCTTCAGCAGGGCGTTCGCGGCCGCCTCGGCCCCCGTCTGCGCTACCAGGCGCTCGGCGTCCCCGATCACGAACACCTTGCGCGGCCCCATCACCGGAGTGAGGGCGAGCTTTCTCAAGAGCAACCGCACCGAGGCGATGCCATGGCTCGCCATCCCGGACGGCGGCTCGTACAGGGGTCGCTCGCGGCGGGCGGCCAGTACCTCGCCCAGCGCCTCCTCGGCCAGCTCGACCTGCTTGTCCGCGTCGGCGGCCCGTCTTTCGAGCTCGACCGGGACGAACCAGTGCAGGTCGGGATGCGAGAGCGTGAGGACCAGTCGGCAAGGCCGACAGTCACCGCATCCCTCCTGTTGGCCCCGGCCCCTGTTGCGCTCGCACAACAGTGCTTGGCCCAGCCATAGCGCCAGCCGTTGTTTCCCGACTCCCCGGGGCCCCTCAAAGAGCAACCCTTGCGGCAACCGGCCGGAGGCGAGGGCGCCTGCCAGCCGGTTCCGAGTCCCCTCGTGGCCATACAGGGGGGGTAAGGGCATGGGCAAATCTACCCCCGGGTATGGTTTGGACCACAAGTAGCAGTTTGTAAGATGCTGCCTGTAAATCAGTTAGCTGCAATCCATGGGACTTGTGCCACGTTAACGCCATTTGTGGAAGATACTTCCACTCATAAGTGAGCGCACACTCGCGAGAAAACCCCTAATTTTGCTATGTTTTCGGCTTACATTCGGTGCGTGTGACCATCAGCTGCGTGACGCTTGACCTGGTTCGGCGGGCTGACCGATGAGGAGCTCGCGTGCGGCGCGCAGCTGGTGCGGCTGACCCACGATGGACAGCTCGTCGCCGGCGGCCAGGGGCAGGCGTGGGTCGGGAGTGGGGATGTCTTGGTCGGCGCGGCGGATGCTGAGGACGAGGGCTCCGGTCCGGGTGCGCAGGCGCGTTGCCGCGAGACTCCTGCCGACGGCCTTGGCCCCCGGCGGCAGCAGCACCCGCTCCGCACTCATCTGCGGGAGGCCGCTGAGGGCGGGGAGCTGCTCGAGTTGCAGCGGGCCCTGCGCGCGCAGCGCCTGATAGTGAGATGCGCGGATGCTCGTCACGAGGGTGTCGATGTCGCCCTGCGGTACCTGGTAGTGCGCGAGCACGCGGGTGAAGATCTCGATCGAGGTCTCGAACTCCTCGGGGATCACGACGTTCGCCCCCAGGCGGGCGAGCTCGGGGATCTCGACGACGTAGCGGGTGCGCGCGATGATGTGGAGCGTGGGATTGAGCCCGCGGGCGACCCGTACCATGCGCCGAGTGGCGGCGGGGTCGGAGATCGCGACGACGAAGAGCCGGGCGCGGTCCACGCCGAGCGCGCGCAAGATCTCCTCACGCGTGGCGTCGCCGTAGAACGCCGGCTCGCCCTGAGCGCGCGCGTGCCGCACCGTCTGCGGGTTGAGCTCCACGATCAGGTAGGGCACGCGAATCGCCCGCAGCGCCGCCGCCAGATTGCGGCCGTTCAGTCCCAGACCGGCGATGACGACGTGATCCGCCAGGGGCTCGGTCGCGGGGACCACCTCTTGTGGGCGCAGTCCCGGGAGCACGCGGTCGAGGCGGATGAGGCGGTCCAGGCGGTCGAGCAGGGCCGGCCCTCCTTGGAGCAGGAACGGCGTCAGGATCATGGTGAACACCGCGACCGCGAGGAAACTCTGGTACAAGGCTCCGGGGAGCAGGCCCGCGGCCCGGCCCTCCCGGGCGAGGACGAACGAGAACTCGCCGATTTGCGACACGGCGAGCCCCGCCAGCAGGGCCACCCGCGCCGAGTAACCCAGCAGCGCCGGGCCGACAGCGGCGGTGAGGGTCTTGCCGGACAGGAGCACCGCCACGCCGGCGAAGGTGAGCGCGGGGTGCTGGAGGACGACGTCGAGCTGGACCAGCATCCCGACCGCCACGAAGAAGAGCGAGATGAAGATGTCGCGGAACGGCAAGAGCTCCGCCATGGCTTGGTGGGCGTAGTCGGACTCCGAGATGACGAGGCCGGCGAGGAACGCCCCCAGCGCGAGCGACGCCCCCACCGCCTCGGTGCCGAGCGCGGTGAGCGTGCCGACGAGAATGATCGCGATGAGGAATAACTCGCGGCTCCGGGTCTTCAGGATCTCGGCGAGGACGCGCGGCACGACCGTACGGGCCGCGACCAGCACCCCCACCACGACGAGTGCCGCTTTGCCGAAGGCGACGACGAGCCCGGCGGCGCTCCCGGCGGCGCGTCCCGCGAGGAACGGCAGCGCGAGCATCATGGGCACGACGCACAGGTCCTGGAAGATCAGGACGCCCGTGGCGAGCCGGCCGTGGGGGGTGTCGATGTCCCCCTTTTCGGTCAGCAGCTTCAGGACGATTGCGGTGCTGGACAGTGCGGCCAGGAAACCAAGGAACAGGGCCACCTGCCATCGCGTCGTCCCGGCTGCGGCGGCGGCCGCGGTGGCGGCCACGGTGAGCCCCACTTGGCACGCGCCGGCGACGACGACCTGGCGCCCCATCTCTCGGAGCCTGGTGAGCGAGAACTCGATCCCGATCGTGAAGAGGAGCAGGATCACGCCCACTTCGGCGAGGCCCTCGACCCGATGCACGTCGGGGATCAAGCCGAGCGCGTTGGGCCCGAGCACCACGCCCGCCACGATGAACCCAGGGAGGGCCGGCAGACGCAGGCGGTGGAAGACGAGGACGACGACCAGCGAAGCCCCGAAGATGACCGCCAGGTCGCGCAGCACAAGCAGTTGTTCCATGGCCCTCTAAGATACCGGAACCGAATCCCCGGGCAATACGGTAACTCGTTTTGCGATAAGGTGTTCCGTCGCTGTGACGGAGCGCACACATGGCGCGTGGTGCGCCCTGCGGCGCTCGCGGCATGGAGGCGTGATCGTTGGGCCGCCTTATCTTGGGCGTTCCTTTCCAGTCCAGCTCTGGAGGCCGCACCCGGCCGTGAGTCCCAAAGGCATCAAGATCCTCCGACCCGACGACGACGACCGCCTCGTCGAGCTCACCCGCACGGAAGAGACGCTGCGCGCGACGGCGCATCAGCAGGAGGCGGTGGCGCATCTCGGCCAGCAGGCGTTGGCCGGGGCGCCGGTCTCGGAGCTGATCGACGCCGCGGTCGCCCTCGTGGCCCGGGTGCTCGAGGTCGATTTTTCGTGCGTGCTCGAGCTGCGCGCGCCGAGCCGCACCCTGGTGTTGCGGGCCGGGGTGGGGTGGCGGGAGGGGAGCGTCGGGCGGACCGTGCTGCCGGCGACGCCCGACACGCACGCAGGGTACGTGCTCCGTTCGCCCGGCGCCGTGGTGGTGGAGGATCTCGCGGCCGAAACGCGCTTCGGCTCGGCGCCCCTCCTCGACGTGCACGGTGTGGTGAGCGGACTGAGCGTCATCATCCACGGCAAGGAGCGGCCGTTCGGCATCCTCGGCGCGCACAGCGCGCGGCGGCGCGCCTTCACGAGCCACGACGTCCACTTCCTGCAGGCGGCGGCGAGCGTGCTCGCCACCGCGATCGACCGCGCCACCGCCGAGGAAGCGCTGCGGCGCAGCGAAGAGCATTTTCGCTCGCTCATCGAGAACGCCCTCGACATCGTGACGGTCGTCGGGGAAGACGGCACCTTCCAGTACGCGAGTCCCTCCGTGGAGCGACTGCTCGGCTACCGTCCGGGCGAGCTCCTGCAGCGCAACGCATTCCAGTTCGTGCACCCGGATGACTTACCGGTCGTCGCCGAAGCGCTGGCCCGGGCGATCAAGGATCCCGCGGCGGCACAGATGGAGGCGTTCCGGTTCCGCCACCGCAACGGCGGGTGGCGCGCGCTCGAGGCGATCGGGCAGGCACGGGTGGGGCCGGACGGGAGGGCGCGCTTGATCGTGAACAGCCGCGATGTGACCGAGCGCAACCGCCAGGATCGGGCGCTGCGGGAAAGCAAGGAGCGTCTGCGCACGGTGATCGCGGGCGCGCCGCTCGTCCTTTTCTCGTTTGACCGGAACGGCACGTTCACGCTGGCCGAGGGGCGGGGGCTCGACGCGCTCGGCGTGCGCCCGGGGCAGCTCGTCGGGCAGTCGGTGTTCCAGCTGTACGCGGACCTACCCCAGGCGCTCGCCGATGTGCGGCGGGCCCTCGCGGGCGAGGCGTTCTCATCAGTGGTCGAGGTGTACGGCATCGTGTTCGAGGCCTCCTATACGCCGATCCGCGACCGGGACGGGAGCCTGGCGGGTGTGATCGGCGTGGGCACCGACATCACGGAGCGCCGCAAGGCCGAGGAGGCGCTGCGCCGCTCGGAGGAGAGCAGCCGCGCGCTGGTGCAACACGCCACCTATGGCATCTACCGCTCCTCCCCCGAGGGGCGCTTCCTCGCCGTGAATCCGGCGCTCGTGAAGCTGCTCGGGTACCCGTCGGAGGACGCACTGCTGGCCGTGGACATGGCCCGCGACGTGTACGCGGACCCGGCGGAGCGCCCCCAGGTGATCGCGCGGTTCGACCACAGCGACGCGGTGCAAGGCGTCGACGTCACCTGGAAGCGCTGGGACGGCAGGAAGATCCTCGTGCGGCTGAGCGGCCGGGCGGTGCGGCGGCGCGACGGCTCGATCGATTGCTTCGAGACGCTGGCGGAGGACGTGACCGAGCGGCGCGCCTTGGAGGAGCAGCTGCGCCAGTCGCAGAAGATGGAGGCGATCGGCCAGCTCACGGGCGGCATCGCCCACGACTTCAATAATCTGCTCACCATCATTCTCGCCAACGCCGAGCTGATCGCGCGGGCGCTCCCGACGGACCGCTCGGACGCGCAGGCCGACCTGCGGGACGTGATCTCGGCTGCGCTGCGGGGACGCGTGATGGTGAAAGAGCTGCTGGGCTTCGCACGGCGCTCGAGCCTCAACCTCACCGCGGTCGACCTGAGCGGCGTGCTGGCGGATCTCTCGGGGATGCTGCGGCGCATCCTGCCGGCGGACGTCGAGATCGTCACCGCCGGAGATGAGGGGCTGCCTGAGGTACGCGCCGACCTGCACGCCACCGAGCAGATCCTCTTCAACCTCGTCACCAACGCCCGGGACGCGATGCCGAACGGTGGGGTGTTGCGGATCGAGACCCGGCGCGTGCACCTGACGGACGAACAGCGCGCCAGCGGTGGCGCCACGCACGACGGCGACTTCGTGTGCCTCGCGGTAGAGGACACGGGCGTCGGGATGGACGAGCAAACGAGGCAGCGCATCTTCGAGCCGTTCTTCACGACGAAGCCGGTCGGCAGGGGCACGGGGCTCGGCCTCGCCACGGTGTACGGGTTGGTGCGGCAACACGGTGGCTCGATCGAGGTGGACAGCGAGCCCGGCAAAGGCACCCGGGTGCGCGTGTACTTCCCCGCGGCCGAGGTCGCCGCGACGCCGCTCCAGCGAACCTCGGGACCGCAGCAGGCGCGTGGCGGGTCCGAGACCATTCTGCTGGTGGAGGACGACGACCAGCTGCGGCGGGCGACCAAGCGGGTCCTGGAGGACGCGGGCTACCAGGTGCTGACGGCGGCCGACGGGCAGGAAGCCCTCGATGTGCTGCGCCAGCAAGGGGAGGGGATCCGGCTTGTCGTCTCGGACCTGGTGATGCCGCGGCTCGGCGGTCGCGCGCTGCACGACCAGGCGCGGCGCGAGGGCCGGGCGATGCCCTTCTTGTTCGCGAGCGGCTACTCGGACGGCGATCGCAGCGGTCGCGCCCCGCTCGATCCGTCGCTACCCTTCTTGTTCAAGCCCTGGACGCCGAACGACCTGCTGAACAAGGTCCGGGAGCTGCTCGACGCGAATACCTAAAAGGGCGTGGGGAGTGGGGAGTGGTACCTGACGGTGCAATCCGGTAGGTCGGTGCGCACCGGATAGAACCACTCCCCACTCCCCACGCCCATGTTATTTCCCGTCGAGCACCTCCCTGACTTTGCGCGCCAGCTTATCGGGCGTAAACGGCTTCTGCAGGTAGGCCATCCCCTCTTCCAGCACACCATGGCGCAGCACGGCGTCGTCGGTGTAGCCGGACATGAAGAGCACCCGGAGCGTGCCGCGCCCCTGGAGCAGCCGGTGCGCGAGCTCCCGCCCGCTCATCCCCGGCATCACCACGTCCGTGAGGAGCAGGTTGATGGGTCCGACGTGGCGCTCGCTCAGCTCGAGCGCCGCCGGGGCGGCCCCCGCCTCGAGCACCCGGTAGCCGTGGGCTTCCAGCGCCTTGCGGGCGAGCGTCCGGACCATGGCTTCGTCCTCCACGAGCAGGACGGTCTCCGAGCCGTCGCCGGCCACGCTCGCCACCGCCGCGCCGGGCTGCGGCGCGGCCTCCTGGACCTCCGGCAGGTAGATCCGGAACGTCGTGCCGCCCTGCGGCTCCGAGTCGACCCAGATGTAGCCCCCGAACTGCTTCACGATGCCGTACACGGTGGCGAGGCCGAGCCCCGTGCCCTTGCCGACCGGCTTGGTCGTGAAGAACGGCTCGAACAGGTGGGACTTGGTCTCCGCGTCCATCCCGGCGCCGGTATCGGTGATCGAGATCAGGACGTAGCGGCCCGGGACCTGGCCGGGTCCGCCCACTTCGTCCACGGCGGCGTTCGCCGTCTCGATGGTGAGGCGCCCGCCCTGCGGCATGGCGTCGCGGGAGTTGACGGCCAGGTTGATGATCACCTGCTCCAGCTGCCCCGGGTCGGCCTTGACCCTGCCGACCCCGTGGCGCAGCACCGTGACGAAATCGATGTCCTCGCCGATCACCCGCCGCAGCATCTTCTCCATGTCCGCGACTACGGCGTTGACGTCGAGCACCTGCGCCTGCAGCACCTGCTTGCGGCTGAAGGCGAGGAGCTGCTGCGTGAGCGACGCCGCCCGCTCGCCGGCGCGGCGGATCTCGAACACGTCCTCGCGCGCGGGGGCATCCGGGGAGAGCTGCTGCAACAACAACTGGCAGTAGCCCAGGATCGCCGTGAGCAGGTTGTTGAAGTCGTGCGCCACGCCGCCCGCGAGCTGCCCGACGGCTTCCATCTTCTGCGCCTGGCGGAGTTGCTCTTCCAGGCGACGCCGGCCGGTGACGTCCTTCGCGAGCACCAGCCGGGCCGGCCGTCCGTCGAAGTCGATGGAATCCGCGGACACCTCAACCTGGATGAACGTCCCGTCCTTCTTGCGATGGCGGGCGTCGACGTGGGTCGCGGCGCCCGTCGCCGCGTGCTGCAGGGCTGCCTCGAGCCGCTCCTGCTCTTCCGAGGGGCGGATGTCCCGGATCGTCAGCGCGAGGAACTCCTGGCGCGAGTAGCCGTAGTGGCGCACGGCCGCCTCGTTGACCGCGAGGAAGCGCAGCGTCTCGACGTCGTAGACCCACATCGCCTCGGGGTTGGACTCGAACAGCAGGCGGTAGCGGTTCTCGCTGTCTCTGAGCCGCTCCTCGCCGCGCTTGCGGTCGATCGCCATCGCGACCTGGGCCGAGACGAACTGGAGGATCGACTTGTCCGTCTCCCCGTAGCGGACGCCCTCGGCGTAGCTCTGGGCCACCAGCACGCCGATCGTGTTGTCCCCGATCGTGAGCGGCACGCCGAGCCAGTCGATCGAGGGCGCGCCGATCAGCTCCACATATCCCCGCTGCTCCAGCTCGCGGTGCACCTCGGGGGTGACGAGCAGCGGCGCCCCGGTCCGGAGCACGTATTCGGTCAGCCCCTTGCCGGGCCGTTTCGGGGGGAAGTCGCTGTCGTACTGGTCGACGAAATACGGGAAGCTGATGATGTCGCTCTCCGGGTCGTACAGCGCGATGTAGAAGTTGTTGGCCGGCATCAGCCCACCCACGATCTCGTGGATCGCGCGGAACAGCTCGTGGAGCGTCTCGGCGCGATGGGCCGCCTCGGAGATGCGGTAGGTCGCGCGCTGGATGCGGTCCGCGCGGCGTCGCTCCGTGACGTCGCGGTACGTCACCACGATCGCGGCAATGGCGGGCTCCCGGAGGCGGTTCACCGCCACGGCTTCGAGGTCGCGCCAGGAGCCGTTCTTGTGGCGGGCGCGCAGCTCCGTGCGCTGCGGCTCGCCCGGTCGCTCGGCGACCTGCCGCAGGAACGTCTGCGCCGCGGCCACGTCGTCGGGGTGAATGAGCTCGAACGCCTTGCGCCCGATGTTCTCCTGGTACGCGTAACCCAGGACCGGCTGCGCCGACTGGCTGGCGTAGAGCACGGTGCCGTCGGGCCCGAGCAGCGTGATGACCTCGGTCGAGTGCTCAACCAGGGCCCGGAATCGCTCCTCACTCGCTGCCAGGGCTTCGCCGGACGCCGGAGGGCCTGGGCGGGCGGAGGGGGCGGGGGGCGTGGGCAGGGGTGGTCCGCCGGAGGCGGGTGGGACGGCCTTCCGGCCCCTGCGACGGCGGGGTTCTCCGGATCTCACAGGCGGCGCGCTCTCCGGGGGGCGGGGCTCACGGCGAGAATAGGTGCAGACGCGGGCCGCCGCCAGAGGCCCCCCGCGCCCGCGCCGCGGTCACGGCGTCGCGGGCGCGTCCAGGACCTCTCGGCTCGAGCTTCCTGTGCCGCACGATGGTGTCGTCGAGACGCTAGTGCGGCGGCCGGTTCACGAGCAGCCAGTAGAGGCCGAGGTCGGAGACGGCGCGCGAGAAGGCCTCGAAGTCGACCGGTTTGACGATGTAGCTGTTGGCGCCCAACCGGTAGGCGGCGGCGATGTCGGGTTGCTCAGCGGAGGATGTCAACACCACCACGGGGATGGTGCGGGTGCGCTCGTCGCCCTTGAGGCGGCGCAGCACCTCGAGGCCGTCCACCTTGGGGAGGTTCAGGTCGAGCAGGATCACTCTCGGCGTCACGCCGATGTCGCGCAGGGCGTTGGGCGCGTTCCCGAAGAAGAAATCGATCGCCTCGGCGCCGTCCCGGCAGACGAAGAGCTGGTTGGCCAGGTGGCGGGACGTCAGCGCCCGCAGGGTGAGCTCGATGTCCGTCGGATTGTCCTCGACCAGCAGGATCTCGACTTCGTGGGTCGGGTCCATGCGACAAATCTAGCCGGGGCCGCTCAACCGCTGTCGAGGGTCTCGCGCACCTTGCGGGCCAGCGCTCCCGAGGTGAACGGCTTCTGGAGGAAGGCGATCCCCGGATCGAGCACGCCGTGGTGCACGATGGCCTCGTCGGTGTAGCCGGACGTGTAGAGCACCTTCAAGCCGGGCCGCACGGACTGGAAGCGGGCCGCGAGCTCCCGGCCGCTCATCCCCGGAAGCACGACGTCCGTGACGAGGAGGTGGATCGGCCCGGCGTGGCTCGCCGCCAGCTCGAGGGCGTCGGCTCCGCTGGGCGCCGCCAGGACGGTGTAGCCGTGGGAGGCCAGCATCTTCCGCGCGAGCGTGCGGACGGCCTCGTCGTCCTCGACCAGCAGTACCGTCTCGGTGCCACGGGGCGTTTCGCGGGAGGCCGGCGTGGGGGCGGGGAGCTCGAGTGGCTGATCGACGCGGGGCAGGTAGATCTTGAACGTCGTCCCCCGGCCCGGCTCGGAATAGAGCCAGATGTTCCCGCCGCTCTGCTTCACGATGCCGTACACCGTCGCGAGCCCGAGCCCCGTGCCCTTGCCCTTCTCCTTCGTGGTGAAGAACGGCTCGAAGATCCTGGCCTGCGTGGCGGCGTCCATGCCCACGCCCGAGTCCGAGACGGCGAGCATCACAAAGGGACCGGCCACCACGGCAGGGTGCTCGAGTGCGTAGCTCTCGTCGAGCTCGGCGTTCGCCGTTTCGATGGTGAGCTTGCCGCCCCGCGGCATCGCGTCGCGAGCGTTCACGACCAGGTTCATGATCACCTGCTCCAGCTGCCCCGGGTCGGCCCGGACCGCGCCCAGGTCGGACGCCAGCGCGGTCCTGAGCGCCACGTCGGCCCCGATCAACCGCCGCAGCATGTTGTCGACGCTCGCGACGACGGTGTTCAAGTCGAGCACCCGCGGGGCCAGTACCTGCCGGCGGCTGAAGGCGAGCAGCTGGCGGGTGAGGGCGGCGGCCCGGTCTGTGGCGCGGAGGATCTCCTCGAGGTCGCCGCGGCGCGCGTCGTCGCCGGGGAGATCCTCCCGCAACAACTCCGCGTAGCCGGCGATCGCCGTCAGGACGTTGTTGAAGTCGTGAGCGACGCCGCCCGCCAGTAGCCCAACCGCTTCCATCTTCTGCGCCTGCAGCAGCTGCATCTCGAGCGCTTTGCGCTCTGTGATGTCCACCCAGGAGCCGAACACCTCGACGGGCCGGCCGCCCGTGTCTCTCGTGAGGCGTGCCTCGTCGTGGATCCAGTGATAGCTGCCGTCCTTGTGACGGAAGCGGTACTCGAGGGCGACGTGGTCCCTACTCAGGATGGACGGGACGGCAGCGAGCACGGGGTCCCGGTCTTCCGGATGGAGGTGGTCCGTCCACCACGTGGGCCCAAGCGCCTCGGCCGCCGCGTAGCCCATGATGCGGGTGATGTTCTCGCTGACCCAGTTCGGCCGGAACGTCTCGCCGTGCACGCTCGTGGCGTACAGTACCGCGGTGCTGGAGGCGGTCACTTGTCGCAGCCGCTCCTGGGTCACGCGCAGCGTCGCCTCGGCGCGCTTCCGGTCACGGCGCTCCCGCGCGTCCCGCAGCTCGCGCTCGACCGCGGGGAGCAACCGCTTCAAGTTGCCCTTGGTGACGTAGTCCTGCGCGCCGGCGCGCATCGCCTCCACGGCCGTGTCTTCCCCGATCGTTGCGGACACGAAGATGAACGGCAGGTCGAGCCCGCGCTCGCGCACCAGCGCCAGTGCGGCGGTGCCGCTGAAATGGGGCATGCTGTAATCGGCGAAGAGGATGTCCCACTCCTGGCGCGCCAGCGCCGCCCGGAGGGCGTCGGGCGTGTCGACCCGCTCGAACGCCGGCTCGAAGCCGCCGCGCCGCAGCTCGCGCACCAGCAGCAGCGCGTCGTCCTCGGAGTCCTCGACGATCAGGACTCGCAATGGAGCATGCATATCAGAGCCTTCGGGGCACTGGCGGTGCCCGGTTCATGAGCAACCAGTACAGCCCGAGCTGCTTGGCCGCCTGGGTGAATTCCACGAAGTCCACCGGTTTCCGCACATAGCTGTTGGCGCCGAGCCGGTAGCCATCGATGAGGTCGCGCTCCTCGTCGGAGGAGGTCAGGATCACGACCGGCAGCAGCCGGGTGCGCTCGTCGGCCCGGATGCGCTGCAGCACCTCCAGCCCGTTCACCTTCGGCAGTTTCAGATCGAGGAGGACCACCGCCGGCAGCTCGTCCGGCCCGGCGCCGCCCTCCGCGCCGAAGAGATAGTCGAGCGCCTGTACGCCGTCCTGCGCCACGACCACGTCGTTCGTCATGTTGTGACTCTTGAGCGCCCGCATCGTCAGGGCGATGTCGTCCGGGTTGTCTTCCACCAGCAGGATCTTTCCCGCGTTCACACGGCCTCCGCGCCCGCCGAGCGGGCCATCACAAGGTGAAGTAGAAGGTGGCTCCCCGATCGACGGCTCCCTCGGCCCAGATCCGGCCGCCGTGCCGGGTGATGATGCGCCGCACCGTCGCGAGACCGACGCCGGTGCCCTCGAATTCGGCCGCGGAGTGCAGGCGCTGGAACACCCCGAACAGCTTGTCCGCATACTTCATGTCGAAGCCGGCACCGTTGTCCCGGACCACGAACGCCCGCTCGCCGTTCACATTGGTGGATGCAAATTCGATCTGCGGCCGCGGCTGTTTCGCGGTGTACTTCCAGCCGTTGCGGAGCAGATTGTCGAGGGCCACACGGAGCAGGCGCGGGTCCCCCCGCGCCTCGAGCCCCGGAGCAATCGCGAATTCCACGTGCCGCTCCGGCGTCGCCCGTTGCAGCTCGGCCACGATGTCCCGCGCCATGCCGCTCAGGTCCACGACCTCGGTGCGCATCTCCGCACGGGTGACCCGAGCAAGTTTCAGCAGGTCGTCGATCAGGGTCGCCATCCGCTGGCTGGCGGCGCGCACCCGCTGCAGGGAATCCCGTCCCGCCTGGTCGAGCTGCGCGGCGTAGTCTTCCAGCAGCACGTGGCTGAATCCGTCGATGCTGCGCAGCGGCGCGCGCAGGTCGTGCGACACCGAGTAGGCGAAGGCGTCGAGCTCCTGATTGGCGGCCAGGAGCTCCGCCGCATTGCGCCGCACCGCCTCGTGGCGCTCTTGGAGCTCCTGGGTCCGCTCCGCGACCCGCTGCTCCAGCTCCGTGGCGTAACGCCGCAGCTCGCGGTCCTGGTCCTCGATGCGGACGAGCATCTGGTTGAAGGCGTCGGTTAGCGTGCCCAACTCGTCCTCGCCGAGCTTGGGCGCCCGCACGGAATAGTCCTGACGTGTCGAGACCGCCGTCGCGGTTTCCGCAAGCGCGAGGATCGGTGCTGAGATCCGTCCCTGAAGCGCGGCGGCCAGGGCATAGGCGGCCAGCATCGCGATCGCGAGGACGACGATGGCGATGATGCCGGAAAGCCGGAGGGCGTCCGATACGTCCTTCGTGTCCGACGCTATGTAGAGAGTCCCCAACCGCTTCCCTCCCTGCGCCACGGGCGTAAACCCTACCAGACGTCCGCCCTCGAAGCCGTAGCCGTCCGGCTGCGGCGCCGCAGGGATAAGATCGGCGGTGGCGGCTACTGGATAGGTCGCCAGCACCCGCCCGTCCTGGTTATACAGCGCTGCGGCAACCATATGCGGGTCGTACTGCAGGGCTGCCAGGATTTCTGTTGCGTCCGCCTCGTTCGCAAACGCCAGGGCGGCGGTGCTGTTGGCGGCAAGAACGCGGGACCGCGTGGCCAGATGACTTTGTATCGTCCTCCGGAACGTCACAACCTGATAGGTTACGAACGCGGCCGATGTCAACACCAAGACCAGTCCGCTGATCAGGAGGAGGATCGCAGTCAGCTTCCGTTTGATCGGCCAGTCCCGCAGCGGCGACATCTCAAGGCCCGGGCCGGGTGATGATCTCGGCCACCCGGAGCAACTTGGAGCTGATGGTCAGGTGTGCCGCCTCCGTCGCAGCCAGGTTGAGCTGGAGCCGGATGCGGCTCCGGTCGGTCACGAAGCGAATCATGCCGCCGCGCTCCGCGAATCCGTCGGCGTCACTCACCGTGAGGATCGGCCGGTTCTTGAGGCCCGCCAGAATGCTCTGCGGTCGGTCTCCCTCGGGCCGACTGACGAACAAGATGTGGCAGGTCTTGATCTCGTCCACGCTGTGGTAGCGCCGGATTTGGAATCGCCGCCCTCCCAGGCGCTCATCACCCACCGTCTGGTCCAGGACGCGCCCGAACGGATCATCTCCGAGAACGCCGATCACGAGCGGCGTGTCGGCCTCGGGAAAGGCCTCGGCTGGCCACTCGACGAATTGCGCGAAGTTGAACAGGAACACGGCCTTCACGTCGTATTCCGAGGCCCGCACGGCTTGCGCCGCCAACCCGCGTCCGGCCACGAGCAGCGCCGCGAGGGGGAGCGCCCGCGGCGCTCGGGCGAGCATCGCGCTCAGAAGCGCCATTCGACCAACCCGTACACGCCACGTTCGATTTCCCGGCGCGTGGCGGGTGCGCCGAACTCCGCGTGTCGGTCGTGTAAGAGGTTCTGACCGACGAGCGAGAGATCGAGTTGCGGCGTCGGCTGCCACGTGAGCTTGGCATTCAGCTCGGCATAGCCCGGGACCTGCTGCCTCGTGATGTCGTCGATCGCACGCATCCCGGCGTCCAGTCTCAAGTGGGCGGGCAAGTCGAGCGACGAAAACAGGAAGAACTGGCGATCGGGAGTCTGCGATTCCGAGGCTCCCCGGGTGGTGTCGGTGCTGCCGGGGTTGGGCCAGATGTGGATGCGCAACTCCGTGTGACCGGCGCGCACGCGCCATCCCTTCGTGATCAGGTAGTCGGCGGTCACCTCCGCACCGTACGACTCGCCGTACTGCCCATTGGCGATCACCGCTGGAGATGGCGTCGGCGGGTTGACCTGCTCCACGCTGCGGAGTCCGTGGTAGCGGCTGTAAAACGTGGCCACGGAGAGTGCGAGGGCGCCGCGCTGGTGGCGGTATCCCAGCTCGTAGGCCAGCTCTTCTTCCGAATGGAAGCCCGGGCCCCCGGCGATAACGTAGGGTGGCTGAGCGGGAAAGAACAGCTCGCGGTCGATCCGCGACGGCGTTCGCAGCGCGCGCGCGACGGCCGCCCACAGGGTCCCCGACGGGCTGAGCCTCCAGCTCACACGGCCGCTGGGCTGGATCTCGTAGCCGGTGTAGTCGTTGTGCTCGACCTTGGTGCCGAGTGCCACGTGCAGCCTGTCGGGGATGAGCGCGATCTCGTCCTGGACGAAGCCGGTGAACCACTGGCGCGTGACGTGCGGCGGCAGGAAAGCCAGCAACGCGCTGTTGGCGACCCGATCGTTGATCAGACGGTAGCCCAGTCCCCACACCACGTCATGACGAGCGCCCAATCGGGTAGCGTGTTGCAGATCGACGTCGTAGATGTCGAGATCTTCGCCAAAGGTGCCCGGAATGTTCCGGTTAGTGCGGTCGTAGTACAGTTGGGCCGTGACGGCGGAATTCGCGGACACGGTGTGTGACCATTTGGCGACCACGTTACCGCCGCTCACGGCGATGTCGCCGGCAGTCGCCTGGCTGATCCGGCCGTTGTAGAGGTCTCCTTGCATGGTGACCTGGTTGATCGTCGACGCGTCCCAATCGAGCCGGAACCCAGCCTGTTCCATGTGCCAGTCGTCGGTGGCGTCCTGGCCACCGGGCAACACGCTCGGCTCGCGAGCCCAGCCCTTGCCGTAGATCCGATAGTTCACGTGAGAGCCAAGCGCCCCTCCGTAGCGGGTGGTCCCAAAGCCGCGCAACTCGGTACCGCCGCCGCCCGAGACCACCAGGCCCTGGGTCTCCCTGGCACGCTTGGTGATGACGTTGATCACGCCGTTCACGGCGTTGGCCCCCCACAGCGTCGCGCCGGGGCCGCTGATGACCTCGATGCGGTCGACGTCCCCGAGGGGCACGTCCTGCACGTCCCAAAACACGCCGGAGTACAACGGGGTGTATACGGTGCGCCCATCGATGAGCACCAGGAGCTTGTTGGCGGTGGTGCTGTTGAACCCGCGCGCGCTGATGGCCCAGTCGCGCGAATTGACCTGCGCCACCTGCAAGTTGGTGGCGAGACGCAGGGCCTCGGGGAGACTCGAGGCGCCGGAGCGGCGAATGTCCTGTTGGGTGATGACCTGGATGGCGGAAGCCACCTGCGCCAATCTCTCGGGACGCCTCGAGACGGAGGTGACCTCCAGGTTCATCAGTTGTTCGATGCTCAGCTTCTTCAACGCCGCAGCGGACGCGCTGGAATCCGGTTGCTGGGCGAACCCGGGCTCAGCGAAGCAGATGAGACCCAAGGTGAGGAGTATCGATGTCGCGGGCGCAACGGTCCTCGGGTCAGCCATCGGTCCGCACCTCCTGGTCTATCACGCTTCGCGAACATCGATCATGCCCGGCCGCCGCGACGTCCAGCTGCCAGCCGGCCAACGCGCCGAGGCTGATGACGATGACCACGCCCCCGGCGACGCGCGGGATCCGGGCGGCGTTCAAGAAAGGGGTCTCATCCTCAAGACCGAGGGTGGCACCGTGCCAGGGGGGGTGCTAGGGCGATTTTGCGGCACCAAGGGGCGATTTTGCGGCATCGGCCTACCGGAGGACGTGTTCATGACACTTGAGCACCTCGAGCACACCGAGGCCGGAAGAGTGGCGCACGTCGTACAGGCATAGCGTGTCGACGCGGAAGCGCTGCTGCAGACGGTCGTAGCCCCGCTCGTACTCGAGCAGCTCGTGCGGCGCCAGCCGCGTACCCAGGCCACCCGACACGTCACCGACCACCCGCAGCGGGTGCGCGCCCGCGCGGGTGGCAGCGGCCAAGGTCGTTTCCCAGTAGTCGAGTTGAGCGCGCGGAGAAGCGGCATACTCCGAGAGCACCAGTCGCCCCTCGTCCATGGCCGCGTCGAGGGAGGGGCGGCGTCGCTCCAGATGGGCGAGAATCTGATCGCGCGCATCAGGCGCTGCCGCCAGGTAGCTCACACTCCCCGGGTGTAAGCCGTCCGCGAGGAACCCTACGGCGAGGTCGACCCGGCTCAAGTCGCTCGCATAGAGCCCACACATGTGGCTCCCGGTGGGACGCGTGGGTGCTGGACCAGCCACCGGTTGCGGTTCCACGAATGCGAGCAGATCGGTGCGCCGGAACCGGCGCTCACGCTTGCGGCCCAACCGCAGACAGGCCAGCCGACCGGCATTGGTCCAGCGCCGCAGCGACGTCTCGCTGACCTTGAGGAATTGAGCAGCCTGCTTGATGTCCAAAAGGTCGTCTTGGCGCCGATCCATAAGACCACGTGGCCACGAAAGACTACGAAAGTATATGATAGGCCACAGCAAACAAGATCCGCTCCAATCTCCGTGGGCCAAAAGTCACAGGGGGAGGCTCGGCGGGCGAGTCTCCCCCCCTGGGCGCTTCGGTCTTGCGACGCGCTCAGTACCCGCTGGCGTTTCGCTCGGTGCCGATGAACGTGCCGTTGCGGAAGGTGTTCGGGCATAGCGGGTGGATGAACGGCGAGGCCGGATCCACGGTGGAGTACAGGATGTCGTCCACGGTGCTCCCGCCCGGCGGGTTCAACCCGGCCTCGTCGCGCACACGCTTCGCGATCTCGTGGTCGGTGCACGCCGTGTCGCCACTGATGCCGAGGCCACCGATGATGTGCCGGCGGGCGTTGTAGAGCGGCACGCCGCCGCCGAACGTGATGGGGAAGTCCCGAGCAATTCGCCTGGTTGCCCTCGTTTTGGGACCAGGCAGCGCCCGTGCTGAAACAAAGTAGGAGAACAGATGCGAGGAGCGATTGATGGGGCTTCGTAACCCCGGAGCGGCCTTACAGGCCGCGGGCAAGATCACACGCAGGAAGGGCGGTCGGCAGGTTGACACTTACTGGCTTTAGGGACAGCTTCGCGGTGATATCATGCCACCGCGCGCATGCGCTTGTGTGGTAACATGATAGCGGCTATGGCTGGAGGCTGCACCATGGTCGGGCGGCTCGTGCTCCAGTGTTGGTGGGAGCGGGATCGATGATGGCCCGGCTCGGGATCGAGCTGGGCGCGCGCACGCTGCGCGGCGTGCGGCTCGAGGGATGGTACCGGACTCGGGCGCGCACCGTGGAGATCGAGTGGGACCGCGAGCATCCGGCGGAGGCGGTCGCGGCGCTGCGCCAGCACCTCGGGTCCGCGCCGCGTATCGCGCTCGCGCTCGACCTACCCCTCCTGTTCACCAAGCAAGTCAAGCTGCCCGCGCTGGAGCCGGCGGCGAAGCGGAGCATTCTGCGGCTCGAGCCCGAACGGTTCTTCGCCGTGCGAGCCGAGGACATCGTGCCGGCTGTGCGCGGCGAGGACGACCTCGTCTTCGCCGCCAGGGAGGGACCGCTGGCAGAGTGGGTGGCGGCGCTCGAGCAGCTGGGGCCGGTTGATGTGGTCGAGCCGGGGCCAGTGGCGCTGGCGCGAGCGCTCGGGAGGGCCAGCGTCGCGACTGCCGTGACGCTGCTGGACGCCGAGCGCGACGGGATCGGCGTGGTCGAGATGTGCGAGGGTCGCGTCGTCCGCGCCCGCCGCGTATTCGGCGGACTCGACGCTGTCGCTTCGGCCCTGCGAGACAATGGCGGCACGCCGGCGACGCTGTATCTCAGCCCCTGGAGCGAGGACCGGGGGCGCGCGCTCGGCGTGCTGCTCCCGGACGCGACGCTGCGCGCCCTGCCTGCAGTGGCCGACGTGGATGGCGCCTTCCTCCCAGCCTACGGCGCCGCGCTGGCGACCGGCGCGGCGCGGGATTTCGCGCGGACGCTCGTTCCCCCGGAACTCGCCACCCGCATCACCACGCGGCGGCGGCGCGCGCTCGCTCTCGCGAGCGCGGCGTGCGCGGCCGCGCTCGCGTTCGCACTTACCTCGGTGGATGCCTCGCGCGTCCGCGCGACGCGAGAGCTTGGGGCCGGGCTCGAGGCCCTGCGCCAGCGCGCGGCGCCGGCGCTCGCCCTGCAGAACGAGCTCGACGCGCTCGACCGCAAGGCGCGAGCGATTCGCCAGATCGAGAGCGAGCGGGCCGCCCCGCTGCGGGTGGTGCTTGCCCTCTCCCAGCACCTGCCCGCGGGCGCCTACCTCCGGGGCCTGCGGCTGTCCGGCGGCGATGGACAGATCGACGGGTACGCCCCGAACGCGTCGCGCCTCGTCGCGCAGCTCGGCGGGGTGCCGGAATTCCGAGACGTACACTTCCTGTCCGCGACCAATCGTGTCGCCGCGGGCGACAAGACCTATGAGAGCTTTGCGCTCGCTTTCCGATACGCTGCGGCGCCTTAAGCCGCGCGAGCGGCGCGTGATCCTAGGCGGTGCGAGCGTGAGCGCGGCCGCGCTCGTGATCGTGCTGGGCGTCTTGCCATTCGGTCGCCGCTGGGCGGCGCGCGAGGACGCGTACGCCGCGAGCCGCGAGCAATGGGTGCGCCTGGCGACCCTCGCCGCGAGCACGGACGGGCTGCGGCGCACCCTCGCCGAGCAGCAGCGGGCGTTCGCCGCGGACGAAGCTCGGCTCGTGAGCGGCGCCACGCCCGCGCTCGCGGCCTCGTCGCTGCAGGGACTGCTGCAGCGCTACGCCGACGAGAGCGCCGTGCAACTCGATCGGGTGGACGTCGCGGGCCAGCCGCGCCCCGACAGGCCGGGCCTGGTCGCGATCCCCGTGCAGCTCCAGGGTCAGGGGGACATCTACGGGCTCGTCGACTTCCTGTACCGGCTCGAGCGCGGCGAAAAGCTGCTCGTGGTGGACGACCTGACGCTGAACGCCGGCGTCGCATGGATGCCGAGCGCGGGGTTCGCGGGCGGCAGTCGGTCCCAGCGCCTCACGTGGTCGGTCCGCCTCCACGGGCTCTACGGCGCGGCAGCGAGAGAGAGTGGCTCATGACCACCGTGCGCGCGCTGTACGGTGCCGCGCTCGTGCTCGGGGTCCTGGCCCTGTGGCTTCGTCTCGGCCGATCGCCGCTGCCCCAGGCGGCCGCCGCACCGCTGCCCTTACGGACCGCGGGCCGCCCCACGACCACTCCTGAGGGCGCGACTGCGGCACCCGGCTACGAGGCGATCGTCGCCGCGAATATCTTCTCGCAGACGCGCACGGCACCGCCGGTGCGCTTCGCGCCGGCAGGGCGCGCGGCCAGGGGGACGGCGTCCCCCTCGCGCCGGCCGGCACTCACGCTGTACGGGATCACCGTCGGCCCGCAGGGTGCCGTCGCCCTGATCGACGGCGACCCGAAGATCCCGGGCGCCGAGATCTACCGGGTCGGCGACGCGGTCGCGGGTGCGCGCCTCGTCGCGATCACCGACTCCACGGTCACGCTGGCGCAGCCGTCCGGGCCGCTCATTCTGCGCTTGCCATCCGGCGATCGGAAGAAGCCATGAAGGCACTCGCGCTGCTCTTGTCGCTCGCGCTGCAGCAGCCGCAGACGATCCGCATCAACTACGTGAACGCGGACCTGGGCGACGTCATCCGCTCGCTGGCGACCGTACTCGGCGTGAACGTGGTCCTCACCGAGGTCCCCAGTCGGCGCATCACGTTCCAGACTCCCGAGCCGGTGCCGGCGCCGCAGGTCGGCGCCGTGCTCGAGGCGATCCTCGAGAGCCAGGGGTTGGTGATCGTGCAGACCGGACCCGTGGCGCAGGTGATGCCGGAAGAAAAGCGCCCCACGACGGGCCCGGTGCGCGTCGGGAAGGAGCTCCCCACCCCGCCCCCGTTGGGCCTCGTGACGCAGATCGTCCCGCTTGACTACATCCGCGCGGAAGAGGGCATCACGCTCTTGAAGCAGGTGGCGAGCAAGACCGCCCGAGTCGAGATCGTGTCGCGCTCGAACGCCGTGCTCATCACGGACCGCGGCGTCCACATCGCGCGCTACCTCGATCTCCTGCGACAGCTCGATGTGAAGACCGGGGGCGAAGCAGGGCTCCGCACCTACGTCTACCCGCTCAAGCATGCGAGCGCCACGGAGCTCGCCACGACGCTGGGGCAGGTGTTCGGCGCCGCGGTCGCGGCGCCGCCGGCGCGGGCGCGGGTCCAGGCGCTCGAGGAGCGCAGCCTCTCCGGCGCGCTCCGCTCCCTGCGCGAGCGAGAGGCGCAGTCGCTGCAGCAGCGCATGCAGACGCCGGTCGCTCCGCCGTCCGGCCTCGCCGCCGCGCCCGTCGCGGGCGCGCCGGAGAGTGCCCAGGCCGGGGGGCCCGGCCTGGTCGGCCGCACGACCATCGTCCCCGACCAGGCCACCAATGCGCTCGTGATCCGCACCGCGCCGCCCAACTTCTCGGTGCTCCAGGAGACGATTGAGCAGCTCGACGTCCGGCCGCCGCAAGTGCTGCTGGAGGTGTTGATCGCCGAGGTCACCCTCGACAAGGCGAGCCAATACGGGATCAACTGGCAGTTGCTCACCCAGCGCGGCGTCGCGGGGGACTCGACGCGTGGGATCGGCGTCGGCGTCGGCCCGCAGACCTTCGGGGACACGCTGCTGCAGCGCGCTCAGGGCCTCGGCGTCCGGCTGGTCAGCCTGGCGAGCTTGAATGTGCGCGCGATCTTGCAGGCGCTCGCCACGCGCACCAACGTGCGCGTGCTCTCCACGCCCCGGATCCTCGCGCTGAACAACGAGGAAGCGCGCATCCTGGTCGGCAGTGAGGTCCCGTTCGTGCAGTCGACGCTGTCGAGCTTCAACGCGGTCCTGAACCAGGTCGTCCAGTTCCGCAACGTGGGCACGCAATTGACCGTGGTCCCCACCGTCAACAACGACGGCTACGTCACCTTCCGCGTGCTGCAGGAGGTGAGCAACGTCTCGCAACAGACAATCCAGGCCGCACAGAACGCCCCCGTGATCACCACCCGCGAGGCGGAGACGAGCGCGATCGTGAAGGACGGGCACACGATCGTGATCGGGGGCCTGATCGGTGAGACGACACAGGCTACCGAGTCGGGGGTGCCGCTGCTCAAGGACGTCCCGATCCTCGGCTTCCTCTTCAAGACCCGGGGCACGAGCCGGCAACGGACCGAGCTCGCGA
>Ga0209235_1000148_pt1 | contig 32412 bp, 28 predicted proteins | sample GraSoi013_1_20cm_4_FD_185817 | JGI IMG/M metagenome (GOLD analysis project Ga0209235, IMG submission 185817) | Grasslands soil microbial communities from the Angelo Coastal Reserve, California, USA - Sample 09_25_2013_1_20cm (SPAdes) (version 2) | ecosystem: Environmental > Terrestrial > Soil >... | reverse complement strand
CTCGTACCGCAGCGCGACCCAAGGCAGTAGGCGGGTCTTCAGCAGGGGGTAGTCGATCAGGCGATTGAGGTAAGCGCCCTGCGGCAGCCACGACGTGTACAGCCACAACTCCATCCCGCCGGCTTGCTGCCTGGCTCGGTACGTGTCGTACCAGCGCTCCAGGTAACTCTCCTCCACCACCCAGATTTCCAAATCGCGCCCGAAATCCGGGGCCTGGATCGCTTCGATCCGTTTCAGCCGGGGAGCGGCGGCGTGCACCCGCCGCGACAGCGCACGCCAAGACTCGACGTTCTCCACGATCGGCTCGTCGGCGACGTGAATGACCGCTTTGTCCACCCAGCCGCGCTCGACCAGATGACGCTGGAGGTCCTTGAGGTAGTCCTCTAGCGGGATGTCGACGGTGTCCCCCGACGCTGTGGCCGTGGCACGACGCGGGATGGGCTCGAACGGGTTCGTCCAAGCCCACGGCTCCGTGCGCCGCCCGACGTGCATCAGCTCGATATCGCTCAAGCCCGCGGCAAAGAACAGCTCGACCCAGCGGTCGAACCGGCTGTAGTCGAACGTGTAGGAGCCGTCGGATTCCCGGCTGACTCGAATCAGCTCGAGATCGGTCTGGAACATGGTCTGGCCGTGCGTGTGCATGTCTTCCGCATAGGCCCGGAGCAGTCTCCAGTGCTCGTCGCCCCATTCCTCGATGTGATGCTGCAGGGCGATGGCTCGTGAGCTGAACCAGTGCGTCACCCTGAGCGACGGGAGGTCGGGCAAGGTGACCGGCACAACGTCGACCGTCAGTCCGACGGTCCGTAGCAGCTCGGCCCCGGCTCGAAGCGACACAGTGCCGTGGTAGACGCCGGGCTCCGTTTCGCGCGGAATCGCTACCCGCACGAGTGCGGGTTGGCTCGACCCCGCGCACAATGTGACGCTCTCATCATCCAGCAGGGGGTCGGGGAAGTCGTCCGGTGCGCGGCGCACCAGCTCGCTGTCAGGTGTGTGGTCAGAGTTGCGGCTCAGCCACACATATCCGATCCAATTGGCGCGGACAGCGCCTGCAGCGAGGCGCCGGCCACGAGTGCCGACCATGAGGGACGGCTCCACGCGCACCGAGTCGAGGCAGGTCTCTTTCGCCCGCAGCACGATCTGCGCGGACTCGGTTTCACCGCGAGCGACGGCGAGGCGTATGGCGGTAGATGCGCGTCGCGGCTGCGTCGCGTCGTGAAACACGTTCTCCAGCCCGTGCGTGGTCCACACGTCGACGACGCCCTGCGCTGGCGCCGCCGGGACGGCCGCCAGCAGCACGAGCACCGCCGCCGTGCTCACCCGCCGCTCTTCTGGTATACCCGCACGTAGTCCACGCGCATGGTTTGCGGGAAGACAGTGGTCGCATCCGGACTGCCGGGCCAATACCCTCCCACCGCAACGTTGAGAATGATGAAAAACGGATGGTCGTACACCCAGCGTCCAGGAAGACTTTTGGGGGTGACAGTCAGGTAGAGGGTATCGTCGACGTACCAGCGAATCGCATCCTGCTCCCACTCGACGGCGTACACGTGAAAGGTGTCGGCGAACGCGCCCGCGCGCACGTCATATGCGCGGCCGACGCCTTGCGCACCGGAGTACCCGGCGCCGTGCACCGTGCCGTGCACCCGGCTGGGCTCCTTGCCGATGTTCTCCATGATGTCGATCTCGCCGCACGCGGGCCAGCCGACCGTGGGGATGTTGTCGCCCAGCATCCAGAACGCGGGCCACAGCCCCTGACCGCGCGGTATCTGAATACGGGCCTCGATGCGACCGTACTTCCACGCGCCCAAGCCCTGGGTCTTGAGCCGGGCCGACGTGTATTCGCGGTTCGCGAACGGCTCGTGACGGGCCTCGATGACGAGGTAGCCCGCGTCGATGTGCGCGTTCTCGACGCGGTCGGTGTAGAACTCGAGCTCGGCGTTCCCCCAGCCGTCGCCCCCGGTCTCCCGCACCCACTTCGTGGCGTCGAGGGCCTGGCCGTCGAACTCGTCGTACCACACGAGTGTCCAGCCCGGATTCGGCCCCGCCGGCGCGGCGAGCGCCGAACACGCGGCGACCGCGAGCCCGAGCCAAGCGCGGGTCACGTCTACGACTTCCGATACCGCCAGGCCACGATCCCGGCGCCCGCCGCCTTCAGCTCGAACGCATGGTTGCCGCTCGCCTCGATGGTCGGCACATCCTGTTTCTGGGACGCTATCACGTCGCCCTTCGCGTTCAAGAACTCGAACGTCACCGCTGCCGGAGCGCTGGGCTTGGCCTTGAGATTGGTGAACAGCCCGCCGAGCTTCGCCCCCTGCTCGTCCGAGGTGAAGGTGCCCACCGTCACCTCGACCGTCAGGGAATCGGCGACCGTGAGGTAGTACAGCGTCGAATCCTTGTTCCCTCGCAGCTGCCAGGCGCCGGCGACCTTCGCGAGACTCGTGCGGTTGAGCGGGTCCACCGCGACCAGCCGCTGGACCAGAGGCAGCACCTTCGCGCTGTCCCCGAGCACATAGTAGATGCCACCCAGGTTGTACAGCGCCTCGCGGTAGTAGGGGTCTTTCGCGAGGCCCGCCTCGTACGCGCGCGCCGCCAAACGGTAGCGCGGGGCGGCGATCGACGTCCGGAACGCCTTGATCGTGTCGTCCGTCACGGCAGCGCAGCGCGTCGCGACCTGCTTGACGGTCAGCGCCTTATTCCGCGCCCGCTTGTCGGCGCGGCACTTGCTGCCGACCGGCGCCGTATCGGGCTCGTTGGGGATCGCGTTCAGGACGGCTTGGGCTGCGGCGAACAGGTCCGTCGCCTCAGCCGAATCGGCGTGGTCCAGGATCTGGTTGTATAGGGCCCCCGCGTCGTCGCGCTTTCCCTGGTGCGAGTAGATGGCGGCCAGCCCGGCGATGGCCTGCACGTCGCTCGGGTAAGCGGCGAGATAGTCCTTGTAGCCGGCTACGGCGCCCTCCCAGCGCTGGTCCGCGTGGTACACCCGGGCCACGTTGAACAGGGCGTCCCGCTTCTCCTTGGCGAACTTCGGATCACTGGCCGCCGGCACCGCCAGTCTGAAGTACTTCGCGGACGAGTCGGCACGCGTGGCAAAGACAATCGAATCTGTGCGGAACTTGGTGGTGTCTCTCTGTCGGAGGGAGGCGTCAGGGGCTTCGCGACCGGCGAACAGCGTTCCCAGATAGATGAAGCCCGTCGGCTCGCCGTTGTAGATCGCGTTGGCGCGCCGGAAGCTTGCGATGGCCGAGTCGGTGTTCCCCGCCTGCCACGCCTTGACGCCTTCGTTGAACACCGGGACCCAGAAAATGCGCCGCCAGCGGTCGATGTCGTCCTTGCAGGTAGGCGCCAGCGCCAGTGCCTTGGTGAAGGCCGAGTCGGCGCCCGCGAGGTCGTTCTGCAGAGCGTAATAGCGGGCCAGGTAGTACCACGCGGCCGGATTCTTCTCCTGGCCTCCGGTTGCGACCGCCTCGTGCAACACCTTGTCCGCGTCCTTCAGGTCCTTCGCCCGCTTGTCCACGAACTTGGTCTCGGTGGCGCTCTTCAAGTAGAGGACCCCGCTGTTCACGAGGTAATGCTTGGTGCTGAGGTCGCACCGGGCGCCCTCCCATTGCTGCGCGGTCAGGGGCCGGGCGACGGCTCCGACCACCAGCGCTACGATCACGGCCACGGTTCGATGGACGGTCATGCTCACTCCTTGGATTTGGCGACGAGCGCTTCCGCGTCGCGTTCGGCGGCGCGCGCGATCTCGAGCGGCGGCCGGCCGAGCGCTCGCGCGGCGGCGAGCACATCGTCGTATTCAGGCTTGACCCGGACTCCGCCGGCGTCGGGCTGCTCCAGCACCTTCACGCGAACGGCCACGTCGGGCGAGAGCTGGATGGTCACCTGGCGGCGCGGCAGCGTGGTGCGCTCCGCCACCCAGCGGCGGATGCCGGCCGTCGTGCTGTGCCGGAACAGCGCGGCGGTCACCGCTTCGGCCAGCTCCTCGGGTGCCATCACTTCCACCCGGAAGCCCGAGCGGCCCTTCTTCATTTGCACGGGCCACGTCTGCACGTCGAGCGCACCGGCGCTCACCAGCGCCTGCCGCATCGGCTCCACGTACTCGGGGCTCATGTCGTCGACATCCGTGGCCAGCAGCACTACTCGTCCCGCTTCCGCCGCCTGCTCGGCGAGGAGCAAGCGCAGCGCGTTGGGATAGTGCTGCGGGTCGCGCTGCCCCGCGCCCCAGCCGCTCTGCAGCAGGCGCCAGCGCGCGGGCGGCGCCCCGGCGGACAGCACGCGCACCAGTGCCGCGCCGGTCGGCGTCGTGGCTTCACCTTCGATTGGCCCCCCACTGCCCCCGGCCACCTCCAGTCCCTCGAGCAAGATCGCCGTGGCCGGGGCGGGGACGGGCAACCTGCCGTGCGCCGCCGCCACCCAGCCGTTTCCCACGGCGATCGGCAAGTGGTAGATGGACTCCACACCGAGCCGCTCGAACCCTTCGATCGCGCCGACGATGTCGAGTACGGCATCCACGGCACCGACCTCGTGCAAGTGGACCTGCTCCAGCGGGACGCCGTGCACGCGGCCCTCGGCGGCGCCGATCAGACGGAAGGCGCGCACCGCCCGCTCCTTCACCCAATCCGACACAGGGGCACCCTCGACCAGGCGCACGAGCTCTCCGACGTGCCGCCCCTGCGGCTGCTCGGGGATCACGAACTCGACCTGGCTGCACCTCACCCCGCACCGCCTCACCTCGCGGATGGTGACCTCCACGCCCGCCAAGGCGAGGCGACGCGGCAGCTCCTCGAGCCACGACGCCGGGACGCCCACAGACAGGAGCGCCCCGAGGGTCATGTCACCTGAGATGCCGGCGGCCGGGTCGAGAATGGCGATGCGCATGGGACCGAAGCGGCGAAATATTAACGGCTGAGTCGCGGTAGAGCCACCCGGCGCCGGTGTTGAAGAGCACGATGCGCTGCTCCGCTTTGACCACGCCGCGTGCCTTGAGCTCGAGCGCCGCGGCGAGCGTCGCCCCACCCTCCGGAGAGGCATCGACCCCCTCGAGCGTCTGGAGCTGCTCCGCTGCGGCGACGAGCTGCGCGTCCGTCACGGCGACCGCGTCGCCGCCGCTCTGCCGCAGCGCCGTGAGCATGAGGCGGTCCCCCAGCGGGCTCGGCACGCGCAGCCCGGCCGCAATCGTCCGCGGCTCGGGCCACGGCGTGCAGGCCTCGGCCCCCGCTCGAAACGCCTGCACCACCGGCGCACAGCCGGCGGACTGCACGCTGTACATCCGCGGCAGGGGCCCACGCACCCAACCCGCGGCGGCCAGCTCTCCGAACGCCTTCCACATGCCGATCAGTCCGGTGCCTCCACCGGTGGGATACACGATCACGTCCGGCAGGGTCCAGCCGAGCTGCTCCACCACCTCCAGGCCGAGGCTCTTCTTTCCCTCGATGCGGTACGGCTCGCGCAGCGTCGACACATCCATCGCCCCGGTGTCCGCGGCGTAGGCGCGCGCTGCCTTCCCGCAGTCGCCGATGTGCCCCTCGACCAGCACCAGCTCGGCGCCGAAGCTCCGGATCTGCGTGAGGATGACGGGCGGCGTACTCGCAGGCGCGTACACGCGCGCCGCGACTCCCGCCCGGGCGGCGTACGCCGCGAGCGCGACGCCGGCGTTGCCGGCCGTCGGCACGACGAGCCGTCGCACTCCGGCGTGCGCCGCGCGCGTCACCGCCGCCGCCAACCCCCGTGCCTTGAAGGAGCCGGTAGGATTGCCGCTCTCTTCTTTGACCCAAAGATCCCCGAAGCCGTGCCGCGCGGCGACGCGCTCGACTGCAAGCAGCGGCGTCCCGCCCTCGCCCAACGTCACAGGCGACTCCCCGTCGGCGAGGGGCAGCCACTCGCGGTAGCGCCACATCGTCCAGGGCCGGTCGCCGAGGTGCGATCTGGCGCCGAGCGGCGGCGCAGAGGGGTAGCGTACCAGAAAGGGCTGGCCGCAGTCGCACACGCCGGGCAGCCCTTCGGCGCCGCGGGTCTTGCCGCAGGCGGAGCATTCGAGGGACCACGGCAGCTTCACGGCCGGAGGTTCAAGCGCTCGAGAATCCGCTCGGCGAGCGTCGTCGAGAACCCAGGGAGCGCCGCGATCTCCGCCGGCGTCGCGGTTTTCACCCCGGCCAGCGAGCCGAAGCGCTCGAGCAGCACGCGCCGGCGATTCGGGCCCACGCCCGGGATGGCGAGCAGCTCGGAGGTGATCGTGCGCTGGGCGCGCCGTTTCCGACTATAGCTCACGGCGAAGCGGTGCGCCTCGTCGCGGGCGCGCTGCAGCAGCTTCAACGAAGGGCTGCGCCGCGACAGCCGCAGCGGATCGGAGCGCCCGGGGAGAAACACCTCCTCTTCCTGCTTCGCCAGGCTCACGATCGGCAGCTTCTCCTGCCCGAGCGCCCGCGCCGCGTCGCCGGCGGCACCGAGCTGGCCCTTCCCACCGTCGATCACCACCAGATCGGGGAGCGGCTTCGCTTCGCTGATCCGGCGGCTCAGGTAGCGCGTGACGACTTCGTGCACCGCTGCGAAGTCGTCCTGGGGTGCTCCCCGGATCCGGAAGCGACGGTACTCCGCCTTCTTGGGGCGTCCCGCCTCGAACCACACCAACGATCCGACCGTATCGCGGCCCTGGTTGGTCGAGATGTCGATGCACACGAACGAGCGCGGCACCGCCGCGAGGCCCAGGTCCCGCCCCAGCGCGAACACCGGATCGGCCGCCCGCTCGTCGATGTCGAAGCTCTCGATCTTCAGGCTGTCGAGCAGGTGGCGGGCGTTCTGGTCGGCCAGCTGGGCGAGCTTGGCAAACGTTCCCCGTTGGGGGACGTGCCAATCGCTGTCCGGCGCCACCTGTTGCAGCGCGTCGAGGTCGTCCGGTGCGAACGGCAGCAGCGCGTGCCGCGCGCGTGCTTCGAGTGGCAGGTAGCACCGCATCAGGAACGCCGCCAACACCGCTCCTTCGGCCTCGTGCTCCACGTTCTCCAGGAAGCGGTGGTCGCGGGCGATCAACCGGCCAGCGCGCACGCGCAGCACGACGCCGCAGGCGTCGTCCCCGTCGCGCGCCAACCCGATCGCGTCGGCGTCCCCGCCCCCCACCAGCTCCACGGTCTGCGGCTGCTCCAGCTGGTCCAGCCACTTGAGCGCATCCCGCAGCTGGGCCGCGCGCTCGAAGTCGAGCCGCTGCGACGCTTCGTGCATGCGCTCGCGCAACCGCGTCCGCACGTCGACCGTCTTGCCCTCGAGAAACAGCAAGACGTCGTCGATCATCCGGCGGTAGTCTGCTTCGCTCTGGTAACCGACGCACGGGGCCCGGCACCGCTCGATATGGTAGTCCAGACACGGCCGGTTGGGCGCGTCGTGCGGCAGGTCCCAGTGGCACGACCGCACGGTGAAGATCCGACGAATGATCTTCAACGTCTGGCGGAGCGTGGCCACGTCGGTGTAGGGCCCGAAATAGCGCGCGCCGGGGATGTTCACGCGCCGCACCACCAGCACGCGGGGGAACGGCTCCGTGACGGTCACCGCGACGCGCGGGTAGCTCTTGTCGTCGGTCAGCCGGATGTTGAACCGCGGCTTGTGCTCCTTGATGAGGTTGTTCTCGAGCAGCAGCGCCTGCGCTTCGTTCGGCACGATGATCGTCTCGAGATCGGCGATCTGGCGGACCAGTGCCGACCGCTCCGGGGTGGACTCCGCGTCCGGGCCGAAGTAGCTCGGCACCCGTGAGCGCAGGGTCTTCGCCTTGCCGACGTAGAGAATCGCCCCGGCCGCGTTCTTCCACAGATACACGCCGGGTTTGTCGGGAAGCGCCTTCAGTTGTCGGGCGATCAGCGCAGGAACGTCCACAGGCGACGGGCGTCGGGGTGTCGCAGGGCGATGGTGCCGCCGAAATACACTGCCGCAAAGATAGCGAGGGCGAGAAGGGCCGCGGCGAGGGCCCCGGCCTGCGTGGTGATTCGAGCGACCGCCAGAGCCGCCGCGGCGGCAGCGCCACTGACGAGCAGACTGACGCCGAAGGCGCGCCACTCGGTGCGGCCGAGGATGGCGCCCACGCGCCGATCGAGGTCCCGCAGGTGGAAGACGACGTTCACCGTCGCCCCGAGCGACGAGCCAAGCGCGATGCCGGCCGGTCCGAAGCGGCGCATCAGCAGGTAGGCGAGGGCGCTCGACAGGATGAGCGACGCGGAAGCGATCTTTACCGGGGTCCTGGTGTCGCGCAGCGCGTAGAACCCGGACTGGAACAGCTTCACGCAGGCCTGCCCCAGCAGCCCGACTCCGTAGGCCGCGAGCACGCCCGCCACGAGTGCCGTGTCAGCGGCCGCGAAGCGCCCCGTCTGGAACAGCGGCCGCACGATCACCGGCGCGAGCGCCACGAAGGCGAGGGAGGACGGCAGAATGAAGAAGACGATGCGCCGAAACCCCACGGCGATCCGCGCCCGTAACTGCTCGTTGGGCGTCGCGCGCTGGGCGTCGCGCGAGAGATCCGGCAGCGACACCGCCGCCACCGACGTGCCGAACAGACTGATCGGCAGGATCTGCAGCAGCTGCGCGTACTGCAGGCTCGACGCCCCGCCCTCCCCCGCGAGCGTGCCGAGCAAGGTATCGATGAGACCCGAGATCTGCGCGACGCCCGCGCCGAGCACGACCGGGAGCCAGGCGACGAGGACGTCGCGCACGCCCTCGGCGGAAAGACTCCACTGCACCGTCAGGCCCTGCAGCGCGCGGGCGCAGGCCGGCAGCTGCACAGCCACCTGCAGCACGCTGCCTGCGACCGTTCCCCACGCCAGCGCCAGCGAAAGTCGCGTGAGCTGCTCGGCCATGGGCAGGGCCGGCGACACGAGCCACGTGCCCGCCCCGACCAGCGCCGCGATCCCCGCGATGTTCCACACGGCCGGCGCCGCGTACGACAGGAAGAACCGCCGGTGGGTGTTGAGGACACCGAGGCACCAGGCTGAGATCACCATCAGGCCCGACATCGGAAACAACAGGCGCATCAAACTCACGGCGAGGGCGCGCGCGTCGCCCTGCAGCCCGGCGCCGAACACGGTCGTGAGTGCGGGCGCGAAGCCGATGCCCACCAGCGCCAGGACACCCGTCGCGAGCAGCAGGAGTCCGAGGATCGCGCCGGCCAGAGCGCGTGCCGCGCCTTTGTCCGACCGCTCGTTGAGCGCCGCGTACACGGGGATGAACGACGCCGACAACGTCCCTTCCGCCAGGAGGTTGCGGATGGTGTTGGGGATCCGCTGGGCGACGGTCAGGGCGTCCGCGGCCCAGCCGTTGCCGATGTAGTACGCGATGGCGCGCTGGCGCACGTACCCCAGCACGCGGCTCAACAAGATGCCGGCGGCGACCTGGGCCGCCTGGCGTCCGCCGGTCGGCTCCGGCGCCGTCAAGTGTGCTTCGTCTTGGGGTCTTCCAACAACCGCTGGACGAACTGGATCTCCTCCCGCATCCCGGTCACGGACCGGGTCAGGTCCGCGATATCGGTCTCGAGCGCCTCGACGCGGCGCTCCAGCTCCCGCGCGTTCCCCGCCGCTCCGTCTTTCACTCCTTCCAGGCGACGCGCCATCGACTGGCCGAGCGGCGACTCGACTAGGATCGCCGTGATGGGAATCATCAAGGCGATGACGAGCACGATGACGAGGATCCACATGGACAGGATTCTACGGAGCGTCCGCCCACCGCGCCACCTCATCGCCGAGCGCATCGAGCAAACCAGGGCCGTAGCGGATGAGGAACGACGCGAGCGTGAGCACGCGCTCCTGCGGCTCGCCCCGAGGATACACCGCGTCCCGAGCGCGGCTGATCTGCCGCAGCAGTGTATCGCTCTCGCGCTTCAGGCTCGCGATCAGCTTCTTTTCGATCTCCTGCGTGCCGACCAATGCCGCATTGCGCGCCGATTGGACCGTGCGCTCGAGCGTGGGATCCACCGCCGAGACGACCCGCGCCAGGCCCGCGTAGCGCACTTCGATCTCTTGCCGCAGCGTGCCGAACGATTCGGTCGCCTCGGGGGGAAGCGATTCCCGCACCAGGCGCGCTTCGAGTTCGCCCGGTTTGCCGTCCAGCGCCTCGAGCCCCAGGCCGTAGCGCTGCATCAGCTTTTCCACACGGCCCTCCACGAGCACGCCCGACCAGCGCGGCACCGGCGCCTGGCGCGCGACCCCCAGCAGGTCGTACAGCGGTGCGGCGTCCGGGAGGTACTTGAGCTCGGCGGGTCCCGCTGCGTACGCGAGCGTGGGCAGCAGCGCCGCCTCGATCACAGGTCGCAGCAGCACGTTGGGCGAGAGGCGCTCTGGAGCCTCTCGCGCGAGGCGCTCGAGGTCCACGCGCGTGAATCGCTCCTGGCTGCGACGCGTGACGAAGGCGTCGCCGCTCGCCTGCAGCCGGTCCCGCCCCTGGCCGGCCTCGACGAACACCGGCGTGTAGCCGTCCGGCAGGGTCGTGCCGAGACCGCGTAGCAGCCACGGCGCCGCCGCTTGTTTGGCCCCGCGGTCGTGGGCACGCAGCACGGCGAGCCCCCGCGGCGCGAGCAGCACCTGCAGGGCCTCGGCGCAAGCGTCGGCGAGCGTGACCTCGGGCCGGTACGCGCCTTCCAGCCAGCGCACCACGTCCGCCTTGAACTCGGTGTCCGGCGTGCCGGACTTGAGCTGGTCCAGCGCCCCGCGGATCTCGGCGCCGCAGCGTTCCCGCGCCAGGGGCGCGAGCGGCGCGTCGGCCGGGCGCTCCCGCAGAACGATATCCGCCAGGTCGCCCTGCGCATTCAGGAACGCGGCGTGATTGGCTTCCGCGAAGTCGTGGTCGTCCCCGGCGACCCAGAACACCGGCACGACCGGCGCGGCCAGCGCTCGCTCGAGCCGTTGCGCCAGTGCGATCGCCGACAGCGCCTTGTACACGGTGTAGAGCGGACCGGTGAACAGGCCGGGCTGCTGGCCGGTCGTCACCGCCAGCACCGCGCCGTCGGCGAGCTTGTCGCGCCCCGGGCCGGGCAGCGTGGACGCCAGGACCTCGGGAGTGACGCGCCGCGGCTGCAGCGTCTGGGTCGGGAGCGTGAGCGGTGCGATCGGCGTCGGGACGATGCGCGGAATCACGGGTCCCCCTTCCCCCACTCCTTGTCGCGGTACGGGGAGAGCGCGGGATACTCCGCGCCGAACTCTTGCTCGAACCACTCGGTCATTCGCCGAAGACGTCCGCCTGGAACGTGAGCACCTCGGTGTCCGGTTCCCGCCACGCGTCGGGGGGGAGGCCGGCCTTGCGGCACGTCGCCGCCAGGAATGCCTCGGGCCCCCAATGATACTCGGTCGCCACCTGCGGCAGCAGCAGGCCGACGTGGCGGCCGCGCCGCACGATGAGGCCGTCCCGGCCGGCCACGACCCGGGCCGGATCCACGGGCGTCAGAGGAAGCGGCGCGGCCGACGTCAACACTGAGATCTCGAGCGCGAGGCGGGGGAGCTCCTCCGGGGTGACCGGAGCGAAGCGGGGGTCATCCCGCGCGGCGGCCACGGTCATCTCGCGCACGACGTCGCCAAGCGGCCGTTCGTCCGCGATGCGGCCGACGCACCCGCGCAGCGCCCCGGCCTCGGTGATGGTGACGAATGCCCCGCGCCGCAGCGCGGCCCCGGGCACCTCCGGGAGGGGCGGCAGCAGCCGACCGGCAAGGTGCGCCGCGAGCGTGGCGCGCGCGAAGCGCAGCAGCGCCGCCCGGTCGGCCGCCGTCAACTCAGGGTCCCCGATGGTACGGCTCCCCCCGGCGGATGGTGTAGGCACGATACAGCTGCTCGTACAGGACGACGCGCGCCAGCTCGTGCGGGAACGTGAGGCGGGAGAGGCTCCAGATGCGCTCGGCCTCGTGCAGCACCGGCGCCGGCAGCGCTGCGGCGCCGCCCAGGGCGAACGCCACGTCCCGTCCCTCCAGCTCCCAGCGGGCCGTCCAGTCCGCCAGCTGACTCGACGTGCACTGCTCCCCCTGTTCCGCCAGCGCGACGAGGCGCGAGCCCTCGGGAATCGCCTCGAGGATTCGCGCCTCGTCCTTCAGTTCCCGCTCCTCCACCTTCGTATAGCGCCGCAGCCGCTCGAGATACCCGTCACATGCCGCCCGGAGCGCCGCGTCCCGCACGCGGCCCACCGCGACGACGTGATAACGCATCAGGCATACATCCCACGCAGCCGGTGCATCGCCGCCACGCGATCGATCGCGATCATGTACGACGCGATCCGCGTGTTCACTGCGTGGCGCTCCGCCCAACTCACGACCTCGGTGAACGAGCGCACCATGATGCTCTCGAGCCGGCGGTTGACCGTGTCCTCGTCCCAGAAGTAGCCGCCCCGGTCTTGCACCCACTCGAAGTAGCTGACGGTCACCCCACCCGCGTTCGCCAGGATGTCGGGGATGACGAAGATACCCTTCTTCTCGAGGATCTCGTCGGCGGCGGCGGTCGTGGGGCCGTTCGCGCCTTCGCAGATGATCTTCGCCTTGATGTGGGGAGCGTTCTTGCGGGTGATGACGTTCTCGGTCGCGGCGGGGACCACCACATCGCAGTCCAGGGTGAGCACCTGGTCGTTCGGAATCGCGTCGGCTTTCGGGTAGCCGGCGAGCTGGCGGCGCTCCCGGACCCACTTGAGCACGTCGCCGACGTCGAGCCCCTTGGCGTTGTGCAGGCCGCTCGACTTGTCGGACACCGCCACGATCACCGCCCCTTCCTTGGCCAGGAGATCCGCGGTCACCGAGCCCACGTTGCCGAACCCCTGGATCGCCACGCGCGCCCCCTTGAGCGACATCCCCAAGCGCGCCAGCGCTTCCCGCGTCACGATCATGCAGCCCCGGCCTGTCGCCTCGCGCCGGCCCAGCGACCCGCCCATCTCGACCGGTTTGCCGGTCACCACCGCCGTCACCGTGTGGCGCTTGTGCATGGAGTAGGTGTCCATGATCCACGCCATCACGCGCTCGTTGGTGTTCACGTCTGGCGCCGGCACGTCCGAATCGGGCCCCAGCGTCTCGATGATGCTGGACGTGTAGCGCCGCGTCACCCGCTCGAGCTCCTGCATGGACATGGCCGTCGGATCGCACACCACGCCCCCTTTGGCGCCCCCGAACGGGATGTTGACGAGGGCGCACTTCCACGTCATCCAGGCCGCGAGCGCCTTCACCTCTTCGAGCGTCACGTTCAGGTCGAAGCGGATGCCCCCTTTCGCGGGCCCGCGCGACGTGTTGTACAACACCCGGTAGCCGGTGTACACCTCGACCTCGCCGTTGTCGCGCACCACGGGGACCGACGTGATGATCTGCTTCTCGGGGTTGCGGAGGACCTTGTAGAGGCCGGAGTCGAGCTTGAGCAGCTGTGCGGCGTGGTCGAAGCGCTCCATCATTGCCTCGAACGGGTTCTCTTCGGCCAGGAAGGTGTCCTTTTCCGGCCGAATCATCTGCCGCTCGGTATGGATCGCAGGTTCGCTCATGATTCTCGCGTCAGGGTCTGTTCCAACGGGGCACAGCGTCCAGAGCGTGTTCCAGCATCGGGCCGTTCCGCTCCCATTGGACGGCAAGCCCCGCGACCAGCGGCTCGGGCACGTCGCCCGGCCACCGGCCGCGGAGCTTCACGGCGTCCTTCTCAGTGACTACAACATAATCCGCCCCGGCCGAGCCTCGCACGAGGCCCGTGAGATCGGCCTCCGCGTAGGGGTGATGATCTTGATACGCTTGGAGTTGCACGATAGCGCCGAGACCGCGCAGCTGCGTTGCGAACGTCTCCGGATCGGCGATCCCGGCAGCCGCCAGGACGCGGCGCCCGGCGAGCACCGGCAGCTCATGGCGCGTTCCAGACTGCATCCCCTCGAGCTGGCCCACGGCGAGGTGAGCGACACACACGAGGGCGCCGGCCCGTCGTTGCTCCAGCCGGCGCGCGAGAGCGTCCGCCGCCGCGGCCGACGCGCGCTTCCGGGTCACCACGATAACGTCGGCGCGGGCCAGCGCGTCCCATCCCTCCCGCCACGGCCCAGCCGGCAGCGGCCAGCGGGAGCCCTCCACGCTCTCGGCGCTCACGACCGCGATGTTGAGATCGCGCACCACGGAGAGCAACTGGAACGCGTCGTCGAGCACCAGGATGTCTGCGCCGGCCGCGCGGGCCTGCGCCGCGCCCGCGACGCGGTCCGGATGCGCCACGACCACGCCCTCCGGGACCAGCCGACGGTGCACCAGCGGCTCGTCGGCTCCGTAGCCGCGCAGTAGGATACCGGGCGTGCGGCCCTGCCCCACGTAGCGGCGCGCGATCCAGGCCGCGAGCGGCGTCTTGCCCGTCCCCCCGACCGACAGATTCCCCACCGCGACCGTCGGGACGACCAGGCGCTTGGCCCGCAGCACGCCGCGGCGATAGGCTGTCGCGCGGACACGGACGATCGCGATGTACGCGAGCGCCAGCGGCACCAGAGCGAGCCGCGCCACGCGAGCGACGGGCGCCCTCCCCCACACCCAGCGCACGACTCGAGCACCGCTCACCCTTGCCCCTTCCCCGTTCCCGCCGCTTCGCCGTAGGTGACCGCTTGCAGCGCCTGCTCTACGTCCGCGATGCCGCGCCGCACCCCGTCCTTTCCGTCGCCGACGGTGAACGGCGCGCTGTAGGCGACGTCGATCGTGGCGAACGGCTTCGGCAAGCAGAAGCGGTCCCACGAGCGGAGCCACCAGGCGGACGAGGCTCGCGCGCCCACCGCGATGACCAGGGCGTCGGCGTGCTGGGCTGCGGCGAGAGCGCCAGGCTTCACGCGCTCCGCCGGCCCGCGCGGGCCGTCAGGGGTGAGGGCGACCTCGGCGCCCTCGCGCAAGTAGCGCACCAGGCCGAGCAGCCCCGCCTCACCGCCGCGCTTGGAGGACCCTCGGACGACGCGGTAGCCCCAGCGCGCCGACAATTCGGCGAGATGGCCGCCGTCGCGGTGACGGCTGATGAGCAGCGCCACGCCCTCTCCGCGCCGCGAGTAGAGCAGCGGGAGGATACGACTGTGCCACAGCACGTACACGATCGGTCGCTGCAGGCGGCGGGCGTCTTTCACGTGCTCCCAGCCGCGGACCCGATAGCGCCAGGTGGCGGCGACGAGGCCGAGCAACGTCGCGCCCACTCTCGCAGCCAGGCGGTCGGCCCAGCGCAGCCTCACCCCAGCAGCTCCTCGGCGAGTCTGGCGACCCGGTCGGCCGCACCGGGGGGCCCGAGCCGGTCCCGCACCAGCGCCAGCCCCTCGCGCTGGTGTCGAGCGGCGTCGCTCCGCCCGTCGAGCAGCGGGAGAACCGCGGCCGCGAGCGCCTGCGGCGTCGCCGCCGCCTGCAGGAATTCGGGAGCCACCTCGCGACCCGCGATCAGGTTGACGAGCCCGACATGGGGCACGCGGAGCAGGCGTATGGCGATCGCGAACGACACCGGGTTGAGTCGATACGCGATGACCATGGGGAGGTCGGCGAGGGCGGCCTCGAGCGTCGTCGTCCCCGACTTGCAGAGCCCAGCATCCGCGGCGGCAAACACGGGGAGCGGGTCGCCCCGGTGGATGTGGATCGCGCCGGGCCTGTCGTAACGCCCTCGCGGCGTGCCCGCGACCACGACCTGCGCGGTCGGGTGCTCGGCGAGCACGGCGGCGGCCGCATCCCGGAACACCGGCCACAGCCGGGCGACTTCTTGCGCGCGGCTGCCGGGAAACACGCCGAGCACCGGGCGACTCGGATCGAGGCCCAGCGTCCGGCGCGCCTCGGCGCGGGGCGGCGGGGGCACCCGGTCGCGCAGCGGGTGCCCGACGAACGTCGCCGGGACGCCGCGTTGCCGGAAGAAGGGCTCTTCGAACGGGAGGATCACGGCCAAGCGCTGCACCGTCGTGAGCTTGCGGACCCGTCCCACACCCCACGCCCACATTTGCGGTGCGATGTAGTAGAGCACTGGGATGCCCGCGGCACGCGCCGCCGCCGCTGCGCGCAGATGGTAGCCGGGGTAGTCCACGAGGATGACGAGGTCGTAGCGCCCGGCCCGGAACGCGTCGCCCACGCGTCCCAGCAGGCGGAAATGCGCCGGCAGCTTCGCCAGGGCCTCGACGAAGCCCACCACCGACATCCGCTCCATGCGGTCCAGCACGGTGGCGCCCGCGGCCTCGAGCCCGGGGCCGCCGAACGCCTCGAAGGTGGCATCAGGGAGCCGCCGCCGCAGCGCCGTGACCACGGCCGCGGCGTGCGCGTCGCCCGACGGCTCGCCCGCCGAGACGTAGATGCGCGGCCCCCCCGGCCCCCTCCCGGGGCTCACGGCCGCGCGGTGGCGAGGGGCGAGGCCTGGACGGCGTCGGCGACCCGGAAGGCGAGCGCCAGCGCCTGTGCGCCGGCGGCGCCCGACACGACGACCTCCTCTTCGCCCCGCACGGCGCGGAGGAAGCTCTCGAGCTCGAGCTTGAGCGGCTCCGCCTCCGGTGCCTCGAGCCGCACGTGCTCGACGATCTGCTCCAGTCGCGTGGCGGCGAGGCTCTGCCACCCGGGCTTCAGGCGATAGAACTCGCCCGTCCCCTGCGCCAGGTCGAGGGAGAAATACCCGGTCGGCTGAAAGATCCGCAGCTTGCGGGTGCGCTCTCGGGAGACGCGGCTCGCGGTCACGTTGGCGATGGCGCCGTTCGCGAACTCGATGCGGGCGTTGGCGATGTCCACGTGCGTGGTGAGGAGAGGTACGCCCGTGGCCCGGACGTCCGCCACGTCGGAGCGCACGAGCTCGAGCACCAGGTCGAGATCATGGATCATGAGGTCGAGGATCACGGCCACGTCCGTGCCGCGCGGCTGGAACGGCGCGAGGCGATCGATCTGCAGGAAGCGGGGCTCGTCCAGGTATGGGGCAGCGGCGCGCACGGCGCGATTGAACCGCTCGACGTGCCCCACCTGGAGCACGACGCCCCGCTCCCCCGCCCGTCGCACCAGCTGCTCGGCGCCCGGCACCGTATCGGCGAGCGGCTTCTCCATCAGCAGCGCGATGCCGCGCCCCAGCACCGCGAGCCCCACCGCCGCATGGGCAGGGGTCGGCACGGCCACGGTCACCGCGTCCACGCGCTCGAGCAAAGCCTCGAGCGACGGATGGGCGACAGTCTCCAGCTGCTGCGCGACCTCGGCCGCACGCGCCGGATTCTTGTCGTAGATGCCGGCGAATTCGATGCCCGGCATCCGGCGGAGCAGCCGCGCGTGGTGGAAGCCGAGGGCCCCGGTGCCGATGACGCCGACCCGGATCGGCCTCCCCGTCGCGCTCACACCAACACTCCCCGCTGGGATCCTTCGATGAACTTGAGGAAGCTCTCCACCTCCGGCGTCTGGGGCAGCTCGGCGCGCGCCTTCGCGATCCCCTGGCTGACGGTCATGTCGGAGTTGAACAGGAGACGGTAGGCGCGCTTGAGCGCGAGCTTCACATCGGGCGAGAAGCCGGCGCGCTGCAGACCCACCGAGTTGAGCCCGTAGAGATGCACGGGGTTGCCGACGGCCTTCGTGTAGGGCGGCACGTCCTGGTTCACGCGCGAGCCGCCGCCCACGAAGGCGAACGTACCGATGCGCACGAACTGGTGGATCGGCACGAGCCCGCTGATGATCGCCCGATCCTCGACGGTCACGTGGCCGGCCATCTGCACCGCGTTGGCGATGATCACGTCGTTGCCCACGGCACAGTCGTGCGCGATGTGCACGTAGGACATCAGGAAACAGCGCTGCCCCACCGACGTCCTGCCGGTGGCGGGCGTCCCGCGGTTAATGGTGCAGTACTCGCGGATCACGGTCGCGTCGCCGATCTCGACCCACGTCTCTTCGCCCTTGTATTTCAAGTCCTGGGGGTCGTTCCCGATGACGCTGCCGTAGCCGACCTTCACCCCCGAGCCGAGCCGCGCGTTGCGCTCGAGCACCGCGTGACCCGCGACGTGGCAGCGCTCGCCGATCGTCACGTGCGGGCCGATGATCGCGTACGGACCGACGGTCACGTCGTGGGCCAGCTGCGCCGTGGGATCGACCAGCGCGGTCCGATGGATCACTTTTCGGTCACCATCGCCATCATCTCCGCCTCCGCCACGACCTGCCCGTCCACATAGCCGACACCCTTCATTTTGCACGTCTTGCCGCGGAACTGGATCATTTCCAGCTCGAAGCGGATCTGGTCCCCCGGCACCACCGGCCGGCGGAACTTCACGTTGTCGAGCGACATGAAGTACACGACCTTGTCCGAAACGTCCTGTCCCTCGAAATGGCTCATCAGCAGCATCCCGCCGACCTGGGCCATCGCTTCGATGATCAGCACGCCCGGCATGATCGGGTGGCCCGGAAAGTGTCCCTGGAAGAACGGCTCGTTGATGGTGACGTTCTTGATGCCGACGATCCGCTGCTGCCCTTCGACTTCGATGATCCGATCGACCAGCAGGAAGGGGTAGCGATGCGGCAGCACGTCCATGATGCGCCCTATATCCATCGTCGGAGCCCCCGTACGCTTGGCGGCCCGGGACAGCGCGCGGGCGAGCGCGACGTTCCCGCCGTGGCTCGGCCGCATGGCCACGACGTGGGCGCGGATCCGCGCGCCTGTCAGCGCCAGATCGCCGACGATGTCCGCCGCCTTGTGGCGCACGAACTCGTCCGGCCAGCGGAGCCTGCCGCCGTTCACCAGCGCGCGATCGTCCAGCACGATCGCGCTCGTCGCGGACGCGCCCTTGATGAGCCCCTTCGCCTTCAGCCCCTCGACCTCGCTCGCGAAGCCGAACGTCCGGGCCGCGGCCAGCTCCTGGGCGAAGCTCTGCGGGGTGACGCTGTAGCTGCCCGACTGCCGCCCGATCAGCGGATGCGACCACTCGATCGTCACCGTGAGCCGGAACTCCTTCGCAGGCGCCACCACGTAGCTCGAGTCCCCCTCGGTCACGGTGAACGGCGCTTGCACGCTGAGCACTACCGGCTCCCCGTCCACCTCGACCGGCTCCGCCTGTGTGAGCGCCGCGAAGTACGGCTGGACGCTGCCGTCCAGGATTGGCGGCTCGGGGCCCGTCAGCTCGACGGTCAGGTCGTCGATCTCGTGCGCCGCCACCGCGGCCAGGAGATGCTCCACCGTGTGAATCGTCGTCCGGCCCCTGCCGATGGCGGTGCGGCGCTCGACCGCCGCGACTTCGGTCAGGCGCGCCGGGACGACGGGCGCGCCTGCCAGGTCGGTCCGCCGGAACACGATCCCCTGGCCCGGCGGCGCGGGCAGGAACGTCGCCTCAGTCTCGGCGCCCGTGTGCAGCCCCTGCCCCGACACCGATGCCCGCTGCCGGATGGAGCGTCTACTGATGGGGCTCCTCCTTGCGCCGTACCAGCGCCTCGAGGTCGTCGACGATCTGTGCCAGCCGGTACAGCGCCCCCTGGGCGCGCAGGAACTCGCGGTGGCTCCGGGCCGGATACCCCGAGACCGTCGCCCCTGGGGGGATGTCGCCGATCACGCCCCCCTGCACCGTCACCCGCGCCCCCCGGCCGATGGTGACGTGGTCAGCCAGTCCCGCCTGCCCCGCCAGGAACACATCGTCCTCGACGTGCGTGCTGCCCGCGATCCCGGCCTGCCCCGCGATCAGGCAGCGCGCCCCGATCCGGCAGTTGTGTCCGATCTGCACGAGGTTGTCGATCTTCGTCCCGGCGCCGATGACCGTGTCGTCGACGCTGCCGCGGTCGATCGTGGTGTTGGCGCCGATCTCCACGTCGTCCCCGATGATGCAGCGGCCGATTTGGGGGACCTTGCGGGGCAGCTCGCCGCCCCGGCCGGGCACGTAGCCGAAACCGTCCGATCCGAGCCGGGCGCCGGCGTGCAGAATCACCCGGTTACCGATGACCGTCCCGCTGTAGCACACCACGTGAGGGTAGATGCGCACGTCATCCCCCACTTGCACGTCGTTCCCCAGGACGCACGCCGCGCCCACTCGGACGTTCTTTCCGAGCCGCACCCCCTCCCCCAGCACCGCATAAGGCCCGATCGCGACCGGCTCGTCCCACAGGGCCCCGCGTCCGATCACCACCGTGGGGTGCACTCCCGCGGTCCAGGTCGGCTCCGGGTAGAGCACCGGAATGACTGAGAGCAGGGCGACGTGCGGATCCCGCACGATCACGCGGCAGCGCGGCCCTCCGGACTCCTGTGCCAGGTCCGGCTTACAGAGCACGACCGCGGCCCTAGACTGTTGAAAATACGGGAGATAGCGCCTGCTCGCAAGAAAAGACAAATCGTCCGGCCCCGCCCGGTCGATCGGAGCGACGCCCGTGACCGTGACGTCGGCCGGACCGACGAGCTCTCCCTGCGTGAGCGCTGCGATCTCGGCGGCCGAGAGCCGTGCGTTCACGGGGCTAGGGCCCGCTACTGCGACTGCTTCAGCCGCTCGAGCACCTTGCTGGTGATGTCGAGGGCGGGATCGGCGGCGACGATGTTCGAGTTAGGAGCGTCGGCGTCGAAGATCAGCGCGTAATTCCCCTCGGCCCGGAGCCCCTGAATCACCGCGTTGACGCGAGCCTGGATCGGCTGCAGCAGCTCCTGCTCGCGCTGCTGGGCGCGGCCCTGGAGATCGTTCGAGCGCTGCTCGAACTTCTGCTGCAGCTGCTGCAGGTCCTTCTGCTTCTGTTGCTTGGCCGCGGGCGACAACGCGATCGACTGCTGGTCGAAGACCCGGACCGCCGAATCGAGCTGCTGCTGCAGCTTCTTGACCTCGTCCCGGAAGCCCTCGAGCTCCTTGTTGAACGTCGACTCCGCCGCCGCGTACCCGGGCGTCTGCTGCAGGATCTGCCGCGAGCTGATGAACCCGATCTTGAGCGAAGGCTGCGACGGGCGCGCCTGCGCCCCACCCGGCGCCGCCGCCGCGGCGAGAAGGCCGAGCCACGCCCACACCGTCACTGCTCGCCTCATAACACGTCTCCCGAAGAGTTTTTGCGGTAAAGGTCATCCCGCGAAGCGCGCGGGGCTCGAGCTCAGAAGAAATTGCCAAGCTTGAAGTGCAGCTTCCAGCCGGGGGCCGGCCGGCCCAACACGTCGGTGCGGTCGAAGCCGTACGCCCAGTCGATGCCGATGGGGCCGAGCGGCGAGATGATGCTGAGCCCGATGCCGGCGCCGCGGAGTAGCCGCGTCGGGTTGAACTGCCCGGCGCGCGCCCACACATTGCCGGCGTCGTAGAACGCGGCCACATAGAACATCTGCGACAGCCGGGCTCCCACCTCCCCGGTCATCGCGAGATAGGTCTTTCCGAACGCGCTGGCGCTCGCCTGCCCGCCGCTGGCGCTCGGGTCGAAACCGTGCGGCGTGATCGAGAACTCGTCGTAGCCGCGTAGGGGGATGCCGTACTGCGTGCCGCCCATGGTGAACAGCTGGTCGATGAACGGCGAGTTGCCGAACACGAATCCGGACCGGGTTGAGAGGCCCATGACGAACTTGACCCCGCCGCCGGTGCGGCCGCCGCTCGAGAGCGGGGCGTACCAGCGGCCCTCGAGGTCCACGCGCTGGAAGTTGCCGGTGCCCCCGAGCGGACCGCCGCTTTGCGAGAGGCCGACGGAGTGCATCGTCCCCGCCGTGGGAAACGGCAGGTCGATCCGGGTGTCGCGCATGACCGAGAAGCCGATGGTGGAGCGGATACAGTTGTTGCAGCTGAGCGATGCGAGGCCGGTGGTCGCGCCGGTGAAGGTCTGATCGTCGATGGCGTACGAGACGAACAGCCGCGTGTAGCGATCGTTGAACAGCGGGAAGCCGAACTGGAGATTGCCGCCGCGCCGGCGCAGCTGCCCCAGGTCGGAGATGGTGTAGCGCAGGCGGGTGTTGTGCACGCCCACCGTCATCGAGACGCGCGAGTCGCGGAACGCGGGGTCGGTGTAGGACAGGTCGAAGTCGTTGATGTTCTTCCCGAACTGCCACTGGAACCGGCCGCGCTTCCCTTGCCCGAAGAGGTTCGGTTCGTCGAGCCCGAGGAAGCCGCCCAGGCCGGTCCCTTGCCCCACGGAGGCGCCGAAGTTGATGTTCCCCGTGCGCTTCTCGGTCACCCGGAAGATGACGTCCACGTCCCCCTGATCGTTCGCCGGCCGCGTGTCCGGGAACGGCACCGGCTGCTGGAAAAACCCCAGGTTCGAAATGTTCTGGTAGGAGCGGATCAGGGCGTCCTGGCGGAACACGTCCCCCGGGAGCAGGATGATCGCCTCGCGGATCACGCGCTCGTGCGTGACGTCGTTGCCGGCGATCTCGACCTTGTTGACGATGGCGGGTTGGCCTTCGGTGATCACCCAGCGCAGGTCCACCACCGGCTTGCCGTCCGCGCCGGTGCGCCGGATCACTTCGGCGCGCGGCTGCATGTAGATGTAGCCGTTGTTGTAGTACAGCGTGCGCATCTGCTGGGTGGCGTCGTCCCATTTCTGCTGGTTGAAGTACGCCGGGCCGCGCTGCACCCCGCCCAACCCCAACAGCCCGGTGCGCATCTCGCCTTTGAAGGGGAACAGCTGCTCCAGGTCCTCGGTGGAGAAGCGGCGGTTGCCCACGATCTCGAACGTGCCGACCCGATAGGGATCGCCCTCGCTCGCGCGCACCACGAGCGTCGCCTTCCCCGTCGTGTCGTCGACGAGCAGCGTGTCGCCCAGCACCTGGAAGTCGACGTAGCCCCGGTCCCCGTAGAACTTGGGGAGCCGCTCCTGCAGGTCCGCGCGCAGCTTGTCGTCGTCGTAGTCGCCCGAGCGGAACCACCAGAAGCCCTCGGGGCCGGTCTTCATCTGGCCGACGAGCTCGGCGTCGGAAAAGTGGGTGGTGCCCTCGAACTTCAACCGGGCGATCGCCACGCGCCGGCCTTCGTCCACGTCGAAGATCACGCGGACCCGGGACGAGTCGGCCTCGTAGACGTGCACCACCTTGACGCTGGCGAGGTAGTAGCCTTCCGCGCGGTACAGCGAGTCGATGCGGCCGCGCCCGCGGGCCACCGCGGCGGGGTCGATCGGCCGCCCCTCGAGCAGCTGCACCTTGTCGCGCACGCCGTGCTCGCCGAGTCGGCTCACCCCGCGCAGCGCCCACTTGATCAGGATAGGGCGTTCGCGCACCCGCACGATCAGCAGCTCGCGTCCGCCCACCGCGGTTTGCTCGACCCGCACGTCGTCGTACTGGCCGGTGGTGTAGAGCGCCTGGACGGCGCGCTGAATATCCCGATAGCCCACCGGCCGACCCGGGGCGAGCCCGCCCTGCTCCAGCACCTGGCTGCGCTCCAGGCGACGCAGTCCGAGCACCACGATGGAGTCGGGGGCGACGGTCTGGGGCGCGGGCGCCTCACCCTGCGCGCGCGCGGCGCGCGGGGCGAGTACGACCGAACCCACGAGAATAATGAAAGAAAGCTGGCGGATCACGCCTTCGAGCCGGAGAGCGCGCGGAACGCCAGCCGTTCCTTGTCCGGGGCCACGTCGACCTCGATCTCGTCGCCCCGCGCGAACTCGCCGATCAGGATCTTCTCCGAGAGCGGATCCTCGACGTACTTCTGGATGGCGCGCTTCAGCGGGCGCGCGCCGAAGTGCTCATCGTAGCCGCGGTCCACCAGGAAGTCCGTGCCCGCCGGCGTTAACCGGAGCGTGAGCTCCTCCTCGCCCAGGCGCTTCTGCACTTCCCGCAGCAGAATCGCCACGATCTGGGTGATGTGTTCCCGCGTGAGCGGGTGGAACACGATGACGTCGTCCAGGCGGTTCAGGAACTCGGGGTTGAAGGTCTTGTTGATCTCTTCCTTGACCTTCTCCGCCAGCTTCTCGAAGGTGGCTCGCGCATCGGGCTGCGCGAAGCCCAGGGCCTTGCCCTTGACCATGTCACGCGCGCCGACGTTCGAGGTCATGATGACGACGGTGTTCTTGAAGTCGATGACGCGCCCGTAGTTGTCCGTCAGGTGTCCCTCGTCCAGCACCTGCAGCAGGATGTTGAAGACGTCAGGATGCGCCTTCTCGATTTCGTCGAGCAGCACGACGGAGTAGGGCTTGCGCCGCACCGCCTTGGTGAGCGTGCCCGAGTCCTCGTAGCCGACGTACCCCGGCGGCGCGCCGATCAGCCGGCTCACGGAGAACTTCTCCATGTACTCCGACATATCCACACGGATCAGGGCGTTGGCGTCCGCAAACAGGAAACGCGCGAGCGCCCGGGCCAGCTCGGTCTTGCCGACACCCGTGGGACCGCAGAAGATGAACGAGCCGATCGGCCGCTTGGGGTCCTTCAAGCCCGCGCGGCTGCGCCGAATGGCGCGCGAGATCACCGCGATCGCCTCGTCCTGGCCTACCACCGTCTGGTGCAGCTCCTCCTCCATCCGGAGCAGCCGGGCCGTCTCGGCCTCCTGCAGCCGCGTCACCGGGATCCCGGTCCAACGCGACACGATGAAGGCCACACCCTCTTCGTTGATCGTGGGCCGGTGGGTGGCGCGCTCCTTCTCCCACGCCTCCTGCTTGCGGCGAATGTCGGACTGGAGCTCGCGCTCCTGGTCACGCAGCGCCGCCGCCCGCTCGAAGTTCTGGTCGCGGACTGCGCCCTCCTTCTCGCCGTTGATGTGCTCGAGCTTGTCCTTGAGGGCGGCGACCTCGGGCGGCGGCACCTGCGCCGCGAGCCGCGCCCGCGCTCCCGCCTCGTCGATCACATCGATGGCCTTGTCGGGCAAGAACCGGTCGGTGATGTAGCGCTCGGAGAGCTTAGCGGCGGCATCGAGCGACTCGTCCGGGATGATCACCCGGTGGTGCTCCTCGTAGCGCTTCCGCAGACCCTTCAGGATCTCGATCGTCTCGTGGACCGTCGGCGGATCGACGATCACCGTCTGGAAGCGCCGCTCGAGCGCGCCGTCCTTCTCGATGTATTTGCGGTACTCGTTCAGCGTGGACGCGCCGACGCATTGCAGCTCGCCCCGGGCGAGCGCCGGCTTGAGCATGTTCGACGCGTCGACCGCGCCCTCCGCCGCGCCCGCGCCGACCAGCGTGTGCAGCTCGTCGATGAACAGGATGATGTTGCGGTTCTGGGCGATCTCGTTGATGATCGCCTTGAGGCGCTCCTCGAACTGCCCGCGGTACTTGGTGCCGGCGATGACCGCCGCCATGTCGAGCGACAGCACGCGGTGATCCTTGAGCGCGTCCGGGCACTGGCCGCTCGCGATCAACTGTGCCAGTCCCTCGACGATCGCCGTCTTCCCCACGCCCGGCTCGCCGATCAGCACCGGATTGTTCTTCTTGCGGCGCGACAGGATCTCCATCACGCGCTCGATCTCTTTTTGCCGCCCGATCGTGGGGTCGAGCTGGCCCTCGGCCGCGAGCTGCGTCAAGTCGCGGCAGAAGTGGTCGAGCGCCGGCGTCTTCGACTTCTTTTCGCTCTTCGGGCTCGCCGGCTGCGCGCCCCCGCCGGACGGAGCGGGGCCCGAGGGCATCTCGCTGCCGAGCAGCCGCAACGTTTCGGCGCGCGCCTGCTCGAGGTTGACGCCGGCGTCGGTCAGCACCTGCGCGGCGATGCCCTTCTCCTCGCGCAACAGGCCGAGCAGCAGGTGCTCGGTGCCCACGTAGGAGTGGTTCAGCTCGCGCGCCTCGCTCATCGCGAGCTCGAGAACCTTCTTGGCCCGTGAGGTGTAGGGGAGATCAGGCCCGGCCGCCGCAGCCGCTTTTCCTTTCTTCACCGTCTCCTCGATCTTTTGCTGGATCTCTTCGAGATCGACGTTGAGATTGGTCAGCACGGCCGCCGCGACGCCTTCGCCTTCGCGGATCAGTCCCAGCAGGATGTGCTCGGTCCCCACATATTCGTGGTGTAGGCGCGCGGCTTCCTCCCGCGCCATTTGCAAGACCTTGCGCACGCGATCCGTGAAGTTGTAGCCGTTCATCGATCCCCCGCCTCAGACTGCTTCGGTCGCAAGCACGCGGCGCACATAGGTCGCGCGCACCGTCGGCAACTCAGGATCGCCGCCTGGACGACCTTCGAGCGCCGCGAGGTGCGCGGGCTGGGTGAATATCAACAACTTGTTGAGTGTGTATACACTCAACCCCGGGATCAGATTCAACCCCACCCCCAACCGCACCCCGCTCAGCAAATTCATCGCCTCTTCAAACGACAGGCTGCGCGCGTACTTCAGTAACCCGTAGGCCCGCCACGTCTTATCCGCGACCTCGGTGGGCGCCTTCTGCAGCAGGATCTCGCGCGCCTGCTCCTCGTACTCGATCACCTGGCGGACGATCTTGCCGAGGTGGTCGAGCAGCTCGTCTTCCGACTTGCCCAGCGTCGTCTGGTTGGATAACTGAAAGAAGTTCCCGACGACTTCGCTGCCCTCGCCGTACAAGCCACGGAAGGTCAGCCCGACCTGGGCCAGTCCTTGAAGTACCTTCCCGATCTCCTTGGTCAAAACGAGGCCCGGCAAGTGGATAAGAACGCTCGCGCGCAGCCCCGTCCCGGCATTCGTCGGGCACGAGGTAAGATAGCCAAATTCCGGATGAAACGCGAAAGGCAGCAAGCCCCCTAGATCGGCATCTATCGCCTCCACTTCGGCATACGCCTCTTCCAGCGCGAATCCCGAACGCATTCCATGCAATCGCAGATGGTCCTCCTCGTTGACCATCACCCCCACGGCCCCCTGCACCAGCAGTGCCGCCCCCGGCCGCGGCCGTGCCTCGCGGTCGAGTCCCGCCAGCTCCTTGCTCACCAGGTGGCGCTCGTGCAGGAGCTGGCGCTCTCCCCGCTCGAGCTGGTCGAGCCGGAACGTCACGGCCGCCCCCAGCCGGTCGCTCGCTGCCCCCGCTTCGGCCACACGCGTGAGCACGGCCGTGCGGTCGGCGTCGCCGGCACGCTGGCTGAAGACGTGGCCCTGCAGGTTACGCGCGAGCCGGATGCGGGTCGATAACACGATGCTCGGCTTCGGCCCGGAGGCGTCGAGCCAGCCGATCCCGCCGTCGGGGAGCAGGGATAAATCGATCATTCGAGCACCTGGATGCGGTCGCGCAGCTCGGCGGCGAGCTCGAAGTTCTCGTTCTCCACGGCACGGCGCAGCTGCTCGCGCAGATCCAGCAGTCGGATCCGCGGGTCGGCGGCGTCCCCCGCGCCGGGCGGCGCATAGCGCTCGCCGACATGCTGGCTCGACCCGTGCAGGCGCCGGAGCAGGTCACGCAAGTGGGTCTGGAACGACTCGTAGCACTGGGCGCACCCCAGCCGCCCGGATTCGCGGAAGTCTTTGAGGGTGCTGCCGCAAGCGGCGCAGCGCAGGCCGTCGGCGGGTGTGGGGAGCAGGCTCGCCCCCCCCTTCCCCATGGCTTGGATGAAGCCGCCGAGCGGCGACTTGAGGATGGAATCGCCGGTTTCGAAACCCTTCTGCTGGGCGCATTGCTTGCACAAGTGTAGCGTCACCTTGGTGTCGTTCTCCACCTTGGTGAGGTGGATTTCCACCTCGCGCTCCTTGCAGTTGTCGCACAGCATCACGGTATCGCGTCCACCGAAGTCACGGCAGCGAGCCTGCCGTCCTCCAGTAGCAAGATTCGGTCCGCGCGGCCGGCCAGCTGTCGGTTGTGGGTGACCACCACGACCGCCGTCTCATACTCGCGTGCCAGCCGGAAGAAGACCTCGTGCAGGCGGTCCGAGTTGGCGTGATCCAGGTTCCCCGACGGTTCGTCGGCGAGCACGAGGCTCGGGTCGTGCACGAGGGCGCGGGCGACGGCGCAGCGCTGCTGCTCCCCCCCGGACAGCTCGGCCGGGCGGTGCGTCATCCGGCCGGCGAGCCCGACGAGCGAGAGCAGCTCCTCCGCCCGCGACCTAGCCCGGCGCGACGCCGCTCCCCCGATCAGGAGCGGCATCATCACGTTCTCCAAGGCGGAGAATTCCCGCAAGAGATGGTGGAACTGGAAGACAAACCCCAACTTGCGGTTCCGGAGCTCGGCGAGTTCGCCGGCATCCAGGTCGGCGTAGCGCGAGCCGTCGAGCCAGACGTCCCCGCTCGTCGGGGAGTCCAGCGCGCCGAGCAGGTGCAGCAGCGTGCTCTTGCCCGCGCCCGAGGCGCCCACAATCGCCACGAACTCCCCACGGCGGGCCTCCAGCTCCACGCCGCGCAGCACCTCCAGCGGCTGGCCGTCGCCGCTGGCGAACACCTTGCGGATCCCCCGGGCCTCGAGGAGGGCGCTCATTCGTACCGAATCGCGGTGACGGGATCGAGGCGCGCCGCCTGCACCGAGGGATAGAGGGGCGCGAGCATGGCGACGAGGAGGCTGGCGGCAATGACGGAGAGCGCATCGAGCAGCTGCATGCGCACCGGGAGGTGGTCGATGAAGTAGATCGACGGGTCGATCGGGATCCAGTGACCCCGGTTCACCATGCCGCCCACGACGAATCCGAGCAGGACGCCGAGCGAGGTTCCGGTCAGCCCGACCAGGATCCCCTGCGCGAGAAAGATCCGCCTGATCGAGCGTTGCTTGAGCCCCATGGCCAGGAGGATGCCGATCTCACGGGTCTTGTCGCGCACCACCATCGTCAGAGTTCCCACCACGTTGAACGCCGCCACGACGCAGATGAGAAACACCACGAACGCCATGGCGAGTTTCTCGAGCTTCAAGGCCGAGAAGAGCGACTGGTTCTGCGTCTGCCAGTCGAGCGCGCGATACGGGTAGACGAGCTGACTCTCGAGCTGGAGCGCGAATGCGCGGGCCTGCCAGGGGTCCGCCAGGCGCACTTCAATTCCCGTCACCGCGGTGTCGAGCCCGGCGAAGCGCTGCGCCGCACGGCGGTCGAGCGCGACGTAGCTGTTGTCGTACTCGTACATCCCGGTGTCGAACAGCCCCGTGACCTCGTAGCGATGGAATTGCGGGACGTAGGCGCCGAGGCTCGGGTTGAACTTGGTTCCCGAGAAGGCCACGAGATTCACGACGTCCCCGGGGTAGGCCGAGAGTTTGGACGCGAGCCGGGCGCCGAGGGCGATGCCGCCCTCCACGTCGGGCCGCGTGGTGCGAAAGCGGAGGTCGCCCTTCGTGAAGTGGTGGGCGAAGCTCGTCACGGCGCGGCGGCCGGTATCGGCCTCGACGCCCAGCACGACGACGCCCTCCGCGTAGTCGTGACCCGCGCTGATCCCCGCCTGCGTGAGGACGAACGGCGCCGCCGCCTCGACCCCGGGCGTGCGACGCACCCGCTCCAGCACGCGGTGCCAGTCGTCCAGCCGCAGCCCCTCGCCGTAGGTGAGGACGCGCAAGTGCGGGTTCGCCACGAGGATCTTGTCCCGCAGGTCCGCCTGGAGGCCGTTCATCACGCCGAGCACGACCACCAGCGCCATCACCCCGACGGTGACGCCGCCGACCGCGATCACCGTGATGAGCGAGAGCAGGCGCGACGAGCGCCGACTTTGGAGGTAGCGCAGCGCGATCTGCGCCTCGAGGGACGACGGCCGGTAATGCCACAGATACAGCGAGATCGCGACCGCGGCGGCCGCGAGCAGGGCGTGCTGCGGCGGGAACGAGAGGGGGAGCGTCATTCGGGGCGCAGCATCGGGAACAGGATGACGTCGCGGATGTTCGTCTGGTCCGCGAGGATCATGAGCAGCCGGTCGATCCCCAGCCCCACGCCGCCGGTGGGAGGCATGCCGTACTCGAGCGCGCGCAGGAAATCCTCGTCGAGCTGCTGGGCTTCCTGGTCGCCAACGGCGCGCAGGCGCGCCTGCTGCTCGAAGCGGCGGCGCTGCTCCTCGGGATCGTTGAGCTCGCTGAACGCGTTCGCAATCTCTCGCTTCTGGATGAACAGCTCCCAGCGCTCGACGCGCGTCGCGTCGCCGCGCTTGAGTTTCGCGAGCGGCGACAGCGCGACCGGATAATCGAGCACGAAGGTGGGCTGCACCAGGGTCGGCTCGACGAAATTCTTGAAGACCTCGTCGACGAGCTTCGCTCCCGAAAGCGCGTCCACGTCGGCGATGTCCTTGCGCTGCAGGGCCGCCCGCAGCTCGGCCTCGGTCGCGTGCGCCAGATCGAGGCCCGCCGTCTCGCGCACCAGGGCGTAATAGTCCTTGCTCGCGAAGGGCCGGGCGAACGAGAGCGTCGCGCCGTGTCGCTCGAGCGTCGTGGTGCCGAACAGATCGGCCACGAGTCCCGCCAGCATCTCCTCCGTGAACTCGCGCATCACGTCGTAGTCGGCGTAGGCCTGGTACCACTCGGCCATCGTGAACTCGGGATTGTGAAACCGCGACAGCCCCTCGTTCCGAAAGTCGTGGCCGATCTCATACACCCTTTCGAGCCCGCCCACGATGCAGCGCTTGAGGTAGAGCTCGTCGGCGATCCGCAGGTAGAAGGTCGCGTCGAGCGCTTCGTAGTGGGTCTTGAACGGCCGCGCCGTCGCCCCGCCGTACAGCGGCTGCAGCACGGGCGTCTCGACCTCGAGGTAGCCGCGCGCGTCGAGGAACCGGCGCACGTAGCTCACCACGCGGGCGCGCAGCCGGAAGATCTCGCGCACGTCGGAGTGCACGGCGAGGTCGGCATACCGCTGGCGGGCGCGCAGCTCCGGGTCGGAGAGCTCGCCGTGCCGCACCCCGCTCGCGTCCTCCTTGCCGAGCGGCAGCGGCCGCAACGACTTCGCGAGCAGGGTGAGCCGCTCGACCCGCACGGTGACCTCGCCGGTCTTCGTCCGGAACAGCGGCCCCTCGACGCCGATCACGTCACCCAGGTCGAGCAGCTTCACCACCTCGTATGGGTCGGCCCCGAGGGCGTCGATCTTGAAATACACTTGGATCTTGCCGCTCGCATCCTCCACGTGTCCGAACGTGGTCTTCCCCATCGGGCGGAGCAGCACGAGCCGCCCCGCGAGCCGGTGCACCGTCGCGTCGCCGTCGCGGTATCCGTCGAGCGCCGCGCGCGCGGTGCCCGTGCGATCGAACCGGTACGCGAACGCCGCCACGCCGCGCTTAATCAGCTCGGCCAGCTTCTCGCGCCGCGCCGCCTCGACGAAACTGGTCACGCCGCCTTGCTCCCAAAGCGCTTCAAGTACGCCTCGATGAACGGATCGAGATCGCCGTCCATCACCTTCTGCACGTCCGACACCTTCAGCTCCGTGCGGTGGTCGTTCACCAGCGTGTAGGGCTGGAACACGTAGGAGCGGATCTGGTTGCCGAAGGCGATGTCGGTCTTCTGCTTGTCGTGCTCGGCCTTCTTCGCTTCGCGCTCCTTGACGGCGCGCTCGTAGAGGCGCGCCTTCAGCATCTTGAGCGCCGTCGCCTTGTTCTTGAACTGACTGCGCTCGTTCTGGCACTGTACCACGATGTTGGTCGGGAGGTGCGTGATCCGCACCGCCGACGACGTCTTGTTGACGTGCTGCCCGCCCTTGCCCGAGGCGCGGAACACGTCGATGCGCAAATCGTCGTCCTTGATCTCGATCTCGATGTCGTCGTCCACTTCCGGATATACCATCACCGACGCGAACGAGGTGTGACGGCGGGACTGCGCGTCGTACGGCGAGATCCGGACCAACCGGTGCACCCCGATCTCCGCCTTGAGCAGCCCGTAGGCGTACTGGCCGCGAATCTCGATCTCGGCGCGCTTGATCCCCGCCTCATCGCCCGCTTCCAGATCGAGCACCTCGACGACGAATCCGTGACGCTCCGCCCAGCGCGTGTACATCCGCATCAACATCTCGGCCCAGTCCTGAGATTCCGTGCCGCCCGCCCCAGGATGGATCGTGAGCAGCGCATCGCGCACGTCGTCGGGGCCCTGAAGCATGTTCTGGAGCTCGAGCGCCTCGAGCTGGGCGGCGATGGCGTCGGCCTCCTGCTCCAGCTGCCGCTGCATCGCGAGGTCTACGTTGGGCTCCGACTCGAGCAGCTCGTTGAGCTCGCGCGCCTCGTCCACGCGCTTGCGTAGCGCGTGGTACGGCTCGAGCCAGCGCTTGAGCGATTTCGCCTCCTCGACCACCTGGCGAGCCCGCTCTTGGTCCGCCCAGATGGCGCCTTCCGCCATGGCGTGCTCGAGCTCGCCCAGCCGCTTGCTCTTCCCCGCTACGTCAAAGGAAGCTCCGCAGCTCGACGAGACGGCGGTCCAGGTCCTCCAAGCGTTCCGATAGCGCCACGGTCGTGTCCCTCAGAAGATCTTGTTGCCCCCGGCCAGAATCTCGTTCAGTGCCTCGCTCCAGAACGGCGTGCCCTTGGCCATGTCGGCGCCGACCTGCTCCACGTACTCCTGCCAGCTCTTCTCGATCTCGTCCTTGAAAAGCTGCGGCAGGGTGCCGTCGCGCAGCCCCTGCTGGCGCTTCTCCGGATGATACACGACGAGGTCCGACACGAGCGCGCGCGCCAGACGGCGCGCCTTTTGTTTCGGATCCTGCACCATGAACGGATTCACAGGGCGCAAGGGTCCCGTCATCCGCTGTCCGGGCGCGGCCCCGGCGACCGAGGCGGGCGCGGCGGGCGCGCGGGGCGCTGGAGGAGGGGGGGCGCCCGCGGGGCCAGCGGGCGGAGCCAGGGGCGGCCGGACCG
>Ga0209235_1000146_pt1 | contig 32557 bp, 30 predicted proteins | sample GraSoi013_1_20cm_4_FD_185817 | JGI IMG/M metagenome (GOLD analysis project Ga0209235, IMG submission 185817) | Grasslands soil microbial communities from the Angelo Coastal Reserve, California, USA - Sample 09_25_2013_1_20cm (SPAdes) (version 2) | ecosystem: Environmental > Terrestrial > Soil >... | reverse complement strand
GCACGGTGGGGAGGGGGAGTTCTAGTCTCAGGTGATCAGGCAGCGGGTGGCCGTGCCGTGCGCGAAGGCGCCCTTCGCGTACGGCACGGCGACATTCGAGCCCTGACGAGGCGCCCCGAAGGCCGGGCTCGACGACTCGCGCGGCGCGAGCGCGCTGTTCTTTGTCCCAGGTCACCAGCGGGAGAGCCTGAGTCCGGCCGCGGCCGCGATATAGACGGCATCGGCCCCTCGGACACGGAGCCGCCCGGCGATCCCGGCCGCCGAGCGCGCGAGAACGTCGTCCACCTGGACGAGGCGAAGCGCCGGCAGGCGCAGCGGTGATGACGGTCGGCCACGGGTCGCGGTCAGAAGGCGCCGGGCTCAGCGGCGCCGCAGCCGCGGATCGAAGCGGAAGGCCTCGGGCTTGCCTGCCCGGATGCGTTTGAAATCGGAGTGCAGGGGATTGAGCAAGTAGTTCAGCTCCTGAGGAATAACGGCCGAGGGCACGGCGAGCACCAGACTTTTCAACTCGCGCGCCCAGCGGGTTCCCAGGTCGGCGAGCGCCTCCGGTGGGGGGTAGCTCCTCCAGCTCGGTGGAAGCTCGGCTGGCGGCACCCGGGAGATGGTGAGCGTCTCGGGAATGTCGGCCGAGATCGCGACCAGGTCGCCCGGCGGGTGCGGCCGCTCGAGATTGACGAAGAGTTCGAGGGCAGCCAGCGCGAGGCTCGCCGAGGTGTAGACGACCGGGGTGCCCGGCCGGTTCCAGCGGCCCCCGTGACGGCGGGCCCCTTGGCCGTCGAAGGCCGCGTGCTTGGCGCGCGTGATCCGCCAGACGCGGATCAGCTGTGGACGCCGTACTCGATGCGACCGAGGATCCGCTCGACCTGCTGCGCCCCGAGGTCTGTATCGAGCAGGTCGAGAGGGCGAACCGATCCGAGCGCCCGGACCGTTCCGCGCAGCCAGGCGCCGGCCCTTTCCTGGCTGCCGAGCACGTCTTCCGCCCGGGCCGCGACCCGGGCCAGGCGCAGGAGCCGGTCGGACTCAGCCGCGCTCAGCCGGCGCGCCTTCTTCCGCCGGGCCAGCGTGCGAGGTGGCAGGTGCAGAACGCGAACGAGCGTCTCCTGGGGGATCTCGAAGCGGGTCGCGAGCGCCTCGAGGGCCGCGTACGGGAATCCGGTTCGGGCCTTGGCGATGATCGCCTCGAACGTCGCCTGCCGCTCCCTCAGCACGCCCCTGCCGCCCAGCGCCTGGACGAGCCGCCCGGTCGAGATCATTCAGCGCCTCCTGTGCAACTTGGCAGCGATACTACCGCCATGTGGCATCGAGGTCAACGGGCGCGGCCAACCCTCATCCCTTGATCGTGCGGCTGATCCGCCAGGCGATCGCGGAGAAGAGCACGAGCAGGATGCTGAGGAACACGAGCCAGGCGCGCGGGATCTCGGGAAACGCCCCCAGAAGGACGGAGAGCCCGACGGCCGCGACCAGCCCCAGCAGAGAGACGGCCACCACCGCGTAGTCCCGGGGCCGCATCCGGATGTCGCGGAACACGGTCCGCCGAGCGCCGACGGTCTCCGCATAGTTGAACCCCCGGAGCTCCATCGCGAGGGCGATGTCTCGGCTGCGCCGGAGCGCGCCGAGGCCGAGGGGCATGATGGAGATGGCGACGCCACGCAGGAAGACGTACGGGTTCCGGGAGCCGATGGCGCGGTACCCGCGGGCCGACAGGGCGTTTCGAATCACCACGAGCTCCTCCTGCAGCAGCGGGAAGAAACGCATCGCGAAGGCGAACATGAAGGCCACCTTGTAGTTGAGCCCGCTCTGATACATCGCCATGCCCCAGTCGAAGGGATCGGTGGTCATCGAGAACATGATGAACGCGATGCCCATGGCCGCGAGCCGGAACGCCACGAGCAGGCCGGCGTCCCACCCGGGCGTGGAGATCGGGATGACGCCGAGCAGGCGCGCGTCGAAGTAGGGCGGGCCGTCGGTGAGCAGATGGATCAGGACGATGGCCGTCATCAGTGGAAGGAGGAAGAGGATGAACACGAAGTACTCCAGCGGGCTGACGCGGCCGAGGATCCAGATGATCGCGATGATGACCAGGGGCATCACCCAGGGGTGCGGCAGGAGGAACGTCGAGATCAGAAAGCAGACGACGAAGACGAGCTTGGTGCGTGGATCGAGGCGGTGGAGGAACGAGTCGCCAGCCGAGAACTGGTAGAGGAGCTTCATGCGTACACCAGCTTCATACGGACAGGCGCCGGAGGATGGCGTCGCGGGCCTCGGGCACGGTGATGGGCAGGGGATCCAGCCCGAGGATCAGCCCGAGGCGCGCGACGGGCGGCGGGCTGATCGCCGAGATCCGGAGCTCCTCGACCCGGGAGAACACCTGGCGGGGCGGCCCATCGAGCAGCACGCGCCCGTCGTGCATGACGATCACCCAGCGGGCGTACTCGGCGACCAGCTCCATGACGTGGGTGATCGTGAGGATTGTCATGCCCTGGTCATGGTTCAGCCGCGCCAGGAGATCCATGATCTCGCGCGAGCGCGCCATATCCTGGCCCGTGGTGGGCTCGTCCACGATCAGGATCTGTGGCCGCATCACGATGATGGCCGCGATCGCGAGCCGCTGGCGGTCGCCCCTCGAGAGCTGGAAGGGGTGGAGCTCGCGCTTGTCCCACAGCTCGAGCCGCCGGAGGACCTGCTCGACGGACTCCTGGATCTGGTCGGGGGAGGCGCCCAGGTTCTGGAGGCCGAACGCCACGTCGTCCCAGACTCGCTCCCGGAACAGCTGGTGGTCCGGGTTCTGAAAGACGTAACCCACCCGGGTCGCCCGCTGCGCCGGCCGGAGCCGCCACACCTCGGTGTCCGCGACGCGAAGGGTGCCCCGCGTCGGGCGCAGGTAGCCGCTGATGCACCGGGCCAGCGAGGTCTTCCCGCTGCCGTTCTGACCGACAATGGCGGCGAACTCGCCTTTCGGGACGCGAAGCGCCACGCCCTTCAAGGCCAAGATGCGCCGGGGTGCCGGGTACTCGAACTCCAACCCTTCGGCCAGGACGGCCAGCTCGGCCGGAGACGACGATGTCACCCGGCGGTCGTCTCCCCGCGGCCCGGGTCCAGGAGCCCGCGGAGCGCAGCCGTCATCTCCTCGAGCGTGATGGGCGGGACCGCGAGCTTCACCCCCGCGTCGATCAGGCGCGTGCTCAACTCGGCCATCTGAGTCGGCCGGACGCCGGCGGCGTCGAGCAGATCCTTCCGCAGGCAAAACTCGCGCGGCCCCGCGTCGAGGACGATGCGACCTCCGTCCAGGAGAATGAGTCGGTCGGCGTGCTCCACCAGCTCGTCGACCTTGTCCTCGACCATGACGATGGCGTGCGCGTGGTGCTCCGCCAGCCGCCGGACGGCGGCGATCACTTCGGCGGCTCCGATGGGATCGAGCTGAGACGTGGGGTGGTCGAAGAGATAGACCTCGGGAGCGATGGCGTGGACCGCGGCCAACGCCACCCGCTGCTTCTCCCCGCCCGAGAGGTCGTAGGTGATGCGGTCCTGCAGCTTCTCGATCCGGAAGAACGAGAGCGTCGAGGCCAGCCGCGAGGCGATCTGTGCGCGCGGGAGGCCGCGGTTTTCCAGGCCCCAGGCGAGCTCGTCCCGAACGAGCAGGTTGAAGAGCTGCGCTTCGGGATCCTGGAGCACCAGGCCGACGCGCTCGCTGATGCGAGCCAGCGAGAGCTCCTGCGTGCGCCGACCGTGGATCAGGACGTCACCGCTGATCTCGGCGCCCAGGTAGTGCGGGATCACGCCCGCCAGAAGGTACAGAAGGGTGGACTTCCCGCTGCCCGTGGAGCCGACGATGCCGACGAACTCGCCGGGCTCGACCCGGAAGGAGATGTCGCGGAGGGTCGGGCTCGGGGCAGTCGCGTATCGGACGCTCACGCGGTCGAGCGCGATGACGGGATCGGCCATGGCGCGCCGGCGAGCCCGCCGCTAGGTTTGCCGCTTCCTGGCGGGAAACATCTTGAAGTAGACGACGCCGATGAGCGCCGCGAGGATCAGCAACGCCAGGAGGCGGATCGGCCCGCTCACCCACGCGAGCGGGGCCTGGATGACGGGCACCTTGCCCTGGGAGGCGAGGTAGATCCAGGCGAACACGAAGACGACCAGCAGGACCCCGATGATGGCGCCGGTGACGAGAAGCTTCATGACAGCACCCCCGACTTCGCCACGGTGCGAACGAACGCGAAGCCCAGGATCGACGCGGGAACGGCCTCCGCCACCGCCCACAGCCACAGCCCGGCGGTTTGAAGCGCGCTGAACTTGAAGAGGAAGAGCCACACCGGAATGAGGCCGGTCGCCAGAAACAGCTCGGAGACCAGCACCATGGTCAGGTAGGTCGCGAAGCTGATCGGCTGCTTCTTGGCCAGGACGTACGAGGCCATGATCGCCATGGGGATGTTGAACGACCAGTTGATGGTGAAGTGGACGGGCGCCAGTGGTCCCGTCGCGGTCAAGACGGCGATGATCGGGTTGAAGCTGGCCGTGATCAGCGCGCCCGTCATGCCGAAGAAGAAGCAGGCCGTCGTGAACCACATGATCCCGAAGGGCAGCGCGGTCCACGGGATGATGCCCCCGACGGTGGCGGTGTCGAGCCGCTCGGTGATCTGCATGTTGGCGCTGAAGGCGACGGCCAGCAGGACCGACCCGACGATCGATCGCGTATCGGTGCGCCACAGGCTCGGGAAGGGGATCGGCGGAATCGGCTCGAAGAGGCCTCCACGCCTGGCGACGTTCACTGCCGTATTCATGCGTGCCCCCTTTCGCGACTCTGGGTGGTCTGTGCGTTGCGCGAGAATGGTCTGTGCGTTGCGCGCCGCCGGACACGGCCTAGACGGGTGCCTGCAGCACCGCCGGGTCAATGGCCCGCGGGAGGAATCTCCCGTGCCCCGGGGTCCCGAGAAAGGCCCCTTTGTTGACGATGACCTTGCCCCGGGAGATGGTGGTCACCGGCATTCCCACCACGTCCCATCCCTCGTACGGGCTGTATTGCACCTTCATGTGCAGGGTCTGGGGCGACACGCGGAGCCGCGCCGTGGGGTCGATGAGCACGATGTCCGCGTCGCTCCCGGCCGCGATGACGCCCTTTCGCGGGTAGAGCCCGAAGATGCGGGCCGGGTTGGTCGAGGCCACCTGGACCAGCCGGGTGATCGGCAGCCGACGCTTGACGACGCCCTCCGAGAAGAGGAGAGGGATCCGCGTCTCGACGTCGACGCAGCCGGGCGACGCCCGGTCGAACGATTCCGCGCCGGCCCGCTTGTCCTCCACGTCGACGGAGTTGTCGTCCGAGGAGACCGTGGCCAGCCAGCCACCGGCCAGCCCCTCCCAGAGCGCCTCGTTGTCGGCTTCGGTGCGGAGCGGGGGGCTCATCACGTAGTTGTAGCCGTCCGGCCGAGCGTACATCGCCTTGGTGAGCACGAGGTAATGCGGGCACGTCTCGCCGTACACGGGTCGTCCCTCCGCGCGGGCCTGGCGGACGGCCGCCACCGCCTCGCCGGCCGCGATGTGCACCACGTAGACGGCGGCCCGCGCCGAGCGGGCCAGGAAGAGCACGCGCCGGATGCACTCGACCTCCGTGAAGGTCGGGCGACTCTGGGGGTAATGGACAGGGGTCCGCTGGCCGGCGGCCAGCAGGCGCGCCGTGCAGTAGTCGACGATGTCGGCGTTCTCGGTGTGGACGGCCGCGATGCCGCCGAGGTCGCGAAGCCGCTCCATCACGTTGTAGACGGTCGCGTCGTTGACGTAGAGGTTGACCTCGCGGTAGACGGTGAACATCTTGAAGGACGGCACGCCGTAGGCCACCACCTGCTCGAGCTCCCGCAGCGTGTCGTCGCCGCCGTCGTTGACCACGCAGTGGAAGGCGAAGTCGATGACGGCCTTCCCCTCCGCCTTCTCCCGTCGCTTCTCGACGGCGTCGAGCAGCGGCCCGCCGAGCGTTTTCAGATCGAGGGTGAAGTCGATGATGGTGGTCGTGCCGCCGAAGGCGGCGGCGATGGTGCCACTCTCGAAGGTGTGCTTGCTCTGGCCGAGAAACTCCATGTCGAAGTGCACGTGGGCGTCGATCCCGCCCGGCACGACGTAGAGCCCGCGGGCGTCGATGACCTCGCGCGCCTGGACGGGCTCCGCGGTCTTGAGAAGCCCGGCGATCCGCTCGCCCTGGACGGCCACGTCCGCCTCGAGGACGGTCTCGGGCGTGACGACCTTGCCGTTCCTGATCAGGAGATCGAACACGGCTGGCGCCTCGCAGTCCGTTTCATTTGCGCGGCAAAGCTACTACGCCTGGCGAGACAGAGGCAAGGGGATCAAAAAACTGCTGAGCAGGGCTTCTGCGTTCTCCAGCGGTTATGCGGCACCAATGATTTCGTGCACTTCGGGGTAACCCGATGGCCGCCGCGCCATCTCGGCTCCCGCAGTCAGCGTCTGTTCGGACGGCTTTTCACGCGAGCGCATGTCCGGTGTCTCAAGGGTAGCGGAAAGGGAGGCAGGGGTATGAGCGACGACATCCGGTCCGAGGCGGGCTTTCTCGTCCTGGCTGACATCTCCGGGTTCACCGCGTTCGTCGTTGGGACCGAGCTGGAGCACGGCGCGCAGGTCACCGGCGTCCTCCTGGAAGCGGTGATGCGTCGGCTCGCACCGCCGTTGGAGATCCAGGAGCTCGAGGGGGACGCCGTGTTCGCGATCGGCGCCGACGGGGCGCTGCCCGATGGCAGTGTCCTGCCGGCCCTGCTCGCGGACGCGTTCGGCGTGTTCAAGGAGGAGCAGCGGCGAATGGCGGGTGACGAGAGTTGCGCGTGCCGCGCCTGTCGCGACATCCCGAAACTGGATCTCAAGGTGGTCGTCCACCACGGGCACTTCGCCCGGCAGACCGTCGGGGGGCGGGCGCGCGTCGCCGGACCGGACGTCATCCTCGTCCATCGCCTGCTCAAGAACCCGGTCGGCGGGAGCGCCTATCTGCTCCTCACGGGCTCGGCGCTCGAGCGGGTCGGCATGGATCCCGTCGCCAGCGGGATGCGGCAGCACTTCGTGAGCTACCCCCACCTCGGCGAAGTGCCGTGCTTCGTGGCGGACCTGCAGCCGCTCGGGCGGCGGGATCTCGCGGCAGCGTCCGTCCTGGCGGCGTAAAGTCGCAGTTCAGGGCAGCCGGCGGGCGTCCGTCGCCGCGATCGCCAGCGCGCACGAAGCTTATCCAGCTGTCGTCGGGCGCCCACGGGCGCGCACCGTCGGTCATGCGAGCCGATACTTCACCCCCGCTCTGACTGCGTGACCTCGCCGGAACACTCCAGATCACCTGCTCGAGGATGCCGGCGCCCATCCCCTCTCGCGAGGTTGATCGGCGCCGGCGTTACTCCCCTCCCTGGCGACCGCTAGTGGCCGTCGGGCGAGGCCGCCACGACGAGCGTGCCGAACAGGCCGTGGTGCTCGCCACCGGGGCCCGCGGTGAAGAAGAGGGTGTTCGTCGGCCCGTTGGCGGCGCCGCCGCTGCCGAAGGCGATTGCCCAGAGGCCGTCGACGGCGATCGGCGACCCGTCGGCGGAGTGGAGCGGGCCGCGGCGCTGGAACTCGCTCTGCCCGGTGAGCTGAGTGGGGTCGAAGGCGTGGATGCGGCCGTTGCCGAAGTTGCCGACGAGCAGGTCGCCGCTGAAGAAACCGAAGTCGGCCGGCGCGAGGGCGAGCCCCCACGGCGAGTTGAGCAGGCCCTTGGAAGCGACGCGCCGGAGCAGGTTGCCGGCGGTGTCGAAGGCGTTCACGAACCCATGGCCCTCGCCGGGGACATCGTCGTGCTTGTCCGCGTCCTGCAGCGCGTAGGTCACGTAGATGGTGCCGCCGATGTTCCGGATGCCGAAGGGTGCGTAGCCGGCGGGGAGATCGGGGTCGGTGAACGCGTCGGTTAGCATGGTGACGGGGTGGAAGGTGCTGTTGAACACGTCGACGGTGCCCGCGTGGAAGTTCGTGGCGTAGAGGAAGTCGCCAGTCGTCGTGCTCGCGATCGCGAGCCCCTTGTACACGGCGCCGCTCGCCGAGTTGTCCACGGCGATGACTAAGGGAGCCCCCCTGAATCCGGAGATTGTGCCGTCCTCAGCGGCGAAGATGAAGCGGGCCGGGCTCGTGCCTCCGCTGTTGGTCACGACAAAGCCGGTGCCGCCGTTGAACACGACGCCGGTCGGCGTGCCCTGCTGGCCCGCGGCGCCCGGAACTGTGAAAATCGCCTGGATGGCGCCGGTACCGACGTTGTAGAGCGTGGTGCGGCCCGACCCATTGTCAGCGATCCACCACGGCGTGGTCGGGCCGGAAACCAGCCCCCAGGCGTTGACCATGTTGGGATCGGGGTGGTCCGCTGGCACGAACCCGTCGGAGACGAGGTTGTGCTGGGTGTAGAACTGAGCGGCGGCGGGCTGGACACTGCCGAGGCTCAGGACGACCGAGAGCGAGACGATTGCCGAGAGGATCCCTTTGCGCATGTGGCCCCTCCTTCTTTAGGGTGGTGGGTGACACGTCGGACCCCGAATAGGAACCAGGTAACTAAGAGCAAAGTTCCGGCGCCCGGCGCTTCTGTCAACCTGAGACACTACCGGCGAGTGGGAGGGAGCGATGGCTGTGCCCGTGGGGCTCAACGTGTGGTCGCGTCTGGTGGAGGCGACCTTTCCGTACCTGGACCGCACCGCCGCGCCCTTCGACTCCCTCTGGCTTCCGGACCATGTCCAATACGCCGGCCATAACGTCGCGGAGGGCTGGAGCCTCTTGGCCTGGACGCTGGCTCGGTATCCCGACAAGCTCTGCGGCCACGAGGTGCTCTGCAACAGCTTTCGCAATCCCGCGCACCTCGCGAAGATGGCTGCGACCCTCCAGGCGCTCTCCGGCGGCCGTCTGGTCCTCGGCATCGGCGCCGGGTGGAACGAGGAAGAGTACCGGGCGTACGGCTGGCCGTTCCCGCCGGCGAGAGTCCGCATCGCCCAGCTGGCGGAAGCGATCGAGCTGATCCGCACGATGTGGACGCAGGCGCCCGCTCATTACAAGGGCGAACACTACCGGATCGAGGGCGCGTACTGCGAGCCCCGGCCGCAGCCCGTCCCACCGATCATGGTGGGCGGCCACGGCGAGCGCTACCTGCTGGGCGTCGTGGCCCGACACGCCGACTGGTGGAACTACCCCTTCCGGGGGCTCGAGACGTACGCGAAGAAGCAGGAGGCGCTCAAGGTCCACTGCCGCGACGTGGGGCGGGACTACGACGAGATTCAGGAGGTCGTCCGCGTCGGCATCCTGATAGGCGCGGACGAGCGGGAAGTCGAGCGTATCAAGGCGAGACCGGAGACACGGCCGCTGGCGGACGTCGCTCTGGTGGGAACGCCCGACCAGGTCACCGAGACGCTGCTCTCGATCGTGGCGCAGGGGGCCGACCGGCTAACGGTCAACTTCGCCGACGTGCCGCATCCGGAGGGCACCTGGCTCTTTGCCGCGACCGTCCTGCCGCGGCTGCAGGAGGCGTGATGGGCTCTGCCAGCTCCTTCCCGGCGTCAAGCCGCGCTCAAACATACCCGAACACTTCTGCGGCGCCCACGTCCATTCTCCTCTGCACAGGATCATCATTCTCCGGCGCGGATTCAAAGGAGCTCGGCAGCTCTCCGATACACCGCGCGGTCCAGCCCGCGGAGATGCTGGAGCGCCTCGTCCAGAGGGACGACATCCGCACTGATCATCTCCATGTCGAACAGGTTGACCCGGTGTGGCACCTCCGCCCGGTCGGCGACACACTCCTCGGGACGTCACGACGGGGCTCGGCTGGAACCCGTGGACGGCGCTCCTCCTCGCGTTCGTCATCGGCGTCGCCGTCGCGGCGCTGGTCGAGTGGCGGGTTCTCCGCGGGCTCTACGCCCGGCCCCTCGACACCATCCTCGCCACGTGGGGTCTCAACATCATCGTCGTGCAGCTCATCACCCTCTACTTCGGCCGGGAAATCCACTTCGCCGAGAGCGCGATCGGACGGGCGATGAACGTGGGCGGGGTGACCTACTCCGAGTACCGTCTCGTGCTGCTGCTGCTCGCGGTGGTCCTGGGCGTGGCCGTGTGGCTCGTGATGCAGCGAACGCAGATCGGCATCGTGGCGCGTGCGGTGATCATGAACGAGGAGCTGGCGCAGGCGCTCGGGATCAACACCCGGCTCGTGCGGTTCGTGACCTTCGGCCTGGGGGCCGGGCTCGCCGCTCTTGCGGGCGCGCTCCTCACCCCGCTCATCAGCGTCCACCCGAACCTCGGGGTCCCCTGGCTCATCAACGCCTTCATGCTTGTTCTGGTGGCGGGGGTCTCGCTCCTGAACCTGGCGCTTGCCGCGCTCGTTCTCGGCGGCGCGCAGGTGCTCGTCAGCTCGTATGGCAATCCGGTGCTCGGCAGCCTCACGATCGTGATCCTGGCCGTGATCATTCTGCGGTTCCGCACGATCACGATCTGAGCGGGCTCACCGCCGCGGGAGAGAGGCGGGCCTTCGGCTAGTCTCGAGCCTGCCCGCGATAGCTCCAGGGATCTTTGGCGTCGAGCGCCTCCTCGGCTTGCGGCTTTGCCACGTCCGTGCGCTCGATGGACAGGACCGCGAGGCCAAGACGCTTCAGGTTGGCCCGGAGCTCCTCGAGCGTCTTGTCGATCTGGTCTCCTGGCAAAAGCATCGCGCCAGTCTCGACGGTCGCCCTGATCTTGGCAAGCGTGAAGTTCCCTTCCATAGGCCGTTCCCCGGTCAAGCAGAGGAGCATATTCGATGCCCGACGTGCCGGTGGCAATTTTCGGAACAACGATTGTGCGACAGGTATTTCTAGACCGGAGGAGTGTCGAAGGGAGTGCCATCCTGACGCCACCGCAGTACAAGCCGGCACGGCAATCTCTGTGACCGAGCGGCTCCCGAGGCCACGGCGCTGATCCTGCTCGGGAGCCTCGTGGACAGCGGACGGATCACGTTGCGGAGGATCGACGGCTGGCGGAGAATCGCCGCTCTGAGGAGGACGCTTGGAGCTGTTCATCTTCGGACGTTTTCATGCGCGCCCTGGAGACGAGAGCGCCGTGGAAGAGGCGCTCCGGAACGTCGTTGGTCCATCCCGTGAGGAAACTGGCTGCCTGAGCATTCAGGCGTTCCGCTCGACCCGTGACCCGCGCCTTTTCTACATCCATTCACGCTGGGTGGACGAAGCTGCATTCGACCATCACGCGGGCCTGCCGCATACGGTGCGTTTCATCGAACGGGTGCAGGCTCTGATCGATCACCCGCTCGATGTGACGCGGGCGAGGCTCGTCGAGTGATCTTGCGCGTCGGCGCACAGATGCGCGAATCCTGGGTATCCGAGCGCGGCAAGATCACGGACAAGAGCTTCAGCGGCCGTTCGCGTGCGGAGCACGGTCAATTCCGAATGAGGCAGCGCGGTCGGAGGAAGGCCGTAGACCCTCATCGCACGCCGAGCCAGTTCAGGCGTCAAACGGCGTTTGCCGCTCTCGAGCATGGCAAGGTAGGGCTGGCGATACCTCAAGGCGCCTCGCGGCGTCCACTTGACTCAGACCCTTTGCCAGCCGACCAGTCTTGAGGCCATTGAAGTCCAAGATACGGCAGAGTCCATCACAACTCTTGTAATACCAACCGGGTACGAGCGGTGAAGCGAGCATACATCGCGCGGTTGACACGAGGGACCCGCCTGTGCAGTTTATCCGTACCGTGGAGGAGCCATGAAGACGACGCTGACCTGGAGCACGGTCGCGCTAGTCCTGCTCGCCCTCGCCGCGGGCGGCAGCGCTCTCGGGCCAATGCCCGCGGGCGCGCAGGCGAAGCCGGTGGTGTGGAACCTGCCGACGGTCGCGGCCCCGAGCTACTTCCACACCGTCAACTACAACGCGCTCGCCGCCAGGGTGAAGGAGAAGTCGGGGGGGCGGATGGAGATCCGCGTCCACCCGGCCTCCTCGCTCTACCCCTCGGCCGAGCTGATCCCCGCGGTCCTGGACGGGCGGACCGAGCTCGGCACCGTCCTCGCGTCGTACCTCACCGACGTCCTCCTGGAAATCGGCCCGCTGGAGCTGCCCTTCATGACCGGGAGCGTGGAGGAGCACAAGAAGGCGGCGCTGCAGCTCCGCCCCTTCTATACGGAGCGGTTCGCGCGGCAGGGCCTCAAGCTCCTCTCGATCCACGCGTGGCCGTCGCAGCAGATCTTCTCCACCGTGCCCATCCGCAGCGTCGCCGACTGGAAGGGCAAGAAGATCCGCGTGTACGGGGCCGACTCCGCCAACATCGCGCGCCTGCTCGGCGCCGCCCCCGTCAACATCAATTTCGGCGAGGTGTACTCGGCCCTCGAGAAGCGGACCGTGGACGGGGCGATGACCTCCGCCACCAACGCCGAGCCGATGAAGTTCTTCGAGGTCGCCAAGTACCTCGACTACTGGTACCTCGCCGGGGCCGCCATGGAGTGGCTGGTGGCGAACCAGAAGGCGTGGGACGCGCTTCCCAAGGACCTCCAGCACGTCGTGCTCGAGGCGCTGAAGGAGACGAACCTCGAGGAGAAGGAGTGGCAGGACGCCATCGCGGCGGACGAGCGGGCGCGCAAGCGCCTGCCCGAGCTCGGCATGACGGTCGTCGATCCTCCCAGGGAGGAGATCGAGAAGGCACGCAGGATCGCCCAGGGCGCCTGGGACATCTGGCTCCAGCGCACGGGCGCCGACGGCAAGCGCGCCCTCGAGCTCGCCCTCAAGGCGCTCGGGCGGTGATCGGCCGCGCGGCCGGCGTGGCGTCGCTCGTCGCGGGCTTCGCCACGCTCGCCATCGTCCTCCTCATCTCGTGGGACGTCACCATGCGGTCCTTCTTCGACCGGCCGCAGCTCTTCGTGGACGAGGTGGCGAGCTTCCTCGAGGTGCTCGTGATCTTCGGTGGCGCCGCCTACACCTTCCGCGCGGGGGGCCACGTGCGCGTCGACCTGATCACGGGGCTGGCGCGGCCGTCGGCTCGGGCCTGGCTGCGGGTGGCCACCCTCACGCTCGGCGTGGCCTTCCTCGCCGTCGTCATCTGGGTGACCACGCAGTCCGCGCTCACGGCCTATCGCTACGGCCGCGTCTCGGCGGTCATGCTGTATCCACTTTGGGCGCCGATGCTCTTCATTCCCGCTGGCCTGGCCCTCATGGCCCTCACGATGCTCGCCGCGCTGGTCTGGCAGGTGAGGACGACCCTCGGCGCTCGATCCGCCCGCGACGAGGTGACTCCACCGGGCGACGCGTGACACCCCTGAGCGACGCGTGAGCGAGTCCGCCCTCGGCGGCGTGCTGATCGGGCTGATGTTCGTCCTGTTCGCCGCCGGCGTCGAGGTGTCGATCGCGCTCGGGATCGTCGGCATGCTGGGTCTCCTCTGGCTCAAGGGGTTCACCATCGGGCTCGGCGTGGTGGGCTCGATCGCCTGGTCGAACGCGTCGAGCTTCTCGTTCATCGCGGTGCCGCTCTTCGTGTTCATGAGCGGCATCCTCCTGCACTCGGGCATCGGCAAGGGGCTCTACACGGCGGTGGCGCGCTGGGTGTCGTTTCTCCCCGGCGGACTGGCGGTGGCCAGCATCTTTTCGTGCGCGATCTTCGCGGCGATCTCCGGCTCGAGCGTGGCGACCGCCGCCACGATCGGGCTGATCTCCATCCCGGAGATGGAGCGGCGCGGCTACGCGCGGCCGCTGATCTTCGGCTCCCTGGCCGCGGGCGGGACGCTCGGCATCCTCATCCCGCCCTCGATCCCCATGATCATCTACGGCGTCATGACGGAGACGTCCATCGGCCATCTCTACGCGGCGGGGATCGTGCCGGGGGTGGTCCTCGCCCTGCTCTTCGCCGGCTTCGTCGTCGGCTACGCCGTGCTCTGGCCGGACGCGGCGCCGCGCGTCGCCGAGGACCGGGGCGGCGTCCTGGACAAGCTGCGGTCGATCTACGAGGTGGCGCCGGTCGCGCTCCTGATCGTGGTGGTGCTCGGCTCGATGTACGCCGGGATCGTCACGCCGACGGAGGCGGCGGCGGTCGGCTCGCTGGTGAGCCTGCTCCTGGCTGCCGCGTTCCGCCGCCTCACGTGGCGCACGCTCCGCGACGCCTTCCAGGCCACGATCCGCACGACGTCGATGGTGATGCTCATCATCATCTTCGCGTCGATCTTCTCCCACGTCATCGCGCTCATCGGCGCCCCCAAGGCGCTCTTCGGCCTGGTGGTCGGCCTCGGGCTGCCGCGGTGGGCGTTCTTCGCGGCGCTCTTCGCCGTCCTCCTCGTCATCGCCTACGCGCTCGAGGAGCTGTCGGTGATGATCATCATCCTGCCGATCCTCTTCCCCCTCGTCACCGGGCTCGGCTTCGATCCCATCTGGTTCGGCATCATCATGGTGTTGTGGCTGGAGATCGGTCTCATCACGCCACCGGTCGGCCTGAACCTCTTCGTCATCCAGACCCTCATGCCGGGGACGACGGCGCGGGACATCACGCGCGGGACGACGCCCTACGTCGTGCTGATGGTGGCGCTGGTGGCGCTGCTGTTCGTGTTTCCCGAGCTCGCGCTGTGGCTGCCGCGGCACACGGCGCCGCGGTGATTGTACTGAGCCTGTCTGCGTCAGAAGCGAAGCGCGAGTCCCGCGGAGACGCCCCAGTCGGCCGAGCCTTTCGACAACCCCCTGGTGACCGTCCCCGTCAGCTTCAGCGCCGGCAAGAGGCCGAATTCCGCCCCGACGCGAACGTCGAGGGGATCCCCCTGACCCGGCGCGATGGCCGTCGCCCCCTCGAGAAACCCAAACACGGAAACGGGCCCCAAGCCGTAGGCAGGTCCGAGGCTCCATCCGAACGAGTTACGGAGATCCGAGCCGGGCGGGCTCCCGATGAACGTGTACGACAGGCTGAGATACCCGAACAGGCCGTGAATGAGACGCTTGCTCAGGTCGACGCCGATGGTCTCGTCATACTCGCCCGTTCCGAGCCCGCGAGTCTCATCCGCCGTCGGGAACTTGATCGTCACGTAGGGCGCGATCTCGGGGATCAGGGCCTTTTCTTCGAGGATGGCGTAGGACACCTTCAACAGGACGTCCCCGATCCCCTCCTCAGTGGTAGAGCGGGCTGGCCGAGCGAGCTTGCCTTTCTCCTCTTTCCGTGACGCGACTCCACCACTGGTGATGATCACGTTCTGGGTGTCCTGGTAGACGAACGGCACGGTCACGCTCAGCCAGAGCCGGTCGAGTGGACTCACGCCCAGCGTGAAGGGCACGTAGACGATCGTGGTGTCCTTCCCCGTCCCGTAATCCCCGACCGAGTAGTTCACGGAGGTCGACCACGACACCCGGGGGTGATCCTCGGCGAGGGCTGATGTGACGCCGAGGAGCATGAGAACGACTCCCATCAGGATGCTGCGGTACCGCATGCCCTCTCTCCGTCCGATGGTTGCGGGCGTCCCGAGCGATCAGCGTCCGGGCTTTTCCGCTCGCGCCGGCTTGTCCAGCCGATCGATCCGCGCTGGCTTCTCGGGTCTCTCAGATTTCTCGGCCTTTGCCAGCTCAGCCTTCGCGAGCTTCGCGGCCTCGGGGTCGCGGCGCTCGAAGCTCCTCACGACCTGTCCCAGATTCTTCTGCGTCAGCAAGCCCTGGGCCTTCATCGCCTTGAAGACCTGGCCCCAACCCTTGTGACCCTGTCTGAGCTCCGCGATCTGTTCCTGGGTCAGCGTCTTGGGGCTCTCGGCCTGGTAGAGCGCCTCGACAATCTTCTGTCCTCCAGGTGAGAGCTGAGCCAACGCACCCGTGCTCGTCGCTTGGGCCCATGCGGTGGCCGGAACCAACCAGAGTGCCAGCACGGCGCCGAGCACCCCGGCCTTCAAGGCTCCCATTTCCTGCCCCATGTGGTTCCTCCTCGATGTTGGACGACTTGAAGGCTTCCGAGTCACGAAGCCTGCCTCATCACTGATGCAGGCGCCGTACCAAGTCCCACTATGACGCATTTGCAGAAGCGGAATTGACTGCTCAGGCAGCCACTTCGAGAGGCCTCGAGCGAAGCGGCTGGCACCCGCACCTGCCCTCACTTGACAGTCCTGCACGACACCAGGTGTCATTGACACGTCACGGCAGGCTGGCGAGAATGCCGCGCGTTCAAGGAAACGGGGTTCGCGTGCACTACGAGTCGGCGGGAGCCGGTGCGCCCGTCGTCTGCCTCGTCCACGGCACCGGTGGGACCGGCGGCGTCTGGACGCGCCAGCTGGAAGGATTGGCCGACGTGGCGCATGTCGTCGCGCCGGACCTGCCGGGACACGGCCAGTCGGGCGGCGCTCCGCGCGCGAGCATCCGGGAGTGCGTCGCCTTCGTCGCGGGCTTCCTCGACGCCCTGTCCGTGCGGCACGTCGTCCTGGGCGGGCACTCGATGGGGGGCGCTGTCGCTCAGGAGTTCGCGCTCACGTACCCGGAGCGCGTGGACGGTCTGATCCTGGTCGGGACCGGCGCCCGTCTCCGAGTCCTGCCGCGGCTGCTCGAGCTGTTGGCAACCGATGACCCCGAAGGCGTGAGCCTGCTGATGCGGATGGCGGTCAGCCCGACGGCCCCGACCGCACTCAGGGCATCGCTGGACCATGCGATGGCCGCCAATCCCGAGGGCGTGGTCCTGGGGGATCTGAGAGCGTGCGACGCCTTCGACGTGATGACCCGGATCGACACCATTCGCGCTCCGACCCTCGCGATCTGTGGCGAGGAGGATCGGCTCACGCCGCCCAAGTACTCGAGGTTCTTCGGTGAGCGGATCGCCGGCTCGCGCGTCGTCGTCGTGCCGGGCTCGGGCCATTACGTCCAGGTCGAGCAGTCCGAGGCCACCACCGCCGCACTGCGTGAATTCGTGCAATCTTGTTGCCGTCGGTGAGGAATTCCCCTACCTTGAGGCGGCGACTGGAGCAACCGATGCGTGTGGTCGGGAGGGTCACGGCATGACAACGAGAAGATTGGTCTCAGGCGTGTCGGTCGGCTTCGTGGGAATCGCGGTCGCCCTGTCCGTGGCCGTGTCCCTCATCGGGTCGACCGCCCAGCAGGCCGTCAGCGAATCGATCCGCATCGACGACGACGACATCGGCGGCGTGGTCACGGGCCCGAACGGACCAGAAGCCGGCGTCTGGGTGATCGCAGAGACGGCCGACCTCCCCACGCGATTCGTCAAGATCGTGGTCACCGACGACCAGGGCCGCTACGTGGTGCCCGACCTGCCGAAAGCGACGTACAGCGTGTGGGTGCGCGGCTACGGGCTGGTGGATTCGCCGAAGGTTCGAACCGAGCCGGGCAAGATCGTCAATCTGAAATCAGTGGTGGCGCCGAATGCGGCCGCGGCGGCGGAATACTATCCGGCGATCTACTGGTACGCGATGCTCAAGGTTCCGGACAAGAGCGAGTTTCCCGGCACGGGCCTCGGCGGCAACGGCATCCCGGTGACGCTGAAGAGCCAGGCCCAGTGGCTGGACGTCGTCAAGACCAACGGCTGCTACACGTGCCATCAGCTGGGCAACAAGGCGACGCGCACGATCCCGAAGGATTTGGGCCACTTCACTTCCTCGACCGAGGCGTGGGCGCGGCGCATCGTCTCCGGACAGGCCATGACGCAGATGACGAACAACATCGGCAGGCTCGACGCTCGGCGGGCCCTGGCGTTGTTCGCCGACTGGACCGATCGGATCGCCGCCGGCGAGCTGCCGGCCTCCAAGCCGACGCGGCCCCAGGGGATCGAGCGCAGCGTCGTCGTCACCCTCTGGGACTGGGCCGGTCCCAAGGACTATCTGCACGACGAGGTGTCGACCGACAAGCGCAACCCGCGGGTCAACGCCAACGGCCTGATCTACGGCGCGACCGAGGAGAGCCGGGACCTCTTCCCGGTGCTGGACCCGGTGAGCCACAAGGCGACCCAGGTGAAGATGCCGGTGCGCGATCCGAACACGCCCTCGTCGAAGCAGAATCCAATGACGCCGTCGCCGTACTGGGGCGACGAACCGATCTGGGACAGCCAGACCAGCATGCACAACCCGATGTTCGACGAGAAGGGCCGGGTCTGGTTCACCTCGCGAGTCGGTGCGCCGGCGAATCCCGACTTCTGCAAGAGAGGATCGGACCATCCGTCCGCCAGGCTGTTCCCGGTCGACCAGTCCAACCGCCACCTCTCCATGTACGACCCGAAGACCGGGAAGATCACGCTGATCAGAACGTGCTTCCCCACGCACCACCTGGTGTTCGCGGAGGATGCCGACAACACGCTGTGGACCAGCGCCGGCGGGCCGCAGAGCGGCGTCATCGGCTGGCTGAACCGGAAGATGTTCGAGGAGACCGGCGACGAGGCGAGATCGCAGGGGTGGACGGCGCTCATCCTCGACACCAACGGCAACGGCAAGCGGGACGACTACGTGGAGCCCAACCAGCCCCTCGATCCGACCAAAGACAAGCGGGTCGTGGCGGCCTTCTATGGCATCGCCGTGAGTCCCGTCGACGGGACGATCTGGGGCACCGTGCTGGGTTTCCCGGGTTACGTCATTCGGCTCAATCCGGGACCGAATCCGCCGGCGACCGCGTTGGCGGAAGTGTTCGAGCCGCCATTCCCGGGATACGGGCCGCGCGGCATGGACGTCGATCGGAGCGGCGTCGTCTGGACGCCGCTGTCGAGCGGACACCTCGCGAGCTTCGACCGTCGACGGTGCAAGGGGCCGCTCAACGGCCCCACCGCGACCGGGCAGCACTGTCCCGAAGGCTGGACGCTCCATCCGTTCCCCGGGCCACAGCTCCAGACTGTGACGGATCCCGGCAGCGCCGAGGCCACCTATTACACCTGGGTCGATCAGCACGATACGTTCGGCCTGGGTACGAACGTGCCCATCGCCACCGGCAACGCCAACGAGGCGTTGCTGGCCTTCGTGAACGGGAAGTTCGTCACCCTTCGCGTCCCGTATCCCATGGGCTTCTACACCAAGTGGATGGATGGGCGCATCGACGATCCGAATGGAGGCTGGAAGGGCAAGGGACTGTGGGCGACCTACAGCACCCGAGCGCCCTTCCATATCGAGGGCGGCAAGGGAACGACGAGCAAGGTCGTGAAGTTCCAGCTTCGTCCCGATCCGCTTGCGCCTTGAAGCGCACCGTCCGGAGCCGGAGAAGGAGGTGAGCGAGATGTCAGTGATGTGTGCGAAGGCCGCGTGTAAGGCGACGACGGGGATGTGCGCCCACGAGAAGACGGGGGCGGTCGTGGTCGGGCTGATCGTCGTCGGCCTCGTCGCGGGCAAGGCATTGAGTCTCTTCTGAGGCGGCCCGCCGGGGGTCCCGTGTGGGGGCAGCGCCGACGGGACCCCACTCTTACGACGCGTCGCGAGGAGGGGGAGCATGGCAACCGACCCGAAGCACCTCGACAGCCGGCGCAGCTTCCTCCGCAAGGGCGCGATGATCGCCGGCACGGCCCTCGCCGGCCCGGGCATCGCGCGGAGCGCGCGCGGGGCTCCGCTCGAGGTTCCGCCCACGGCCAAGGAGATGGGCCGGCCGATCCCGCCGACCGCCTACGGCGTGCCCTCCAGGTTCGAGGGCCACGTGGCGCGTCGTCGCACCGACGTGTTCGTGAACCGCCAGAACTGGTCCGACTGGAGCATGACGCCGCTCCAGCACCAGCACGGGATCGTGACGCCGACCGGCCTGATCTTCGAGCGGCATCACGCGGGCGTTCCCGACATCGACCCGAGCACGCACAAGCTCGCGATCCACGGCATGGTGAAGCAGCCGCTCCGCTTCACGATGAACGACCTGCTGCGCTACCCCGCGGTCTCGAAGTTCCACTTCCTCGAGTGCTCCGGCAACACGCTGGCCGACTGGACGAAGGCGGCCTCGACGACGGTCCAGCAGACGCACGGCCTGCTCTCCGGCGCCCAGTGGACCGGGGTCCCGGCCGCGTGGCTGCTCGATGAGGCGGGCGTGCAGCCGGGCGCAACGTGGGTGCTGTTCGAGGGCGCCGACGGCGCGAGCCACACGCGCTCGATCCCGGTCGACAAGGTCATGGACGACGTGCTGCTGGTCTACGCCCAGAACGGCGAGATGCTGCGGCCGGAGCAGGGCTATCCGCTGCGGGCGCTCATCCCCGGCTGGGAGGGCAACGTGTCCGTGAAGTGGCTCCGCCGTATCAAAGTCGGCGACCAGCCGTGGAACTTCAGGAGCGAGACCGCCCGGTACACCGACCCGATGCCCGACGGCAAGTGGCGGCAGTTCAGCTTCGTCATGGAGTGCAAGTCGGTGATCACCCGACCCTCAGGCGGCATGAAGCTCGAGCGACCGGGGCTCCACGAGATCCAGGGGTTCGCCTGGTCGGGCAGGGGCCGGATCACCGCCGTGGACGTTTCCACGGACGGCGGAAAGAACTGGCAGGAGGCGACGCTCGAGGAGCCGGTGCTCGACAAGTGTCTCACGCGCTTCCGCTATCGCTGGAGCTGGGACGGCAAGCCTGCGGTCATCCAGAGCCGGGCGGTGGACTCGACCGGCTACGTGCAGCCGACGGTGCAGGAGATCGCGAAGGGCCGCGCGCTCGCGGGGTTCGTCCAGCACCACAACGGGATCTTCCCGTGGTCGGTCAGCGCGAGCGGGGAGGTGAAGAATGCGATCGCGTAGCCTCCTCCTCGGGGTGGCCACGGCGCTCCTCGGGGTCGGCGCGGCGCTCCTTGTCGGTGCGTGCGCCGCGCCGACGGCGTTGCGGCCGGCCCGTCCCGGCGTCGGGTTCGGGCAGCCGATCGGCGAGGCGGACCTCGCCGCGTGGAACATCGACATCCGCACGAGCGACGGCCTCGGGCTCCCGCCCGGTCGCGGCACGGCCGCCGAGGGCCGGGCCGTCTACAACGCAAAGTGCGTCGCCTGTCACGGAGCGGAGGCGAAGGGCGGGCCGACCTACGGCACGATGGTCGGTGGGATCGGGTCGTTCAAGACCAGCCTGCGGGTCGTGACGCCCGGGAGCATGTACCCGTACGCGCCGATCCTGTTCGATTACATCCGCCGGGCGATGCCGATGGATCGCCCGCAGACGTTGACCGCCGACGAGGTCTACGCGGTCTCGGCGTACCTCCTGCACGTGAACGGGCTCATCCCCGCGGACGCGGTGATGGACGCGCACTCGCTGCCGAACGTGTCGATGCCGAACCGCGACGGGTTCATCCCCGACGACCGTCCCGACACTCGAGCCGTGCGCTGCATGCGCGACTGCAAGTAGGCCCGGGCTCCGAGGCCTCGCCAGGGGCGTGCGCCATCGTGGCTGACTCTCAGTTCTCCGCCGAGCTGTTCGCCTTCCTGATGGAGCTCCGGAAGCACAACAACCGCGAGTGGTTCATGGAGAATAAGGCGCACTACGAGTCGGTCGTGCGCGATCCCCTGCTCCGCTTCATCGCCGAGGTGGGACCGCGGCTCTCCACGATCAGCCGCCACTTGCACGGCGGCTCGATGTTCCGCATCTATCGCGACATCCGATTCGCGCGGGACAAGAGCCCGTACAAGACCCACGCCGCGGCCCACTTTCCTCACGCCGCCAGCGACCGGGACGTGCACGCGCCGGGATTCTACCTGCACCTCGAGCCCGGGCACTGCTTCGCCGCCGCCGGGCTCTGGCATCCCGACGCGACGACGCTGGAGAAGGTCCGGGAGCGGATCGCGCGCCGCCCCGGCGCCTGGCAGGCGGTGCTTCGGCGGAGACTTCGAATCGAAGGCGATCGATTGAGCCGGCCGCCGCGGGGCTACGACCCGACGCACGCCCACATCAACGACTTGAAGCTCAAGGACTTCATCACGCGCGTGGCGTTCTCCGACGCCGCCGCGCGGAGTACGCGCTTTGCCACGGTGTTCGTGCGCGCCTGCACGACGATGAGCCCGCTCATGGAGTTTCTCACCAAGGCACTGCGCCTCGCGTGGTAGCGGAGGGGATGGCTCATCCTGAAGCGAGCCATGCCAGGATGGCCGAACGTGATCGCGCAGGGCCACCCGCGAGGGTCTCTACATCCCGCCGCCCTGGCCGCCACGGCCGGTCCAATCGAACGAGAGCACCTGCACGCGGTAGCTCGCGGCTTCGGGCACGGATGCGCTGAAGAAGGCGCGGCTGTCCATGCGGATTTGGCCGAGCACCCAGACGGTCGAGCTGCCGGCGACCTTGCCGGAGGCGTCGAGGCGATCGATCTGAAGGCGCATGCGCCCTGCGGTCCACATGGCCTGGTTGTAGACATAACCCTCGATCGCCGGCCCCTTCTTGCCGTGCGTCACCTCCCACTCGAGCCTGAAGTAGCTCTCGAGGCTCTGAGGGGCATAGAGCTGCGCCGAGACTCCGGGAGCGGCCGTGAGGAGCGCCGCGACCGTGAACACCGCGATTCGTCGCCGCATCGCCGTTCCTCCTCTCATGCCTTTAGAAGCCGGAACCCGCCTCGGCGGTTCCCGGACGAGAGCGAAAAAAGGTGGCAGCGTGCCTGCAGTCGTCTCCCGTGAAGTACTATTCTCGTCGTGAGCGGGCCCATGCACCGGATCGTCGAAACCAATGGCATTCGAATGCACATCGCCGAACACGGTGCAGGGCCGCTCGTGTTGCTGTGCCACGGCTGGCCGGAGTCCTGGTACTCGTGGCGGCACCAGCTTCGCGCCCTCGGCGAGGCCGGCTACCACGCGGTGGCGCCCGACCAGCGGGGCTACGGTGGCACCGACCGCCCGGAGGCGATCGATCAGTACACACTGCTCCACCTAGTCGGCGATCTCGTCGGGCTCCTCGACGCCCTGGGCGAATCGACGGCGATCGTCGCCGGCCACGACTGGGGCGCGCCGGTCGCCTGGCACGCGGCGCTGCTGCGTCCGGACCGGTTCCCGGCCGTGGTGGCGCTGAGCGTGCCGCATCGCGGACGGGGGCGGGCGCGCCCGACCACGGTCATGCCGCAAACGCCGGAGGCCGTGTTCTACCAGCTCTACTTCCAGAAGCCAGGCGTGGCGGAGGCGGAGCTCGAGCACGACGTCCGGGCCAGCATCCGGCGCCTGCTCTACTCGATCTCCGGCGATGCGCCGCCCGGGGCCCGCCTCGGACTGGTGCCCCGCAGGGGCGGCCTGCTGAGCGCGGCGGTGGATCCCGACCCGCTGCCAGGCTGGCTCACGGAAGCGGACGTCGACGTCTACACGCGCGAGTTCGAGCGGACCGGGTTCCGGGGCGGGCTCAACTGGTACCGCAATATCGATCGGAACTGGGAACTGTTGGCTCCGTTCAGCGGCGCCCGCGTGACGGTGCCCGCGCTCTTTATCGCGGGCGACCGCGATCCGGTCCTGTCCTTCCCGGGCTCACAGGCGGCGCTCGACGGTATGGCGACGCTGGTCCCGAATCTCAGGAAGACCCTGATCCTCGAGGGCTGCGGTCACTGGACCCAGCAGGAGCGTCCCGCCGAGGTCAACACGGCCATGCTGGAGTTCCTCCGAAGCCTCTAGGCGAGGGGCCGCCGCGACGCCGCGACCGGCCCTCGCCTCCCTCGCGATGGTCCGGCGCGCCCCTATGGCCCGGTGCGCCGGAAGAAGACGCTGGAGGCGTCGGCCCCATGCGGCTGCGTGAAGACCGCGAGCGTGTCGTGCCCGCTCGCGGCCAGGCCCATGTAGTCACCGAGGAAGAAGCCGCGCGCCACCGGCGCGTTCAGGATGTCGAACGAGGTGTCTGTCAGCCGGACCTCGTTCCCCCAGCTCGACCGGCTGCCGCAGGCCGCATGGCAATGCACGGCGAAGTAGTCCGCCAGCTCGCCCGAGCTCCCGTCGTTGCGGAAGTCGTAGTAGGTCACGACGATGGTCCCGTCGGCGGTCACGGCGACCGAGGGGAGGAAGGCCTGCGCTCGCAACGGGTTCGTCGTGTCGACGGGCGTCTGATTGACCTTGATCGGCGTGGACCACGTGAGACCGCCGTCCGTGGACATCGAGAACGCGACCTCGTCGAACCGGAAGCCGCTGAAGCGCGAGTCCTGCCAGACGGCGTACAGGTTGCCCGTCGCCGGGTCCACGGCGACGTCGAAGAGGAACCTGCCGTCCCGGATGCCGCGATGGTCGTCGGGCGTGACCGTTCCGCGAGGCAGGAGCTTGTTGGTCCGGATGGGTGGACCCGCGGGCAGCCACGTCACGCCCTTGTCGAACGAGCGCTTGAGAGAGAGGTTGAACGGTCCGGGGCCCGCGCTATTCCGGACGCCGAGGATCTCGTCGAAGAAGGCGACGAGGGTTCCGTCCGGCAGCACGACCAGCTGGTTCCCGATCGTCTGCGAGATCGCGCCCGGATCGTAGAGCACGCGCGCCGACTCCCAGCTCGCACCGGCGTCGGTGGTCCGGGTGAACATGGCGGCGCCCTTGAACGAGAGATCGCCAGGGACGCGCTCTGGGTTGATGAGGTTGCCGGTCGACTCCTTCAGCCGGTCCCACACGGCGTAGACGAGATGCGGGTCGGTCGGGTCCGCCGTGATCGACTGCTTGTCGTTCAGGAATCGAGGATTTTCGTCCTCGATGAGGGTGATCGGGGCGGTCCAGGTGAGCCCGCCGTTCGTGGAGCGGCTCACGAGCAGCGCGTTCCGCCCGTTGCCGCCCGGCCGGTTGGCCGGCGGGTCGATGTCGAGCGCCAGGCTGATCTGATGGACCGTGCCGTCGGGGGCAAAGGAGAGCCACGGGTCCGTGGCGCGCGGGAGACTCCCGCCCGAGCACTGGGAGATCCCCGGGATCACCACCGACGTCCACGACACGCCGCCGTTCAGGCTCACGCCGGCCACGAGCCCGCGGGACCCGCCGTCGGACCAGCGATCCTGCTGCCAGAAGGCGACGATGTTGTTCGGGTTCGTCGGGTTCACATCGACCCAGGGCTCCACCTCGGAGTTGAGGTAAACCTTCCGCTGCCCCGTCGGGTCGCGCGCAATCTGCCCGGCCACATCGTCGGCCGTGCAGCCTGCGAACGGGCTCGTGCCCGAGACCTGGACCAGCGCCCCCGTGATGAACGGGCCCGCCAGGGTCCCGAACGCACCGAGCAGCAAGAGCGTCGCCGCCACGAGGGACACGGCAAGAGCGGGATGGCGTCGCACGGCTCCATCGTGCATGGCGTACCTCCTTGGGTGCTGAACGATTATCGCGTGGCGCGCTCACCTTTCAAGTCTGAAATGCGGGTCACGGACTCGAGCACCAGCTTCATGAAGGTGTCGACGTGCTGGTCCTCGATCCATCGGACCACCGTAACGAGGTCGTGATCGGGATCGATCCAGATGATGTTCGTGGCGGCTCCGAGCACGAATAGGCTGGTTGCGGGTGCAGACGGGAAGCGCTGCCGGTCCGTGTTGAGCCACACCAGGTACCCGTAGACCGGCTGAACCGAGGAAGGCGTCGTGACGTCTTTGATCCAGGTCTCCGAGAGAAGCCGCCGACCCTTCCAGACACCGCGTCTCAGGTACAGCAGGCCGAACCGCGCCTGATCGCGCGAGCCGATGAACAGCCCGCCGCCCCAGTGGCCGCCGCCGGACACGGACTGCATCTCGATGCCGTCGATCCGTACAAACGAGTTCCGATAGCCATGCCACCGCCAGGCGTGGGAGGCGCCGATCGGGTCCATGATTTCCTCTTTCAGGACCCGAGGCAGCGGCTTTCTCCACACCCGCAGGAGTGCATAGGCGAGGAGGTTCACGCGGACGTCGTTATAGGTCCAGGCCGTGCCGGGATCGACATACGGCCGCTTCTCGCCCTTGAAGCGATCGGCCCAATCCGGCTTGCCCCAGAGGGTGCCTTCCCATTCGCTCGTCTGATTGAGCAGGTGCCGCCACGTGATCTTGCTGTTGTGTGGCGACTCGAACGTCCCGTCGTCGACGTAGCGCTTCACGGGATCGTCGACGCTCCGGATCAATCCACGATCGAGCGCCAGGCCGGCGACCGTCGACAGGTAACTCTTCGTCGCGCTGAACGTCATGTCGGCGCGCAGCGTGTCACCCCATTCGGCAACAATGTACCCGTGACGAACGATCAACCCGTTCACGCCCGCGCGGTCCTTGACGGGTCCGATGATGTCGTTGAACGGTTCGCTCGCGATGCTCCTGGCGATGGCCTCTCGCATCTCACGCGATGGCCAGGTGCTTTCGTGCGCGCTGGCCCAGCGAATGGCTTCCCGGATCTTCGTGGCATTCATGCCGACTTCTTCGGGTCGTTTCGTCTGCCATTCCCAACGCGCCGGAGCGTAGGCTGAATCCGCCCCATCCCGTTGCGCCTCGGCGCTCAGGAGGACGCCGAGCAACAGCAGGACCCCTAGGCTCGAGGCGACCCTCCGGCGCAGATGTGCCCGAGAGCTGCCCGCCGGAACGGTACGCGGCATCACGGGCGCAGATTCAGCCCGCGAGGGTGAACCGCGGGTCGGCGGCGGGGATCGGAATCTCGGGCAGCTTCAGCTCGCGCCGCACGATGTTGGCGCCGAGGTTGATCGCGACGCACTTGTAGAAGGCGATCCGGCGGGCGAGCCCCTCCCGCCCGAAGCCGCAATCGGTGGAGAGGATGAGACGCTCGGGCGGAAGGTGCTCGAGCGCCTTCCGGATCAGGTGGGCGACGACCTCGGGCGGCTCGACCGCGGTGCTCGTGTGGCTCACCACGCCGAGCGCGACCTTTTTGTCCGTCCGGTGCTTCCCGAGGAGCGCGAGGTCCTTGCCGCCGGTCGACGCGCACTCCAGCGTGATGACGTCGGCGTTGGTCTGGAGCAGATGCGGGAGCGCGCGCTCGTAGGATGGGCGCTCCCAGTGGAGCGGCTGCTGGTTCGGGTTGCCCCAGCAGGTGTGCAGCCACACCTCCGTCTCGACGCCCTTGATCTCGCGGTTGATGGCGTCGGTGAAGAACTGGAGGTCCCTGTCGGTGGCGCTGCCGTCGGCGCCCGAGATGTGGTGGCGTGGCTCCTCGACCTGGATCACCCGGCACCCGGCCCGGGCCACCGCGCGCAGCTCGGCGTTGAAGATGTCGGCGAGGTCCAGGATCAGCTCGCGCTCAGAGGCGTAGTGCTTGTTGACGAGCATCTTGGCGAGCGTCTGGGCGCTGATCGCGCCGAACTTCACCGGACGCTCGGTGAAGCGCTGGGCGACCTTCCAGAGGGAGGCGTAGTCGAGCGGGCCGGCGCCGAGCTTCTCGCCGACGATCGCCGGCTGGTAGGCTTCCATCACCTCGTAGAGGATGTGGCCGGGCCGGAGCGTCGCCCAGCCGCCGGCCGTCGAGCGATCCTGATGGCCGGTCAGGCCGCGGAGCCGCTCGATCGGATAGGAGAACCACGACTTGCCGCCGACGGTGAGCTCGAAGCGAGAGTCGCCGTCGGTGACGATGTCGAGTCCCGCGCGCTCCTGGTCGCCGATGAGGCAGGCGACCGCGTCGAGGTATTGTTCGCGGAAGACGGAGTCCCCGAGCGCGTCCTTGAAGGCACGCCCCCGCAGCCCTTCGGTGAACCACTGGGGCCGCGGGTACGAGCCCGTCATCGTCGTCGGGAGGATCTTGTCGCGCGTCGCGACGAGCATCGGGGCTAAGCTACCAGAAAAGGAGGGGCTCATGCGAAGGCGAGCGTTCCTTGTCGCGATGGGGGCGGCCGCGCTCGGTCTGGCCGGCCGGCCGCGGCTCCCCCGGGCCGCGGAGCGTGGGCCCATCCGGATCGGGTATTTCGGGCCGCTCACGGGTAACTTCTCCCAGACCGGTAAGGACATGACGGACGGCTTCAACCTGTTCTGGGAGGAGGTCGGCCACAAGGTGGCGGGGCGTGAGGTCCGAGTGATCGTGGCGGATTCCGATCCGGAGCCGACCGGCGCCCTGACGAAGGTGCGGCTCCTGGTGGAGCAGGAGAAGGTGCATACGGTGGCCGGCGGGCTCCTGGCCGCGACCGGCTACGCCATCGCCCCCTACCTGGAACAGAACAAGATCCCGACCGTCTACCCGGTGATGGCGCCGGACGACATCACTCAACGGAAGCCGGTGCGGTGGATCGTGCGCACGTCCTTCGCCGGCAGCCAGGTGACGCATCCCCTCGGAGATTATGCCTCCAAGCGGCTGGGCCTGCGCCGCATGGCGACCATCAGCATGGACTACGCGTTCGGCTGGGAGTCCAACGGGGGGTTCCAGCGCGTCTTCGAGGAGCTCGGCGGGAAGGTGGTTCAGCGAATCTGGACGCCGCTGAACGTCCAGGATTATGCGCCGTACCTGGCCTCGTTGAAGCGAGACGTCGACGGCGTGTACGCGTGCCACACCGGGGGCCTCTCGCCGCGCTTCCTCAAGGCGTGGAGCGACGCCGGTCTGAAGGGGAAGATCCCGCTCGTCGGCGTCGGGACGCTGACGGACGAGAACGTTCTGAAGGGCATGGGCGACGAGGCGCTGGGCGTCATCACCTCGCTCATCTACAGTGCGGCGCTGGACACCCCGGCCAACAAGAAGTTCTCGGCGTCCTACGGGAAGCGTCACAAGCGCACGACGTCGATATATTCGGCGGAGGGCTACACGGCCGCGCGGTTCTACTACGATGCGCTGAGGGCCGTTGACGGCGACGCCGAGGACAAGGAGCGGTTCCTCGCCGCGCTCCGGAAGGTGGAGATCACCGATGACGCGCGGGGTCCGTTGAAGATGGACGAGCTGGGCAACCCGATCCAGAACGTCTACATCAGAACGGTCGAGCGGGTGGACGGCCAGCTGCAGAACAGCGTGATTCACACCTACCCGAACGTGTCCCAGTTCTGGACGTACGGCAAGGGCGAATATCTCAAAGCGCCACCGTACGATCGCAACTACCCGCCCTGCACGTTCTGCGAGTAGCGCCCTTAAAGTAACCTAAAGAAAGTAACCTAAAGGTTCTCTGGACTCTCGCCGGTACGACGCGTTTCCGGAATCTCCTCCGCATTTGTGACACGTTCGGTCACCTATGAGGGCGAGCTGTCACTCGCGGTCCTCGGGACTGACCGCTAAGTCCACGATTCCCCACCAGCCCGCGCGCTGGCACCGGGTGTGCTCGTCATGGCGCGACGGTCAGGTAAGGCACTCGAGCGCGATCGAGTCCGGATATCCAGGCGGACGAGCGCGGGAGGCGTGAGGCGATGAGACGGCTCGTAGTCATCGGCCCGGTCGTGCTGGGATTGCTCGCCTTCACAGTCGAGGGTGCCGCCGAGCGTCAGATCACGGCGCTTGCGTCGGTCGAGACGGTGCTCGACGGACGGGACGAGCTGGTTGGCGTCGCCGTGACCGCCGACGGCGCGCGTTACGTCTCGGACCGCGGTGCCGGAAGCGTCTACCGCGTCTCCGCGGTCGGTGCGCTGAGCATCGCCCTCAAGAGACTGGACCGCCCGGCCGGGCTCGCCCTCGACGCCGAGGGTCGCCTGCTCATCGCCGAAGAGGGAGCGGGCCGCATCCTGCGGCTCGAGCCCTCGGGCGCGCTGACCGTCCTTGTGACGGGCATCAAGAAGCCGCGCTGGATGGCCGCCGCCGACGGCAGCCTGTACATCAGCGCCCATCGCCAGATCCCTCGTGACGACGGCCGTCGCGGCCGCGCCCCTCGCGACGACGCCGACGCGAGCGGCGAGGAGGCGATTCTCCGCCTCGCCCCTGACGGCACGCTCGCCACGGTGGCCGACGGCATGCAGCAGGTGGAGGCGCTCGCCCTCGGCGAGGGCTACCTCGATGCCGCGGCGAAGGGTCTCGGGGGCAAGGCGGACACCACGGGCATCGTCCTGCGCTATCCGGTCCTCGCTGACGGGAGCCTCGGGACCCCCATCACGCTGGTCCGTGGCGAGCTCACGCAGCCGGTGGGCCTCGCCCCTGATGGACTCGGAGCCGAGTACGTGTCGATGAAGGGCCTGACGCTCGAGCAGGACACCTCGAAGCGCGCCATCGGCAAGATCCACCCCGACGGCCAGCTGACCGACTTCGCCGCCAATCTCATCGACCCGCAAGGGCTCGCCTTCGGCCCCGACGGCGCGCTCTACCTCGCCGACGGGAAAGCCGGGCGGCTCCTGGAGTTCCGCGCGCCGTCGGCGCTCACGCTGAGGGCGCCCGCCTTCACCAACCGGTCACCGGTGACGGTGAGCGGGACCACCACTCCAGGCGCGCGCGTCGACCTCTTTCTGAACGGCGCCACCGCACCGGCCACCGTGACGGCGGATGCGATCGGCGGCTTCACAGCCTCGATCACGCTCACGCCTAACAGCACGAACACCGTCGTCGTCTACGCGACGGCAGGCGCAGGGAACGGGCTCAGCTCGCCGCCCGCCGAGGCGATGATCGTCCACGACGATATCCCGCCCACCCTCGCCTTCCCGACACCGGCCGCCGGCAGCTACGCGCGGCTCGACGTGAGCGTCAAGGCTCAGGCCGGCGACGGCGGCAGCGGCGTGGCGACCCTCGCGCTCAGCGTGGACGGCCGGCCACTCAGCAGCACGGTCGCTCCCCCGCTCCCCACGCCGAGCGCCGCGGCTGGGGCGACGTGGTCGACGACGACCGTACCCGATGGCGCTCATACCCTGGGCGCCGTCACGGTCGACCGGGCGACGAACGCCACGGCGACCACGCGCGTCGTGATCGTGGACAACACGCCTCCCGACACGCAGATCACGAGCGGGCCGAGCGGCGTGATCCAGGTCGCGAGCGCGACGTTCACCTTCACCGGGACCGACTTCCTGACGCCCGTGGCGAGCCTCCGGTTCGCCTGGCGCGTGGACGGTGGGGCCTTCGCGCCGTTCGATCCCCAGCCGACGGCGCCGCTCACCGGCCTGAGCGAGGGGCTTCACACCTTCGAGGTCAAGGCCCTCGACCTGGCGGGCAACGAAGACCCCACACCGGCGGTGCGGACCTTCACGGTCCGATTCCCACCGAGCATCACCAGGGTCGACCCGGAGCGCGGGCCGGCGGGCACCCTCGTGACGATCACGGGTGAGCGGTTCGATCCCGACACGCAGGTGACGTTCGCCGGCGTCTCCGCGCTCGTGCTGTCGCAGGCACCGACGGGCATCACAACGCGGGTGCCGGTCGGAGCGGTGACGGGCCCGCTCGTGGTGACGAACTCGCGGGGCAGCGCGACGGCCACGTTCACCGTGCCGCCGCCGCCGGTGATCACCTCGTTCGTGCCGACGCGCGGTGGGATGGGGGACACCGTCGTCATCATCGGGACCGGCTTCGACCCGACCCCGGCGAACAACGTCGCGCGGTTCAACGGCACGCCCGCTGGGGTGGTGTCCGCCGAGCCGACACGCTTGACCGTCCAGGTGCCGGCCGGCGCGACGTCGGGGCCGATCGGCGCGACGACGCCGGCCGGCTCAGCGACGAGCGCCCAGAGCTTCACCGTTGTCGGTCGGGTGCCGCGGATCGTGGCGACGGTCGATCCGCCGTTCCTGCAGCCGACGGACATCCAGGTGAGCCGGGACGGGCGACGCGCGTACGTCGTCAATCAGGGCCGCAATAACGTGAGCGTGATCGACAGCGCCAGCCATTCGATCATTGCGACGATGCCGGCCGGCGCCGGAGCGTTTCGGTCCGTCATCACGCCGGACAGCGCTCGGCTCTACGTGCTCAACCGCCTGGCGGTGTCGGTCACGGTATTTGACCTCGCGACGAACGGCGTGGTGACGACGATCCCGCTGGTCGCGACTGACGCAGCGTTGCTTGCGATGAGCCCGGACGGCCGCAGCGTGCTGGTGACCAACCCGACCGACGCCCGCGTGAGCCTCATCGACACCGCCACCAACACCGTGGCGACACGGATTCCGGTCGGGCGCTGGCCGAGCGGCATCGCGGCGTCACCCGACAACCGGCGCGTCTACGTGCACAACGTCCTCGACGACACGATCAGCGTCGTCGACGTGGTCTCGCGCACCGTCGTGGCGACGATCGCGAGCGGACGGTTTACGGGCAGCGCCACCTTCGGTGTCTTCACCCCGGACGGGGCCCGCTACTACACGACGGACGGCGGCAACAACGTCGTGGTCGTCGACACCGCGACGAACGCGGTGACCAACATTGCTGGCCCCTTCAGCAGCCCGGTCGCCGCGGCCGTCCATCCGACGGCCGGGCGGCTCTACGTCGGCGATAGCTTTGTCCGCCCGAGCTTCCAGCCCGCCGTCGTGGTCCTCGATACCCGGACGAACGCGGTGGTCGCGACCCTCAGCGTGGGTGGGGACCCCCGGAGCATCGTGGTGACGCCCGACGGCCAGCGGGTCGTCGTGGCGGCGACTCGGGAGAACACGGCCGCGGTCATCGATCCCGCGACGAACACGGTGGCGAGCGTCGTGCGGCTGAACGCGGCGACGCCGCTGGTCGGCGCCGCCCTCACGGGGGGCCGGCTCGTCTACATCGTGGGCCGCGACAGCAACAGCCTCAGCGTCCTGGATCTTGCCGTGAACGGGATGGTCGACGCGCCCGTCTCGCGCACCGGCGCGCCGCAGGACCTGCTCGTCGTGACGCAAGCGGGTGACAAGGTGTTCGGGAGCGCGGGTTTCACCACCGCGTTCCTCGCCGCGCTGGACGCTCGAACGAACACCGCGCTCCCCAACACGACGATTCCCAGGTCCCCAGCGCGCTCGGGACCTGG
>Ga0209235_1000145_pt1 | contig 32678 bp, 29 predicted proteins | sample GraSoi013_1_20cm_4_FD_185817 | JGI IMG/M metagenome (GOLD analysis project Ga0209235, IMG submission 185817) | Grasslands soil microbial communities from the Angelo Coastal Reserve, California, USA - Sample 09_25_2013_1_20cm (SPAdes) (version 2) | ecosystem: Environmental > Terrestrial > Soil >... | reverse complement strand
CCGACACGGACGCCTTTGATCGACAGCCCCGCGTCGAGCGGCCGGCTCGAGCCGCCAATCCCGAATTGATCCTCCGGAACGAGCTTGGCGGTTTGGCCGAGGTTCAGGCGCAGCGAGTCCTTCCCGATGCCGAAGACGACGTCGTTGGTCGGCGTCGGCGCCTTCTTCACCTCCAGGAACAGCGGCGGATTGAGGAAGGTGTTGAGGAGCTCGACCGGATTGAACCCAGCGGAATCGTGGTTGAACGCCGGGTCGTTCTTGATGTTGGAGAGCGGATGGTCGTGGAAGAATTGGATGAGGCCGAGCGGGATGGGGATGGTGAGCTTGGGGCGCCCTCGTTGCCCGGCTCGCCCCGGCACGGCTCGATAGGCGGCGTTGTAGCGCCGCAGGCTTCCCTGGTCGAGCCCCAGGCCGCCCAGGCCGATGCGGCGGGCGTCGGTGACCCATCCCTGCGCGCCGGCCGCGGTGGCGCAGCCGACGCAGAGTGCGACCAGTCCCGCGCCCACGAAGAATGTCCGCACGATGCTCCCCGAGAATGGGTACCGCTGACAAGGGTAACAATGTTCGTCAAATCCGCCATGCGCAGGCGTGAGCCCGGTCACCAAGCTAGGCGGCGGCCTGAAAGGTGATCGTGACGGTGGTGCCCCGCCCCGCGGCGCTCTCGAGGGCGATGGTCCCTCCCCAGCTCTCGGCGAGGCGTTTCGCGATCGCGAGGCCGAGCCCCGCCCCGCTCGACGTGGTCGAAAACGCGGGCTCGAATACGCGCGCGAGCGCGTCGGCTGGAATACCGCGGCCGTCGTCCTCGACGGCCAGCCGTTGGCCGCCCTGAGACAGGCGCACGGTGACGCGGCGCGCGCCGGCATTGCGCGCGTTCTCGAGCAGGTTGACGAGCACCTCCTTCACTTCGTCTTTGCGCGCCAGGGCCGGCGCGCCCGCATCACACGCGACCTCGAAGCGAGTCGGCGCCTCGGCGCCGCCCAGCGCGTACAGCTGCACGACCTCGCGTGCGGCGGCGTGTAAGTCCACCGGCTCGAGCGGGAGCTGCTCCGCCGGCGGCGACGCGAACCGTGAGAACGCCCGCGCGATCGCGTCGAGCCGGTCTATCTCGGCGAGGATCCGCGCCGCCGTCTCCGCCAGCGTGGCGTCGAAGTCGCGGGCGCGCCCTGCGGCGCGGGCGCGCTGCAAGTGCTGGATGCCGAGACGAATCGGCGTCAGCGGGTTCTTGATCTCGTGCGCCACCTGGCGCGCCATCTCCCCCCACGCCAAGACCCGCGCCGCGCGCGTGAACGTCGTGGCGTCGTCGAGCGCGACGACGCAGCCGTCGCGAGTGGGCCCGAGCGGCGCAATCTGCACGCGGATCTGCCGGCCTCCCAGCTCAAACTCGCGCTCGGCGATGCGCTCTTCGCCCGCGGCGAGGAACTCCCTGACCGCGTTCCACACGGGGAGCCACTCAGCCGACGCCGCGTGCGGGAGCACGTTTCCCGGCTCGAGGGCCGTCCCGATGAGCTCCCCGGCGCGCGGGTTAGCCATCGTCACGCGCAGCCCCTCATCCAGGGCGATGACGCCGGTCGCCACGTTCGCGAGCACCTGGGCGGTCCGCCGGCGCGCCTCCTCCAGGTCCGCCTGACTCTTGTGCACGTCCGCCGCCATGCGCTCGAACGCGGACATCACGGGTGCGAACTCCCGGAGGGCCCCGGGCGGGAACGCCGGAAGCGGCGCACCGCGCCCCACCGCGACGGCCGCATCCCGCAGCGCGGCCACCGGGCGGGCCAAGCCGCGCGCCACCAGGCCGGCAAGGGTCACCGCGGCGACGAGGCCCAGCAGGGTCGCGAGCACCAGGGCGAGCGTCAGGTCCTCGAGTGGCTGGCGGACGCGCTCGTCGTCGACCAGCTGCGGCGCGGCGAGAATCGCCTGCGTCTGCGGCGCGCCGGCCAGCACCACGCGATACCCCACCCGCACCGGCCGTCCGGCCGTGCTCCCGTCGGCGCTGACCTCCAGCTCGTCTTTCAGGGCCATGCGCACGAACACATCCGGCGCGAGGAACGGATCCGCCAGCCCGAGCTCGTCGAGTACCGGCGCGCTCGTCGCGGTCAACACGCCGTCTTGATACAGCCAGAGGTCGGCGTCGAGCCGGTTGGCGAGCTCGCTGATGGCGCGATCGACGTTGGTCGCCCGGTCCGACACTGCGGTACCCGCCGTGGTGACGGCGTCGCGCAGCGTCTGGCGGATGAGCAGGTCGCCGTCCTGGCGCGCATCGTCACGGAGCTGCGCGAAGCTCCAGAGGGCGAACGCCATCACCGGGACCACGAAGAAGCCGGCGAGCGCGGCGGTCAGGCGCACCCGGTAGCTCGTGCGCAGCCCCGCCAGAACCGGCTGGAGCCGAGGTCGCCCCCCTTCGTCGAGTAGCAGGCTGGTGAGCCAGACCGCGCTCAGCAGCACCGCATCCAAGACGACGACTAGGGCGCCGCGCACCAGCAGCGCCCACGGCCCCCCCGGCTGGAGGTCGACCCGCAGGTGGACATGCCGCACGCCGCCGGGCAGCTCGACTCGCCGCTCGCCTCGCACCGACCATCCGGTGCGCGTCCAGATGACCCGGGCGCTCTCGGCCGGCGGGCCGGGGCTGGGGAGCGACAGCGAGGGGACGTATGGGAGTCCCGCGCCGACCTCGCCCTGGAGAAACCGCGCCACGCGGTCCGCCGCGATGAGCAGCGTGCGCGGACCGACGCCGACCGTCAGCACGTCGCCCGAGGGGAGGGACGCCACGAGCACGTTGTGAACGCCGGGCACACCCGGCACGTGCTCGACCCGCGGCCCGCGGTTCGTGTCGGGAGAGCGCACCAGCGCCGCCAGGAGCGGCGGCGGCAGGTCGAGGCGTGCGAGCCGCAGCTCGGCCACCGGGTCGCCGCCGCGCGTCCACACGGCGAGACTCGCGGGATAGTGCTCGGCGGCGAGCGGCGACCGCAGCCAGAATGCGTACAGCTCTCCCGCCGTGCGCGGCGCGGGCGCCGGCAGCTCGTGACCCATGCGCTCGAGTAGCGCGACGGCGGGCGGGTCGTCCTCCCGACCCAACCTCGCGACGTCACGCTCGGCGAGACCGAGGCGGCCTTCGACCGCCGCGCCCCACGTGACGAGCGCAGCGGCCGTGCCCGCGACGGTGGCGATGCCGCATACCGCCCAACGGCTCGGCGCCGGCGCCAGCACCCCCGCGAGGGCCGGGAGCCAGACGAACGTGTACCACTCGGGCCAGGCGCCGTACGGTTGCCACAGCCAGAGACCGGCGAGCCCGGCGAGCACGGCCCACGCGCAGGCGGCCGGGAGGGTCCACGGGACGCCCCGCAGCGCCTCGGTGCCGCGCACCAGCGCCGCGGCGCCGAGCACGAGCGCCATGCTGGCGGCTGCCACTGCGACCTCCCACGAGCCCCACAGCGCGAAGCTCACGCCGCCGGCGGGCGGCGCGATGCCGCGACCGAGATAGCGCACCAGGTACGGCGCTGCGAGGACCAGGACCGCCGCCGCGGACGTCGTCCACCAGCGTCGCGCGACGCCGCGCCGCCACAGCACGGACGCCGCGAGCAGCAGCACCAGCCCGAGCACCGCCAGCGATCCCGTGGACGAACTGAACACGCCGAGCATCGGGCGATAGAACACCGCGGGCGAGAACAGGGTCGCGCGCCCGAGCGACGGCCCGAGCGGGGCGCGCACCAAGCACCACGCCGTGGCGAGCACGACCACCCAGCGCCACCGCCCCGGTGGCGCGGCGACAAAGAGGATGAGCAGCGCCGCGGCGAGCGCCACGGCGGCGCGCCCGGCGGCGCCGTGCAGCGCGTCGAGCTTCGCGTCGCCCTGGGATGGCGGGATGGGCTGCACGCTGAACAGCGTACGGCCGTCGGGCGTGGCGTAGTCGAAGACGTTGGAGTCGGCCGGGGCGACGCGCGCAGCGTAGAACCGCAGCGCCACGCCATGCCGGCGTCCGAACAGCGCGCTCACCGCGCCTTCCCGGTCGGGTGCCGCGGGCGCGGCGTCGACCAGCACCGAACCTACCGCCGTGCCGCCCGCCTGTGTCTGGCGCCGGGCCTCGAGCGACACGTAGAATGGGGTGATGACGGCACGCAACTCCGTCGTGTCCCGGGCGGGAACGAACCGGTGGCGTCCCGCCCACGCGAAGGCCTCGCCGTCGGCGCCGAGGATCACTACGCCGCGCTCCACCCCCGGGGCCTGGCCCCGGGCCTGCATCGCGACCGCGAGCTGTTCGAAGGCCGCGTCCCGCGGCAGCAAGGCGGCGGTCATCCCGCGCTCGGCGAGGCGCCGGGCTTCCGCCACGGCCGCCGCGAGCACACCCTTCAGCTCGGTGGAGTCCCGCGGGATGCGCGCCGCACGCACCTCGGGCCAGCAGCACTCGATGCGCCGTATTTGGAGCGTCCCGGCGACGAGCACTACGCCGAGTGCAACGCTTGCGAGCGTAGCCAATCCCGCGGCGATGCCCCGGGAAGACCGCATCCCCCAGGCGACCGCGCTCGCCAGCGCCGCCGCCCCGGCTGCCCAAGCCCAGCCAGCGCCGCCGCCGTGCTGCAGCCACTCCGCGGCAGCCACGGCGGCGACGCAGCCCACGATCAGGACATGAGGGCGCCGCGCCATCTCAAGACTCTGGTTACGGACGAGGTCCGCTTCATCCTCGAGCGCGATTCCCGCCTCCTGGTGCCCGTGGGCACCTGCGAGCAACACGGCCCGCATTTGCCGCTGGGATGCGACACCATCATCGTCGAGCGCCTGGCCGATGATCTCTCGGCCGCCTTCGACATCCTGCGCGCGCCCACGATCGAGTACGGTGTGAACACCGCCACCGAGCGACCGTACGCCGGCAACGCGACCGTGCGCCGCAAGACCCTGCACCGCTGGATGAACGATCTGCTCGGCTCCTGGGAACAGGCCGGCGTCGACGCGTTCATCATCCTCACGGCGCACGGCCACGACCCGCACCAGGAGGCGCTTTCGACGCTGCGCACGCGGCGGGCCCGGGTCTTCACGGTGGACGTGTTCGCCCTCGACTTCAGCGGCCACCTCGCGGACCCGGAGGGCCCGATGCACGGCAGCGAGCTCGACACGTCGCTGCTGCTCTACCTCGCACCGCAGCTCGTGCGGATGGAGCGCGCCCAGGATTTCGTCCTGCCGCCGCGCCAGAGCGCGCGGTACCGCCGCGCCATTGGGTCGCTCCCCGAGCTGTCCCCCGGCTCGCTCGGCCGGCCCACGCTCGCCACCCGGGAGAAGGGCGAGCGCTTGTATAAGATGATTTACGAGCGGATCGCGACGCGAGTGCTCGGGGCCCCCCCCCCGGCGCCCCCGATTCCATGAGTGTCCTGTTGCTCGCGCTGCTCGCGCTCCAGGCGCCGCTCGACGAGGGCACGCTCCTCGTCCGTCAAGATACCGCGGAGATCGGCCGCGAGGCGTTTCGGTTGTCGGCGGCTCGCGGCGGGTCGGGCTGGACGCTCGCCTCCACCGTCCGCTACGACCGCAACCGGCCCATCGTCGTGCTCAATCCCATCCTCGAGATCGGCGCCGACTCGCTGCCGGCGAGCCTGGAGTTCTCGGTAGCCGACCCCCGCGACCCGCTCCGCATCCTGGGCCAGCTGGCGCGCGGCCGGTTCACGGTGCGACTGCTCGGACGTCGCACCGAGCGCGCGCGCGAATTCCCCGCCTCGGGACGCGTCGTGGTGCTCGACGACTCCGTGTTCGCACTGTACCTGCTCGCCGCCTGGCACGCCGGTCCGAGCCCCGTGCCGGTGACCGCGATCTTTGCCCGGTCCGGGCGGCGCGAGCTGCTCGTCGTGCAGGACCAGGGCGTCGAGGCCACGACCGTGAACCGCGATCCCGCGTCGCTCCGCCACGTCACGGTGACGGGCGGCGCCAACCAGTTGGTACATTTGTGGCTCGACCGGGCGGGCCGGTTGCTCAAGGTCGAGGTGCCCGCGAGCCGCCTTACGGCGGAGCGCACGCCGGCCTCCTGAGCCCTTCGACGGGGGGCGCCTCGCGGGTTAGATTCCCGCCCAGTCAGTAGGCATCAGTCACAAGTCGAAACCCGTAACGTGCGGCCCGCGTATGAGGTGACGACCTCACGACCGGTCCCAGGGAACCCTATGAAGCACCTGCTGTTGTCCGTCGGGCTCGCCGTCTGTCCGGCCCTCTCCGTCACCCAGCAACCCGCCACCGCGAACCTTTCTCTCGCCGACGCGCTGGCGCTGGCGCGCGCGCACAACCCGCTCTACCGGCAGGCGCTCCATGACCGGGGTCCGGCCGGCTGGGCGGCTCGCAACGCGTGGTCCAGCACCTTTCTGCCGACGCTCACCGCCTCGGGCGGCTTCGGCTACTCGGGGTCCGGCCAGCAGCGGTTCCTGACGGCCAACTTCTCGCAGAACGTGTCGACGCTGTCGTCGAGCTACGGCCTGTTCCTCGACTGGGCGCTGAACGGACAGACGCTCACGCAGATCCCGCTCAAGCACGCCCAGCTGAGCGCGGCCGACGCGGACGTGACGGGCGCTGAGTCGAACCTGATCACCGGCGTGACCCAGCAGTACTTGAGCGTGCTCCAGGCCCGCGACAATGCCGAGGTGGCGCGCAAGGAGCTCGACCGAAACGAGCAGTTCCTCAAGCTCGCGCAGGCGCGCTACGACGTAGGCCGCGCATCGTTGATCGACGTCCGCCAGGCGCAGGTCGCGCGCGGGCAGGCGGAGGTCGCGTTGCTGCGGGCGCAGACGGGGCTCCAGCTCGAGAAGCTGCGGCTGTTCCAGCAAATCGGCGTCACGCCGCCCGTCGACGTCGCCACGGTGCAGCTCACCGATACCTTTGCCGTCCAGACGCCGGCGTGGCAGCTCGGCGACCTGCTGACGATGGCCGAGGCCCAGAACCCCTCGCTCAAGGCGCTGCGGGCGCGCGAGGGCGCCGCCCGCTGGGGCGTCCGTGCGGCCACGGGCGCGTACACGCCGAGCGTCTCGGTGTCGGCCAGCTGGTCGGGGTTTACGCAGAAACTCTCCGACATCAACCCGACGATCGCGGCCGAGTCGGCGAGCGCGGTCGCCAACATAGCGGCGTGCCAGTACGAGAACACTGCCTGGTTGAATGCCGGGCAATCGGCGCTCCCTTGCAACGCGCTCGCGTTCACACCCCAGCAGGCGCAGGCGATCCGCGATCAGAACGCAGCGTATCCGTTCAACTTCACGCCGCAGCCGTTCCAGGCGCGCCTGACGATCAGCATTCCGTTGTGGAGCAACTTCTCCCAGCCGCTCCAGGTGTCGCAGGCGAAGGCGCAGCAGCAGGATTTGGAGGAATCGGTGCGGGCGCGCGGGCTGCAGGTGCACACCGACGTGAGCCAGGCGTACCTCACCGTCACGACCGCCTACCGCACCATCGCGATACAGGACACGAACCGCACGGCGGCCCGCGAGCAGCTCCAGCTCGCCACCGAGCGCTACCGGGTCGGCTCGGGCACGTTCTTCGAGCTGCTGGATGCACAGGTGGCGCAGCTGCGCGCGGAGAGCGACTATGTGAACGCCGTCTACGACTATCACAAGGCGGTCGCCGCGCTCGAGGCGGCGGTGGGCCGGCCGCTGCGGTAACGAGAGGACGCGACAGCCATGTCCAAGCGTAATAAAGTGTTGGTGGGGGCCGGGGCGGCGGCGCTGATCGTGGGGCTTGTCGTGATCAGCGCCGGCGCCCGGCGCGACCGCGGCGCGGAGGTCCGGTTCGAGAAAGCGAGCCGTCGCGACCTGGTCGCCGCCGTCACCGCGAGCGGCAAGATCCAGCCGAAGAAGAAGGTCGATATCTCGGCCGACATCACCGGGCGCATCACGAAGATCGCGGTGCGCGAGGGCGATCTGGTCACCAAGGGGCAGTTCCTGCTCCAGATCGATCCGACGATCTACCAGGCGAACCTGCAGCAGGCGGAGGCGACCTACGCCTCCTCACAGGCCGCCGCGGTGCAGGCGAAGGCCAACCGGGACCAAGCGCAGCGCGCGCTGGGCCGCACCAAAGAGCTGCGGGCCCAAAACCCCAACCTGATCTCGCAGGAGCAACTCGAGCAGGCGCAGACCGCGTTCGACATCGCCGAGGCGAACCTGACCGCCGCGCAGCACCAGGTAGACCAAGCCCGCGCCGCGGTCCAGTCGACCCGCGACAATCTGCGCAAGACGACGCTCGTCGCGCCGATGTCGGGACGGGTGACGCGGCTCCCCGTGGAGGAAGGGGAGGTCGCGGTGCCGAGCACGTTCTCCAAGGATGTCGGTCTGCTGATGACCGTCTCCGATCTGTCCGTGATCCAGGCGAAGGTGAAGGTGGACGAGACCGACGTGGTGCGCATCCATCTCGGGGACTCCGTGGATGTATCGATCGACGCCTTCCCGGATACGTCGTTCACCGGACAAGTGACCAAGCTGTCCAACTCGAGCATCCTCACGGCGGCCTCGAGCGCCACGGGGCAGAACGACCGCGCGGTGGACTACGAGGTCGAGGTGACACTCAACCACCCCCCCGCGGACGTCCGCCCCGACCTCTCGGCCACGGCGCGGATCATCACCGACACGCGCAAGGAGGCGCTCTCGATTCCGATCATCGCGCTCACGGTGCGGGAGAACAAGCCGGTCTCCACCGAGAACCGACCGGTGGACAGCGCGGTCACGCACAAGAAGAAAGAGGCCGAAGGCGTGTTCGTCGTGGACAAGGGCACCGCCACGTTTCGACCGGTCAAGGTCGGGATTGCCGGAGACGAGTACTTCGAGGTGCTGGACGGCCTGAAGCAGGGTGAGACGATCGTCGCCGGGCCCTACCAGGCGATCCGCGATCTGAAGGACGGCGCGCGCGTGCGCCCGATGAAGCAGGCCACGGACAGCACGAAGAAAATGGTGAAGAAGACCGCATGACGGACCTGCAGCCGTTCCGGACGGGCGACACCCCGCTGCCCGACATCGTGATCCTGACGCACAAACTCACGCGGGATTACGACATGGGCGGCGAAGTGGTGCGCGCCCTGCGCGGCGTGAGCCTGCAGATCCGCAAGAACGAGTACGTCGCCGTCATGGGACCGTCGGGGTCGGGCAAGTCGACCCTTATGAACCTAATCGGCTGCCTCGACACGCCGACGGCGGGCGAATACTGGCTGAACGGGCAGAAGGTGAGCGACTTATCAGACGATGACCTCGCGCGCATTCGCAACAAAGAGATCGGGTTCGTGTTTCAGACGTTCAACCTGCTGCCGCGGGCGACCGCGCTCCACAACGTGGAGCTGCCGCTGATTTACGCCGGGCAGCCCGCGCGCGAGCGGCGTGAGCACGCCGCGCGGGCGCTCTCCAGCGTGGGGCTCGGCGACCGGATGGATCACCGCCCGAACGAGCTGTCGGGTGGCCAGCGCCAGCGTGTGGCCATCGCCCGCGCGCTCGTGAACGAGCCCTCGATTTTGCTGGCGGACGAGCCCACGGGCAACCTCGACTCGGCGACGAGCGCCGAGCTGATGCAGGTGTTCGGCGACCTGCACCGCCAGGGCCAGACGATCGTCATGGTCACGCACGAGCACGACATCGCGGCCCACGCCGCGCGTATCGTCACACTGCGGGACGGCGTGATCGCCACCGACCAGCTCCAGGCCGCCTAGGTGCGGCTACTCGAGGCAGTCCGGCTCGCGCTCCAGACGATCCGCGCGCAGAAGTTGAAGAGCGGCTTTTCGCTGCTCGGCGTGTTCATCGGCGTCGCCTCCCTGATCGGCGCGTGGTCGATCGTGAACGGCGTGAACCGCTACATGACCGAGAAGTTCGCCCAGACCCTGTATGGCGTGAACACGTTCCAGCTGCGGCGCCGGCCGATGTTCACGCCGAACGTGCCCGACTCGGTGTGGCGAGCGTGGGCGCGGCGCCCCCGCATCCGCTTCAGCGACGCGGAAGCGCTGAGCGCCGGCCTCACGGTGCCCGTCATCACCGCCTGGCAGTCGAGTGACAACGTCACCGTTTCGTACCGCGACAAGCAGGCGCGGGACATCGAGCTGACCGCGGCGAGCGAGCGCTACTTCGAGATCAAGAACCTGCGGCTCGCCCTGGGGCGGGCGTTCACCGCGCAGGAGAACCGCGCCGGGGCACCGGTGGCCGTGCTGGGTGACGCGGTGGCCCAGCGGCTGTTCGTCGACCGCACGCCGCTGGACCGCAACGTGAGGATCGGCGGCATCGCCTATCGCGTGATTGGCGTGGTGGAGAGGCAGGGCAGCATCCTCGGCTTCCCGCTCGACCGCTTCATCGTCGTGCCGGCCCTGTCGCCCGCGCAGAATCTCGTCAACCCGCCCGGGATCCTCGACGCCTTCTTCGTGAAGGCGCAAACCGAACCCGAGATGCGCGCGGCGATCGACCAGGCCGAGGGGATCATGCGCAGCCGCCGCCATCTGCGGCCGCGACAGGACGATAACTTCGCGCTCGACACGTCCGAAGGCGTGCAACGCTTCTGGGCAGGCATCAGTCGGATCCTCGTCGTGGTCCTGCCCGGCGTGGTGGTCGTGTCGCTCGTGATCGGCGGCATCGTGATCATGAACATCATGCTGATGTCGGTGGCGGAGCGTACCCGGGAGATCGGCCTGCGGAAGTCGCTCGGCGCCCGGCGCCGGGACGTGCTGCGGCAGTTCCTCGCCGAATCCGCCGCGATCGCCACCGTGGGCGCCGTGTTCGGCATCGTCGCTGGCATCGGGCTCACGTTCCTCATCGCCGCGACCTCTCCCCTCCCCGCCCGTGTGTCGCCCGCGTCGATCGTGTTGGGCGTCGTCATGGGCGCGGGCGTCGGCGTGATCGCGGGTGTCTATCCCGCCAGCCGCGCAGCGCGGCTCGATCCGATCGCCGCGCTGCGCCAGGAGTAGCCGTGACCGCCCTGTTCGAAGGCGTCGGCATCGCCCTCGCCTCCTTGCGCGCCCACAAGATGCGCGCCGCCCTCACGATCCTGGGCGTCGCCATCGGCGTCACGGTCGTGATGGTCATCGGGGCGTTGATCAGCGGGTTCAACAAGGGTATCTCCGACATGCTCGCGTCGCTCGGCCCGAAGACGTTTTGGGTCGGGCGCTACTGGGGTGGGCAGAGCGACGTGGATCCCGAAGACCCTGATCCGTGGCGACGCCGCCCGCCGATGACGATGGCCGAGGCCACCCGCCTCGAGCAGCTGCCCTCCATCGCCTTCGTAGTGGTCGACGAGAACACCTCGGCGGACATCGACTTTGAAGGCCACCGCATGTCGGCCATCAACATCCGCGGCCGCAACGCCGACTGGCCGAACATCGAGGGCGGGATCATCCACCCGGGTCGCTCGTTCACCCACGTCGAGGACGCCGCGAACAGCCACGTCGCCGTCGTGAACACGAAGCTCGCGGAGAACCTGTTCGGCCAACGGGACCCGATGGCCCGACGCATCAAGATCAGCGGCGTGCCGTACGACGTGATCGGAGTGTACGACCCACCGCCCCACCTGTTCGGCGGCGACGACCGGCCCCAAGCCATGATCCCGCACGGGACCTTCATGAAGGACCTGCAGTATTGGCGCGGGTGGATGGACATGTTCGTCGTCCCCCAAGACTCGGTGTCCCTCGAGCGCGCGATGGACGACGTCACCGTGGCCCTGCGCACGATGCGCGGGCTCCGGCCGGGGCAGCGGAACAACTTCGATGCGATCACGCAGGAAGTCTACGTGAAGGCAATCAACAGCTTCACCCTGGTGGCCCGGGTCCTGATGATCGCGCTCTCGATGGTGGGCCTGCTCGTCGGGGGCATCGGCGTCGTCGCGATCATGATGATTTCGGTCACGGAGCGCACCCGGGAGATCGGCGTGCGCAAGGCGCTCGGCGCCACGCGGCGGGAAATCCTGTGGCAGTTCCTGGTCGAGGCAGCGACTCTGACGCTCGTGGGCGGCATCGTCGGCATGGTGGTGGGCTGGCTCGTGTCCCTGGTGCTTGCCGGCGCCACGCCGGTCCCCGCCTACGTGCCGCTCGGCTCCGTCGTCGTCGCGCTGGCCGCGGCCGCGGTCACCGGGCTGCTGTTCGGCATCTACCCGGCGAGCAAGGCCTCCCGGCTCGATCCAGTGGAAGCGCTGCGGTATGAATAGGCGCTCAGCCGGATAGTATGTAGCATGCCCTTCTTCGAGGCCGTCCGCCTCGCCTTGCAGACCATCCGGGCGCAGAAGCTGAAGAGCACGTTCTCCATCATCGGCGTGTTTATTGGCGTGATGTTCCTCATCGCCGTCGTGTCCGTCGTGCAGGGGATGAACCGCTATATGACGGACAAGTTCGCCGGCACGATCCTCGGCGTGAACACGTTCCGGCTGCGGCAGTTCCCCGACGTGCAGCTCGGCAACGTCACCGACTCGACGTGGCGGGTGTGGCGCCGGCGACCGCGCGTGACGTACGAGGATGCGCAGGCCGTGGCGCGCGGTGTGACGATCCCGGTGCTCGCCGCGTGGGAGTCGAACACCCGCGCGGCACTCACCGCCGGCCGGAAGCAGGCGAAGGACGTGCAGGTCACGGCGGCGACGGAGCTGTATTTCGACATCCGCTCCCTCCGCGTCGAGCAGGGCCGCGCCTTTACCGCTCAGGAGGTGGAGGCCGGCATGCCGGTCCTCGTGCTGGGACACGAGCTGGCGGACAAGCTGTTCGAGGGCCAGGACCCCATCGGCCGCGCGGTGAAGATCTTCCAGCTCCCGTACCGGGTGATCGGGGTCGTGGAGAAGCAGGGCAACCTGTTTGGGCTGTCGCTCGACAAGTTCGCGGTGGCGCCGGCGAGCGCGCCGCTCAAGCGCTACGTCAACCCGCCGCGCGTGGTGGACGCGCTGGCTATGAAGGCCACCTCGCAGCCCGAGATGCGGGAAGCCATGGCGCAGGCCGAAGCGATGATGCGGAGCCGCCGCCACCTGCGGCCGCGCGAGCCGGACGACTTCGCGCTGGAAACCGCGGACGAGGTGCTCGATTTCTGGGGCAAGATCAGCCGCGTGCTGTTCGTCGCGCTCCCGGGCCTCGTCGCGATCTCGCTGGTCGTGGGCGGGATCGTGATCATGAACATCATGTTGATGGCGGTCGCCGAGCGCACGCGTGAAATCGGGATCCGGAAGTCGCTCGGTGCCCGACGACGCGACATCCTGCGGCAGTTCCTGGTCGAGGCCGCCACGCTCGCGACCGTGGGCGCCGCCGGCGGCGTCGCGCTTGGACTGGGGCTCGCCGGGGTTGTGGCGGCCACGACGCCGGTCCCTGCCGCGGTCGCGCCCTGGTCGATCGTGGTCGGCGTGGTGCTCGGCGCCGGCGTGGGCATCATCGCCGGCGTGTACCCGGCGACCCGCGCGGCCCGCCTCGACCCGATCGCCGCCCTGCGGCACGAGACATGACCGGCCTGTTCGAAGGGGTCGGCATCGCGCTGGACTCGCTGCGCGGCAACAAGGGACGGGCCGCGCTGACCATCCTCGGCGTCGCCATCGGCGTGATGGTCGTGATGGTGATCGCCGCGATGATCAGTGGGATCAACCGGAGCGTCTCGAACATCTTCGAGTCGATCGCGCCGCGCACGTTCCTCGTGTGGCGCTTCTTCCAGGCGGGGGTCAACGTCTCGGACGGCTCCGACGAATCGAGCCCCTGGCGCCGCAACCCGCCGATCAGCGAGATCGAAGCCGACCGCGTCGCCCAGCTCCCCTCGGTGCGCTACGTCACCCGCCGAGACGAGAGCGCCGCCACCGTGGAGTTCGCCGACCTGCGGCTCGAGTCGGTCAACGTGTCGGGGTTGTCCGCGCAGTGGGTGGAGGTGAACGGCGGCGACGTCTACCCGGGGCGCACCTTCACGCGGCTGGAGGACCTCGCCAACAGCCCCGTCGCGGTCATCAACCGCAAGCTGGAAGACCAGCTGTTCCGCGGGCGCGACCCGATTGGCCAGACGATCCACATCGCCGGCGCGCCGTTCACCGTGATCGGCGTGTACACCCCGCCCCCCAGCCTGTTCAGCGGCAGCACGCCGCCCTTCGTCGGGATTCCGCACGGCGCGTTCGCCAAGCACGTGCCCTACTTCAAGGGGTGGATGCGGCTCGCGGTCGCGCCGGCCCCCGCCTATAGCCAGCAGCAGGCAATGGACGAAGTGGTCGCGACGCTGCGCTCGATCCGCGGCATGAAACCCGGCCAGGAGAACACCTTCTCGATCGTGACGCAGGACAAGCTGCTCGATTCCTGGAACCAGGTCACGGGGATGTTCTTCCTCGTGATGCTCGTACTCTCGTCGATCGGGCTCATGGTTGGGGGCGTGGGCGTCGTAGCGATCATGATGATCTCGGTCACCGAGCGCACGCGGGAGATCGGGGTCCGCAAAGCGCTCGGGGCCACGCGGCGCGCCATCCTGTGGCAGTTTCTGGTCGAGGCGTCGACCCTGACGCTCGTGGGCGGCGCCGCGGGGATGTTGGTGGGCGGCTGCCTCGCGTTCGCCATCTCCCACGTCACCCCGATTCCCGCCAACGTGCCCCTGTGGTCGATCGTCGTCGCGCTCGGCGCCTCGGCCCTGACCGGCGTGGGATTCGGTCTCTACCCCGCCAGTCGGGCCGCCCGGCTCGATCCGGTGGAAGCGCTGCGCTACGAATAAGCAAAGTGCGGAGTGTGGAATGCGGAATGCGGAATCGAAGGGGAAGGCCCGATGCTCGATGCCCGCCCCAGGGCTCGACGATTGCGCGGTCCATTCCGCATTCCGCACTCCGCATTCCGCACTCGCCGCTTAAGTTTGCCGTCTGATGCAGCTCACCGAAGCCGTCCTCCAGGCGCTCGCGACCCTCTGGGGCCACAAGTTGCGGTCCTTCTTCACCCTGCTCGGCATCATCGTGTCCGTGGCGTTCCTGATCGCGGTCGTCGCGGTAATTCAGGGGATGAACGCGTACGTGCGGGAACGGCTCGCCGGCGCGATCGTGGGCGTGAACGCGTTCCAGATTCGACGCGATCCGATCCAGGTGGGGTTCATCGACGACGAAGCGTGGAGCCGGATCCAGCGCCGGCCGATCATCGCGCCCGAGGACGTGCCCTACGTCGAGCGCGCCATCCCGGACGCGCAAGCCATCGCGCTGCAGTCGGGGTGGCCCACCCCCACGGCCGACGTCGCGTGGCGCAACCGGACGATCGGCGACGCGTTCGTGTTCGGCGTCACGGCCCCCTATCAGATCGTGCAGGACTACCGGCTCGCGGCGGGTGACCCGCTCAGCGACGTGGACGTGCGTGAGCGCCGCCTCGTGGCGGTCCTCGGGTTCGACGTGGCCGAGAAGCTGTTCGAAGACGCCGCGCGGGCCGTCGACCAGCGGGTGCGCGTGCGGGGTTGGACGTTCACCATCAAGGGCGTGATCGCGAAGAAGGGAACGGTGCTCGGCCAATCGTGGGACGGCTTCGTGATGCTCCCGCTCACCACGTTCGAGGCGTTGTATGGGCGTCGCCAGACGACGGTGATCTCCGTCAAGATGGCGGCGGCGGAGCAGGTGTCTGACGCGATGCTCCGGGCCGAGGAGGCGATGCGCATCGCGCACCGGCTGCGGCCGGGCCAGGACGACGACTTCACCGTCGACACCGCCGAGGGGCTCATTTCCTTCTGGCAGAGCCTCACGCGCGTCATCTTCACGGTCGTGCCGGCGGTGGTGGCCATCGGCATCGTGGTCGGAGGCATCGTGATCATGAACATCATGCTCATGAGCGTGACCGAGCGCACGCGGGAGATCGGGATTCGCAAGTCGCTGGGCGCCACACGCCGCGCGATTCGCCGACAATTCCTGGCCGAATCCGTGACCCTCTCGCTGGTGGGGGGCCTGCTCGGTCTCGCCGCGGGCACGGCGCTCGCCGGGCTGGTGGGAGCCGTCACTCCGCTGCCCGCACGGGTGACCGGGTGGTCGGTGGGCGTCGCGCTGGGCCTGGGGCTCACGGTAGGAGTGCTGTTCGGCGTGTATCCCGCGACCCGGGCGGCGCGGCTCGATCCCATCGCCGCGCTGCGAGCCGAATGAGGCTCCACTCCGTCGGCGAGGGCTGGCTGATCGCCCTCGAGCAGCTGCGGGCCAACAAGGCCCGTTCGGGCCTCACGGTGCTGGGCGTCGTGATCGGGATCGCGACCGTCATGGCCATGGCCTCGATCGTCTCCGGATTCCGCCAGCAGATCGTGCAAACCCTGGAGGTCGTCGGCCCGACGACGTTCCGCGTGCTGCGGTTCTTCACACAAACGCCGGTCAACCCCGACGCCCTCCCCCGGGAGATCCGGCAACGTCCGGTGCTCAAGCCCGAGGAAGCGGAAGCGATCGCCCGCCTCCCCGAGATCCACTACGCCGCGATCTGGACGCAGTTGTTCCATCGGTTCGAGTACGCGGGCATCCGCACCCAAACCCTCGCCCTGTTCGGCGCGGACGACCGTTTCATGGAGATCCTGGGCGGCGGCATCGCCCGCGGCCGAGTGTTCACTCCGACCGAGCGCCGCACCGGCGCGCCGGTGATCATCGTCGAGCAACGCACGGTGGACCGCCTGTTCGGACCGCTCGATCCCGTGAACCGGCTGATCAAGGTGGGCGGTCGCCCCTTCAGAGTGATCGGCGTGTACCAGCGCCCCACCAACATCTTCGAGCTCCCTGGCACCCCGGAGATCGCGGGCATCGTGCCGTTCGAGACGGCGCGACGCAACTTCAAGTTCGACGAGGTGAACGGGTTGATCATTCTCGTGAAGCCGGTGGACGGCATCGGCGTGCTCCGGGCGATGGACGCGGTCACGCTGCAGCTGCGCCGCATGCGGGGCATCCGCGTGGGCGAGCCCAACAGTTTCGACATGCTGACGTCGGATCAGGTGCTGAGCGTCTTCGACGGCCTCACCGCCGCGTTCTTCCTCGTCATGCTCGTGCTCTCGAGCATCGCCCTGATGGTGGGCGGCATCGGGGTCATGGCAATCATGATGGTCTCCGTCACCGACCGCACGCGCGAGATCGGGCTCCGTAAAGCGGTGGGAGCGACCCGCCGGGAGATCCTGTGGCAGTTTCTCGTCGAGGCGGCGACGCTCACGCTGGTGGGCGGCGTCATCGGCATCGTGTTCGGTCTCGCCGCGGGGGAATTCCTCAAGTCGCTGCTGCGCTTCTCGACGACCGTCCCGCTGTGGAGCGCCGCCGTGGCGACCGTCGTCTCGATCACGGTCGGCGTGGTCTTCGGCATCGTGCCCGCCAACCGCGCGGCGCGGCTGGATCCGGTGGAAGCACTGAGATACGAATGAACAAGAGTGCGGAATGCGGAGTGCGGAATGCGGAATGGAGCGAGCGACCGTCGACCCCGACGGCTAACATTGTGGATCGAACTCTCCATTTCAATTCCGCATTCCGCATTCCGCACTCCGCACTGTCGAGGCGCCGAGGATAGCAATGACGCAACATGTCGACCTTCTGGCCATCGCCGCCCATCGCGACGACGTCGAGCTGACGTGTGGCGGCACGCTCGCGAAAGCCGCGCAGGCCGGCCACCGCGTCGGCATCCTCGATCTAACACAGGGCGAAACCGGGACGCGGGGAGATGCCGCTACGCGTGCCGCCGAGGCCGAGCGGGCGGCGAAGGCGCTGGGCGTGCACGTGCGGCTCAACGCGGGGCTGCCCGATGCGCACCTGCAGAACGACGAGGCGTCGCGTGCCCGGCTCGTGGAGCTGGTGCGGGCGACGCGTCCGCGCGTTGTGATTCTCCCCTTCCCGGTCGGCCGGCATCCGGACCATCGCATCGCCTCCGAGCTGGGGCGCGACGCGTGCTACCTCGCCGGGCTCGCCAAGTACGGCGGCGGAGGCGACCCCCACCGGCCGTTCAAGGTCCTGCACGCTCTCGCGTACCGAGAAGATCCGGTGAAGCCGACGTTCGTGGTGGACATCTCGGACAGCTTCGAGGCGAAGCTGCAGGCGATCCGCTGCTACGCGTCCCAGTTCGACGGGGCGAAAGCGGCGGGAGAGATCTTCCCGACCGGGCAGGACCTGTACGAGCTGATCCGGGTGCAGTCGGCCCACTACGGCTCCCTCATTCGGCGGCCCTACGGCGAGCCGTTCTTCTGTCACGAGACGCTGGAAGTGCAGGACGTGCTGCAGCTTGGCGTGCGGTCCCTGTAGCCTGTAGATTTTCCGGACATGGCTAAGCGCCTGGTGTATCTCGACAACGCCGCCACCACGCCGGTGCGGCCCGAAGTGCTGGAGGCGATGCTCCCCTATCTCGGGAAGGCCGCCTTCGGCAACCCGTCGTCGGCCCATCGGTTCGGGCGGACGGCCCGGGCCGGCGTCGAGGAGGCGAAGCGCTCGGTCGCTGCGGCCTTGGGGGGAGGCGTCGAGCCCGGCCAGGTAATCTTCACCTCGGGCGGCACGGAGGCGGACAACCTGGCGGTCATCGGGTCCGCGCTCGCGGCGCGCGACCGCGGCGGGCCGTTCCGCGTGGCGGTGTCCGCCACCGAGCACAAGGCTGTTCTCGCCGCCGCGCACGCGGTGCGGCGCTTGGGCGGTGAGGAGATCATCCTTCCCGTCAGCGCGTCCGGTATGGTAGAGGAAGCGGCGGTCGAAGCGGCGGTAGCGCGCGGCGTGGCCGTGGTGAGCGTGATGTGGGTGAACAACGAGGTCGGCACGATCCAGCCGGTGGCGGCGCTGGCCGAGCGATGTCGCGCGGCGCACGTCTGTTTCCATTCGGACGCCGTCCAGGCGTTCGGCAAGGTCCCCGTATCGCTCTCGGACGTCGGCTGCACCCTCGTCACCATCTCCGGTCATAAGATCGGCGCCCCGAAGGGGATCGGCGCCCTGATCGTGCGCGACCGTCACGCCGTCGAGGCGATCATCCATGGGGGCGGCCAGCAGTTCGGGCTACGGCCCGGTACGGAGAACGTGCCGGGCATCATCGCCCTCGGGAAGGCGGTGGAGCTCGCCGCGCAGGAGCAAGCGGAGCTGGCCCGTCGGGTGCGCGCGTTGCGGGACGACCTGGAGCGGCGACTGCTCGAGCTCGTGCCCGACGCCGTGATCCACGGCTCGCAAATGGAGCGCGCGCCACACGTGACGAACGTCTCGATCCCGGGAACCGACTCCGAGGCCCTGCTCATGCACTTCGACCTCGACGGCATCGCCTGCTCGACGGGCTCCGCCTGCTCGACCGGGGCGGTGGAGCCCTCGCACGTGCTCACGGCGATGGGCGTGCCGCGCGAGCTCGGCGTGGCGGCGCTGCGGTTCTCGTTCGGGCGGGACAACGCCATGGAGGACGTGGACGCGGTGGTCGGCGTGCTCCCCAAGATCGTCGAAAAGGTCCGGGCGTTGGCGGCGGTCTTGCATCGATGAGCGAGCGCGTTCTCGTCGCGATGTCCGGCGGGGTGGATTCGTCCGTCGCCGCAGCGCTGCTCGTGGATGCCGGGTACGACGTCGTGGGCGCCACGCTGAAGCTGTTCTGCTACGGCGACGCGGTCCCCGACCGCCCATGTTGCTCCCTCGACTCGATCACCGACGCGCGGCTCGTCGCCCATAAGCTCGGCATCCCGCACTACGTGCTGAACCTGGAAGACCGGTTCGGCCGCGACGTGATCGAGAACTTCGTGGCGGAGTACGCCCGCGGCCGGACGCCGATCCCCTGCGTGCGCTGCAATTCCTTCACGAAGTTCCGCGACTTCCTGCACCACGCCGACGCGCTGGACTGCGCTTACATCGCGACGGGACATTATGCGATCGCTCGCGGCGGCGCCCTGTACCGCGGGCGCGACCCGCAGAAGGACCAGTCCTACTTCCTGTGGGGAATCGATCGCTCGGTCGTGGCGCGCATGCTCACGCCCGTGGGCGAGCTGACCAAGCGTGAGACGCGCGCCGCGGCGCGCCGGCTCGGCCTGGTCACCGCCGAAAAGCCCGAGTCGGTCGAGATCTGCTTCGTCCCGGACGACGACTATGTCGGCGTGCTCGAGCGGCGGCTCCCCGCGGACGCCCCCGCGCTCTCCCCTGGCCCGCTCGTCACCGTGGGGGGAGAGGTGGTCGGCGAGCACGCCGGGTTCGCCCGCTATACCATCGGTCAGCGGCGCGGCCTCCCCGGCGGCTTCGGCGAGCCGATGTACGTGCTCGCCATCCGGCCCGCGACCCGCGAGGTCGTGATCGGCCGGGGGGACGAGCTGTTCGGCCACGGTGTCACCCTCGAGGAGTTGAACTGGCTGGTCGATCCCCCGGCGCCCGGCGACGCGGTCCTCGTGCAGTGCCGCTATCGCGCCGGGGCCGTCCCGGCACGCGTGCGCGAGAGCGCCGGGGACACCTTGGTGCTCGATCTCGCCCAGCCGGTGCGCGCCATCACGCCCGGCCAGTCAGGCGCGCTGTACGACGCTGCCGAGCGCCTGCTCGGCGGCGGCGTGATCACCTAACCCTCGTCTCCGCAAGCGCATCCCCCCGGGAGGCGCGGCGAGTGCGCCGGGTCACAGTCCGAGCAGTCGCCCGCCGGTACTTTGTGCGTCCCAGTGACTTCCCCGTAACACCCGGAGGACGCAGCATGTCACCACATCGTGGGACGTGGTGGGCCGTCGCCGCCGCCGCGCTCGTCGTCGGCGCGTGTAAGGACAGCACCGCCCCGCAGCTCTCCAATCCCCAGCAGCTCGGCTCGGACCTCCAGACCGTCTCGAGCGTGTTCGATTCCCCGGCGTTCCAGAGCTTCGGCGCGCTGGATAGCGCGGCGGGCTCGCCGCTCACCGCGTCGGCCCCCGCCGGCGCGTTGTTGAGCGCGACGCGCGTCGCGGCCCCGCAGACGCCGTCGCAGCCGTATGCCGACGCACCGGCGCGCCTCCAGGCGCTGCGCACGGCCGCGTTCGCGCTCGGCGCGCCGCTCTCGGCGCAGGTCATCCCATCCGCGGTGTGGGGCAAGACGTACGTATGGGACGCGAGCACCCATCAGTACGTCGAGGACGCGAGCCAGTTCGACGCCAGCCGGCACGGGGTCCGGGTCATTCTCTACGCCATCGACCCGTTCACCCGACACGTGGTCGAGCCGGCCGTGGCCGTCGGATTCCTCGACCTGCTCGACGAGAGCGCCGGGAACACCAACCAGCTGCACGTGATCGTGAAGGGTGGGACGCCGGCGAGCCCCGGCACCACCTACGTCGACTACACCATCAGCGCCACCGTGATCGGCAGTCCGGCCTCGGCCTTCAGCGGGACGGCGGTCGGGTACGTGAGCGACGGCACGCGCCGGATCGACTTCAACGCCACGTTTTCGGCGACAAACCTGACGACCGACAATCCGGATGCCCAGGTCGACGTGCACTGGGCGCTCAACAGTCCAGCCGTGACGGTCGACTTACACGAGACGCTCGCCACGCCGGATGCCAACCACGCGAACCTGTCGGTCGATTTCAGCGTCACGCGTGGCGCGGAGACCGTATCGTTCTCGGGCACCATCGCGGTTGTGGGCTTGCCCCCGTCGGTGACCGCCGATCTGACGGTGTCCATCAACGGCCAGGCGTTCGCGCGGATCAGCGGCACGAACGACGCCACGCACAACGGGATCACGATCCGTCACATGGACGGGAGCCAGCTCTCGCAGGCCGAGCAGCAGGCGATGGCGCAGCTGTTCGAGCTGCCGGACCGGCTCGAGGAAGCGATCCAGCACCTGTTCCACCCAGCCGAGCATTTCCTGGGCGCCTGAGCCGCGCTCCAATGGTTACACCGCTCCCCCGTCGGGCTCTGGCCCGGCGGGGGATTCGGCTGTATAAGGGAGGCTTGAAGATGGGCTACCGCCTCCTCGCCGACGCGGTCGTGCTGGCGCACACCGCATTCGTGGGCTTCGTCGTGCTGGGCGGGTTCCTCGCCTGGCGCTGGCGCTGGGTCGTGTGGCCGCATGTGCCGTGCGCCGTCTGGGGCGCGGTGATCGAGTACCAGGGCTGGGTCTGCCCACTCACCCCGCTCGAGAACGAGTTCCGGCGGCGGGCCGGTCTCGCAGGGTATCCCGGCGGGTTCGTCGAGCACTACGTCCTCCCGGCGTTGTATCCCGCCGGACTGACGCGCCCGACGCAGCTGGTGCTGGGAACGTTGGTGGTCGTCGTGAACCTGATTGCCTACGGAGTGCTGCTGCGCCGCACACTCCGGGGAGGGTGACCCGATGCAGACACGCCGGCACTTTCTGGAATCGATGGTCACCGCGGGGACGGCCATCCCCGTCCTCAGGAACGACGGCCTCGAGCAGCTACGCCGGCTGGCGCGGCGCGTGGACGGCCGCCCGCCCGCCGACGTCGCGCAAGACGAGGATTTCTGGCGCGAGGTCCAGCAGGCATTCACGCTCGACCGCACGATCATCAACCTGAACAACGGCGGCGTGAGCCCCAGCCCGCGCGTCGTGCAGGAAGCGATGCGGCGCTATCTCGACTATTCCAATACGGCGCCGGCGTACACGATGTGGCAGATCCTCGAGCCCGAGATCGAGTCGGTGCGGCGCCGGCTCGCAGCGAGCTTCGGGTGCGACCCCGAGGAGATGGCCATCACCCGCAACGCGAGCGAAGCGCTCGAGATCGTGCAGCTCGGGATCCCGCTCGAGCGCGGCGACGAGGTGCTCACGACGACCCAGGACTACCCGCGCATGCTCACGACGTGGCACCAGCGGGAGCGGCGCGACGGGATCGTCCTCAAAGAAATCAGCTTCCCGGTCCCACCACCCTCCCAGGACGACCTCGCCGAGCGGGTGGAACGCGCCATCACGGCGAAGACGAAGGTCATCCACGTCTGTCACATCACCAACCTCACCGGCCAGATCTTCCCGATCCGGAAGATCGTCCAGCTCGCACGCGCTCGAGGGATCGAAGTGATCGTGGACGGCGCGCATGCCTACGCGCATTTCCCGTTCACGCGCGACGAGCTCGACTGCGACTATTACGGGACGAGCCTGCACAAGTGGCTGCTCGCCCCCCACGGCACCGGCTTTCTATACGTGCGCAAATCGAAGATCGACAAGCTCTGGCCGCTCATGGCCGCGCCGCCCGAGATGAACGGCAACGTCCGCAAATTCGAGGAGATCGGGACGCACCCGGCGGCGAATCACAACGCCATCGCCGAGGCGTTGAGCTTCCACGAAGGGATCGGCGCCGAGCGCAAGGCCAGCCGGCTGCGCTTCCTGTTTCAGCGCTGGGCGAAGCGGCTCGACAAGCTGCCGCGGATCAAGATCCTCACGCCCTACGACCCGGCGCAGTCGTGCGGTCTCGCAAGCGTGGCGATCGAGGGGATGGACCCGAACAAGCTCGTGGCGCATCTGTGGGACACGCACCGCATCATCGTCACGCCGATCGTGCACAAGGAGTTCAGCTGCGTGCGGGTGACGCCGAACGTGTACACGACGCTCGCGGAGATTGACCGGTTTGGGGACGTGATGGAGGAGGTGCTCCGGAAGGGACTTCCCGCGTGAATGTAGGGGCGCAGCATCGTCGGACCAACCCCCTGCGGCAGCACCGCCACGACTCTGAGCGGCCCGCCACTCCCCCCTCTGATTTTCATTGGCAGCCCGATCACGAACGCCCCCGTCGCGGGCACGGCCGAGAGGTGCGCCACGTTCTCGAACGCCGGGATGTCCGCCGCGAACAGCGTCCGGTGCGTGTCGAACGTGGTCGACTGCCCGTAGTCGATGCTCGGCGTGTCGATGCCGACCGCGCGGACCTTGCGTTCCACGAGCCAGCGGGCCGCATCGGGATGGATGCCCGGGAAGTGGAGCTCCGGCACCGCCGCCGCGCCCGCCTTCGTAGTGCCGAGATAGCGCGCCCGGTCGGGCCAGCGACTCCCCCACCCGGTGCGGAACAGCACGATCGCTCCTTCCGGAATCCGGCCGTGCGCCTGCTCCCACCCTTCCAGATCGCCGGAGGCAATGCGGTAGTCGCGCTCCGCCTCGGCCTGCCGGCTCACGTCGATCACGTACGCGGGGCCGACGAGCTGGACGACGGGAATCTGGTCGGTGGTGTGCTTCCCTTCGGCGAAATGGACGGGCGCGTCGAGGTGGGTGCCGCCGTGCTCGGCGGCCGCGAAGTTGTTGGCGGCGTAGTAATACCCCGCGGGAGTGCGTTGCGCCGACACAACCTCGAGCCGGAACGGCTTCGCCGTGGGCCAGTAGATCGTGGTCGAGTCAAAGGCGTAGGTGAGATCGATCCAGCTGGCGTGCGCCAGCTGGTCGGTGAGGGAGGGGCGCGCGCAGGCGGCGAGCAGGAGGGCGATCAACGGCGACGGCAAACGGATCATGACACGGGCTCCGATGACGTAGGGGCGCAGCATGCTGCGCCCCTACATATTACGGCACCGAACCCGGGAGGCTCAATGCACGCCCGAGCGCTTGCACCGATCGTCGTGCTCGTTGTGATTGCCGGCTGCGGCGCCGGCCAATCCGGCAAGTCCCGCACCGCCGCCGGCGACTCGCTCACCGAGCGCCAGCGCGACAGCATCCTCGCCCAGTCGAAGATTCCGGGCGCGCGCGCCGTGGGCAAGGCGATGCGTGTCGCGGACTCGACGAGCGCGGGGATTCGGGCAGCCGACAGCGTCACACCGTGAGTTACGTTGATCCCCGGGCTGAGAGCCCGGGCTCGGCGAGAGTGCGCCCTTATAGGGCGTACCCCCGGGCCGAGCGCGCCCTCTCAGGGCGCGTCCCCCCAGTCCGAGCCCTGCTGGGGATGGGTTTACCAATCCTCGTTTCCGCCTGCGGGCCGTCGGATCCCTGCCGATCCTCCGAGATGCACTTGCGCAGCCGCTACGCGGAGCGCTACGCCGGCCACTGGGTGGTAGCGCACGGGGACACCCTTACCCTCCCCCAGATGGGCGACCGGTTCAAGCTGATCGCCGTGGTGCTCGATACCGCCCGGAGCGTGGTGGGCCGGACGTGCCGCTTCCGAGGTGCCCTCGCGTTCCAGGCGCCGCGCGCCGAGACGCTGGCGGTGACGTGGCTGGGCCAGCCGGAGCAGGCCCTCATCTACGGCTGGCCGGCCGAGCTCGGCCCGTTTGCCGGCATCGGCGCCGTGCGGGTGGGCGACTCGCTCGCGGGGGCGATCTTGTTCGACGAGCGGCTTGGCGTGCGAGTGCCGCCCGGCGTGACGGCGCGCTTCGTCGCCGGCCGGGCGCGCTGAGTATCTTTTACCTCACCCCCTGACCCCCCTCGCCGCGTCGCGGAGCGGGGGAACGGCGGCAAGCCAGGAGGTCCCGATGCCCTTCACCACCGCCGAGCGCGCCGCGATGATCGAGCGGTACGCCCACGGCCCGACGCTGCTCAAGCGGGCGCTCGCCAAGGTCCCCGCCGACGCGCTCAAGTGGAAGCCCGCTCCCGGAAAGTGGTCGGCGCACGAAATCGTGGTCCATTGCGCGGACAGCGAGACCAACGCGCACATGCGCCTGCGCTATTTGCTCGCCGAGCCGGAGCCCGTGATCGTGGGCTACGACCAAGACCGGTGGGCCATGGCCTTCGACTATCACGCCCACCCGCTCGAGCCCGCGCTGGCGACGGTCGAGGCGGTGCGGGCCAACACCCTCCCGCTCCTCAAGCGCATGACGGACAAGGACTGGCAGAAGACGGGCCGGCACACGGAATCCGGACGCTACGCGACCGAGGACTGGCTCGCCATCTACGCCGAGCACCTCGAGAAGCACTCGCGCCAGATCGAGCGCAACCTCTCCGAATGGAAGAGCCGATGACAGGGTTCTTCTTCCGCCTCGTCATCACGGCGCTCGGCCTCTGGGCCGCGGCGACGATCATCCCAGGAGTGAAGATCGACGGGGTGGGCAACCTGATCCTCGCGGCGCTGTTGCTCGGGATCGTCAACGCGGTTATTCGCCCGATCATCCTGATCCTCACCCTACCGCTCACCGTGCTCACGTTGGGCCTGTTTATCCTGGTGGTGAACGGGATCTCGCTGGCGCTCGTGGCCTGGATGCTGCCGGGGTTCACCATCGCCGGGCTCGTGCCGGCGATGCTCGGCTCTATCGTCGTCGGGCTCACCGGCTGGCTCGCATCCACGTTCGTCGGCAGCTCGGGCCGCATCGAGCACATCCGCCGTATCGAAGTAACGGGGCGCCGACTCGACTGATGGACCGCCTCGTCGCCGCCGCGCGGTTGACGCTGCGCGAGCGGCGGACGCTCGTGGTCCTGGGCGTCCTCTACGCGGCGGTCGTGATCCCGATCGGCATCCGCAAGGGCGGCGACTTCACCCAGGAGCTGGGCCAAAGCGAGCGGCTGTTGCGCGGACTGCCGCTCTACACGGCGAACCCGGAGGGGGGCATCTGGTGGCCGCCCGTTACGGCCCTGGGGCTCGCGCCGTTCGCGCTCGTGGCGCGCTGGAGCCTCGCGCTGGCGAAGGCCTGTTGGGCGGTCCTCAATGTCGGCTGCCTCGGCTGGAGCCTGGCGCTCGCGCGACGCTGGACCGCGGGGTGGATGCCCCTGGCGCTGGCGGTCGCCGCGGTGGGGAAACCGCTCCAGAGCAATTTCGAGCACCTGAACCTCACCCCGATGCTGCTCGCGCTGGTCGTCGCCGCTGCGGCCGATCTCGCGGGACGGCGCGACGGGCGTGCGGGAGTGTGGATCGGCCTCGCCGGCGCGATCAAGGGATTCCCCGCGCTGCTGCTCTTGTACCTCGCGTACCGGCGGCGCTGGCGCGGGCTCGCGGCCGGAATGGCAGTGGGCGGGGCCCTCACCGTGGGCGCCATGCTGCCGTACGGTCCGGTGGGTGCAGTGCACGCCGTGCTCGACTGGCTGCGACTCTCGAGCGCCGCCACGTCGATCGGACAGTTGGGTACCCAGTCGCTGCCTGGGTTCACATTCTTCCTCGGCTGGCCCCCAGTTACCGTCGTGGCACTCGAGCTCGCGTGCGTCGCCGCAGCGGTGGTGGCCCTGCGGCGGAGCGACCCCGAGCGGGACGCGGTCTACGAAGTCGGGCTCGCCGCCGTGATCGCCGTGCTCGTGTCACCCGTCGCGTGGCTCTACTACTACACGCTGGCGTTTCCGGCCTGGGTGGCCGTGCTGGCGCGCCCGGCGCCCTCCCCCCGACGGCTCAGAGCGGTGCTGCTCGTCGCCGCCGCCTTGACGTCGGGCCTGTTGACGTTCGGGCTCTATCCGCAATTCTTATGGTTCATCCGCGAAGCGAACTACACGTGGGGCGGCGTGCTGCTCGCCGCCGCGCTCGTGGCGTATCGAGTCACCCAACCTCAACCGGCACCGCAACCGACATGACCCTCGCCGCCTGCCTTCTCGCATCGCTGCTCGTGCAGCTGCCTACCGGTAGGCTCACGGCCACGCCCACGCGACCGCTCGGCACCTTGCGCGAGCAGGCCGCCATCCAGCAGCAATGGCTGCGCTATCGACTCGACTCGGTACTCCCCGGACTGATGCGAAAGCGCGGCGTCTCGATGTGGGTGATTCCGATGCGGGAGTACAACGAGGATCCGGTGTTCTGGGCCCTCGTCTCCCCAACCACGTTCTTCGCGCGCCGCCGCACCATCTACGTCTTCTCCGATCGCGGCGCCGACCGAGGTGTCGAGCGGCTGGCGCTGGGCGGCGCCTCACAGGGCGGCGTGTACGAGGCCTACCACGCACGCGAGACGATCGACTCGTCGATCGGCCGGCGGCCCGAGCTCGTGGGCCAGGCACAGTGGGACCTGCTGCGGCGGGTGATCGAGGAGCGCGACCCGCCGACGATCGCCGTCGACATCTCGCACACGCACGCCTTCTCTGACGGCCTGTCCGCCGGCGAATGGGAGCAGCTCCAAGCCGCACTGCCCGAGCAGCACCGCCCGCGCGTCGTCCGGGCGGAGGATCTCGCGCTCGAGTATCAGGAGATCCGCGCCCCGGGCATGTTGCCCGTGTATCGCCGGATGATGGAGATCGTGTGGGGGATCATCGATACGGCGTTCTCGAACCGGGTCATCACCCCGGGCAAGACCTCGACCGACGACGTGGCGTGGTGGATGCGCCAGCGCGTCAACGACCTCGGCTTCGGCACCTGGTTCCATACTGACGTAGACGTGCAGCGGCCGGGGATCGATCTCTCGGATTCCTCCGGCGTTGTGATCCAACGGGGCGACGTGCTGCACTGCGACTTCGGTCTCACGGCGCTGGGCTTGAATACCGACACCCAGCACATGGGGTACGTGCTGCGCCGCGAAGAGCGGCGCGTGCCCGAGGGCCTGCAACAGGCCCTGCGGAACTCGAACCGGCTGCAGGATCTGCTGCTTGCGGAGATGACGCCGGGGCGGACCGGCAACGCCGTGCTCGCGGCAGCGCTGGCCCAGATGCGCGCGGCGGGCTTGAACGGCACGATCTACACGCATCCGATCGGGGACCGGGGTCACGGCGCCGGGCCGCTGATCGGGCTGTGGGACCACCAGGAAGGCGTCCCAGGGCGGGGCGACGTGCAACTCGTGGCCAACAGCTGGTTCTCCATCGAGCTCCAGGCCACGACGCCGGTTGCCGAATGGCACGAGCAGCCGGTCCGCTCGGCTCAGGAAGAGGACGCCGAGCTGAGTGTGGACGGGCAGATGCGCTGGGTTTTGCGTCGTCAGACCGAGTTTCACGTGGTGCGGTAGAAAGGGAGAAGGGAGAAGGGAGATGTACGAGCTGGAGACGCCCGCGCTGCTGCTCCACCTGGACGTGGTGGAGCGAAACGTGAAGCACATGGCCGAGCGGGCGAAGCGGCTGGGAGTGAAGCTCCGACCGCATGCCAAGACTCACAAATGTGTGCAGCTCGGCCGTCTCCAGCTCGAGCACGGCGCTCGCGGGCTCACGGTCGCAACGACCGTCGAGGCGGAAGTGTTCGCCCGCGCCGGCGTGAACGATGTCACCTGGGCCTTCCCGCTCGACCCCGGCCACATCGCGCGGGTGCGCCGCCTCGCGCAGCAGACCGGCGCCACGCTGCGCGTCGTCGTGGATGACCTCGCCACGGCACAGGCGCTTGCGGGGTCGGGGCTGCATGCGTGGCTCAAGGTGGACTGCGGCTATCACCGCGCCGGCGTCGACCCGTCCGCGCCGTACGCACTCGAGGTCGCGCGGGAGCTGGGCCGCGAGCAGGGGCTCGTCTTCGACGGGATCCTGAGCCACTCCGGGCACGCGTACCGCACGAAGAACAAGCGGGAGGCTGCGACCGTGGCCGAAGCAGAGCGCGGTGTGATGGTGAGGTTGGCCGAGCGGCTGGGGCGGGAGGGAATTCCCGTGCGCGAGATCAGCGTGGGTTCGACCCCGGCGATGGCGGCGGCGCAGACGCTCGACGGTGTCACGGAGGCGCGGCCCGGCAACTACGTGTTCTACGATCGCACCATGGTGCTGATCGGCTGCTGCGCGCCGGAAGACGTGGGGGTGACGGTGCTCGCTTCAGTGGTATCGCATCAACCCGGCGCGGCGCACTTCATCGTGGACGCCGGTGCGCTCGAGCTGTCGAAGGACGCCGGGCCCACGCACGTGGGTCCGGCCGCCATGGGCGCGGTGCGCGGAGCTCCGGAGCTGACGGTCGCGACGCTGTCACAGGAGCACGGGCTGATCCGGGCGGAGTCGCCCGGCGTCCTGGAAGGCCGTTTCAAGGTGGGCGAGCGGCTCGAGATCGTCCCCAATCATTCCTGCCTCACCGTGGCGCACTTCGATGAGTACCATGTGGTGCGCGACGGACACGTCGTGGACCGTTGGAAGATCGAGCGGGGGAGGTAGGCGCTTGGGGACGTGTGACCCTCACCAGTGTGAGCGTCGTCATCGAGCGCGCGCCCAGCGCTCGCTTCTCTTCCTTGTGACCTCCCTTGAGTGATGCTCACCATGAAGATCTTCTTCCGTCATCTGGTGCTCTGCGCGCTACCAATCCTGTTTGGAGCCGGCGCGGGCTATAGCTTCACGACGATCCAAGGGTCCTGCGGCGCCATGGTCGGCGCGCTGTTCGCCGCCAAATGCGTTGGGCGGCAGCGCCAGTACCAGGCAAAGTTTCAGCTCGCTGGGGCAGGCGTCGGCACGCTGCTCGCGGCCACCCTTGGCACGTGGCTGGAACATCGCCGCCGCCGCGCCGTACAACGGACAACTTCTGCTGTACAACGGACACCTCTCGAAGGAGAACCATCATGAAGCGCATCGCGGCGATCGTGGCGCTGTCCCTGCTCGCCGGCCGGGGTCTCGCCGCGCAGGATACGACCAAGGCGGCGCCCGCCCCCGCTCCCGCGGCCAGCCCCAGTGTCAGCGTCGATGAAGCAGTCGTCGCCAAGGGTGTGGTGGATCGGGTGCCGCAAGACACCGGCTCCGTGTTCCCCGTGGATGTTGGTCAGCTCGTGTTCTGGAACAAGGTGAGCGGCGCCACGTCGGGCGGAGAGACGACGATCCACCACGTGTGGTTCCATGGCGACACGCAGGTAGGCGACGTCGAGCTGCACGTCGGCGGGTCGCCGTGGCGCACGTGGAGCAAGAAGACCGTCCCCGCGGATTGGACGGGGGCCTGGCACGTCGAGGTGCGGGACGCGGCCGGGACCGTACTGAAAAGAATCGATTTTACGGTGGGCCAGTAAAGGCTGCACGACCCGACGACGCCACGACGCGAAGGTAGCACCTCCGCGCCGTGGCGTCGTGCGTCCCCCGCCTCACCGCAGCGTCATCCACGCCGCCAGCGCGGCCGTCTTCTCATCCGCGCGCCAGGGCCCGTCGACCGCCCGGCCGAGCTCCGTCACCGCGTGTTTCAGCCGTGCTTCGGAACGGCGGAATACCGTCGCCCCTGCCGCATAGGCGTTGCGCTCGATCAGGACCGAAGACTTGAGGCCGAGCGACCGGCAGGCCTGCTCGAGCACCGTTCTGAACAGCTGGCCCTCGAGCGCATGCGCGCGGATGTGGTCGTTGGCGATTCGCGCGGGATCGATGTTGCTGCCGACGACCAGTGCCACGCGACGCACCGGGTGACCCGTCTTCCGGTACTCCTGCAGCAGCTGCCGCACCGACTGCCGGGTGATCTTCTCCACTACGCTGCGGAGGCGCCGCTCGATCTTCGCCCGGTTCGCTCGCGCTGCCCCCATCACGGCATGGTACGGCTGGCGGGAGGTCGGAACCGCTGGGTCGCTCAACTCGATCACGCGCCGGTCGACCACGCGCGGCGCCCGAGCGGGGCCCGCCAGCAGGACCGCCGTGGCCCAGCCGGACTTGACCCGGAACCCGACGGCTGCCCGGGTTGTCACTCCTGTGACGACGACCGCGGCGCCGGTCCGATCCGCCCCCGGAGCGCGTCGAGGCTCCAGGGGCCGCCCCCCGCGGCGGCCAGATACAGGTACAGCAAGCAGAACAGCACTGGCAGCTCCCCCCGGTTCACCAGCGGCCAGAATCCGTGGGGCGCGTGCCGGAGGAAGTAGGCAACCGCCATTTCACCGGCGAGCAGGAAGGCGACCGGTCGGGTGAACAGACCCAGCAGCAACAGGGTGCCGCCGCCGGTTTCGAGCGTGCCCGCGAGGCCCAGGAGCGAGATCAGCGGCACCGGGGAGCTCGGCCCGGCGGCAGGGAAGCCGAACAGCTTCTGGGTGCCGTGCGCGACGAAGAGAAAAGCCGCCACGATACGCAGCACGCTCCGCAAGCGAGCGGCCCAGGCGGCCGGAACCGGACTTGATAGTCTCATGCTGCCGTCGCTCGACGCATCGCTTCACGGCGCCGTGGACGACCGGCGGCCGAGACGCTGCGCGAACAGCCAGCGCCACAGCTCGGGCTCGTTGTACGCGGATTCCCAGGAGTTGTGCCCCACCCCGGCGTACTCGGTATAGCGCACCGGAGCGCTCGCCCGGCGCAGCGCCTCCGCCATGTTGCGCGATTCCGTGACGGGCACCGCCCGGTCCTCCGCGCCGTGAAACAGCCACACGGGCGTGGAGGCGAGCCGGGCAGCGACGTATGCGTATGGATCCGGGGCGTTGGAGGGAACGGGGCTCACGCGGATGCTCGAGAAACCGCTCGGAGGGCGGATGCCACCACACACCGGCACCAGCGCGGCGAACCGGCCGGGGTACTCGAGCGCGAGCTGCCACGTTCCGTAGCCGCCCATCGAGAGACCGGTGAGATACACGCGCGCGGAATCCCCGTGGAACTCGAGCAGCGCCGCATCCAGGGCCTGCATCGCCGCGCGCGCGGGTGCACCGCTCCAGACACTGTCTGGCGGCGCCTGGGGCATCACGACCACAGCGGGGAACGATTCGGCCCGGCCCCTGACCACGGGCCCGAGGCCGACCATCGTCTGCAGCTGACCGTCTGTGCCGCGCTCCCCGGCCCCGTGCAGGGAGAGGATGACGGGCGGGCGCGCACCTCGGTCGCTGCCGCGCGGCACAAACACCTGGTAGCGGTACACTGTGCCGTCCACGGTCGTCGTCCGCGCGACGAACCCAGTCGCCGCGGGCGTCGTGCCGCCGGGCGGCGCGGCGTGGCAGGCGAAGGCCGCGAGCAGCAGGGTCGCGACGGCAGAGGCCCGCGCGATCACGGCTGCGTGAATCGCAACTCGAGGATCGCGCCCGCCGGCAGCACGGCCCATTGCGCGAACAGCTCGCGCCGCTTGTCGCGGATGCGCCGCAGCTGGTCGTCCGTGACGACGCAGGCGCTCGGCAGACCGCGTTGAGCGCAGAATGTCTCGGCGCTCGCATTGAAGTCAGACGCCGACCATTCCACTCCGGCCGCCCGCTCGCGATCGAGGAACCCGACGATCAGCTCGGATGCAAGCGCCTCCACAGGGAGGGGGCCCTTCGGCCACGGCTTGCCG
>Ga0209235_1000142_pt1 | contig 33005 bp, 26 predicted proteins | sample GraSoi013_1_20cm_4_FD_185817 | JGI IMG/M metagenome (GOLD analysis project Ga0209235, IMG submission 185817) | Grasslands soil microbial communities from the Angelo Coastal Reserve, California, USA - Sample 09_25_2013_1_20cm (SPAdes) (version 2) | ecosystem: Environmental > Terrestrial > Soil >... | reverse complement strand
GGGCCAAGATCCTTCCGCCCTGACATGCTCACACCGACTGAAGCGGCCCGCCTGATCCTCGAGCACATCGCCCCGCTCCCCGCGGCGCGCCGGCCGCTGCGCGAGGCGCTGGACCGGGTGCTCGCCGAGGACGTGACGAGTCCCATCGACCTCCCGGCCTGGGACAATTCCGCGATGGACGGCTACGCGGCGCGCGCTGCAGACGTGGAGCGCGCCGGGCCCGATCACAAGATCACGTTGGCGGTGATCGAAGCCGTGGCCGCCGGCCAGTTCCCCACCAAGCCGATCGGTCCCGGCCAGGTCACGCGCATCTTCACCGGGGCACCGTTGCCGGCCGGCGCCGACACCGTCGTGCGGCAGGAGGACACCGAGCCCGCGGAGCCCGGCAGCGTCCGGGTGGTGACGGGCCGGGACGCCCGGAAGAACCTCCGCTACCGCGGCGAGGACATCCGGAAGGGAGAAGTCGTACTGGGCGCGGGCAGCCCCCTCGGCCCTGCCCAGCTCGGCGTCCTCGCGTCGATCGCCCACGCGACCCCGCTCGTCCACGATGCCCCGCGTGTCGCCTTCATGGGCTCGGGCGACGAGATCGTGGACCTGGACCGTGCGGAGGACATCCTCTCGGGCCAGAAGGTCGCGAGCTCCAACTCCTACACCCTGCACGCGCTGATCCGCCGGACCGGAGGGATCCCCGTGGACCTGGGCCTGGCGCGCGACACAAAGGACAGCCTGCGCGAGCATCTCGCCCGGGCGCAGGGGACGGACCTGCTCGTCACCACCGCTGGGGTGAGCGTCGGGGAGCACGACTTCGTGCGCGAGGTCCTGACCGAGCTGGGCGGAGAGATCAAGCTGTGGCGCATCGCCATGCGCCCCGGCGCCCCGGTCGGATTCGGCCTGCTCGGCGGAAAGCCGTGGATCGGACTGCCCGGAAATCCGGTGAGCGCGATGGTCACCTTCGAGCTGTTCGTGCGCCCGGCGGTCCGACGCCTGCTCGGCCACCGGCTCCCGTTCCGCCGCACCGTGCCCGTGTGCGTGGGCGAGCCGATCAAGCTCGGGCCGAAGCTGCGCCACTTCCTGCGGGCAGTTGTCCAACCGGAGGGATCGGGGGGCGGGGGGGGGGCGCTGACCGCGCGCTTGACTGGCCCGCAGGGTTCCGGCATCCTCACCTCCATGACCCGCGCGAACGCGCTCCTGATCGTCCCCGAAGACCGGTCCACCGTGGCGGCGGGCGAGACGCTCCCGGCGCTGCTGCTGGACGATCCGAACCACGTCACCGAGGCCCCCTTCTAGGTGACCGCCCGCGCTGGCCTGCTCCGCGCGGTGCGACTGCTCGGGTGGGCCGCCATCGTCGGGGGCGTGTATCTCCTGAATGCGCGGACGCCGGGCGAGCTGCGGCTGGGGATCCTGTTCGTGATTCCCGTGCTCCTCGCGGCCTGGCACGACGGGATGCACTGGGGCATCGCCTTCGCCTTGGCGACAAGCGTGCTGCGCTTCAGCGTCGGCATCGACCAGATGCCCGCCACGACGTTGCTCGACTACCGCGTCGTGAACGAGCTCGCGTACCTCGTGGTGGTCGGGGTGGCCATCGCCGGCCTGTCGCAGCTACGGCACACGCACTCGCAGCTCGAGCAGCTCGCGACCCAGGACCCGCTCACGAGCGTGCTGAACGCGCGCGCGTTCTCCCACGAGCTGGCGCAGGAGCTGAGCCGCAACCGGCGCTACGGCCGGCCCCTGGCCCTGATCTACCTCGATCTGGACGACTTCAAGTCGGTCAACGACGCGCACGGCCACGCCACCGGCGACGCCGTGCTGCGGCTCGTGGCCGACGCGATGCGCGGCGCCGTGCGCCAGGCGGACGTCGTCGGCCGGCTGGGGGGGGACGAGTTCGGGGTCCTGATGCCCGAGACCGACGGCGACGTGGCGCACGCCGCGGCCAACCGACTCGTCACCGGCATCCGCACCGTGTTCCGGGGTACCCCGTCCGTCACCGCCAGCATCGGCGTCGTCGCTGTCTCGGGCACCGAGGCCGGGACGGACGAGCTGCTCCGCAAGGCCGACCAGGCGATGTACGCGGCGAAGCGCGCCGGCAAGGACCGCGTCGTCCAGGTCGCGATGTGACCGGCACGCTACGGACGCTCCAGGACCTGTTCCTCATCTTCACGTCGGTCCTGTTCATCGTCGATCCCCTCACCGCGGTTCCGACGTTCCTCGCCATGACGGCGCGCGACCCACCCCAGGTGCGTCGGCTGATGGCCAAGCGGGGCGCCTGGACGTGCGCCATCACGCTGACGGCGTTCGCCCTGGGTGGCAGCCTCATCTTCCGTCTGTTCGGCATCACGATCGGCGCCTTCAAGATCGCCGGCGGCGTGCTGATCGGCCTCAACGCGCTCGACATGGTCCAGGCGCGCCGCAGCCAGCAGCGGGAGACGGCGGTCGAGAAAGCCGAGGGCATCGAGAAGGAGGACGTCGGCATCATGCCGCTCGGCGTGCCGATGCTCGCCGGGCCGGGGGCGATCTCGACGGTCATGGTGCTGGCGGGAGCCTCGAAGAGCGTGGTGACGACCGCCGGGGTATATGTGGCGATCGCGCTCACGGCGTTCCTGACCTACGTCACACTGGCCGCCGCGCCGCGGGTGGAGCAACAGCTCGGCCAGACGGGTATGCGGATCCTGACGCGGCTCATGGGGCTCGTGCTCTGCGCGATCGCGGTGCAGTTCATCATCGACGGAATCAAGATGGCGGGACTATAACCGGCGCAGCGGCGGCGGCATCGGCATGTCGAATCCCGGGGGGAGCCGGAACGGGCGCCGCAACCGCGCCGGCTCGAACGCCTCGAGCGGCTGTGGGGCGATCACCTCGCACCAGAAGGTATCGTTCCCGGCGCCCTTGGCGCCGGACAGCAGCCGGTCCGCAGCTCCGATGACCGCCTCAAGGCTCTCTGCAGGCTGCAGGCACGTCACGACGCCGCCGCTGATGGAGAGCGGCAGGGCGGTCTCGCGCGACTCGTCGCGCACCGACCGCTGCAGCTTCCGGATCACCGCGTCGGCGGCGTCCGGACCCGCTTCCGGGAGCAGCAGGGCGAAGGTGTCGCCACCCAGCCGCGCGACCACATCGCTCGCGCGGATCGAGCGGCGGGCCGACTCGGCCACCAACCGCAGCATCTCCTCTGCCGCCAGGTAGCTGAAGCGCTCGGCCACTTCCTGGTAGTCGTCGAGGTCGAAGTAGCCCAGCGTGAATGGATGGTCGTAGCGCCGCGCGCGCTCAAACTCCCTGCCGGCAAGCTCGTAGAACGCCTTGCGGTTCTCGCTCCACGCCAGCATGCCGGCGCGGGCCCGCCGACGCTCCTTGAGTAGCGCCCGACCGCGCAGATACAGGTCACACGCGACGGCGAGCGCCAGCACCGCGATCACCACGGTATGCCAGGCCATAGCGCAGCACTACAGGTTCAACCGCTGAAAGCCTTCCGGGTCCGAGTTGCGGCGGCCGGCCAGGGCGCGACGCGGAGCTTCCGCGCGTCGCTCGACGCCACGGCGGCGCTCGAACGGCACCTCCACCGTTTCGCGCCGGCGGTCCCGCACCATGCGGCGGCCGCGATCGGCTCGCCGATCCCAGCCACGCCGCCGCGGCTGCTCATTCAGCGTGGAATCGCGTCGCATGCGAAGTAACCTCCCACTGTCTCCATCGGGCGCGACGATCCCATAGGTCGACGCGCGCGTTCACAGGGCTCCGCCCCGGAGCTGTGCATACCCGGTGCCAGGTCCGGTCGGTAAGTCGAGGCAGGCTATCGTATTGATGGCATTGGCGATCCAGACCGAACGAGTGGCGGGGGGCACACCGGTGGCGCGCTGCGAACTGTGGCCGCCCGTCGAATACTGGTGCGCCGATGCCAAACGGCGGGGTGTTGCACCGAGTCCTACATGCGCTTGTACTTGGGCCCGCTCCCTCCTTCCCGCGGCGTCCACCGCGGGCCCAGCACGTCCGTGGCCTTGCAGTCGACGCAGTTCGGGGCATTCACGCGCAGGGTGCCCTGCGCCAGCTCGTACACCCCGGCCGGGCACATGCCGGCGTAGAACTCGGCCACCGCGGCCGGCACCTCCTTTCCAACCAGCAGATGGATCGGAATCGTATCGCGCGTCGCGTTCCCTGATTTGAAGACGCCGTCGACCTTGGAGAACGTGAGCTTGCCGTCCGGCGTGAACACTGACCCCGAGCGCAAGCCCGGGGTCAGTCGGCGCTCTACACTTGCGTCGGGCTCCACCGCGATCTTCCCACCCGGGAACCGTCCTCCGGTGAGCGTCATCAGCGCCGCCTTTACCCCACCCGCATAGAATCCGTCCTTGAAGGCGAGCCGCATATTCCGGGTGCGATACAAGTCCTTCATGATGAAGGACGCGTTCACGAGCCGGTCGTACTCGGCGAGCCGTGCGCCGGACGTGTCGCCCGCCGTGAGCCCCGCGTGGATGGCGCGCGCGGCGAACATTCCCGACTGCATCGCGTAGTGGATTCCCTTGAGGGACGGCACGTCCACGAAGCCGGCCGCGTCGCCCAGGATCACGACCCCGTCGTCCGAGCGGCGCGCCGGGACCGCGTAGTAGCCGCCTTCGGGGATCGTCTTCGCGCCCCACTCGACCATTTCGCCGCCCTCGAGGTACTGCCGGAACAACGGGTGCAGCTTCATCCGCTGGAGCAGCGCGTGGACGTCGAGCACGGCGTCTCGGTAGTCGAGCCCCACCACCAGCCCGAGCGCCACGAGGTTCGGCTCGAGCGGATACATGAAGCTGCCGCCGAAGGCGTCGGTCGGGACCGGCCAGCCGAGCGTGTGGACGATCGTGTCGAGCGACCGCCTCGTCTCCCAGATCTCCTTCACGCCGAGCGCGAAGATCTGCGGATTCTCGCACGTCACTGCCTGCCGCTCGAGCCACGCCTGCGACAAGCTCCCCCGCGTCCCCTCGGCCAACGCCGTCACCTTGGCGAGGAGATCGTTCGGCGCCATGTAATTCGCGAGCGGCCGTCCCCCGCGGTCCAGGCCGGTCGCCGCGGTCCGGACGCCCGCCACCCGCCCCTCGCCCACCAGGAGGCTCGCGGCCGGGAAGCCCGTGAAGACGTTCACCCCCAGCGCCGTGGCCCGCTCGCCCAGCCAGCGCACGATCTCGCACAACGACGCCACGTAGTTCCCCGCGTTGTGCATCGTGGGCGGCGTGGGGAGCGTGACGGCCCGGCGGGAGGTGAGGAGGGCGACCCGTTCCTTCTCCACGGGCCCGCGGAACGGGAAGTCGGCATCCTTCAAGTCGGGGAACAGCTCGCGGAACGCGCGGGGGTTCACCACCGCGCCCGAGAGGGAGTGCTCGCCCAAGGCCTCGGCCTTCTCGAGCACGCCGATGTTCAGGTCCGTGCGCTCACGCTGAGCGAGGCGCGCCAGCTCGATCGCGCAGGCGAGCCCCGCGGGTCCGGCGCCGACGATCAGCACGTCGAGCTCCATCCGATCGCCCGCGCCCGGAGCGCCGACCGGCAGCAGGAGCCTGTCGAGCGGCAGGGGAGGCTGATAGGCAGCGGGGAGGATCATGCCTCAGCCATGGAGCTTCCGAATCTCCTCCGTGAGCCGCGGCACGACCTCGAACAAGTCGCCGACAATTCCGTAATCCGCCACCTTGAAGATCGGCGCGTCTTTGTCCTTGTTAATGGCCACGATGACCTTGGACGTGCGCATCCCGGCGAGGTGCTGGATCGCGCCCGAGATGCCGACCGCGACGTACAGCGTCGGGCTCACTGTCTTGCCGGTCTGTCCCACCTGGTCCGCGTGGGGGCGCCACCCCGCGTCCACCACAGCGCGCGACGCGCCCACGGCCGCCCGTCCCGCGAATGCCGCCGCCAGCGCCTCCAACACCTTGAAGTTGGCCGGGTCCTTGAGCCCGCGACCGCCGGACACGACAATCGGCGCTTCGGCCACATCGAGCGTGCCCGCTGGTGCCGCCTTGATCTGCGTGACGATCACGCGACCCGCGGAGCCGTCCACGCCGGCGCTTTCCTGCGCGCCGGCCTTGGGACGCTGAACCGGCGTGAACACATTGGGCCGCAGCGACAGAATGACCGGGCCGCCGGCGACCCTCACCTTGAGCAGCGCCTTGCCGGCGTAGACCGGCCGAGTCGCGATCACGGCGCCTGCTGCAGCAGTCACATCAGTGATGTCCTGGACGAGCGGCCGCCCGAGCCGGGCGGCGACGCGAGGAGCCAAATCCTTCCCAGTGGCGCTCGCCGCGAACACCACAGCCCCGTAGCCGTCGGCGTTTACTCGGTCGGCGATCGCGCGCGCATACCCCTCGGGCGCGTAGCTGCCGAAGGCGGCATTGGTCAGCGTGACCACCCGATCCGCGCCGAACCCGCCCAACTGGTCGGCGCCCTGCACGGGACCCGTCGCGAGGATGAGGGCGTCCACGCCGGTGCCCCCGCTCAGCGCATCCGCCAAGCGCCGGGCGCCGGTCACCACTTCATAGGAGACCTTCCGAATGGCCCCGTCGCGCTGCTCCAGCACCGCGAGGACGTTGCTCACAGGACCTTCGCTTCCTCGCGCAGCAGGCGCACCAGCTCGGCAACCGCCGCGGAGCCCTCGCCGACGATCTTGCCCGCTTGCCGCTCGGGGGGCAGGGTGAGAGAGAGAATCTCGAGCGCCCCCGGGCCCGGCGCGGTGGGTTTGACCTCGAGCGGCTTCTTTTTCGCCGCCATGATCCCCTTGAGCGCGGGATAGCGCGGCTCGTTCAATCCCTTGTCGGTGGTGAGCACCGCCGGCAGCGGGAACGCCACGACCTCGACGCCGCCTTCGATCTCCCGTTCGGCCGTCCCCTTGCCGCCGACGATCTCGAGGTGGGCCACCGTCGTCACGCACGGCAAGTCGAGCAGCTCGGCCACCATCGGACCGACCTGATGGTTGTAGTCGTCGATCGCCATTTTCCCGAGCAGGATCACGTCGAACCCAGCGTCTTTGAGCTCCGCAGCGAGAGCCTTCGCCGTTTCGAGGCCGTCGGGGTGGAGGCCTTGGGTCTGGAGCAAGACGCCGCGATCGGCGCCCATCGCGAGCGCGGTGCGGATCGTCTCCTGTGCCGCTGCGGGGCCGAGCGCGATCACGACGACTTCGCCCGTCCCGGCTTTTTCCTTGAGCCGCAGCCCCTCTTCGACGGCGAACTCATCGTAGGGATTGAGGATGAACTTGACGCCCGCTTCGTCGAGCGACTTGCCATCGGAGGCGATCTTGACGCGCGTCTCGGAGTCGGGGACGCGTTTGATGCACACCGCGATCTTCATGGGAGCAGAAAACAAACCTGACGGGGAGGATCGTGCAACTGACGACTCTAGAAGTCTGCGCTCAAGCTGACTTGCACGTGACGCGGTGGCCCCGGCGTGAGCCACCGTTGCACCGGGGTGCCCGGCGCGGTCGGATTCTCCGCAAAGGTGCCAAACGAGAAGGCGCGCCGGTCGAACAGGTTCCGCACGGCGCCGCGCAGCTCGAAGTCGCGCCATGTCAGCGTGAGCGACAGGTCGGCGAGGGCATAGTCGGACAGTCGTCGCGTGACGTTCTCCTCGTCCCCCCGCAGCCATTGCCGGCCGACGTAGCGGGCGTCCACCCCGGCCAGGAGCGCCACACCCGCCTCGGTCCCATGGGAACGGAGGATGGACACCGCGACCCCGGCATTGGCGCGGTGGCCCGGCACCATCGGGAGCTCGTCGCCCGGTGTGACCGTCTCACCGGCCGTGTCGCGGGTGGTGGCGAGCGTCGCGGTGGTCTCGAAGGTGGCTCGCGTGTAGCCGTAGTTGGCGTACGCCCGCAGCCCCACGGGACCCCGCCATTGCAGGGCGAGCTCCACACCGCTGCGGCGCGTAGCGCCGATGTTCTGGAAGTAGCCGCCGGTGACGGTCGAGGCGATGAAGAAGATGTCGTCGCGCACGTCGGTGCGGTACACGTCGGCGCTGGCCTCGACACGTCCCCCCCCTCCCGGCGCGCGGACGCGCCACCCCAGCTCGTACGTCGTGGCCACGACGGGCTTCAGGGCGGGATCGGGTCCGAGGGCGAACGGCAGCGGGCACGCGGCCCGGGGGTCGGCGCACGCCAGCTCCACGACGGCGGGAGCACGGAATCCGCGGCTCACGGAGGCGAACACCTCGTGCCCGCGCCCGCCGCTCCAGGTGAGCCCGGCGCGCGGTGACAGCCGCCGGAAGATGTGCAGCCCGCTTTGCGTCGCGTCGATCAGGTCCTCGAACGGCACGCGGATCCAGTCGTAGCGCGCCGCGGCGGTTGCGGTGAGCCGGGGCACGACCTCCAGGTTCGCCCCGGCGAAGGCGCCCCCGTTCACCTGATTGGTGCGCACCGACTCCGTGAGCGAATCGGGGGAGCCCCCGCCGGGCGCGGCGAAGATGTGGACGGCCACGTGCTCGTAGTCCGCGTCCGCGCCGGCGAGCCATCGCAGCGCTCGAGCCCCGAGCGGCAGTTTCCCCGAGAGCTGCACCGCGCCGCCGGCGATGCGCGTCGCGTTCCGCTGCCGCGAGTCCGCCCCGACGAAGTTCGCGTTGAACTGCTCGCTCGAGAGCGAGCGCCCGAACGCGTTGATCGCGAGCTGCGTGCGCCCGACCAGACGCTGCGCGTTGAGGATGACGAGGTGTGCCTGGGGAGCGAAGTAATCGCCGCCGGTAAAGTTGCGGCGGGGAGTCGCCGCCGCCACGCTCTCGGGGAGGCTACCGGCCTGAAAAATCCTGTTGTCCGCACCCGAATAGCTGAGGGTGGCGTCCCAGGTGCCGTTCAGGAGTCCGAGCTTCGCGAACAGCGTGCCGATCCGGCTGCGGGTGTCCTCCCGCCAGCCGCCCTCCCGCTCGTAGCGCGCGCCCACGTAGTAGTCCCACGCGCCGTGGCGCGCTCCGGCGCGCGCCTTCAGCTCGTAGCGTCCCCAGCTTCCGGCCGACGCTTCGATTTCGCGCGCGGCCGGGCTCGCACCGCGCCGGGTCACGAGGTTCACCGCCGCGCCGAGCGCGTTCCGGCCAAGCAGCACCGAGGGGCCGTACACCACCTCCACCCGTTCCACGTCCTCGAGCGGCAACAGGTCGAAGTTCACCTCGTGAGCGTCGGGCTCGTTGGCCCGCACGCCGTCCACGTACACCGCCACCCCCTGCGGCACACCGATCACCGGCGAGACCTGAAACCCGCGGAGGGACACGTCCATCTGCGCCGTGGCGCCGACCTCGTCCGACGTCGTCACACCCGGCAGCTGCTCCAGCGCGTCGGCCAGCGAGCGCACGCCGCGCGCGTCCAGATCTTGGGTGTCGAGCGATGCGGTCCGCCCGGCGAGTCCGCGCGCCAGCTCGCGCACGGTCGGGAGCCGGACGCCGGTGACGACGACGGGGGCGAGGGTGTCAATGCGGATGGAGTCGGGCTGTTGAGCGCCGGCGGGCGGGCTCACCAGCGCGAGCAGTAGCGCGCCGGCGAGTAAATGCGGAATGCGGAGTGCGGAATGCGGAATGCGGAATGTCAGCGGAAGCTTCAGGATGCGAACGACCTTGCATTTCCACTCCGCATTCCGCATTCCCCATTCCGCACTCAGTTGAACGCACTCAACCCCGTGATTTCCTGGCCCAGGATGAGCGTGTGAATATCGTGCGTCCCCTCGTACGTATAGACCGACTCGAGGTTCGCGAGGTGGCGCATCGCCTGATACTCCGCCAGGATGCCGTTCGCGCCGAGCAGCCGACGCGTCTCGCGCGCCACGTCGGTCGCGATGCTCACGTTGTTCCGCTTGGCAAGCGACACCTGTTGCGGCGTGGCTTTCCCCTGGTCCTTGAGCCGCCCGAGCTGCACACAGAGGAGCTGCGCCTTGGTGATCTCGGTGAGCATCTCGGCGAGCCGCGCCTGCTGCAGCTGGAACCCGCCGATCGGATGCCCGAACATCACGCGGGTCTTGGCGTAGCTCACCGCCTCGTCGTAGCACGCCATCGCGGCGCCCACCGCTCCCCACGCGATGCCGTAGCGTGCCTGGGTGAGGCACAGGAGGGGGGACTTGAGCCCGCCCGACTCCGGGAGGACCGCGTCCTTGGAAACGCACACGTCCTGCAGCACCAGCTCGCTCGTGTCGCTCGCGCGCAGGCTGAGCTTGCCCTTCTGGTCCTTGGCCGAGAAGCCCTTGGTGTTCGTCGGGACGATGAAGCCACGGATCGAGTTCACGTCGTCGGCCGTGCCGGTCTTGGCCCACACGATGGCCAGCTGCGCGGTCGAGCCGTTGGTGATCCACATCTTGGCCCCGTTCAACACCCACCCGTCCTTCGACTCCTTCGCCATCGTGATCATCCCGGCGGGATTCGAGCCGTAGTCGGGCTCCGTGAGTCCGAAGCAGCCGATCACCTCGCCCGACGCCATCTTCGGGAGCCAGCGCCGCTTCTGCTCGTCCGAGCCGAAGGCGTAGATCGGATACATGGCGAGCGCGCCCTGCACCGAGGCAAACGAGCGCACCCCCGAGTCGCCGCGCTCCAGCTCCTGCATGATCAGCCCGTAGGCGACGTTGTTCAGGCCCGCGCAGCCGTGCTCCTCGGGCAGGTTCGCGCCGAACAGGCCGAGCTCGGCCATCTGCGGGACGAGCTGCCTCGGGAAGCGCCCCTCGACGTAGTGCTCGCCGATGACGGGGATGAGGTTGTCGTCCACCCACGCACGCACCGTGTCGCGCACGGCGCGCTCCTCCTCGGAGAGCAAGCTGTCGACATCGTAGAAGTCGACGCCCTGGAACTTGGGTGCCATGGCTGCCTCAGCTGTGTGATGTCGTGTCCGCGGGGACGGGCTGACCGGGGGGGCCGGGGGGGGCGGGGGAGGCCGGAACGGCTCCCTTCCCCGCCCGTGCGAACGCGTAGGTGTCCGACGCCCGGAAGCGGCGGGACTCGACGTCCCACCGGAAGTAGGTGATGTGGACCGCCGTCGGCTCGATGGTCACGAAGTTGAAGCTCGACGGCCGCCCGCCGCGCGTGCGCTTACAGAGCGTCCCCGCGGTCGAGACCACCACCCGACCCCCGAGCAGCTCCGCTTCCTCCTCGTGGTCGTGCCCGCACAGCACGACCTCGGCGCCCGACGCTACGATGCGACGCTGCGCCTGGCGCCAGCGGGCGAGCCCCATCCGCCGCGAGATGTCGCCCCGCAGCACGTTGTGGTGCACCACCAGCACCCGCGCCTGCTCCCGCGGCGCGGAGTCGAACAACCCGCGCACGCGCGCGAGCTCGCGCTTCGGGAGGTGCCCCTTCACCGCGAAGTCGCGCAGCTGGAGCGTGAGCGAGCCCCAGGACACGCCGTGCGACGTGAGGGCGCTCGCGATGATCGCCCCGGGAAGCGTGAGCGTCGGGACCAGGTCCGCACCGAAGTAGCGGCGGTATTTGGCGTACAGCGGCTCCTTGGCGAGCGGGATCAGCGGTCGCATCCACCAGGCCACGTCGTGGTTGCCGGGGATCACGAGGACAGGCGCCGTCCGGGCCGCGACCTGCACGAGCGCGCGCGCCCGCTGGAACTCGCCGTGGCGTGCCCGCTGCGACAGGTCGCCCGTGACCACCACCGCGTCCGGCCGCAGGTCGGGGAGCATCTGCTCGAGCGCCTCGATCTGATCGAGGTCGGCGAGGCCGCCGAAGTGCAGGTCCGAGAGGTGCAGCAGCTGGACGGTCACGACTCGGCCTGGACGGTATAGGTGAGCGTCGCGTCCCCGTTCGTCGGGACTTGGACGCGGAAGCGGACCTCGGTGGCGGAGATCTTCTCCGCCGGCACGCTGCTCTCGGTCACGCGCCACACGCCGAAGCGCGCCTCGCGAACATCGACGGTCACCGCCGCGGCCTTCGCGTTCGAGATCGTGACCCTGTAGGCCGCCGTGATGCGCTGGCGCGCCGTCATCCCACGCTTGGGTGGCGCGAGCTGTTCTTGCGTGTAGTCCGTCTGGACGCGCTCGGCGGTCACGTCGAACGCGTCTCCCGACTGCACCCGCAGGTCGCGCCCGGGCGCCGTGTGATCGCTCCGCGCCTCCCCGACGAGCTGGAGCCGGCCGGCGGAGTCGGCCTGGTAGAGCTGGACCGTCCCTCCGGGCAGGGGCCGCTCGCCGAACGGCGTGCCGCGACCGCGCTTGAGCGTGTACCACACCTGCACCGGGACACGATTCTCGTCGGCTGCCGCCTGGCCCGGGAACCCGCGCCACGGCAGCGCGCCGGGGACGATCAGTTCCTGCGTATAGGCCGCGGCCGAGCGTGGGAACAGCGCGGTCGTCGTCGGCGTCCCGGGCTCGAGCGACAGCTTGCCAGGGAGCTGGTACACGTGGGTCTCGCCCACAGACTCCTCGCTCGGCGCGGCGGGACCTTCCTCGGCGGCGGCAAGCCTTGTGTAACCCCGGATGGCGATCTGCGCGTGCGACGCCGCCCGCGCCCGGCTTATCGTTCCCGCCACGAGTTGCACCTCCGCGCTGTCCGCACGCAGCGATTGGGACGCGATCGTCGCCGTCCCGGACACCTGACACCTGGCGCCCAGCAGCATCACCTGGTATACCGCCTCCCAGCGCGCCGCGCCGTCGGCCACGTAGGCAAGCTCCGTCCGGGGCCGTGTCTGCGTCGCCTCGAGCGCGAGGGCCGCTTCGGGAGCAATCCGCACCAGCTCCGCCGGGAAGAGCGGCTCACCCGGCGACGACAGAAGGTACCGCCCGTCCGGCAGCCGGTATTGCGGCGGATCACTCCGCACGACAGTCGCCCGCACCGTGTCCGCTCCGCCTGCGGCACGCGTCCGGATGAACGAAAGGGTCTGCCCCGCCGCGGCCGCGAGGCCGGCGACGTGATCGGTCGGGGGGCGCACTACCGCGGACACGATCGCCACCGCGGTGTCGGGCGAGAACAGGCTCGCACCGTCGAGCCCTTCCAGCCTGAGCGTGAGCGTGTTCCGCCCTTTCTGGAGCGGCTGCGGCAGGGTGCGGCGCACCACGACGCGCCCATCACTATAAATGGAAAGGGACGTCTGACCGACGAGCGGCATGACACCCGCCGCGATCGCCAGGACTACGGACGCCGTGATTTGAGCCATTCGAAAGCGATCCTCTGAGCGATGCGAAAGGTCAGCAGGTACCAGGCGACGGCCGACACGGCGCCCACGGTGCGCGCGGTGGTCTGCGACGCCAGCGGCGTCGACCGGAGCGTGAGCATCAGATACCCCGCCAGGAGGAGTGTGGTCACGATGGCCACCAGACGCCCTATCCGTGATGCTTTTCTCGTGACGTCTCTTGTGCACGACGCACAGAGATCCCCCAGGGCGATCCCCGCGGTCTGCTCGCCGCAGCGCGCGCACGGGTGGCTAGAGCCGGCGGGCCACAGCCCGAGCGAACTCGGTGGTCGAAGCACTGCCCCCCAGATCCTTGGTGCGGACGTTGTCCTTCACGATCGCCGTCTCGAGCGCCCGGCGCAGCCGGCTTGCGGCCGCGACCTCGTCGATGTGATCGAGCATCATCGCGGCGGCGAGCAGCTGGGCCGACGGGTTCGCGATCCCCTGCCCCGCGATGTCCGGCGCCGAGCCGTGCACCGCCTCGAAGATCGCCGCGTGCTCGCCGATGTTCGCCCCCGGCGCGAGCCCGAGCCCGCCCACCAGTCCCGATGCTTCGTCGGAGAGGATGTCCCCGAACAGGTTCGTCGTGACGATCACATCGAACTGCGCCGGGTTGATCACGAGCTGCATCGCCGCATTGTCCACGATCTTCTCGTCCGACGCGATCTGCCCTTCGTACTCCTTGGCGATCATCCGCGCGGTCTCGAGGAACAGCCCCGAGGTCGCCTTGAGGATATTCGCCTTGTGCACCACCGTCACCTTCCGCCGGTCGTGCTGCCGCGCGTACTCGAACGCGTACCGCACGATACGCCGGCAGCCGTCGCGCGTCATCACCGACGTGGCCTGGGCAAGCGCCTTGGGGTCGTTGCCCACCTTGAAGGTCCGGTCGAATCCGACGTACATCCCCTCGGTGTTCTCACGGATGATGACGAGGTCGACGTCGGTGTAGCGGCCGCCGGGCACGATCGACTTGACCGGGCGCACGTTGGCGTACAGCTCGAACTCCTGGCGCAGCGCCACGTTCACCGACCGGTAGCCGTCACCCACAGGCGTGGTCAGCGGGCCCTTCAGCGCCAGGCCGGTGCGCCGGATCGAGTCCACCGTGGCGTCGGGGAGCGGGGTCCCGGCCTGCTCCACCGCGCTCATCCCGCCGTACTGCTCGTCCCAGTCGAACCCGACCCCGAGGGCGTCGAGCACCTGCAAGGTCGCCTGGGTGATCTCAGGCCCGATTCCATCACCGGCGATGAGGGTCGCCTCACGCGTCACGGCAGCCCCGGCGTGAGAGTCTTCACCGCGCGGGTGAGCGCGGTCCACGGGTCGTCCCCCTCCCCCCGCGCCACGGTGCGAAAGCCGACCCGACCGGTGCGGACGTCTACCAGGACCACGGTCAGCTCTGCGGTGGCCACGGCATGCGGTAGGGGCGCAGCATGCGGCGCCCCTACACTTCCCGGACCGCCACCGAGCGCTGTCGCCCGCCTATACGTCAGCCCCGCCGGCACGAGCGCGTAGCGTCCACCCCCCGCCAACGCGGCGAGCGTCCGCAGCTCGCTGCGCAGCGGGTCGGGCACCATTTCGGGCTGTTGCTTGGTCGGGTGGAACAGGATCGCCGTGCCCATCTGGTCGGGAGCGGGGGCGATTCCCGGCGCCCGGCGCGCCACGCGCCGCAGCTCATCCGGCAGTACCCAGGTCACCTCCGGGGCGCGGGCTTTGAGCAGCGTGCCGATGATACTGTCGCTCTGCGCGAGCGCCGTCCGGCGCTCGCCCAGAACCGCCTCCCAGTGCAGCGAGTCCTCCGCCGCGACGAGCGTGAGCGGCAGCACGCCGACCCGTTGGGCCGCGATCCCCGCGGTGGGGAGCGGCGCGGTGGGCTCGGGAGTGGGTGTCGCAGACTTGCGAGGGCACGCCGTCAGCACAGCGGAGGTTACCACGCACCACGCACCACGCACTAAGCTTTTGATTTGCAATGGATTAGTCACGGCGCGCAATATCGTGTGCGCGCCGCGGATTTTCAAGAAGCGAGCGTCAGCCCGCCATCCACCACGATCACCTGTCCCGTGATGTGGCGCGCCGCCTCGCTGCACAGAAACACGATCACGCGCGCCACATCCTCCGGCTCCGCCACCCGCCCCAGCACCGACTCGTGCTCGGCGCGCTCGAGCACTTCGCGCGGCAGCGTCGACAAGAGGTCCGTCTTCACGAATCCGGGGGCGACGGCGTTGACGTTGACGTTCGAAGGGCCCAGATCCACCGCGGCCGACCGGGTGAGTCCGATCAGGGCGGCCTTGCTGGCGGCGTAGTTCGCGATGCCGAAGCCCGGCCGGAACGCCTGATGGCTCGCGATGTTCACGATCTTGCCGTAGCGCTGGGCGCGCATCGGGCCGGCCACCGCCTGGATACAGTTGAAGGCGCCGGTGACGTTCGTGTCCATCACCTCCTGCCATGCCTCGGAGGTGAGTCGCCAGAGCGCGCCGTCGTGCGCCACGCCTGCGTTGTTCACCAGAAAGTGGACGCCGCCCAGGCGTTCCCGCACGGTGGTGACGAACTTCTCCACATCCTCCCGCTTGCGTACGTCGCAACGCGCGCAATACACCGGCACGCCGAGCGCGCGGATGGCCGTCTCGGTGAGGAGTGCCTGCGCCGCGACGTCCCGGTCTGGCAGGTCGAGGTAGTTGATCGCGACCGCCGTGCCGCGCTGGGCGAACTCAAGCGCCGTGGCGCGGCCGAGACCGGTCGCGCCGCCCGTGACTACGGCGACCCGGCCGTGCACGGTCTCCGCCAAGCGCTGCGGGTCGGGCCGGGTCTCGGTCGCCGGCGTTCCGCCTTGCGTCGCCCCGCGCGGGGCCAAGATCCAGGGAGAAATGGGTGTCAAGGTTTCGAACCTATGTTCGAAATTGAACATCGGCAAGGCACGGCGTAACTTAGGCGCCATGAAACCGCTCGCCGCGGTGCTCGTGTGGGGCGGGATCTCCACCCTCGGTGCCGCCGCCTTCGGCGTCCTCGCGCTGTCGCGGGGGGAGACGGTCAACGCCGCCTGGCTCCTCACCGCCGCCGTCTGCACCTACGCCGTCGGGTACCGCTTCTATAGCAAGTTCCTCGCCACCCGCGTGTTCGCCCTGGACGACCGGCGCGCCACCCCGGCCGAGCGGTGCAACAACGGGCGTGACTTCGTGCCCACCAACAAGTGGGTGTTGTACGGACACCACTTCGCTGCCATCGCAGGCGCCGGTCCGCTCGTGGGTCCGGTGCTCGCCGCGCAGTTCGGCTTCCTGCCGGGCACGTTATGGCTCGTGATCGGCGTGGTCCTGGGGGGTGCGGTGCAGGACTTCGTCATTCTGTTGTGCTCGCTGCGTCGGGACGGCAAGTCGCTCGGCCAGATGGCGGAGGAGGAGGTGAACCCGGCGGCTGGAGCCACGGCGATGCTCGCCGTCCTCTTCATCATGATCATCTTGCTGGCGGTGCTGGCGCTCATCGTGGTGAACGCGCTGAAGGCGTCGCCGTGGGGGCTGTTCACCATCGCGTGCACGATTCCGATCGCCCTGCTGATGGGGTGGTGGATGAAGCGGTGGCGGCCGGGGAAGGTGGGGGAGGCTTCGGCAGCGGGGGCTGTGCTGCTCTTGGGCGCGCTCGTGGCGGGCGGGTGGGTGGCCGGTCAACCGCACCTCGCCCCCGCATTCACCCACACCGCCACGACGCTCACGGGGATGATGATCGCGTACGGATTCATCGCTTCTGTCCTACCGGTATGGATGCTGCTCTGTCCGCGCGACTACCTCTCGACGTTTCTGAAGATCACGACCATCCTGGTGCTGGCCGTCGCCATCCTCGTGATTCTGCCGCCGCTCCGCATGCCAGCGCTCACGCCGTTCGCGAGCCTGGGGGAGGGCCCGGTGTTCGCGGGCAAACTGTTCCCGTTCGCATTTATCACCATCGCGTGCGGCGCGGTCTCGGGATTCCACTCACTCGTCGCCTCCGGCACGACGCCCAAGATGATCGCACGCGAGTCCGACGCCCGGTTGATCGGGTACGGCGGCATGCTGATGGAGTCGTTCGTGGGGGTGATGGCGATGATCGCGGCGTGCACCCTGGACCCGGGCGTCTACTTCGCGATGAACACCACGCCGGCCGCGCTGGCGCAGGCGGCGCAGGTGCTGGGGCAGGCCGGCTTCGTGGTGACCCCCGACTTCATGCGCGAGCTGGCCGCGCGCATGGGCGAGACCACCCTCGTGGCCCGCTCCGGGGGTGCGCCCTCGCTCGCGGTCGGGATGGCCCAGATCTTCGCGGGCGCGACCAGCGCGCTGGGGGGCAGGACCCTCGACGCCCTGTGGTATCACTTCGCCATCATGTTCGAGGCCCTGTTCATCCTCACGACCATCGACACGGGGACACGCGTGGGCCGGTTCATGCTGCAGGAGATCGTGGGCCACGTCTGGCCCCGGTTCGCCGAGACGTCGTGGTACCCGAGCGTGATCGCGTCCAGCGCCCTCATCGTGGCGGGGTGGGGATACTTCCTGTATCAGGGAGTGGTGGACCCGCTGGGCGGGATCAACTCGCTGTGGCCGCTGTTCGGCATCTCGAACCAGCTGCTCGCGGCGGTGGCGTTGTGCGTCGGGACCACCATTCTCATCAAGATGGGCCGCGGCCGGTTCGCGTGGGTGACGGCCGCGCCGCTCGCCTGGCTCGTGACCGTCACGATGACCGCCGGATGGCAGAAGGTCTTCTCGGCCGATCCGCGGCTGGGGTTCCTGGCGCACGCCGCGTCGCTCGCGGGAGCGACGAACCCCGATGCGGCGCGGCTGATTTTCAATGACCGGCTGAACACGTTCGTGGCGCTACTGTTCATGACCGTGGTGACCATCTTGATCGTCACGTCGCTCCGGGAATGGTGGCTGGTCTTATCGCATCGCAAGGCGGCCATTGTCCACGAGGCGCCGTACGTGGAGGCGGGCTATGCCACGGGGGACTAAGCGGGATGCGAGATGCGCGATGCGGGATGCGGCCCTGCCCTTCCCGACCCGGCTCGCGCGCGTGCTGCGGCGGATCATCGGAGCGCCGGATTACGCGGCGTATCTGGAGCATTGTCGGGTCGCGGGGCACGCACCCGGGCTGAGTGAGAAAGAGTACGTCGCGGAGGTCTTCGAGTCGAAGGGACAGGGCGTGCGCTGCTGCTAGCGTCGCGCGAAAACGATCTCGGTCGCATCGGATTGCCTACCGCCGGCGCCGAGCGTAGGCTTAGACTGTCGCCGGACTCGGGAGGTGTGCTCGATGCCGGTGACGGCAAGGCTGTCCAGGAAGTTCTACGACAAGTTCGGTGATGACGTCACCAAACGAGCTGGTGGACTGGTTCAACCAAGTGGATGCCACCTACAAGTCCGATCTGCGAGAGCTGAACGAGCTCAACTTCGCCCGGTGCGAAGCGAGACTGGAAGGGGAGATCGCACAGGCGGTCGCGCAGCTGGAGGCGCGAATGGCCGCGTTCGAAGCACGGGTCATCAAGTGGATGTTCCTCTTCTGGGTCGGGCAGGCGGTCACGACGGTTGGTCTAGTGTTGGGAGTAGGACGTCTGACCGCTCACTAGCGGCGTCGGTTCCCGTTTTAGCCTCACCGGCACGTTTCAACTCTTGACACTACACAGCCATGAGCTATATCCGACTCCGTCTCTCCGAAGGTCGTGCGGATGGAAGGCTGGGCGGCCGAGCTGGCGTCGGGCAGGCCCGACGCCGCGTGGGACCTGTTTCTCGACCGCTATCGGCGCCTCATCTTTGCGGCAATCCGCCACTACGCCCAGGACTATGACGATGTGATGGACGTGTTCGCGCGGGTGTGTGAAGCCCTGCGCGAAGGCGATCTGCAGCGGCTGCGCACGTACGCGGCGCAGCCGGACCACCGCGCCCGCTTCTCCACCTGGCTCGTCACCGTGGTCCGCCATCTCACGGTCGATTGGTTCCGTCACCGCGACGGCCGTCGCCGGCTCTCCGTCGTCGCCGAGGGGCTGCCACCGCTGCGGCGCCGCATTTTCGAGCACGTCTTCCTCGACCAGCGCAGGCACATCGAGGCGTACGAGCTGATCCACGCGCGCGAGGCGCCCACTCTTTCCTTCAAAGAGTTTCTCGGCGAGCTGCGGGCGACCTACAGCGCCGTGACCGACGGGCGGCGCGGCCGGGTGCTCGGCGAGCTGGGCGGGACGCCGCCCGCCGAGGAGGCGCCGGCTGCAGCGAGTCCCAACGACATCGCCGACACGCGTGCCCTGCTGGAGCAAGCGTTCGGCGCGCTCAGCGCGGAGGACCGCGTGGCGCTCGAGCTGTACGTCGTGGAGGAGCTGCCCGCCGCGGATGTCGCGCGGATCCTCGGATTCCCGAATGCGAAGGCGGTTCACAACCGCGTGTACCGCGCGCTCGCCGCCGCGCGGGCGAGGCTGGCGCAGGTCGGCATCGGACGAGGCGACCTGTGAGCAGTTCCGCGGGCCACGACCGTCTCATGACGGCGACGAGGGGGACCGTATGACCATGGAGGCCAGTACCGCGTGAGTCATCCCGATCCGCTCGACTTGTTACGTCACCGGCTCGACGCGTCCACGAGAGAGACTCCCGAGTGTCTCGACGACGCCACGTTGGCCGCGCTCGCTGAGGGTGGCCTCGGTGCCGCGGGCCGGGCGACGGTGTTGCCGCACCTGGCCGGCTGCCCGCGCTGCCGCGGCGTGGTGGCCTCGGTCGTCCGCAGCCTCGCCGACCGTGCGGTGGCTCGTGAGGTGGCGGCGGTCGAGGGTCGCGGCCGGCGCCGCTGGTTGGGGATCGGTCTGTCAGCCGCGGCGGCTGCGATCTTGTTCGTAGTCGCGGTGCCGCGCTGGGTGAACGACAGCATCGGTCACCGTGGGCCGCCCCTCCCGGGCGCCGTCGTGCCCCGACCCCTCGCACCCCTCGGCACGGTGGCGGAGGCGAAGGCGTTACGGTGGGCGGCCGTGACCGGAGCGGACCGCTACCGGGTGATTCTGTTCGACGCGGCCGGTCGAGCCCTGTACGAGACCCAACTCTCCGATACCGTCGTCGCCCTGCCCGACTCGGTCACGTTGGCACCCGGACGGCCCTATCTATGGAAGGTGGAGGCGCGCACCGGGTGGGACCGGTGGTCGGCCTCCGAGCTCGTCCAGTTTTCGATCGCGGGCGAGCGGTGACCGTCCTCGGGCTGTGGCTCGTGCTCGCGCCCCTGGCGCTGCAGTCGCCGGCGGCGGACTCGCTTCGGTTCCTCGCGCAACGCATCCCCGAGTCGGCGCTCGTCCTCGAGACCCGCGCGCGGCCGCTGGCGGTCCGTGACGCCGTCACGGATGCCCTCGCCAGAAACGACCTCGCCGCAGCGCGCAGTCTGGCGGCGGCCTACGCGGAGGCTTGGAGCGATTCGTTTTTGGTGCGCGAGGTGGCGCGGTTCGAGGCGTGGCCGGAGGAGCGACGGACGGCGAAGGTCTGGGCGGATAGCGCGCGCCGCGCGGGGGTCGCGGCATACGGCCGGGCCGGCCCCACCGTCGCAATCGCCATCTGGCGCCGCGCCCTCAAGCGCGCCCGGATCATCGGCGATACGTCCGGTATCGCCGCGGTCCTGGGCAACATCGGAGCCGGCTTCCTGCGGGAGGGTCGGCTCGACAGCGCGAGTACGTATCTCGAGCGCTCGCGCGTGCTCGCCTCGAGCGTCGGGGACATTCGCGTCGAAGCCAACGCCCTGGGGACGCTCGCCGGTACCCGAGCTGATGGGGGGAACCTCGCTGCCGCGCGCGAGGGGTACGCGCGGGCGCTCGCGCTGCGGGAGCGCATCGGGGATTCCCGCGGCGTCGCCGCCGATCACAACAATCTGGGGCTGCTCGCGCAAACCGCCGGGGACCCGGACGAAGCACGCCGCCAATTCGAGGCGGCGCTCGAGCTCAACCGCCGCGACGGCCGCGACGCGGTGGCGGCCACAAACCTCGTGAATCTCGCCGGGCTGGCCGCGGCGGCAGGCGACTTCGGCCGCGCCGAGGCGTTGTACCGCGACGCATTGGCAACCTGGCGTGCTCACGAGCAATGGGCCGAAGCCGCAGACGCGTTGCACGGCCTCGGCCAACTGGAGCTGCGCCGTGGCGATTATCCCGCGGCGCGCGCGGCGCTGCTCGAGGCACTGGCCAGCTACGACCGGACGGGGCCGCTCAGCGAAGCGCTCGCTGTGCGGCGCGAGCTCGCCCGCGAGCTCGCCGCCGCCGGGGACCTGCAAGGGGCGCTGGACCAACTGCACCGCGCCGAGCATCTGGCGGACTCGGCGCGGGCACCGCCGGGCGTGCGCGCGGGCATCGCGCTCGCGCACGGGGACTTGGCACTCCAGTTGAACACGCTAGCCGAAGCCGACCGCCGCTACGCCCAGGCGGCGTTGCTGTACCGGCGGGCGGGCGATCCGGTCGGCGAGGCCGAGGCGCAGCAGGGCCGCGGTGTCCTCTTCCTCGAGCGCGATAACTACCCCCGCGCGCAGGCGCTGCTCCAGGGAGCATGGCGTACTGAGATGGCGGCCGGGAATCAGCGCGCGGCCGCGCTCACACGTCTCTCGCTCGGTCAGGTCGCCGAGGCCCGAGGAGACGCCACGGCGGCGCGGCGCCTGCTCGCACAAGCGGCGGCCGATCTCGGGAGCCTGGGGGATCCGGTCGGCGCGGCGGCCGCGGTCGCCGAGCAGGCGTCGCTCGAAGCCGAGGCGGGGCTGCCCGCGGCAGCCGAGTCGCTGTATCGGACCGGGCTCGCCGGGCTGGGCGACAAGATCGCGCCCGAGATCGCCTGGCGGCTGCATGCGGGACTGGGGCTCGCGCGGCACGCCCAGGGTCGTGACGACGACGCTACCCGCGAGCTGCGTGCGGCGCTGGCCGAGATCGAGCGCCCGAGCCGGTCCCTGGCCCTGGCGGAGCGGCGCTCGGCGTTTCTAGCGGACAAATGGGACGTGTACGGACAGCTCGCCCTCATCGAGCGCGCCCGCGGCCGGCCGGAAGCCGCATTCGAAGCGAGCGAGCGCCTGCGCGCGCGCGAGATGCTCGAGCTGCTGCAGCACGGCAGGCTGGCTTCGCCGGACACGGCCGCCGAGCTCGTGTCCCGAGAGCAGGATCTGAGGCATCGCATTGCCGAGCTCACGCACGACCTGGACAGCGCGGACGCGGACGCCCTCCGCGGCCCCGATGCGCCGCCTGCGAGCGGGGCAACCCACGAAGCGCTGGGCCGGGCCCAGGAGGCGTACACCGAGTTGCTGCTCGACATGCGGGAGCGCAGTCCCCGGCACGCGACCCTCGTGTCGCCTGTGACCGCGACATGGCGCGACGTGGGCCGGCGCCTGGGCGCCGATGCCGCCCTCATCGAATACCTCGTGAGCGACTCGGGCTCTCTCGCCTTTGTCGTCGCTCGGGACACGGTCGTCATCGTGGACCTGGGCGTCCGCCGCCACGACCTTGCCCGGCTGGTCGAGTTCGCGCGCGGAACGCTCCTCGCCCCCCGTCCCGAGGGAGCGAGCTCCATTCCTGCGGACTCTTTGTGGCGCGGTCCTCTGCGGCAATTGCACCAGTTTCTCATCGCTCCGCTCGAAGAGACCGGCGTGCTCGCCGGCAAGACCCGGCTCATTCTGGTTCCGCATGCCGAGCTCCACTACCTGCCGTTCGCAGCGCTGCTCGGCGGGTCGGGACGGGGACGGTTCCTGATCGAGCGTTACGAGGTAGCCGTGACGCCCTCGGCATCGGTCTGGCTCGCCTTGGGCGATCGTCCAGCGGGGCCCGTCGCGAGCGGGACTCTGGTCCTGGCGCCGAGACCGGATGTGCTCCCGGCGTCGCGGCGGGAGGCGGCGGCGGTCGGACGACTCGGCGGGGCGGACGTACAGGTTCTCACCGGCAGCGCGGCAACCGAAGCGGCCTTCCGTCGTGAGGCACCGAGGCGACGCATCCTACACCTCGCGACGTATGGGGTCCTCAACAAGCAGAATCCCCTGTTCTCGTTCGTGGATCTGGCTCGGGACAGTGCGCAGGACGGCCGCCTCGAGGTACACGAGGTGTTCGGGCTCCATCTCGCGGCGGACCTCGTTGTGCTCTCGGCGTGCCAGACTGGTCTCGGTGCGGGGGCGCTCGCGGATGTTCCCGCGGGGGACGATTGGGTCGGCCTCACGCGTGCGTTCCTCCACGCCGGCGCCGCGAATGTCGTGGCCACGCTGTGGCCGGTCGAGGATTGGGCGACCGCAGCGCTGATGGAGGAGTTTTATCGGGCCTACGTGTCGGGCGCGGACCCCGCCCATGCGCTCGCCGAGGCACAGCGGGCGCTCCTCGCCGCGCCCACGACCTCGCAGCCGTTCTACTGGGCGGGGTTCGTGATCACGGAAGCGGGCGACGGAAAGGGGGTGGTTCGGTGAGCAAGGGCGGGTGGGGCCTCCGTCTCGCGGGCCGGGCCGCCGCCCTCGCCGCGCTTGCAGGCTGCTCCGACAATCCGATCGGCCCTCCGCCGCCGCTGAAAAGCGTGATCGTCTCGGACCCGGTCACACCGGCTGGCCTCGTGGGGGGAGCGCGCGCGGCTCCCGTCCTGGCAACCGGGCCGGCGGACGAGGTCGCGTACGTGTCTCTCTCGCCTGGCACGGTGCCCGGCGGGACGGTCGCGACCATCCGACGTCTCGGCGATGCCGGTCTGTTCTACGCGGCGCTGGTCGACGGCGGCTTCGACCCGGTCCCGGTCCCGGCCGGTCCCGGAGATACGGTGGAAGTCGCCGTTGACGTGCCGGGAGCGCCGCGCGTGAGTTTCAGTTACGCCGTGCCGCCGAGATTGCGGCCGGTCGTGGTGCGCACCTCCCCCTCGTCCGGAAAGCGGGACGTCCCGCTCAACACGACCATCGTCATCGTCTTCAGCGAGCCGATCGCGGCTTCCACGCTCACCGCGTCCTCGGTGCATCTGTTCCGCGGCACAAGCCCGGTGGCGGGCACGGTGCGCCTCCTCGAGGGCACTGGGACGGTTGCCGCGTTCACTCCCGCCGCCCTGCTCGATCCCGACACCGATTACGAGCTGGTCGTCACTACCGCGGTGACCGATCTCGACGGCGATGCGCTCGAGGCGCCGGTGAGGGTGTCCTTCAGGACGGGGCAGTCCGAGACAGGACCGCCCGCATCCATCAGTGTCTCACCGGATACCATCTACATGACCGGGGGGACGTACCAGATGACGGCGACGGTGCGCGACGCCGCGGGCAACACTTTGGTCGATCTGCCGGTCACCTGGTCCTCCAGCAATCCCGCGGGCCTTACGGTCTCCTCGACAGGGCTGGTGACAGCGCTGGCCACGGCGTCGTACACCGTCACGGCGACGTTGAACCAGTTGACGGGCTTGGCGCTGGTCGTCGTCGTGACGGGGCCGCCTGCGTCGGTGGATATCTCGCCCAAGCCGGCGACCGTCGGTGCCTCGGGCGACACCATCATCCTGAAGGCGACCGTGCGTGACGCGCACGGACGGGTGATCAACTATCCCTCGGTAACCTGGAACAGCAGCGCCCCGGCGGTGGCGACGGTCGCGCCATACACTCCCGGGGACGCCGGGCCGGGACTCGCGACGGTGACCGGCATGAGCCTGGGGGACGCGACGATCACCGCCACGAGTGGGACCGCGAGCGACGCCGTTCCTGTCACAGTTGTTGCACCACCCCCGGTGGCGTCGGTGAAGGTCTCCTCTGACTCGGTGAGCCTGCTCCTCCGCATGACGAAGCACCTCTCCGCGACAGCGCGGGATGCGAATGGAAAAGTGCTCCCGGGGCGCGCGACCACGTGGACCAGCGACAATCCGGCCGCGGCGACGGTGGACGGGACCGGATTGGTGACGGGAGTCGGCAGCGGTTCCGCCGCCGTGATCGCGACCAGCGAAGGGGTGAGCGATACGGCGGCCATTACGGTCACGGTCTTGAATCTGGCGGCAGTCACCGCCGGCGACCTTCACAGTTGCGCCGTCACGACCAACAGTGCGGCGTATTGCTGGGGGCACAACGAGTATGGGCAGCTCGGCGACGGCTCGCTTCTCTCCCGGGCGATCCCGACGGCCGTGGCCGGTGGGCTCACGTTCGCCGCGCTTGCCACCTGGGAGTTCCACAGCTGTGCGGTCACGACGGCAGGGGCGGCGTACTGCTGGGGTGGCAACGGTAGCGGGAAGCTCGGTGACGGTTCGACCGCCTCCAGCACGGTCCCCGTGGCCGTGACGGGCGGGCTCACGTTCTCCGCGGTGGCTACGGGCTGGGATCACACCTGCGGTTTGACCGTCAGCGGAGCGGCGTACTGCTGGGGTAGGAACGATGACGGCGAGCTCGGCAACGGGTCCACGACGCCCAGCTTGGTCCCGGTGGCCGTCAGCGGGGGGCTCACCTTCTCTGCGGTGCGCACCTGGGGCATTCATACTTGCGGTCTCACCACCAACGGAGCGGCGTACTGCTGGGGATCGAACTTCGCCGGCCAGCTCGGCGATGGTTCGACCACTTCCAGCTCGGTTCCCATCGCCGTGAGCGGTGGGTTCACCTTCACCGCGATCAGCGCTGGCCGCTTTCATACCTGCGGTCTCACTGCCAGCGGGGTGGCGTACTGCTGGGGGGATAACGGCTTCGGCCAACTCGGCGACGGGACCACGACGATGCGGCCCACCCCCGTGGCTGTGAGCGGCGGGCTCACGTTCGTCGCGCTGGCTGGCGGCGGCTATCACACCTGCGGTCTCACGGCCAGCGGGGCGGCGTACTGCTGGGGGCGGAATTCGGAAAACGAGCTCGGTGACGGTGGCAGCGGTATCAACCGTCGCGCCTCCCCCACGGGCGTCGCGGGCGGGCTCAGCTTCACCGCGATCAGCGCAGGCGGGTTGCATACCTGCGCCTTCGCTACGACGGGGACGGTGTACTGCTGGGGCTATAACGCCTTCGGAGAGCTCGGGAACGGGACCGGAACGGACAGCTCCGTGCCGGTGCGAGTCCTGGGCCAGCCGTAACGCCATGACGACGCGTACGAGTCATCTCCGTCACACGCTTCGGACGCTGCCCGCGCTAGTAGCCGGCATCATCGGGTGCGGCGGCGACGGGGGCCGAGCAACACAACCGGTCGGGTTCGCCTTCGCGTCAGTGAGCTCCGGTGCCGAACATTCGTGCGCCCTCACCACGAGCGGGGCGGCGTACTGCTGGGGCTATAACGGGTGGGGTCAGCTCGGCAACGGCTCGACCGCAGACGGCCCATTACCAGTGGCGGTCGCCGGCGGGCTTCGATTCACAGCGCTCACGGCTGGGTACTCGCACAACTGCGGGCTGACGGCGAGTGGGGCGGCGTACTGCTGGGGCTATAACGGGTCCTACAGCGGCTTCGGCCCGCTGGGCGACGGATCGGTGACGCCCAGGTCGGTCCCCGTGGCGGTCACCGGAGACCTCACGTTCTCCAGTGTGAGTCCTGGCCGCGAGCATACCTGCGGCCTCACCGCGACCGGGTCGGCCTACTGCTGGGGGGCCGGCGGCCTGCTCGGCGACGGGTCGAGTGTCGGCAGCGCGGTGCCGGTGGCGGTGACGGGCGGGCTCACGTTCTCCGCGTTGAGCGCCGGCGCGTCTCGTACCTGCGGTCTCACGGCGACCGGCGCAGCGTACTGCTGGGGGGCCGGCCCGCTCGGCGACGGGTCGAGTGCCGGTAGCACGGTCCCCGTGGCTGTCGGCGGAGGCGGTACGTTCATCGCCATAAGCGCCGGCGGGTTCGACGCGGGCTATACCTGCGGCGTCAACACGAGCGGGACGGCGTACTGCTGGGGAGATGGCGGGCTCGGGGAGCTGGGGAACGGCTCGAACGGCTTCAGCTTGGTCCCCGCCGCCGTGAGCGGCGGGCTTGCGTTCTCCGCGGTGGACGCCGGCTGGCGATACCATACCTGCGGCCTCACCACAAACGGAGCGGCATACTGTTGGGGCTTCAACGTGTGGGGCCAGCTCGGCAATGGCTCGACTGAAGATGCCGCTGTGCCGGTAGCGGTCTCCGGCGGGCTTACGTTCGCGGGTCTGAGCGCCGGAGGAACCAACTCCTGCGGCGTCAACCGAGGCGGCATCGCGTACTGCTGGGGTGACCACATCGGCAAGAGCAGCACCGTGCCCGTGAGAGTTGACGGCGGGCCGTAGCGCCATGTCGATCCCCGACGCCGCCTCGCTCAAGCGATCACCCTCGCCCCGTGCGGCGGAGCAACCGCCAGGAATTGATCCGTCCAACTCCTCGAGAGAGGAGAGGAGAAACCGTGTCACGACCTGACCGGCTGGTAAGGGCCATGCATCTCCTGCTGCTGTGTGGAGCCGGCGCCGTCGCCGCGTGCAGCAACGACTCCCAATCGCCACCCCCGCCCGTCGCCTCCGTCAAAGTGACCGCGGCCGCACCCGGCCTCGTGATCGGCCACACGCTGCAGCTGACCGCGCACGTAAGAGACGCGGCCGGCCACGAGCTTGCGGACCGTCCCGTGACCTGGACGAGCAATGCCCCGACGCAGGCCACGGTCTCGTCGACCGGCCTCGTGACGGGCCTCGCACTGTCGGACTCGGTCCTGATCACGGCATCGAGCGAGGGCAAGAGTGACGCTGCCACTTTAACGGTCGTACCCGCCATCGCGGGGGAGTGGAATTACACGGAGCAGTTCGGCGGGACCCACAACGGGCGGCCCGTGACGTGCAGCGACACGGGGTCCTACCAGTTCACCCAGACAGGCCCTGCCATCGAGGGCACGGCGACGCAGGTGGGTACCTGCATCGGACCGCTGAACTCGCTCGACAACGCGTCGATTTGGTCCGACCCCGTCGCGGACGGCCAGCTCTCGAGCATTCGCCTCACGTTCAGCAGCCAAGGCTGTGCATACGCTGCGGACGTGACAGGTCCGCCTGTGCCCAAACTGAGCGGCACATTGTCGTGTGGGGACTGGACCGGCACCTGGGATGCGGTTCCCGGGGGAGGGCCGGTGGCCTCGGTTAGCGTGCGTTCGGACGTGCAGACCGTCGTCGGGGGAGTCGTCCAGCTCGTCGCGGTGCCGGAGGACGCCGCCGGACACGTGCTCAGCAGGGGCGTGAGCTGGTCGAGCGACAACCCGTCGGTCGCCGCGGTCTCGGAAGGCGGTCTGGTGTCGGCCCTCGCCCCCGGGTCGGCGCGCATCAGCGCGACGAGCGAGGGGCAGGTCGGGTCGGCCGCCGTCACCGCGGAGCTGGTCAGCTTCGCCGCGGTGAGCGCTGGGTTCTATCACAGTTGCGCCCTCACGACCACCGGGGCCGCGTATTGCTGGGGATGGGGCGGCAACGGGCAGCTCGGCACGGGATTCCGACCTCCGGCGCGGGCGCCGATCGCGAGTGCGCAAACGCCCGTCGCGGTGTCGGGCGGCCATAGCTTCGCGATGGTCGCGGCGAGCTTGGGCCGGAGCTGCGGTGTCACGACGAGCGGCGAGGCGTTGTGCTGGGGAGAAGACTCGTCGGGCCAACTGGGCGACGGTTCGCAGACCAGCAGCCTCGTCCCGGTCCCCGTCACAGGCGGGCAGCAGTTCTCGAGCGTCACGCTCGGAGAATATCACGCGTGCGGCGTGACGACCACAAACGCCGCATACTGCTGGGGCGTGAACAGTGAAGGCCAGCTAGGCGACGGCTCGCAGACATTCAGCGCGTCTCCCGTGCTCGTCGCGGGCAACCTGCTCTTCCAGTCCGTGCGCGCCGGCTCCTTTCACACGTGCGGCGTCACCATCTCCCAGCTCGCTTACTGCTGGGGATACAACCTCGACGGTCAATTGGGCGACGGGACCTCGGCCTTCGCCGTTGCGACTCCTGTGGCCGTCGCGGGCGACCACAGCTTCGCGGCGGTGGCAGCCGGGTACGCCCATTCGTGTGCGATGACGCCCCAGGGCGCCGCGTACTGCTGGGGCTCTTCAACCCTGCTCGGCGACGGTTCGGGCCAGGACCAGCCGGTACCGGTGCCGGTCGCCGGGGGCTTGTCCTTCTCGACGGCGGGCGGAGCCCTATCCGCTGGGCAGGAGAGCTCGTGCGCCTTGACACCCGCAGGCGCGGTCGACTGCTGGGGGCACAACGACTTGGGGGAGCTCGGCGACGCCTCGACGATCGCGCGAGCCACGCCGGTCCCGGTCGCGGGTGGGCTCACCTTCGCGACGATCAACGTGGGCCTGTTCCACGCGTGCGGAGTCACCACCACCGCCGTCGCGTTCTGCTGGGGCAACAACTCGAACGGCCAGCTGGGTGCGGCAACGGCCCAGAGCTGTGTGCTCAACGGTATGACTGCGGCGTGCGCCACGTCGCCGGTCCGCGTCACCGGTACGGTTCAGGCGGGAGCATCCGTCGCACGCGCTGCGGGCCGCGACGCCCACGTCCAAGAGCGAAATCCGTCGATTCTGCTGCAGAGGTTGGGGCCGGACGTCCTCAACCCCGCGTCGATCGTTCGTGCACCGAGGCAGTGAGGCGGTGGCATGGAGTGGGCCATAGGAGGATCGCACATGAAGCGAATGTCAGCAGGGCCGCTCTGGTTGGGCATCCTGGTGCTCGCTGCCTGCGGTGGGGACCACCCCATGGAACCCACCCGCTTGTCGGTGACCGTAAGCCCGCCCACGGTGCAGAGGCTCGTGGGAGGGTCGCTCTCTCTGCGCGCCACCGTCAAAGATGCAGGTGGGAACACACTCCCGGGGCACGCCGTGACGTGGACGACGAGCAATACCGCGGTGGCTACGGTGGTCGGTACGCACACGGGGACGGATTCGACGACCGCGCTGATCAAAGGCGTGGGGCCGGGCACGGCGACGATTGCGGCGACCGCCGAAGGCCAGAGTGGCAGTGCGGCGATCACGGTCGTCCCGCCGGCGCTTGCGTTCACCACGAACCGCGATGGCAACGACGAGATCTACGTCACCGACGCAAGCGGCACCGACGTTCTCAATCTCACGAACAACCCGGCGAACGACGACTGGCCCAGCTGGTCGCCCGACGGCTCGAAGATCGCCTTCCACAGCGACCGTGACGGCAATTGGGAGATCTACGTAATGAACGCCGACGGCACCGGGGCCGTGAACGTGACGAACAACCCGGCGTGGGACGACGTCGCCCCACGGTGGTCGCCCGACGGCTCGAAGATCGCCTTCACGACGGCGCGCGACGGCAACCACGAAGTCTACGTGATGAACGCAGACGGCACTGGTCTCGTCAACCTCTCGAACAACCCGGCGTCGGACTACGCGGACGGATGGTCACCTGACGGCTCGAAGGTCCTGTTCGAGACCAACCGCGACGGAAACTGGGAGGTCTACGTGATGCACGCCGACGGCACCGCGCCCGTCAACCTGACGAACAACCCGACTGTAGATGCAATTGCCGATTGGTCGCCCGACGGCTCCAAGATTGCTTTCGACACCGACCGCAACGGAAACTACGAAGTCTACGTGATGAACGCCGACGGCACGGGCCTCGTCAACCTCACTAACAACACGGCGTTCGACGGGGAACCCGTCTGGTCGCCGGACGGCTCGAAGATCGCCTTTGACTCAGACCGCGACCTTAACGACGGAAACGATGACGTCTACGTAATGAACGCTGACGGCACCGGGCTTGTCAACCTGACGCACAACCCGACGTACGACTTCGCCGCCTCGTGGAGGCCGACGGGAGGCGCACATGCAGCCTCGCCCCTTCGCCTCCGTCGGCCGGCGAGCCGCAGAAGGGATTGACCGTGAACACGCGCTCGGTGCCACGCCAGCTCCTCATTGCGGTGAGCCTGTTCCTGCTCGCGGCCTGCGGCTCCGACTCGACGGCACCTGGCGGACCGCTCACCGTCGCGACCGTAACCCCCGCCAGTGGCCCGCTAGCGGGTGGGACAAGAGTGAACATCACGGGCACCAACTTCGTCGACGTAGCCAGCATTACCATCGGCGGCAATGAGCTCGTCAGCCGCACGATGGTGAGCACCACCGAGGTCACCGGAACCACGCCGGCCTCGACCATCTTGGGGCCCAAGGATGTTGTCGTGACCTCGAGCAGCCACGGCAGCGGCACGTGCAGGGGTTGCTTCAGTTACGTGTCGATCCGCGCGGCAGCAATCGCCGCCGGATACACGCACACGTGTGGGCTCGCAAGCACGGGGGCGGCCTACTGCTGGGGCGCTAACGGCGGCGCGCTCGGCGACGGCTCGTACATGAATAGCTCGATTCCCGTCGCTGTCTCAGGTGGCCTCAGCTTCAGCGCCCTTGCCGCGGGCGGCGGGTTTACCTGTGGGCTCACGAGTGCCGGGACGGCGTATTGCTGGGGCAATAACACCTCCGGCCAGCTCGGTAACTATCCCCCGAAGGATAATGTGGGCATCCCAACGCCGGTTCTCGTCTCTGGGGGTTTGAGTTTCAGCGCCCTCGCCGCGGGCGCCGCTCATACCTGTGGGCTCACGAGCGCCGGGGCCGCCTACTGCTGGGGCTTGGACCTGTTCGGCGAGCTCGGTAGCAGCCCCCTAACCGGTAACTTCAGCTCGACCCCCCAAGCCGTCTCCGGGGGCTGGAGGTTCGTGGCCCTTACGGCAGGCGTCTATCACACCTGCGGGCTCACCAGCCTCGGGGCGGCGTACTGCTGGGGCGATAACGAGACTAGTCAGCTCGGCAACGGCTCAACTGGTTTCAGTACTGACACAACGCCCGTCGCCGTCTCCGGGGGCTTGACCTTCAGTGCTCTCGCTGCAGGCTCCTGGCACACATGCGGGCTCGCAGGCTCCGGCGCGGCCTATTGCTGGGGCAGCAATTACGGCGGCCAGCTTGGCACCGGCTCCACCACCGATAGCTCAATTCCCGTCGCTGTCTCCGGGGGCCTGACCTTCAGCGCCGTCGCCGCGGGCGGCGATCATAGCTGTGGGCTCACGAGTACGGGGGCGGCCTATTGCTGGGGCGTTAACAACTCCGGCCAGCTCGGCGACGGCTCGATCACGAACAGGTCAACGCCGGTCGCCGTGTCCGGAGGTCTGACTTTCAGCACCCTTGTGGCGGGCATCGATCACACGTGCGGGCTCACAAGCACCAAGGCGACCTACTGCTGGGGCGACAACCAGTTCGGCCAGGTCGGCAACGGCTCGACCACGAATAGCTCGGTTCCGGTCGCCGTCGTTGGGTGGCCTTAGCCTCAAGCCGCCTGGAGCCCCTGATGGGGTCGATCATGAACACGCTCCCGTTGCCACGCCGGCTCCCCATTGCGTTGGGCCTGTTCCTGGTCCCGGCCTGCGGCTCCGACTCGATGGCACCAAGCGGCGGAGGCCCAGCAATCTCCGTTGCCGTCGTCCCCGCCACCGCGAGCCTCCTCACCAGTGGCAGCCAAGACTTCACGGCCACGGTGGCGAACGACCCGAGCAATAGCGGCGTCACCTGGAGCATCACGGGATGCAGCGGTGGCCCCGCGGCCTGCGGCAGCCTGTCCCGTATCACGACCACGCAGGCGACCTACACCGCGCCGCCAACGGTGCCGCCCGGCGGCCCCGGCGTCACGGCGACATCGGTGGCAGACCCAACCAAAGCAATCACGGCCACAGTCGCCGTTGCCGCGACGAGCACGGGCCGTGAGATCGCCTTCTTCAGGTCTGACAGCATCTATGCGATATACGTGATGAACGCGGGTGGCACGGGCGTCACGCGGGTCACCGTGGTCGATGACCACGAGTGGCTCCTCTACGCCGAGCCCGTCTGGTCACCCGATGGCTCGAAGATCGTCTTTTATGACGGCAGCTCCAAGGGCGGCGACGACGATATCTATGTGGTGAACGCCGACGGGTCGGGCCGCCGCAACCTAACGAACAACCAGGCCCAGGACGTCCAGCCTGCCTGGTCGCCCGACGGCACCAAAATCGCGTTCTCGAGCTGGAGCACCGGGGGCATCTACGTGATGAACCCCGACGGCTCGGGTCTCCGCAACCTCACCAACAACGCGGGTGACAACT
>Ga0209235_1000138_pt1 | contig 33154 bp, 26 predicted proteins | sample GraSoi013_1_20cm_4_FD_185817 | JGI IMG/M metagenome (GOLD analysis project Ga0209235, IMG submission 185817) | Grasslands soil microbial communities from the Angelo Coastal Reserve, California, USA - Sample 09_25_2013_1_20cm (SPAdes) (version 2) | ecosystem: Environmental > Terrestrial > Soil >... | reverse complement strand
CGGGCGGTGCGATCAATACGCGCTGGCGTGCGTGCTTTACGAAATGCTGGCGGGGCAGCCGCCGTTCACCGGGCCGACCATCGAGAGCGTGCTGTTCCGGCAGCTCACGGTCGACGCGCCGCGGATCACGGATCTCCGACCCGATGTCCCGAAGCCGGTGGCCGCCGCGCTGGCCCGTGCCCTCGCCAAGGCGCCCGCCGACCGGTTCAGCGGGATGGCGGCATTCGTCGACGCCATCGAAGCACCGGAAGCCCCGGCGGGCGCGCCGCCGCCCGCCCAACTCACCTCGTTCATCGGCCGCGAGCGCGAGACGGCGGCCGTCCAGGACCTGCTCCAGGGCACGCGGCTCTTGACCCTGACCGGCGCGGGCGGGAGCGGCAAGACCCGTCTCGCCCTCGAGGTGGCGAGCCGCGTGGGGGCGCAGTACCCCGACGGCGTTGCCTGGGTGGAGCTCGCCCCGCTCTCGAATCCCGAGCTCGTCCCGCACCACGTCGCCGACGCGCTGGGCGTGCGCCGCGACGGCATCCGATCGGCCGGGGACGCCCTGCTCGAGGCGCTGCGGGATTGGGAAGCGCTGCTCGTCCTGGACAACTGCGAGCATCTGGTCGAGGCGTGCGCCCGGCTGGCGGAGGCGTTGCTGCGGGGCTGCCCGCGGCTCCGCATCATGACCACGAGCCGTGAGGCGCTCGGAGTCGGCGGCGAGCGCGCCTGGCTCGTGCCGGCGCTCACGCTCCCGGAGGCCGGTAAGCGGGTCACGCGTGCGGTGGCGGCGGGGAGCGAGGCGATCCGCTTGTTCGTCGAGCGGACCCAGGCGGTGCGGCCGTCGTTCCAACTGATCGACGGGAACGCGACCGCGGTCGCGCAGATCTGCGACCGGCTCGACGGCCTCCCCCTCGCCATCGAGCTGGCCGCCGCGCGAGCCCGGGTCCTCGATCCGCAGCAGATCGCCACCAGGCTGGACGACGTGTTCGGGTTGCTCTCGTCGGGTAGCAGGACGGCCCTCCCGCGCCAGCGCACGCTGCGCGGCACGATCGAGTGGAGCCACGCGCTGCTCACCGCGCAGGAGCAGATCCTGTTCCGACGGCTGGCGGTGTTCGCCGGGGGGTTCACGATCGACGCGGCGGAGGCGGTTGCGGCGGGGGGCGCGATGGCGGCCGCAGACGTGCTGGATCTGCTCAGCGGTCTCGTAGAGAAGTCTCTCGTCTTGCTCGAGACCGAAGCGCTCGAGGCGCGTTATCGCATGCTGGAGACCATACGCCAGTTCGCTCGGGAGCGCCTGGAGGAGGTGGGCGAGGCGGCGGAGTTCGGGCGCCGGCATGCGCAGTTCTTCCTCGCCCGCGCCGCGGCCGCGGACCCGTTCCTCCCCGTTCACGCCGAGGGGTGGCAGGAGCGGCTCGCGGAGGACGTCGGGAACCTGCGGGCCGCGGCGGACTGGTTCGAGCAGGACCCCACGGCGGTTGACGACAACCTGCTCTTTGCCACCGCGCTGCACTGGTTCTGGTTCGGGCTGGGGCACTACCGGGAAGGCCGCCGGCGCATCGAGACGGCGCTGGAGCGGAGCGGCGGTGCGCGCACCCGGGCCCGGGGACGCGCGCTCTCCTCGCTCGCGATGTATTTCGCCCTTCAGGGGGAGCGGGTGGCGATCGGTCCGGTGGCCGAGGAGAGCGTGGCGATCCTGCGGGAAACGGCCGGCAGCTCGGTGGATCTCGTGTGCGCGCTCGTGGCGGTCGGGCAGTCGCTTCTGCTCGCAGGCGACCTGGCAGGCGCTGCCCGCGTGCTGGCGGAGGCCTTGGGCGTGGCGCGGGCAGTACGACCGCGCTACTGGATCACCTACGCGCTCTACTGGCAGGGCTGCGTGGCGCAAGCCTGCGGCGACCTCGCGGCCGCGCGTGCGGCGTTCGACGAGGGCGTCGCCCTCGCGCTCGAGGATGGCTACAACGCGCCCATCGCGCACCTCGCCACGATGCGGGGCCGGCTCGCCCTCGCCGAAGGAGACAACGCGGGCGCGTTGGGTTTCTTCGCCGTCGGGCTCGCGTCGCTCAAGCGGACGAAGAACCACTGGTCCACGATCATTTTGGTGGAAGACCTGGCACGGATCGCGGCCGATCGGGGCGACGCCGTGCGGGCCGCCCGCTTGCTCGGCGCTGTGGCGAACCTGCGCGAGGAAGCCGGGGCCGCCCCACTGCCGCTCGAGCGCGAGATCCTCGACCGTCTCGCCGGATCGGTTCGTGCCAGCCTCGGCGTAGCGGCGTTCGAAGCGGCGTTCCAGACGGGCCAAGCACTGAGCCTGAGCTCGGCGCTTGACCTCGCCGAGACGATGGTGGGCGAGCCGGCGGCGGCAGCGCGCCCAGCCGGCACCTCGATCCTGCGGGTCAGCGCCCTCGGCCCCCTCGAGATCTCAGTGGACGGCGAACGACTCCCCGCCGCGGCCTGGGGAGAGGGGGACGCCAAGCCGCGCGAGCTACTGCTCTATCTCCTGTGTCATCCGGCCGGGCGCACGCGCGACCAGATCGGGCTGGCGTGCTGGCGCGACGCCTCGCCCGCCCAGGTCAAGAACAACTTCCACGTCACCCTGCACCACCTGCGGCGCACCCTGGGCCGGCCGGACTGGATCGTGTTCGAGGAGGAGCGCTACCGGATCAACCCGCGCCTCGTAGTGGAGTTCGACGGACGCCGATTCGAAACCGAGCTGCGGGTGGCGCGGGCGGCGCTCGCCAGGGCCGGGGACACGGCGCCGCTCGCGCGCGCACTGGCGCTGTATCGAGGCGACTTCCTCGAGGACGCGACGGCGGGGGCCGGCGACTGGTACCTGGAGCACCGGGACCGCTGGCACCGGCTGTACCTCGAGGGCCAACTCGCGCTGGGAGAGCTGCGGCGGGGGCCGGTCCCCGATCTGGAATGACTTTGAAGTGAGCGCAATATCTACTCGGCGGTATCGATCCGCAGTACGGCGCCCGGCTCGGGACCTACACGCACACTCTGCCCGCGCGCCACGCGGTGGCCATCGAACGGATCACTCCCGACAACGAAGACGTCCACCTTGACGCTGCTCGGGAGATGGATCGCGTTGAACGAAGCGCCGCGTGCGATGGCGTCACGGACGACCTCTTCACTCAGGTACCACTCGCCGCGCAACGCGCTCACGAGCGGGGCCGCGTGGGCGGCACGCAAGTCGGCGACGAGATCCACGTCGTCCGTGGATCGAGGTTCGCCGTGGAGTGAGCTGGCGAACGAGCCTGCCGTCGCGTACGGATCGCCCAGCCCGTCGAGGATTCCGGCGAAGGTCAGCGCTACGCGGAGGGGATCGGGTAGGCCTTCAGGCGCCATCGGGCGCCCGCCACCCGTACGCACGACTGACGGAGTCGGCACCGAGGCGCAGCACGGCGAGCCGCAGCAACAACTCCTGCTCGTCCGCCCCAGGGTGGCGCTCGCGCAGCCCGGCGAGAGCGAGCATGCACGCCGCGCGGGGCAACTCCACCACGCGGCCCGCCTTCTCGACCGGCGACATGCTGGCGTAGCGGCCGAAGCGGACCGCGTCGATGTTGGCGGCTGTGTCGGAGAAGTCGGTCGCGCGGGGCACAGGCCAAATATGCGGAGGGGGCGGCAACCCGGCCAAGTCGCCTGGGAGCGGGTGCATCTGTGTGTCGTGGGTTCGAATCCCGCCTGGCGCGTTGAGTTTCGGGACCCGCAGGATTCATGGGCTACGCCGAATCGCCCGCCCCGGATATGCCGCCACCGAGGCACCGTTCCGGACCACGAACACGCCGTTCACGAGCACGTGGATGATGCCATCCGAGAACTGCGCCGGGTGCTCGTAGGTCGCCCGGTCCACGACGCGGGCAGCGTCAAATACGGTCAGGTCGGCGTCCGCACCGACCTGAATTCGGCCCTTGGCGTGCATCGCCGGCACCACCCGCTCGAGCCGCTGGGCCGGCAGGAGCGTCATCTTGCGCACCGCATCCTGGAGACTGAGCGCGCCGGAGTCGCGGACGAAGCGCCCGAGGACGCGTGCGTGCGTCCCCGCGAGCCGCGGGTGACCGTGCGGAGAGATGCCATCGCTCGCGACCATCACGAGCGGGTCGGCCAGTGCTTGCCGGACGGTGCTGTCCGCAATGATGAAGAGCACCACGGTGGCGCCCTGGCGGCGGAGGCGCACGAAACTCGCCGCGGTCAGCCGTCCACCGGTCGGCGGGTACAGGATGTCGTGATAGGTGATCCCCAAGCGCCGTTGCCAGCCAGGATCGAACACCGCTGACTGAATGGCGGTGGAGGCTGCGGTGTACGGGTACGCCTCCGTGGTGACGTCGAGGCCATGTTCGCGCGCGCCGTGGATGAGCTGGAGGAGGAGCGGGGTGTCGCGCTGGCCCATGCTCGTCACGTGGACCACGTGGAGGGAAGCGCCCGTCGCCGCGGCGTCGGCGATCACCTCTTGCAGCGCCGCGACGCCGCCGCCGGTGGCGGGGTCCCGACCGCCTTCGCGCAGGTGTACGAAGCAGGACACGCCGTGGCGCGCCGCGACACGGAACAGGCGCAGGATCTCCTCGCGGCTCGCAGCGGGGGTGTACTCGATGCCGAACCCCACGGCGAGCGCGCCCTCGGCGAGCCCGCGTTCCACCAGGGAATCGAGTCGGGGTAGCTCTGCTTCGGGGAGCGCGCCGTGGGTCCAGCTCCGGCTCGTGTCGCGCGCGATCGCGGCAACGCCTGGGAGCGACTCGTCGTGCGCCATGAGCGCCCGCCGCGCGCCCACGTGGCCTACGCTGACGCCGTAGTTAATGAGGGCATGGCCCTCCCGCTCGGCGTACCAGGGCGCGACCGGATACGTCCCGATCTCTAGCTCCAGCGCGGTCGTCACACCGTCGTGCGCATAGTAGCGGTAGCTCTCGGAGTCCTGCCCGTGGGCGTGAAGGTCGATGAACCCGGGCGCAACGACCAGACCGTGGACGGCGAGTGTCTCGCGTGCCGCCAGCGCCTGTACCGTGATCGCCGCAATCCGGCCGCCCTGGATGCCCACGTTGCGCGTCGCATCCAGGGCTGTCTCGGGGTCGAGTACGCGGCCGCCAGCGAGGACAAGATCGTACTCCTCGCCGTGCGCTCCGGTCCCGCGCGGCGCGAGCGCGACCGCGCCGAGGAGGGCGACCAGGAGGGGCGATGCCACGAGCCGGTGCAGGGTCATGCGGGCCCATTCTGTGGCGGTGAGCTTGATAACCAGCTCAGCAACAATGGCAGTGATGCCGTCGCGCGCCAGCCCCCCCCTCGCCAGCGTATCAAGACGCTCCGCACCACACACGGGGTGACGCAATGTTCGGCTCCCGGCTGAAACGATGTGGTACTCAGAGTCGATCCTCGATCTGCTATGCTCGTGCTGCGGCTCGGTAGCACTTCCGTGGCGCGCGTTCTGGCATTTCTGCCCTGCCATGGTCCGCAACCGCTCGGTGCCGGCGTGGCGGAAATGGCAGACGCGGACGTCTCGCAAGCGTCTGGGCGAAAGCCCGTGCGGGTTCGAATCCCGCCGCCGGCACGGCCGCTCTGTTGCCGGACACATGTTTCGAGAGTAACTTCATTACGCTTGCGAGGCGTCCGCGTAGCCGTATTCGCTACGCCAATTGAAAGCCGGGGAGCATGACGCTCTCCGGCTTTTGACTTTCACCGGCTCCCTGGCCGAGCCCGCGTGCGCCCATCGTTGGCCGCTCGCACGTCGACGGGCGCTCCATCGTTTCCCCTCTCCCGCGGGGAGAGGGGGACAGGGTGAGGACGACCGCGCGGGACGTGTGGACCATACCCTCGCACGCGAACCACGGAGGGGGCATCAAAGAGGCGCAGCCCCTCGCTGCGAAGTTGCCCCTCCTGGGATCGACCGCGCAGCGCAGCAAGCGGCAAAGATCACGGGAGCATCTGATCTACGACGGGGGCGCCAGCTTTTTGCAAGCGTTTCAGGGCGATGCTGACGTGTCGATACCAGCGGTTGTCAGAGCGGGGGACGGCCGCTACTCGAGGAGCCCCTGCACCTCAGCCGCCGCCGCAAGCCGGCGATCGACGTGGTCCCCGATCGCCTTGGCGCGCTCGAGCGCGAGCGTGAGATCGGAGGCCGACCCGCCGGACTGCCGCTTGACGAGGGCGAGGCGCAGATGTTCGAGCGCGGCCACGGCTTCGGTGAGCGATTCGCCCGTGTCGCCCGTTGCCCGCAGTGCCTCCGCCCCGGTCTCGAGTCGCTCGAGCACGGCCGGGAGGTCCCGCGCCTGGCGCCGCGCCCCGTCCGGCAGCGCCTTATAAGCCGAGAGCGCCGAGCGTCCAAGCACGAGCTCGGTCCGCTCGACTGAGGGCAGGGCCGGGCGGGCGGTCGCCTTGAGGCCGATACCCGCGATGCTGAAGAACGAGCGTCCGGCTCGTCCGGCCCAGATCCGGTACCACAACGAATCCAGCCGCCGGAACAAGCGGCGCTGCTTGATGACTTCGGCCTCCTCCTGCTGCACCTGCGCTTCGGCGAGCAGGGCCGCACGGATGTCGCCGAACGCGTAGCCGTCCTTCAAGAGGCGACGGGCCACGACGACCAGTTGGAAGATGAGGATCGCACCGATCACCCCCGCCCCCCGCCCAGCGAGCGCCAGCGCCAATAGCACCATGGTCGAGACTTGCGCGTTCCGCACGAAGGCACGGACCAGCGGCGGGGCGCGAAAGTCCCGGCCCCGCACTTCGCCCGCGACCCGCGCGAGATCGTCCGCCGTCTGAAACCGCTCGGGCGGCGCTTTGCGGAGCAAGCGGTCGACCACGGCCGCGACTTTGGCGGGCACCTCGGGCCGGAGCGCCTGGACCAGGGGGGCGGTCTCGTAGACGTGTTTCGTGAGGATCGCGGGCAGGTTTGCCGCCTCGAAGGGTGCGCGGCTGGTGAGGGCGTAGAAGAAGGTCGCGCCCAAGGAGTATAGGTCGCTGCGCGCGTCCACCGGCTCGCCGCACGCCTGCTCGGGGCTCATGTAGCGCGCGGTCCCGACGACCGGGCCGCCCGCGCTTTCGGCCGCCCGTCTCCCGAGCGCGATCCCGAAGTCGGTGACGAGCGCGCGCTCGGTAGCGCGCTCGATCAAGATGTTGTCGGGCTTCACGTCCCGGTGAATCACGCCGCGCTGATGCGCGTAGCCCAGCGCCCACGCCACTTCCTGCAGCAGCTTCATCGCCAGGCGCGGCGGGAGCGGACCGGCCCGCTCCACCCGATCGCGCAGTGTCTCGCCGTCCACGAAGCCCATCACGAAGAACACCAGCTCACCGCGCGCCTCGACGAGATGAATCGGCACGATATTGGGATGCGCGAGGCCGGCGGCGGTCCGCGCCTCCTGCAGGAAGCGCTCCCGCTCGGCGGGGCGCGTCGCGAGGTGCGGCGGGAGCAGCTTGATCGCGACCGGGCGGTCGAGCGCCACATCACGGGCGAGCAGCACGATCCCCATACCGCCTCGGCCGAGCTCGCGCTCGATCGAATAGCGGCCGGCGAGCAGCTCCTGGAGGGCCAGGAACTCGGCGCTCATCGACGCGGTCATGTCTCTCTCGTCCTACGAGCGGAGCCTCGCTGCGTTTCGAGCCCGGGGCCGGCGGACGACGGCTGCCGCCGTCCTCGGTTCACTCGCCTTTCTGGTCGGAACCGTTGCCGCCGATACTCGGAACACTCTCTACGGATGCCAGATCCTCATCGCTAGCTACCCGCTCTACCGCCTCGCTCGCAAGCACGCCACCATCAGTCCTCCCTCCTGATCCGACTTGAGCAAGCGGCGGTGCGCACGCAGCGTGACGCTCATCGCGCTCGTGGGTAGGGGACTCGCTGGGCGCTTGACACGTCGCCGCGCCTGCAGTACATGGGAGCGGAGGGGGGTCCCTGGACCCAGGCGCGTGCGAGTGATCGACAAGAGAACGGCGACCCAGCGACATGAGCCGCAGGTCGCCGTTCGGCATTTAGCGAGCGGGTCCCCATGAAGGCGTACGCATCATGCTTATCGATGCGGTAAGTCGACGCGCCTTTCTCGCTGCCTCGTGCGGCGCGTTCGCATCTGTGTGGCTCCCCGCCGACCCGGATGAGCTGCGCGCCTCGCTCGCCTACGCCGCGCGAGCCTGTCAGGCCGCCCACCCTCCCGCGTGGGATTTCTTCACCCCCGCCCAGGCCGCCGACGTGGACGCGATCGCGGCGCAGATCCTCCCGACTGACGATTTGCCCGGCGCGCGCGAGGCGGGCGCCGTCTACTTCATGGATCACTCTCTCGCCACCTGGGCGCAGCAGCAGCGCGAGGCGTTCTCCGGCGGGCTCGCCGAGCTGAATCGCCAAGCGACCCACCGCTGGCCCGGAGCAGGCCGGTTTGCCGCCCTCTCCTCCGAGCGGCAGACCGAGCTGCTCCACGTCATCGAGCAGACGCCGTTTTTCCAGATGATGCGTCTCCACACGGTCACCGCAACGTTCGCCAACCCCTCGTGGGGTGGCAATCGCGACAAGGTCGGGTGGCGGATTCTCGACTTCGAGGATCGCTTCGTCTGGCAGCCGCCGTTCGGCGACTACGACGCCGACGCGGCGAAATAGCGCGCGATGCGGCAACCGAGCGTGCGGTTCCGGCCCAGCGACGTGGTGGACTTCGTGGTCGTCGGGTCAGGCGCGGCCGGGGGGATCGTCGCGAAAGAGCTCGCGACGGCCGGCTTGACTGTCGTGGTGCTCGAGCAGGGACCACGCCTCGAGCCGCGACAGTTCGAGCACGACGAGTTCAAGTACTTCTTCCGCAGCGGCATCGTCAACGACCCGGAGCTGCAGCCTCAGACGTTCGCGCCGACGCCGAACGAGGAGGCCAAGAAGGACGCCGGTGTCCTCCTCTATGCTAGGCTCGTGGGCGGTGGCAGCGTCCACTTCACGGCGAACTACTGGCGCTTCCACGAGATCGACTTCGTCGAGGCGAGCCGCCACGGTCCCATCAGTGGCACGGGGTTCGCCGATTGGCCGATCACCTACGCCGAGCTCGAGCCCTACTACACGAAGGCCGAGTGGGAGCTCGGCGTATCGGGGACGCCGGGCCCGTTCGACGCACCCCGTTCGCGTCCCTACCCGCTGCCTCCGCTCCCGGTGAAGTCGTCCGGCGTGCTGTTCGAGCGCGCTTGCAAGCAGCTCGGGCTGCATCCCCAGCCGACGCCGCTCGCCATTCTGTCGCAGCCGTTTCGCGGACGCAACGCCTGCCAGCATTGCGGCTTCTGCTTCGGGTTCGGGTGCGAGTTCGGCGCCAAGTCTTCCACGCTCTACACGGTGATTCCAGTGGCGGAGGCCACGGGACGTTGCGAGATACGGCCCAACAGCTACGCCCGCAAAATCGCGATGGAGGAGCGCACCGGTCGCGCGATCGGCGTGGTTTACTTCGACGACCACAAGGTCGAGCAGCTGCAGCGCGCCCGGGCGGTCGTCGTGTGCGCCAACGGCGCCGAGACGGCGCGGCTGTTGCTGATGTCACAGTCCCGCCGGTTCCCGGACGGCCTCGCGAACTCGAGCGGGCTCGTAGGCAAGTACCTGATGTTCAACGGATACTGCACGGCCGGCGGGACCTTCGAGCGACGGCTCAACGACTGGAAGAGCGTCGCGGACTCGCGGATGGTGCACGACTTCTACGACACGGATCCGGCCCGCGGCTTCTACGGGGGCGGCGGCATCGATGCGCGCTTTGCCGCATACCCGATTGGCTTCGCGCTGGGCGGGCTGGTCGGTGGCCTCGCCCCCGATGCGCCTACGTGGGGCCCCGAGTACAAGCGACTGCTGCGGGAGTCGTATTCCCGCACGATGTACGTGGCAGGTCACACGACCTCGCTGCCGCTCCAGTCCAATGCCGTATCACTCGACCCTCTCCTGAAGGACGCTTGGGGCCTGCCGGCGCTCCGCTTCACATACCAGTATCACCCCGACGACGTCGCCACGATGCGCTTCATGCAGGTCAAAGCGCTCGAGATCCTCGAGGCGGCGGGGGCGCGGCGGAGCTGGGCGGACCCGGTCCAGGCACCCAACTTCTCGGTCCACCTGCTCGGGACGTGTCGTATGGGCAACGACCCGCGCATGTCGGTGGTCGACCGGTATCATCGTACGCACGACGTGTCGAACCTCTTCCTCTGCGACGGCTCAAGCTTCGTCACGGCGGGACGCGGCCAACCGACGTGCACGATCCAGGCGTTGGCGTACCGCGTCGGCGAGCACATCGTGGAGTTCGCGCGCAGGGGCGAGATCTGACCCCGCCACTGTCCCCGGGACGGCTGATTGTCGCGGCAGACCCACAGCAAGCCCCGATTACGTGGAGGGTCCGATGCTGAACCCCAAGACCACTCCGACCGTTGCCCGACCCGAGCCTCACAACGGCTGGATCCGCAAGTCGGATCTGGACGCGTGGCTCGATCGTTTCTTGCCCATTCCCACACGAGCCGTCTCCAACGAAGAGTACGACCCCATGCCCCAGACTCCGGAACAGGGGCGCGTCGAGCGAGCAATCCTTGCTCACGCCGAACGCCAGGCACGACGCATGGGGGTGGACCGACGGGAGTTCTTGCACAGTTCCTGCGGGATGGCCCTGGCCTTTGCCGCGATGAATACGGTGCATGGCAGGTGTTTCCGGGTGGACGCGGCGGAGCTGAGCGACCCGGCCGCCGTGGAGGCCACGAAGACGCGATTCTTCATCTTCGACGTGCAGACGCACCACGTCGCCCTGCCCGCGCAGGTTCCACAAGCGGACCAGGAGTTTCTCCACACGCTGCTCGGCTTGCGGGAAGCCGCCCGACAGATGAACCCCGCGCTGCAGCACCGCCAGGCGAAGATCCAAGACCTCTATCTGGAGAACTACATCAAAGAAGTCTTTCTCGACAGCGAAACCGACGTCGTGGCACTCAGCGCGCTGCCAGGTGCCTCGGACGATACCGATGTCCTCACGCCGGATGTCATCTACAAGAGCCGCTCCTGGATCAACGAGCTGACCAGTTCCCCGCGGGTGATCAGTCACGGCTACTTTTCGCCGGACCTCGGCCAGCAAAATCTGGAGTACATGCACTCGCAGCTCGAGAAGATCAAAATCGAGGCGTGGAAGGGTTACACGGGTACGCCGCGGGCCAAGGGCAAAGCGGGCTGGCGGATGGACGACGAACAGCTGGCCTACCCGGCGCTGGAATTCGCGCGCAACCATGGGATCCGCAACATCTGCCTGCACAAGGGCCTGCCGTTTCCCGGGGACCCCAATTGGTGGAGTCCCATGGATGTGCCGCGCGCGGCACTGGACTTTCCCGATATGAACTTTCTAGTCTACCATTCGGGGTTCCGCGACGTGCGTGAAGTACTGCCGGCAGCCCGGGACCGCTTCCAGAAGAACGGCTATGTCCCGTGGACGTCGGACATCTGCGCGTGGAAGAAGAGCAACCCGCAGGTCAAGAACATCTACATGGAGATGGGCAGCACCTTCGCGTTGATGGTTTCCGCGAGTCCCGTGCTGGCGGCGCACGTGCTGGGGATGATCATCGATGCGTTCGGTGCCGATCACGTTCTCTGGGGCACGGATTCGATCTGGTGGGGATCGCCGCAATGGCAGATTGAAGCGTTCGGCCGGCTGGAAATGCCCCAAGACTTGACGGAGCGGTTCGGCTGGAAGCCCTTCACGGACGACATGAAGCGGCAAATCTTTGGCCTAAACGCCGCGCGCGTGTATGGCGTGGATCCGGAAGCGAAGCGCAATCCGCTGCCGGGCGATTATCTGGAGAGACTCCGGAAGCTATACCAGCAATCGGGGCTGAGGGCGCCGAGCAACACGCAGTACGGATGGGTGCGGGCGGACTCATTGGCCGGGGCTAGTTGAGTCCGAGAGCGGCTGCGCGGCGGCGGCTTTGTGGATTGCAGCCTCGACCGCCTCGGCTCAAGATCCGGTGAGAGTCGATCCAACTCACTACAAAGTGGCGTTCGAGAGCGCGCAGGTGCGCGCGCGCGGAGCAGCTAGCTCTTGGCGGCCCGTCGCCGGAGGAGCGAGCAGGGTCCTAACGAGCTAGGACACGAGGACACGCCCCGCCCGTTTGATTGCGCCTTGACCTCCGTGGGTGATGCTGGCCTTGCACGCGCCGCGGAAGGCTATATGCGTCTCATGACAGGGTGGAAGCGACTCTTCCCGATCGCGCTCGCCGGCGGCCTCATCACCGCATGTGCGGCGCCCGCCCGGGTGGCACTGCCGATGCCGTTTCCCCTGACCTACGGAGGCTCGCCCGTTCCAGCCCGGGGCGTGGCAGCGAGCGGTGAGCTCGGCGACGCCCTGCGTGGTCAGGAGTTGCAACGTGCAGAGGTCCTGACCGCGGCCGTCACGCTGGGCCTCTTCGACCGCTTCACCGGATCGATCGCGGTGTACGGCGGCCACGAAACCGATGATCCCTCGGGTTCACTGTGGAGGGTCAAGGTACGCGCCATCAGCCCCTTCGGGCCCCGCAGCAGCACCAGCCTGCAGCTGGCGCTCGCGGAAATGAGTCGCCAGGGCAGTGCACAGAACGAGCGGCTCCGGGCGGTCGATGTGGCCCTGCCAACGGAGTTCCTACTCGCTCGCCGCTCCTCGGCGTCTCGGTTCAGCCTCTATTTGGGACCGAGAGTTACCATCGAGCATTACGATGATCTGTTGGACCCAGCCCAGAGCCTCCAAGCAACATACCTTGGCCTCTTGGGTGGCATTCACTTCAACGCTGGGATTTTCCACCTATTTGCAGAGGCTACGCTCGTCCACGTGCCGCGGGATCAGTACCAAGGACAGACGTATGGCGGCTACTGGTCAGTCTCGCCGACCTTCGCCATCGTGTTCCACACCGGCCGAGCCTACGGGTGGCAAGCGCCGCCGTAGGCGCTCTCGGCGGCGAACGCGAGACCCGGGCTTACGGCGGAGCACCTCGGGTTGCCATGCCCGCCGAGCGCACCTACGTTCCGAACATGTCGCGGCCCGCCCTCATGACCGCGGACGAGCTGCTGTCCGTCCGCATCCCCGAGAAGCGAATCGAGCTCGTGAAGGGGGTACTCGTCGTCCGGGAACCAGCCGGAGGACGGCACGGCAGGGTCACCACGGAGTTGACTCGTCACCTGGCGAACCATGTCCACGCACACCAGTTGGGCGCGGTATACGCGGCCGAAACGGGGTTCACCCTGGCCCGCCACCCGGACACCGTTCGCGCACCCGACATCGCGTTCGTGCGGCGCGAGCGCCTGCCGGACCCCGAACCCACAGGCTTCCCCGACCTCGCCCCCGATCTCGTCGTCGAGGTGCTGTCGCCCGGCGATCGGCCCGGCGAGGTCCTCGCCAAGGTCGCCGACTGGCTCACCGCCGGCACGCGGCTCGTGTGGACTGTCGATCCAGAGCGCCGTCTCGCACGCGTCTATCGCCATGACGGCAGCGAGACGATCGTGACGGCGGAGGGTGCGCTGGACGGAGAAGACGTGTTGCCTGGATTCAGCTGCTCCCTCGCGTCCATCCCGTAGCACCCTACTCGGCGCGCCTAGCGATCGTACTCGTCGTGCCGCCGCACCCAGTAGAGCCCCTGGCCCCCCTCGTCCCGCCCCTTGGGCACCAGATCGAGGTAGTTGTACGCCGCGTTGAGCAGGTCGATGCCGCGCGCGTAGGCCGAGTAGGTGTGAAACACCCGGCCCGCCGGATCCTTGTGGAAGACGCTCACCCCTTCCCGCTCGGATAGCAGCGGGTCCTGCATCGTGTAGTTGTAGTAGGCCCGTTTCTGCTTCACCTCTTCCGCCGTGAACGACACCTGATAGTCTCTGTTGAAATCAGTGTCGTCCGATGACATCCAGGGGAAGGTCCAGCCCATCCGTTTCTGGTAGGCGGCCAACGCGGCGTGGGGCGCCCGGGACACCGCTACTAGAGTCACGTCCCGATGATTCAGGTGGACGATGTTCCCGTTGAAGTTGTCGGCCCAGAACGAGCAGGCCTGGCACGCGGCATCGCGGGTCCAGGACGTGGACGGCGAAGCGCTGCGGGGATCGAACATCGCGTGGTAGACGACCAGCTGGCTCCGTCCCTCGAACAGCTCGCCCAGGGTCCGCTTGCCGCTCGGCCCCTCGAACACGTAGGCCTTTGTGACCGCTTCCCACGGCAGCCGGCGTCGCTCCTCGCTCAGCTGGTCCCGCAGCCGCGTGAACTCCTTCTCGCGGGCGAGGAACGCCGTCCTCGCCGCGAGCCACTCTTCGTGCGACACTACTGGGTGATGGGTGAGAACGCTCGCGCCGTTCTGCGTCATGGTTCGACTGCCTCTCTCTTTGATGGTTGCACAATCCTCGCCGACTCGATAATATTCTACCGATCGGTTGAACGATAATATGCCGCGACGACACTCCTCGCAAGCCGCGCCCCGGGCGCATCGCCCCCAGTTGAACCGGGTGTACGCGGCCATCGCCGACCCGACCCGTCGCGCCATCCTCGCGGCCCTGGCGGGGGGCGAGCTCAACGTCGGCAGCATCGCGGGCCGATTCCCCATCTCGTTCAACGGGGTCTCGAAGCACGTGAAGGTGCTGGAGCGAGCCGGCCTGGTGCGCCGCCGCGTCCGCGGGCGCGAGCACTGGCTGCGTCTCCGGCCCGAGCCGCTGCGGGAGGCGACGCGCTGGCTCGAGCATTACAGGGAATTCTGGGAGGCGCGACTCGACGCGCTGGAGGCGCTGCTGGTTGGGACTCGAGGACATCGGCCATGAGCGAGGTCCTGGTGATCCGCCGGGTGCTTCCGGTCCCCCGGGAGCGGGTGTTCGCCGCCTGGCTCGATCCGGTGAGCCTGGCACGCTGGATGGGCACCGGCGAGGGCGCCGAAGTCACCGCGCTCGATCCCAAAGTGGGCGGGAAGTTTCGCATCGTCATGCGTCACCGGGGCGCCGACGTCGAGCACTGGGGAGAGTACGTGGCCATCGAGCGTCCTTCGCTCCTCTCCTTCACGTGGCTGTCGGTCAATACCGACCACCGGCCCACCCTGGTTACGGTGGAGCTCGAGGACCGTGGCGGCAACACCGAGCTGATCCTGACCCACCGCCAGCTCCCGCCCAGCCAGGTGGACGGGCACCGCAAGGGCTGGACTCAGATCGTCGCGGCACTCGAGCGGACGCTCACAGCGTGACGGAGACCCACGCGACCCTGGCGCGCCGGGGACCCTTCCTGGCAGTCAGCGCGCTGCTGTTCGCGGCCAGCGCCGCGGGCACGATCCTCTGGTCCCGCACCATGGCGGAGGGGATGGCTATGCCCGGGGATGGACCATGTCGATGGCGTGGCTGCCCACGCCCGGCGAGACCCGTCTGGCCGCCGCCGCGAGCTTCCTGGCGATGTGGGTGGCGATGATGGGCGCGATGATGATCCCCTCCCTGGTCCCGACCCTGACGCGGGGTCGCCTGGCGCTTGAGTCCCCGGATGTTGCCGGGGCGGGCTACTTCGCGGTGTGGACGGTGGTGGGCGCGGCGGTCTACCTCGTGGGTACCGCGCTCGTGGCGGCGGAGCTGCGCTGGCCGGCGCTGGCCCCCGCGCTACCGATCGCCCGGGGCGTCGTGTTGGTCGCCGCGGGGTGGGTGCAGCTCACCCCATGGAAGGCCCGGCACCTGGCGTGCTGCCGCGAGGGCCGCCCCGGCACCGCGCGCCCGGGGGTGGCATGGCGAAGGGGGATCACCTTGGGGGTCGATTGCGTCCTGTGCTGCGTCCCGTTCATGACCCTGCTGGTGGTCACCGGGATGATGAACCTGACGACGATCGCGCTCACGGCGCTCGCCATCACGGTGGAACGCCTGGCCCGCGACCCGGCGCGGGTGGTCCGTCTCGCGGGACTGCTCGTGATCGCGGCCGGGGCATGGGAGATCGTGCGCGCGGTGTAGCAAGCTAGCCGTCTCGGCCCCAATGGGCGGGCTGACGACCCCCGATGTAGTGACAAGAAAAGGAGAGAAGAGCGATGACGAAGCACCTGACCGGGACATGTGAAGAGTGGCTTGCAGCCCGGCTCGAGCTGCTCGAGGCGGAGAAGGAGCTAACGCGGCGCAGCGACGAGCTGGCGCGGCGACGGCAGGAACTGCCCTGGGTCCGGATCGAAAAGCAGTACCGATTCGAGACCGACGAGGGGAGCGCCTCGCTGGCAGACCTCTTCAGAGGGCGCTCGCAGCTCCTCGTCTACCACTTCATGTTCGGGCCCGACTACACGGCCGGCTGTCCGTCGTGTTCGGCGATTGCCGATGGCTTCAACGGCTCCGTCGTCCACCTGGCCAACCACGACGTCACCCTCGCTGCCGTCTCTCGCGCGCCGCTCGCGAAGCTCCAGGCGTTCAAGCGGCGGATGGGCTGGAGCTTCCCCTGGGCGTCTTCGCTCGGCAGGGACTTCAACTTCGACTTCAACGTCTCGCTCACCGAGCAGCAGCAGCGCGAGGGGACCGTCGAATACAACTACCGGCGCGAACCGCCGTTGCAGGAACACGGGATCGGCAACTCGCTCACGAAGCAGGGCGAGGGGCCTGTTGCCGAGATCGCGGCCATGACCGGAACCGACGTGGCCACGTACACGCGCGAGCGGCCGGGCATGAGCGCGTTCGTGCTCGAGGACGGCGTCGTCTACCACGCCTATTCCACCTATGCGCGCGGCGTGGACAGCCTCTGGGGCATGTACCAGTGGCTCGACCGCGCCCCCAAGGGGCGCAACGAGACGGGCATCTGGTGGCGCCGCCACGACGAGTACGACAAGCGCTGAGCGAAGCCTGCGGCGGAGGCGCTGGCGAAGACGCAGGAGTAGGATTAGCCGCTCCGGCCAAACTGCCGCGTGTACTTCACGATCAGCGATCGAGCCTGGGGCCGATTCCAGCGGAAGAAGCCGTCGGCTTCCTGGCCTTCGTTGAAGACGACGAACAGTCCCGTGCCCGCCGTGCTGAGCCAGGCGAAGCGCGCGTTCGCAGTCCAGACGCGGGCCTGGTTGCTGTATTGCACCAGCGTCTGGACCATGATGCGCGGGGTGAAGAAGTAGGCGATGCGTGGGGCGATCAGCACGCGCGTGAAGTTACCCTCATCCAGGCGCACGTCGTTGTACTCGACGAGCACAGACGTGGTGAGGGAGCTGCCATGCCGAGCGCCGAGGGTCACGCTGCCGCCGCGCCGCGTGCCGTCATAGAACCCACCCACGTCGGCGCGCAAGTTCAACGAGAGCGGCGCGCTCGGATTGGTGCCGAAGTCGAAACCCATGGAGGTGTAGTCGTACGAGCCCACCGGCAGCGTCACGTTGCTCGCGATCGCGAACGGCTGCTGGAGACCCTGGTGCTCGATGTTCACTTCGGGGCCGATCATCGCTCCACTGGCGAGCGACCACTCGGTGATGTCGATGTGGATACGATCTTCCTGCCGATAGCCGTCGAGCCCGTAATAGCCGCGATAGCCGAGGTGCGGATGCCAATCCTTGAACAACGTGCTGTTCGAATACCGGTGCTTCCACATCACGGTCGTCTCGTAGAACCGATAACCGCCGCGGCGATTCAGGAATCCTACCTCGGGATCGAAGTCACGCCCGACCTGGATGATCCGCGCGAGATTGTTCCATGAGCCCGTCTCGTAACCGAGCCGCGCGCTGTACGCGCCCGCGTCGCCGTCACGGCCCGGCGTGGCCGATGCGGCTCCCCACCAGTCGATGGTCCAGGCGTCGCGAATCCCGATGCGGCCGTCGACCGCGTACACGCGATTCCAGTCTTCAGGGTGCGACGTCGCCATGCGCTGCACGGCGATGACGCCGATGCGGGAGCGGGCCGCGAGCTCGCGCTGCAAGCGCAGGACGGAGTAGGCCTCCGCTGACTGCGTCGTGGATCGGTCCGTGAAGATCTGCAGCCCGCCCACCGTGAAGTCGCCGACGCGTCCGGTCAGCCGCCCGCCGCCCAGGATCGAGACCGGCTGGCCGAGGGTGTCGATACCGATGCGTCGCGTGAAGAACAGATCGACGGCCTGTGGCGTGCCGGCTGAGAAAATGCCCGCATTCTCGAGAAAGAAGGGCCGCTTCTCCGGGAAGAACAGCGGAAAGCGGGTGAGGTTGGTGCGCTGCTCATCGACCTCGACCTGCGCGAAGTCGGTGTTGTACGTGAGGTCGAGCGTCAGACTCGGCGTTACGCCGTACTTGAGCTCGCCGCCGACATCTCCACGCTCGCGCGCTTCCGGATCGATCGCAAAGTTTCGTTCCACGCCCGTGAGCGCGTACGGCGTGACGGTCCACACTCGCCGCGAGGGCACCTGGACGCCTTGCAGCGTGCCGGCATGTGAGACCTTCATCAGGCTGAACTGCCGCGGCACGAAGGACCAAAACGCTTCTTCGTTCTTGCGGCGAATGCTGCGCACGAGATTGAGTCCCCACGTCTGCTGTTCGCCCGCGCCATAGCGCAGCGTCGTAAATGGAATGCGGAACTCCGCATACCAGCCTGCCGAGTCGACCGACGTAGCGACGGTCCAGGTGCCGTCCCAGTTGAGGTTGAATCCGCCGAGCGATCCGGCCATCGCCCGCGTCTGGCCGGGCAGCTGGATGCCGCCGCCTTCGCCTTCGTTGACGACTTGCGCGTCGTACTCGATGCCTGCCGGTGTAGTCGTGAAGACGAAGCCGTTCTGCCGATCGTGGTAGGTATCGAGGAGGATGCCGAAGTAGTCGCTTTTCGAGATGTCGCCGTCGCGCACCTGCTCGCCGGCCACGATCCCGGCGGGGTCGCTGTCGTAGAGCCAGGCGCCGACGTACAGCGCCTGGCCGTCGGTGACGATGCGGACTTCGGTGCGCTCGGTGACCGGCGCGCCTTCGTGCAGTTCACGTTGCACAAACCCGGTGACGGGCGTGGCTTCCAGCCATGCGGGGTCGGTCAGGCGACCGTCCACGACGGGCGGCGTCACGACGGCGCGTGCGGTGGCCGTGAGGGAAGCCGCCGAACGAGGGTGGGACGGCGCGCCCGTATCGGAGGCGGGGATCTGGCTGGCAAACAGCGCCCGTGGGAACGGGAGCCCAATGAGCAGAGCAAGAAGCCGGGTGCCAGCCATTCCACTTTACTCCGGGAGGTCTCCGGCGTGATCTTAACGCCTTCCGCGCGCCGCAGCGAAACCCAGAGAGGGGAGAGTAGGTCATGCGGACAGGAGTGATTGTCGTCGCCGTCGCCCTGGGCGTCGCCTGTGAGGCGCCGGTCCAGCAGATGCCACCGGCCAGGCCGGCGGGTGTCCGGGTCGTGGACTTGATCCCGCGCTCGCTGAGCGGGGAGACCTGGCAGGACGCCGAGCCGTTTCTGGCGCTGTACGCCTCGAACCCGAAGCTCATGGCGGCCTCCGCCTTCACTCCCAATCCCGGCGGCTCCGAGAGCGCGACGGCGCCCATCTTCGTCTCGGACGATGGCGGCGACTCCTGGACGCTCCGCAACACGCTGCCCAGCCAGTCCATGACGGCCGACATCACCCACGCCGTCGGAGGCACCGCACCGGTGCTGTACGCGGGGATAATGAAGGTGCCCGGCTTTCCCCTCAATGAGCTCAAGGCCGATGACTTCCTGTCGGCCACGACCATGAGGCTGCAGGCGTCGCGCTCCGACATCGATCAGCCGTTCGTCCGCACCAGCGCGGTCGAGAATGCCGATCGCGTGTATGTCGGCCTCAATGATTTCGAGGCACCGGACGGGCGCAGCGCGACCGTCGACGTCTCGCTCGACGGGGGCGCGACCTATGCGTCCCGTCGCATCGAAACCCGCGGCACCGTGGGGCAGGACGGTCCGTCCATCCGTCCGGCAGTGGCACAGGATCATACCGTGTACGTCGCCTACTTCGGCTGGCGCTCGACGACCGGATCGGATGTGACGAGCGACGTGGTCGTGGTGCGCGACGACAACGGCGCCACCGGCACCACGTCCTTCCGGGACTTGCTCGACCCCTCGGACCACCTCCCCGGCCGCCTCGTCGGGACCCACGTGACCATCCCCTGGTCCAACGCGCCCACGCTGGGACAGGAACGCATCGGATCCACCCTGTCGATTGCGGTGGATGCGTTGCACAGCGACACCGTCTACCTCGCGTGGGCCGATCGTGCCGGGACCGGCGACATCTATACGGTGCACGTGCGGCGCTCGACGGACCGCGGCGCGACGTGGAGCGGCGACCTGCGCACCCTCACGAACGCGACGGACGCAAGCCTCGCGGTTTCGACCAACGGCACGGTCGGCTTGCTCTATCAGCAAGTGACCGGCTCGGGAGCTGCCAGCCGGTGGGTCACCCGTCTGGAGCAGTCCCGGGACGGCTTCGCGACGCACCGGGACGTCGTGCTCGCCGCCGTGCCGGCCGCGACGCCGCCCTTCCAGTTCCTCCCCTACATCGGCGACTATAACTGCCTGTTCACGCGCGGCAATCAGTTCCTGGGCGTATTCTCGGCGAACAACACGCCCGATTCCACTAACTTCCCGCAAGGCGTGGTGTATCAACGACGGGTGGACTTCCCGACGCATCGGCTGCTCGATGGCTCGGGCGCCCCGGTGGATGTTTCGATCGATCCGTTCTTTTTCAGCGTCCCCGTTCTGCCGTGACGACAGACGGTCGCAGTGAGGGTCCGATGCACACTCGGTCAGCGATTCTCTTCGCAGTCGCGCTTTCGTTGCCCGGATCCGAGGGGCTAGCCCAGATGAGCCGGGCGGCGCTGGTGAAGCAGTCCGACATCATCTTTGTCGGCACCGTGACGCAGCTGGGCGCCGTCGCGGTTCCCGAAGTCCCCGCGTCGGACCGGACGGTCGTGGTGCGGGTCGACCAGGTGCTCGAGAAGCCGGCCGCGGTCGCCCTGGCGACCGGGGATTCCGTCACCGTCCAAACCGTGCGGGCGGGCTCGCTGAAACCGAGCACGCAGGCGACGTTTTACACGACGGGCTGGATCTTCGGTCGCGGCGTGGCGGTGCGCGAGGTAGGCCACGAGCCGGGACACTCCCCGGTCGCCGTGGCGGACCAGAAGGAGGCCGTGGCGCGGGCTCGACTCGAGGTGAACGACGCGGAGCTGAAGGCGCACATGGAGAAGGCGGCCATGGTGGTCTCGGGCCGGGTGGAGCAGGTGCGTCCGGCCGAGCTCGCGGCCGCACGGCCGCGTCCCAAGCGGATCAGCGAGCACGACCCCGACTGGCAGGAAGCGATCATTCGGGTCGAGGACGGTATCAAGGGCGCCCAGGCCGGGGAGCAGGTCGTGGTGCGCTTCCCGGGCTCTCGCGACGTCGCCTGGGTCGGCACCCCCAGGTTTGCCGTCGGGCAGGAAGGCACGTTTGTGCTCCACAAGGACTCGACCACCGGCTTGCCGCTCACGACGATGGGCGGCCAGTCGGTGCCGGCGTACACGGCGCTGCACAAGCTGGACGTGCTCCCCAAGCAAGACGCGACTCGTGTTCGGGCCTTGATCCGGAAGCCGTAGTAATGGAGAAGGCCAAAGTCGAGGAGTTCCTGCAGCCCAAGGCTTGGCGTGGCGGCAGGGTTCCCGGATTGACGAGACAGCTAGACGCGTAGACCCAGTCTCACATCGCCGTCATCACCACCGGCGCATGGTCGCTCGTGCCCACGTCCGCCTCTACCACGCAAGCCCTGGCGCGGGCGGCCATGGCGCGTGACGCCAGCATGTAGTCCAACCGCCAGCCGATGTTGCGCGCCCGCAGGTTCCGCCACGGCGCCCACCAGGTGAAGAGGCCCGCATTGTCGGGATCGAACGCCCGCCCCAGGTCCGCGAGGCCCGTGTCGAGCAGCGCTGCGAACATGGCGCGCTCCTCGGGCCGCTGGCCTATCGCGTTAAGCTTCCGCTCCTTCGGATGCACGTCCATCTCCGTCCGCGCGACGTTGATATCGCCGCACAGCAACAGCTCGCGCCCATCAGCGTGCAGCTGCCGCGCCCAGTCCGTGAGCCGCGTCAAGAAGTTCAACTTCGCGGGATAGTCCTTCCCGCCGTTCGGGACGTAGACGGAGGCGATGACCAGACGCCCGAGCTCCACCTGCACGATGCGTGACTCGATGTCGAACGGGGGATGGCTGTATGCGGGATCGCCGGCGCACTGCTCCTTGCGAATCAGCAACGACACGCCCGAATAGCCCTTGCGGCCATGCCAGTACGCATGATAGTCCGCGAGCCGGCACTCTTCCGGGATCTGCGCCGGCTCGGCCTTCAATTCCTGCAGGCACACCACGTCCGGCCGCTCGCGCTCCAGCCACTCCCGCACCTGGGACGCGCGGGCCCGAATGCCGTTGACATTCCAGGTCGCGACTTTCATGCCTTGGCGCTAGAACGATAACCTTCGAAACGCGGAAGCTGGGACGGCGCCGTTGATCGCGCCCGCCGCGCTGATGACCACGGACGAACTGCTCCGCACGCAGACCCCGTGCTGTTCACGTCACAACGAGTGTTCGTACACCAGTACATCCTCCCGGCAATGAAGTGAGCTCTTCGGAGCGCGCGTAGTGGCCGAGCCGACGCGTTAGCGAACAGTGAAGAGGCCCGGGCTCAAAGCTAGCGGGCATCCGACCGGCGCCGTATGCTAGGAGCGGCAGTCTCGAGCAGCCGTGTACGGATGAACCGAGGGTTGCGTATGCAGCTCCGTCTCGCCGGCCTGATCCCGGTGTGCCTCACCTTCTCCACGTGCACCCACGACACTTCAGGACCGTCTAATACCGGTGGCGGCAATGGTGGCGGTGGACCGACGGTCAGCACGCTGACCAGCCCGCCGGGCCCCACCCGTATCGCCGTGGTCGGCTCCGTGCTCTACTGGCTCGACGAGAGCGACACCCCGCTGAACAAGATCTCGCTCGCCTCTGCGACCGCGACTCCGACACCGCTGTTCCACCTGACTCCCGTGCCGGAGGGCGAACTCGCCGACGGAGCGTACGTCTATTGGATCACCGGCGCCGACCTCTATCGCACGTCGCTCGATGGCACCACGACGACGCTGCTCGACCACGGCACCGGTCCCGCCGGCGCCGTCATGACGATGGACGCGAACGACATCTATTGGGTGAACAGCGTCGCTTCGAACTGCAGCCCGTCATGCAGGTTCGCCATCCGGCGCGTGTCGAAAGCGGGCGGCGCCGCGACGCCGATCGTGACCACACCCGACGGCGTCATCGGCATCACCGCCATCGCCATTGCCGGCGGCTTTGCGTTTTGGGAAGAGGAGGGCGTCGGGCCCGCCGCCTCCGATGGCAGCGTCGGGAGCAAGATCAACAAAGTGTCGCTCGCGGATGGCACCGTCACAATGCTCGTGAACGGCCTCGAAAATGGACTGATCCTACCGCCCAGTCCTGGCTACATCCCAGCGAGCTGGCACCCGCGCGGCGGTATCGTCGCCGATGACGCGTTCGTCTATTTCGCCGACGCCGATTTCTTCCAGAGCTACCGCGTGATGGCGGTCCCGGACACGGGGGGTGCGATCACCATCCTGCTCGCCGATACCACGCACGACGCCAACAATTTCGTCCGCAGTATGGTCAGCGAAGAGACCACGCTCTACTGGGTCGACGAGAACGCCGTGCGGTCGATACCGAAGACCGGTGGCCTGCCGGCCGACCTCGCCGGCCCGCGCACGGTCTTGCCATGGAGCCTGACGCGCGTGGGCACGAACCTGTACTGGATCGAGAGCACCTGCTGTGCCCATCGCGACAAGGGCACGATTTACACCGTCCCAACCACGGGCGGGACTGCCGACACTGTGATCCCCAACCTCGATTCTCCAGGCAGCATCGCGTCCGATCCTGCGCACGTCTACTGGACCGAGGGGGGAGCGATCGGCGGAATCGAGGGGTTCGGCAGCCTGCGGGTGAGCGCGCTGGATGGCTCAAATGCCCGGACGCTGGTCGAGTCTGGCGCTGCGGGGCCATTCGCTGCGGACGCGACCGCCATCTACTTCGCCGACAAATGGACGATCAAGCGCGTCCCCGCAGCGGGCGGCACACCGCAACGGCTCGCGATCGGCGACTTCTACATCGCCGACGTAGCGACCGATGGCGACCGCGTCTATTGGGTCGAAGGTGGGCCCTTCTCCGTGGTCCGGTCGGTCCCCGTGAATGGCGGGGCCATCACGACCTTAGGCAGCGGACCCGGACCCGCCGGGCGCATCCGACTGGACGGCACGTACGTGTATTGGCTTGCGCATGAGGACGAAGTCGATCGCGCTCCCAAGACTGGCGGGACGCCCGTTCGGCTCGTCGGCCCGGTCAGCGGGCTGCTCACCGATTTCGCCGTCGACGCTTCCAACATCTATCTCTCGGAGTGGGACGGCGGTGGCATCTCGAAAGCGCCGATCACCGGAGGCACTGCGACCCCACTCGTCGGCCTCGGCGTGGATCAAACCCGCCGCATCGCGGCCGATGGCGGGAAGGTGTACTGGATCGATCAGAGAAACGTGGGATCCATCACGTCCGACGGCCGCACGCAGGTCCCGATCACGTACGGTCTGCTGTCGGATCCGTTCTCGGAAAACGGCCTGGCATTCGACGGCCGCTCCGTCTATTGGACCGAAGTTGCCGGAGATGCGATTCGTCGCGCAACGCCCAAGTAGCCTCAGGGGCACCGCCCTCGCCGGTCCTCACCCCCTGTCGTCCCTTCTTCGAGACCTCACCCCCTGAGCCCTCTCCCTCGGGAGACGGGGAACGAAGGTGGGCGGTCCGTTATTGATGACCTGATGGAAGCGACGCTCGCAGCTCCTGCATCAGCTGTCGCTCCACCCAACCAGCGCCGCGCGTCCACACCACGTCCGGCCGCTCGCGCTCCAGCCACTCCCGCACCTGGGACGCGCGGGCCCGAATGCCGTTGACATTCCAGGTGGCGACTTTCATGCGTTGGGGTGTCAGAAGGATAACCTTCGATACACGGGAGCTGGACGGCGCCGTTGATGGCGCGTTGACTCGAGCGAGCAGGATTCCGGTTGCCATGCCCACCGAGCGCGCCTACGTTCCCGTCATGTCTCCGCCCCCGCCCGCCGCGCTGATGACCGCGGACGAACTGCTCCGCACGCACGTTCCCGACAAGCGCACGGAGCTCGTACGGGGCGTGTTGGTCGTGCGGGAACCGGCCGGCTCGAGGCACGGGCTCGTGACGATGAATCTCGGCGCCGAGCTCGCCGTGTACGCGAAGCAGACCGGTGCGGGTGGCGTGTACGCCGCGGAATCCGGCTTCAAGCTGGCGAGCGATCCCGACACGGTCCGCGCCCCCGACATCGCCTTCGTGGCGCGCGAGCGCCTGCCGCCTGCGAGTACAACGGGATACCCCGCGCTGGCCCCGGACCTCGCCGTAGAGGTGCTGTCGCCCGGGGACCGGCCCGGCGAGGTGCTCGCCAAAGTCGCCGATTGGCTCTCCGCCGGGACTCGGCTCGTGTGGGTGCTCGATCCGGAGCGCCGGCTCGCCCGGGTCTATCGCGACGACGGCAGCGAGACGATCGTGACGGCAGAGGGCGGGCTCGATGGGGAGGACGTGCTGCCGGGGTTTAGCTGCTCGCTCGCATCCATCCTCTAGCGCCGCCGCCGCCGCGAAGAAGGCGACATGCCAATTCCGTACTATCAGGTTGATGCCTTCACGGGAGACCTGTTTGCCGGCAATCCGGCGGGTGTGTGCATGCTTTCCGCCTTTCTCGCGGACCGCACCATGCAGAAGATTGCGGCGGAGAACCGGCACAGCCAGACCGCCTTTGTCGTTCCTCGCGCCGATGGCGATTTCGACCTGCGCTGGTTTACACCGGAAGTGGAAGACGATCTCTGCGGACACGCGACGTTGGCATCGGCCTACGTGCTCGCGCTACGGGGACACACCGCCTGGCCCCTGCGCTTCCACACGCGCAGTGGCGTGCTGACCGTGACCCGTGACCGGGACAGCTTCGAGCTGGACTTTCCCGCCAGGCCGCCGCAGCCGTGCGAGACGCCGGTCGAGCTCTTGTCGGCCCTGGGTCTCAAGACGGCGCGCGTCATGAGGTCGCGCGACTATCTGGTCGTGGTGGAGGACGCCGAGCAAGTGCGAGCGCTCTCGCCCGACATCGCCGCTCTCGCCAAACTCGACATCGGGTTCGGCGGTACGATTGTTACCGCGCCCGGCGACGCCGACGTGGACTACGTATGCAGATTTTTTGCCCCCGCCGTCGGCATTGGTGAGGATCCCGCTACCGGCTCGATCCAGTGCACACTCGCACCCTATTGGGCGGCGCGCCTCGGTAAGGAGGCGTTGCGCGGGGCGCAGCTGAGTGCCCGCGGTGGACGCATGCGGTGCAAGATCGCCGGCGATCGCGTTGCGATTGCTGGCGAGGCACGCCTGTACCTCCAGGGCACAATCGACCTGTAGAGCCCACGCCTGCCCCCAAGTCTGTTTTGTTGGGTTCCGACGTTGTTTCTGGTCTATGTCTTCGCGCGCCAGGGGACCGCGAAGTTTTCCGACACCAGCGGCTGGGCGCTGGTTCCGGCGGAGTTCGATGGTGAGGCGCGGTTTCAACGCAACCGGCGGGGTCTCCTCAGCCACTTCGTCTATTACGAGTTCGGCCGCCGGCTCGGCATCGCGCGAAAAGTGAAGTGAAACCCTGATCGGCAAGAGCCGTTCGGCTGTCCATGCGGTGACAACTCGCGTCACCGCGAGGCCAGGTCGCGCCATTCCCGCTGCGCGACCATGCCGAGCGTGCTACGTTCCGTCTCCACATGCCACTCACCCAGCGCACGCGTCGCCTCTGGCTGCTCGGCGCCGCCGTCTGGATCGTCCTGGGCCTCATGTCCGCCGCCCAGAACGCCGCGTGGCGCGCCTACACCAACCGCCCCATCCCCTGGGGCATCCTGCTGCCGAACTCGCTCGGCGACTGGCTCACCTGCGGGATGTTCACCCCAGCCTTCTACTGGATGGTGCGGCAGTTCCCCATCCGCGGCGAGCGCTGGTGGACGTGGCTCCCGCTGCACCTCGCCGGGTCGATCGCCTTCACTCTCCTCAAGGTCTCGGTCTGGACGCCGCTCTACAACGTGTTGAATCCCACAGAGAGCCGCTCGTATTCCCAGATACTGTTCGGAGGCTTCTACGCCGACATGCTGGCCTACTGGGCCTCGGTGGGCGTGATCCACGCGATCGAGTATTACAGAGAGTCGCGCGAGCGCCAGCTCGAAGCCACCCGCCTCGCGCTCGAGAACCTGCGCGCCCAGCTGCAGCCGCACTTCCTGTTCAACACGCTGCAGTCGATCTCGACGCTGATCTACCGCGACCAGCCCGCCGCCGACCGCATGCTCACCCAGCTCTCGGACCTGTTGCGCCTGTCGCTGCGCAACACCGGCGTGCAGGAGGTGCCGCTCGCGGAAGAGCTGGGCTTCCTCGAGCGCTATCTGGCGATCATGCGCGTGCGTTTTGGCGATCGGCTGGTGATCGCCGTGGACACGCCTCCCGACGTGATGTACGCGCTCGTGCCGAGTCTCGTGTTGCAGCCGATCGTGGAGAACGCGATCGAGCACGGTATGGCCGACCGATCTGACGTGGGTCACGTGGTGGTGCGCGTCACCAAGGACGGCCCTGCTCTCCAGCTCGAGGTCTCGGACGACGGTCCCGGCCTCGGTGCGGCGTCGTCCAAAGAGGGCAACGGCATCGGGCTCGCTAACACCCGAGAACGTCTCGCCCGGCTCTACGGGACCGCAGGAAGGGTAGAGACGTTCAGTGAGAATGGGCGCGGCCTGACGGTTCGCCTCACGATCCCGCTTAAGCTGAAAGCTGACAGCTGATGGCTGACATTCGTGCGCTGATCGTCGACGACGAAGCGCTCGCCCGCGAGCGCATCCGAACCCTCCTAGCCGCCGCGCCTGGGGTTACGGTTCTGGCCGAGTGCAGCGGCGGCCGCGACGCCGTCGAAGCCATCATCGAGCACCAGCCCGACCTGGTCTTCCTCGACGTCCAGATGCCCGATCTGGATGGCTTTCAGGTCCTCGAAGCCGTGGGCGACGACCCCCCCCTCCCCGCCGTCGTGTTTGTCACCGCCTACGACGAGTACGCGCTGCGCGCCTTCGACGTGCACGCCGTCGATTACCTCTTGAAGCCGATCGAGCCCGAGCGCTTCGCCAAAACGCTCGCGCGGGTGCGCGACACGCTAGGCGACAAGAGCGACGGGCGACTCGAAGCGCTGCTCGACGCCCTCGCCACGCGCGACCTCCCGCTCGATCGGCTGGTAATCCGCACGCGCGGCAAGGTTTCGTTCTTGAAGCCGAGCGAGATCGACTGGGTCGAAGCCGACGGCAAGCACGTGAAGCTGCACGCGGGCCGCGAGACGCACGTCCTACGGCAACAGCTCCAGCGCCTCGAGCCACGCCTCGCCCCGCACGGCTTCGTGCGCGTGCATCGCTCGGCGATCGTCAACGTGGACCGGATCAAGGAGCTGGAGCCGTGGTTCCACGGGGAATACGTGGTGCACCTTAAGGACGGTACCAAACTCACGTCGAGTGCCGCGCATAGCGAAGCGCTGCATCGGATAGTCGAGAAAGGCTGACGAGCTCGGGCCGTCGTTTGTTCCCACGCTGAAGCGTGGGCTCGGCACTGCACTGTGCTGAAGCACACCACGCTTCAGCGTTGTGTTGGCCGAGCCCATCCTTCAGGATGGGAACACCACAACGGCAGAACGTTATCCTTCTGCACCCACAAACCGACTACTCCGCCCTCGGTTTGTTCCCACGCTGAAGCGTGGGCTCGGCGCTGCACTGTGCTGAAGCACACCACGCTTCAGCGTTGTGTTGGCCGAGCCCATCCTTCAGGATGGGAACACCACAACGGCAGAACCGAGTAGCCCGCCGTGCGACCCCTTAAGTCGAAACCGGCGACGCACTCGCTGCGTAACGCCCCCATGCGCCTCGCGATCGCTTGCTTCACGATAGGCACCGTTGCCACACCACTGGCAGGCCAGGACCGAGTCAGCGGCGCTTGGCAGGGATATTGGACGCGGGCCGGCGACACGTTGCCTGTGACCATGAACGTGCAGTTGGACCCGCGGACTGGTCGGTACACTGCGGCCTTCACCTCGGATCGACTGCGGGTCAGCGGCATCCCATTCGCCGCTGTGCAGGTCAAGGGTTGCTGCGAAGTGAAGTTGACACTGCGGGGTGACCGGACGACCACGATATTCGCGGGTCGCGTGCAAGGCGACTCGTTGTTCGGCACGCTTCAGGAGGGCACGAGCCAAGGACAGTTCGCCTACTCCCGCGCCTCGGTAGCCACTCCGTCTTTCCAAGAGCAAGAAGTCACCTTCTCCAGTGGCACGGTGACGCTGGCAGGGTCGCTGCTCCTGCCGTCAACTGGCGAATCGCTGGCTGCCGTCGTCTTCCTGCACGGCTCGGGCGGCGAAGGGCGCTGGGCGTCGCGCTACCTGGCCGGCCAGCTCGTCGCCCATGGCATCGCCGCCTTGATCTTCGACAAGCGCGGCGTGGGCAGGTCCAGCGGCGATTGGCGGCAGGCAACACCTGACGACTTGGCGGCAGACGGCGTAGCTGCCGTCGACCGGCTGCTGCGCGAGCCGCGTATCGACCGCCACCGCATCGGGGTGCACGGGCACAGTCAGGGTGGGACGCTCGCCCCGATGGTGGCGGCACGCTCTTCACATGTCGCCTTCGTCATCGGCTCCGCGGCCGCCGGCATACCGACCGACTCCACCGAGCTGTTCAGCATCATGAATTCCGTGTCCCCCGCCGCACGATCCGCGGAGGACTCGGCGACCGCCGCGGCGTATGTGAGCGAGCTGGTAGCGGTCGCTTATCACGGACGCGGGCGCGAGCGCCTCGACTCGCTCGCGACCCTGCTGCGTGATCGCCCCTGGTTCTTCGCGCCACCGCCTGCCGACAACCCGTACTGGTCGTTCTCGAAAGTCTTTGTGCAGTACCAACCATTGGCGTGGTGGGCCCGGGTCCGCGTCCCCGTCCTCCTCCTCTACGGCGCCGAGGATCAGCGGGTACCCGCCGCCGAGAGCGCCAGGCGTATCGTCGCGGCACTGCGCAGCTCAGGGAACGCCGATGTCACAGTGCGGATTTTTCCGGGTGCGGATCACACCTTCCGGTTGCCGCCCGGTCCGAGCGGGTGGCCTGTGTCGGCACCAGATTACGTCCCCAGTCTGCTCGAATGGCTGACGAGGCGCCGCTGAGCGGGCCCATCCTACAGGATGGGAACACCACGACGGCAGACCGTTATCCTTCAGCACCCACAAACCGACTACTCCGCCCTCGGTTTGTTCCCACGCTGACGCGTGGGCTCGGCGCTGCACTGTGCTGAAGCACACCACGCTTCAGCGTTGTGTTGGCCGAGCCCATCCTTCAGGATGGGAACACCACGACGGCAGACCGTTATCCTTCAGCACCCACCAACCGACTACTCCGCCCTCGGTTTGTTCCCACGCTGAAGCGTGGGCTCGGCGCTGCACTGTGCTGAAGCACACCACGCTTCAGCGTTGTGTTGGCCGAGCCCATCCTACAGGATGGGAACACCACGACGGCAGACCGTTATCCTTCAGCACCCACAAACCGACTACTCCGCCCTCGGTTTGTTCCCACGCTGAAGCGTGGGCTCGGCACTGCACTGTGCTGAAGCACACCACGCTTCAGCGTTGTGTTGGCCGAGCCCATCCTTCAGGATGGGAACACCACGACGGCAGACCGTTATCCTTCAGCACCCACAAACCGACTACTCCGCCCTCGGTTTGTTCCCACGCTGAAGCGTGGGCTCGGCACTGCACTGTGCTGAAGCACACCACGCTTCAGCGTTGTGTTGGCCGAGCCCATCCTTAAGGATGGGAACAACCTGACGCTGAACGAATGGGGCCTTCACCGACAATTCGCGCCTCCGCCCAGCCAAGTCACACCGTTTCCGTTGTCCCCCTGACACCCGACACCTAGGCTACGGGCACGAACCCTCAGCATGGAGCCATCATGCGTCGCTGGGCCGTACTGACCGCCCTGACCGCCCTGACCGCCTTGACCGCCCGAACGTCCACCGCCCTCACCGCCCAAACGGCACCGACCGCCGCCGACTCCGCCGGCATCCGCCAGGCCGCGCTCGACTACATCGAGGGCTACTACGACGGCGACGCCGCCCGGATGGAGCGCGCCGTTCACCCCGAGCTCGCTAAGCGCATCGTGCGCACCAACGAGCAAGGGCATAGCCAGCTCGGCCAGATGAGCGCCATGACGCTGGTGCAGGGCACGCGGGCGGGGGGCGGTAAGGACACTCCTATGGCCGACCGGCACAAGGACGTCACCATCCTGGACATCTACCAGAATGCGGCGAGCGCCAAAATCTACGCGTCGGGGTGGGTCGACTACCTGCATCTCGCCAAATGGAACGGCCGCTGGGTGATCGTGAACGTGCTGTGGGAGCTGCATGCGGCCCCCCGGAGGAGCCCATGATCGCCCTGTGCCTCGCGCTGTGGGCCGCGCTGCTCCAGGCGCCCGACGAGCCGTACCAGCGCTTCGCGGCGGCATTCGCCTCGCTCGACGCCGAGCGGGTGAGTCTCGTGTACACCCAGGACGCGTTTTATCTCGGGCCCGCGGGGGACATGAAGCGGGGGCGCGCCACGATCCGGGACCACTACGCGGCGGCCTTCGAATCGTCCCGCGAGCGGGGCCACACGCGGCAGATCAGGTTCGAGCTAGTGGCGCGTGATTCGGCGGGCGACCTGCGCAACGACATCGGCTACTACACCATCGTCACCCGCGACTCCGCGGGCCACCGCGAGCGGTTCCGGGGAAAGTTCCTGAAAGTCTGGCGCCGTGACTCAGACGGGGTGTGGCGAATCCGGGTGGACAGTTACAGTCCGGCGCCGGAGCGGTAAGTTCAGGGACGGTGCTCTACCGGAGATCGTCGGGTATGCAACTGAGCGACCTCGCCCTCCTACTGCTCCGCATCGGCCTCGGCACAGTCTTCCTCGTCCACGGCACGGCGAAGCGCAAGCTCTGGAAAGTGCGGCCCTCCGCGCAGATGCCCGCGGGACTCCTGCGGACCCTGCGGCTCCTCTCCATCGCCGAACCCGCCGGCGGGCTGGCGGTGCTCGTCGGCTTCCTCACCCAACCCGCCGCCCTGGGGCTCGCCCTCGTTATGCTCGGCGCGCTGCGGTTCCTGATCGTCAAGGCGCACCGCCCGTTCACCACGGAGACCGCGGCGGGCTGGGAGTTCGAGTTCATGCTCCTCGTCGTGGCGCTGGCGCTGGCCCTGATGGGCGGCGGCCGGTTCGCGCTCGACCGGGCGCTGTTCGGGAGGTAACCCGCTCGAGCCGCCCCACGTGTCTTCGACGTGCGCTATCGCGGCGTCAGCACTGAATTCCCTGAGGCGTCCGCCGCGATAGTGAACGCCGCGACGCTTTGCCCGATCTGTCGTCCGGCATCGATGTCGAACTGGTAATGGATGCCGCCGTACATGCGCGACAGCCCCGCCTCCGTCACCATCGCGTCGAGCTGCGCTCCCTGCTCCGGGAAAAACACTTTCAACACCTCCGCCGCCGACGAGGACAAGCAACTGTGCCCCGAGGGATATGACGGATGGTTGGGTTTCCCCACGGCAGCGACGACCGTGATCGCAGGGTCCGCCTGCCACGGCCGGATGAACCAATAGATCTCCTTAGCGTCCCAGCAACCGATTTGCGCATCGAACATCGTCGCGCTCAGCAGGGCGTAGAGGTGCGTGGCCTCCCGCTCGGACAAGCCGTGCTCGTTGATGCCGCCCGTCGCGACGTCGATCCAGAACCCCGGTGTGGTCGGCGTTCCGACACCCAGTGCCCAGAAGGCGGCAATTGCTATTTGCTCCGCCGTGCGGGTGTCGGAGAGCTGCCGGATCTCCGCGGTCGCGGCCAAGAATTCCGCCGACCCGAATGCCGGTGGCGGTGTCGGCCGGAATTGGCTCGCTGAGGTAAGGAACCAGGGGGTCACCCCCGGGAGCTGCCCGCCCGCGATCGTCGAGGGGGTCGTATTGCTGATCCAAAGTCCGGGGCCGCTCGGAATGGTCCCCGTAAACGGATTGTTGAAGCCGTCGCCCTGGGCGCGTGCAACGATCTGGGCGCCCACCCCTCGGCCGATCGCCTCAGCCGCGGCGAACGCGGGATGCGGCTGCCCGGGGCCCGCACTTGCTTGCGCGGTCACCATGTCCTCGAGCGCCTGCGCCTGGCTGGGGAACAGGTAGCTCAGCACGACGGCCGACGCGCCCGCGACGGCGCCCCGATCGGTCTCAAGGC
>Ga0209235_1000134_pt1 | contig 33261 bp, 37 predicted proteins | sample GraSoi013_1_20cm_4_FD_185817 | JGI IMG/M metagenome (GOLD analysis project Ga0209235, IMG submission 185817) | Grasslands soil microbial communities from the Angelo Coastal Reserve, California, USA - Sample 09_25_2013_1_20cm (SPAdes) (version 2) | ecosystem: Environmental > Terrestrial > Soil >... | reverse complement strand
TCTCCATGGCTGTCAGACTGGCCTCGAAGACAGCGTCGGTGTGAGCGCTGAACCCCTCGAAGTCGCGGGAAACACCGATCCGCGCACCTCGCAGCCCATTGGGATTCAGAAAGGCCGTATAATCAGCAGGAATACTGGGACGTGGCTGGCCCAGCTTGCCCAGCGGGCTGGCGCTAGTGGCTGGGTCCCGGGAGTCAGGCGTCCTTTGGGCAATTGCTGTGAGGACAGTTGCAGCATCCGCGACTGTTCTGGCGTGGGGACCGACGGTGTCCTGGGTGTGCGATATCGGGACGACGCCTGCTCTGCTTACCAGCCCCACAGTGGGCTTGATGCCGACAACACCATTCATGTTGGCAGGGCAGACGATGCTACCATCGGTCTCGGTGCCAATGGAGACTGCCGTTAGGTTTGCAGAGGGGGCCGCGCCGGAGCCTGAACTGGAGCCACATGGGTTGCGGTCGATAGCATAGGGATTATTGCACTGGCCTCCACGGCCGCACCATCCACTACTAGAGAAGAACGATCGGAAGTTAGCCCACTCGCTAAGGTTTGTCTTGCCCAAGACTACTGCTCCTGCCTTCCGAAGGTTCGCAGCGACAGTCGAATCCTTCAAGGCCGGTGTCCCGACGAGAGCGAGCGAGCCTGCTGCTGACTGCATCTGGTCGTGAGTGTCAATATTATCCTTCAGGAGAATAGGGATTCCCATGAGGGGGCCCAGGAAGGTGCCGGCCCTCCTCTGCGAATCGAGCTGTGAGGCGATGGTTGTCGCGTCCGGGTTGGTCTGGAGTATGGAGTTGAGAAACGGCCCGCTGGCGTCGATGGCCGTGATCCGGGAAAGGTACATGTTGACGAGACTCAGAGACTTGAGCGTTCCAGCAATCATCTGGGCCTGCAGCTGGGCGATAGTTGCCTCCTCAATGCTGGAAGCCGGGCCGGTTTGGAACAAAGAACTGGGGGTTTGAGTTTGAGTGGCAAGAGAAGGAAGAGTTCCCAGGATTGTTGCTGAACTTGCGGCAACAGCCGCAGCTCCAGCGGTGAATTTCAGGAAGTCTCTCCTAGATACCCCTCTCGAGGTTCGTTCAGTCTCAGGGGCCGTTGATTCTCCCAACAAAACATCTCCCAAGATAGTTAGCGAAAAACATCTATCGTTCCAAGTTGAATTATAACAGTTTCGTATGAGGGATGCCTGCGGATCGCTGTCGGCTAGGCTCTATATCTTTCACCCCCGATAAGAATTGGCTGGGCGGATATTTCTCTCCTAGATCATTCAATAAAATAGTCCCAAAACGCTCGTAGGCTTCCGAATATCATTTCAAAAGTCTTATTCGCTCCGGTTTCAATCCGCGGCGGACAACGATTGCCCTGTACAGTAATCGTCGGGGGTTTCTTCGGGGACGAAGGGAAAGACGAGACTAATCGTCCCCTAGAGGCAAGATAGCTGCCTACCTAGCCCTGAAGGACAAACCCGACATCTGCGTCAGAGGAGGAAACGGACCCAACGCGGGTCATACAGTCTTCCATGAAGGTAGAGAATACCATCTCAGACTTGTTCCAAGCGGCTTCGTCAACCCAACAACACGCCTGCTGATCGGCCCAGGAGTGCCCGTAGAAACCAAAGTGCTACTGGACGAGATCAAGGAGACGGGATCAGAACAGCGTCTCGGTGTAGATTTCCAGTGCGCAATGCTCGAGGAGCGGCACAAGACCCAGGAGTGTGACTCCGAACATCTCTCGAAAAAAATCGGGTCCACGAAGAGCGGCGTGGGCGCATGCAACGCAGAGCGCGCTCTCCGAATGGTGAAATTGGCACGACAGGAAAAACAACTGACACCATATGTTGAGGACACAGTTGCGGAGATACACCAATCACTGGCAACAGGCGGGAACGTCATGGTTGAAGGAACCCAGGGAACATTCCTCAGCCTCTACCATGGAACATACCCGTATGTCACATCAAAAGACGTGACAGCCTCTCAGGCCTGCGCAGACGTCGGAATAGGTCCGACCAAAGTTGACGACGTGATGGTCATCTTCAAAGCCTATGTCACAAGAGTTGGCGAAGGTCCTCTCGAAGGCCAGCTGAGCAGGGACGAGGTTTTACACCGAGGCTGGATGGAACACGGGACCGTAACCGGTCGTGAGAGAAGGGCCGCTCCATTCGATTTCAAATTAGCCAAGAGAGCGATTGAGTTGAACGGTGGGACACAAATCGCGCTGACCAAGCTAGACGTTCTGTTTCCATCAGCCAAGGGTATTCGTGACATGAGAGATCTACCGCGAGAGGCCCACGAATTCATATCCAAGATAGAACAAGCGACAAAGACGCCGGTGACAGTGATAGGCACAGGAGCATCTGAATCTGACATTATAGACCGGAGGGCTCAGTCCAGGCAGGATACGACGAAACTGGCTCTAATCGTGAAGAGCAAGAAGTCTACTTCACTGCGGGGCTGAGAAGCCTCGTGATCCAAGCACCAGTCTGTAGCAGGTTCGGAGCTCTCGTCAACAGGGTATTTACCACCAACAGCGAGACCAGAACGGAGAAGACCACATGGACGGCATTGTAAACTGCTGTCAGGGCCAGAACGTATTCGATCAATCCTACACCAGTGAGATTGATCCCTGCTTGACTCAGGAGAAACTGGGGATAGTCTAGATAACTCATCCCGAAGACGACTTGTGCTAGGAAGACGATATAGAGGTAGTTGGCAACAGTCATGAGGGAGACCCTGGTTCCCAGACTTGAGAGAGTCATTTTGAGACCTGTTCCTACTAGTCTACTCCTTCCGAATCTTGAAGCTATCAGGAGTCCAACGTATGTCGTGAGGACACCGAGAAATTTCAGACTGGCACCGAAAGGGCCAGCGCCTGCACTGCCACCTACTGAGCCCAGTATCAAAGCGTGAATCCCAGCGGTTAGCAATCCTGCTGAAGGGCCGAATATCATAAACGAACTAAGATCTAGCACCTCAGCCACGTCAAATTTGAGATAAAACAGGACAGGAAAAGGAGGCTGTAGCGCTGGAGGAGCCGCCAGCGTTATCAAAGCGGCGAGGGCGCCAAAGGTGGCGCTTCCAGAGATTACGGTAGTTGGTCTAAGTGTAGACCGGGACGTGACCATGTGGCGTTGCGTTTATCCTACTCATAAAAGAGTTGCTACCCGATAATGAGTAAAAGGTCTGACCTATGCGGCCCGGGCGTGGTTTAAGATAGGTTGCATACTACGGACAACTCTTGCTGATGCGGTTCGGCCTTCGGGATCGCGGCGCCTAAGCTCAATCAGGTCGTCGACGGTGTCGATATCAAAGGATACCCGAGCGTTCGACATCGAATAAGCGTCGATCCCCGCGATCTGCGCTTGGCGAAGGTGCTTCGAATAGCTCCACCTGCCGTAGCCCGGCCGGATGGCCGCGGGGGGCCGAGTCATCATCACGTTTGTCCCTCCTTTCAATGAAGGAACCATCACAGCCTTGCGATCACCATTTCCCAAGTCGAAAAGTTCCCTGAAGTCACGAGGCTCTGCCAATGGAATGTCCGCGAGAATCGTGGTCATGGAGAGTGCATTCTCTCTTAGGGCAAGTCTGTTAACTTGTTCTATCGCCCGATTCAGGCCAAAACTAGTCTGTCTCAGAAAAGAAACCTCACTCCCTCGGGCTTTAGCAGCAACGTTTGCGTCCGGTGAAACTACAAGCACAGCGCCATAGACTTTTGATTGGAGTATGGAAGACAGAACGTCTTGAAGCAACGCTTCGACCAGCAGCTTCTTCCTCTCTCCGAGATAGCTTGAGAGTCTTGTCTTGCTATCCGCAAGACCCCTGACGGGTATCACCGCCCAATCCTCGCTCAAGTTAGAGTCTCCGCAAACTTGATCGTCTCTTGAGCAAGTTTGATCTTTGCTTCCACCGAATCCATCATCGTGTTGGTTGCCAGGACCTTCATGCCGAGGCTTGTAATCTTAGGGACTGCGGATCTGTCTAGCTGGTCAATTACGTATCCTTTCATCAAGCCCTTGTAGAGCTGGGCGACGCCGAACGGTGAGACTTCCAATCCAAGATTCTCCATTATTCTGTCGAGCGGGCCCTTGATGGCTTTGCCGCCAACGATTGGGCTGACGCCTACTATCTTTGCGCGGGTCTTTGAAATGCCGTCGCGGACTCCTGGTATGGCGAGGATCGGCCCGATGCTGAGAATCGGGTTGCTTGGGCAGAGGACAATGACATCCGCGTTCTCGATCGCCGGAATAACGCCTGGAGCAGGCGTCGCCAGGCTTGCGCCCTCGTAGGTCACGTCTTCCACCGGGTCTTGGAACTTTCTCTTCACGAAGTACTCCTGGAATTCCATGACTCCACTGGGCGTCTTGATCCTCGTAGCGACGATGTGATCGGTCATGGGAAGGACCTTCACTCTCACCTTGAGCGAGGTCCGGATTTTCTCAGTTACCTCTGATAGGCTGAAGCCTTGCTGAAGAAAGGCTGTCCGTAGGAGGTGGGTTGCAAAATCTCTGTCTCCGATCCGAAACCAGGTCTCAGCAGCGTAATGTTCCAGCTGATCCAAGCAGTTGTGAGTATCACCCTCTATTCCCCATCCCTTCTCCCGGTCGGCGATTCCAGCGAGCGCGTAGGTTACAATGTCAAGGTCGGGGCTGACATGGCATCCCAGGTATTGGAGATCATCGCCGGTATTGACTATGACTGTAATCTTCTCCGGCGGGAAAATGTTTGCGAGTCCCTCCAAGAAGCGCGCGGCACCGACGCCCCCGGCGAAGCATGTGATGGAACGAAGCACGCAGCGACGCCCGCGAAAGCGTCTCGACCCGAGTGGAGTGCTAGTTAAAGACTAGCTTGGTTTCTTCGCAGTTTTCTTGGATTGGTCCAAGTATGCCGCCTTCAGATAGCCAGCTGCGGTCCTTAGGCTCGTGTAGGCTTCGGCTACGGATTTTGGGCGTAGTTCGCGGGCCCTCTTCAAAGCCTCCATAGAATCCTGCACAAGCCCCAGCAACTCGCGCCCCCTGGTGATCTTGACCTCCGGGTCCAGGTCTTCCAAGCCGTATGCTAGGCTAAAGAGAGCGCTGGTGTACTCTGCGGCCTCGGCTGCCAACCAAAGCGCCATCACTGACTCTCCCGGTCGTCCAGCGATGGAGTCTACTGCGATGTTGACCTTGGACCAAGTTTCCTCAAATGCCTTGTTGACCTTTTCTTCGAGAGACTTCTTCTCTTCAGAAGAATCCTCGGCCACTGGTGTTCTGCTCTACTCTACCGTGACACTCTTCGCCAAGTTTCGGGGATAGTCGGGGTCATGCCCCTTGATCACTGAGAGATAATAGGCCAAGAGCTGCATAGGTACTACGTAGACCAGCGGGGTCACTAATGACGGCAGGGATTCTCCGATTTCCACGACCCGATCCGATAGGTTACGAATCTCCTCGTCTCCCTCCTCGATAATCGATATGACCCGAGCACCCCGTGCTTTCATCTCCATAATGTTGCCAATAATGCGTTTGTGCGTCTCGTCTTTCGGTGCCACGAAGATGACCGGGAATCCTTCCTCGATGAGGGCAATGAAGCCGTGCTTGCTCTCCCCGGCAGGATAGGCGATGGCTGGAACATAGCTCAGCTCGAGGAGCTTGAGGCGTCCTTCAAGGGCTGTGGGTACGTTGACTCCGCGGCCTAGGAAACAGATGCTTGAGGCAGCATCGCATTCCTCTGCGATCCTTCGAATCTCGTCGATTTTCGTGTTGAGGATGGTCTGGATGAGCGCTGGGACCCTGTGCAACTCCGCCTCTAGCTCGGTGATTTCTTTGGCTGATACCTCTCCCTTTCTCCGGCCCACGGTTGAGGCGAGCCTGAGCAAGACTGCGATCTGGCTGGTGAATGCCTTGGTTGAGGCGACTCCGATCTCTGGGCCCGCGTTTTGGTCAATATAGACGGTCGACAGACGCATCAGGGTCGAGCCTAGAACGTTGAGGACGCTCAGAATCGTCGCGCCTTTGGCTCTGGCGTCGCGCACTGCGTTGAGCGTGTCCATTGTCTCTCCAGACTGACTTATCGCGAGTATCACGCTTTTGGGGCCAACTAGGTCGAGAGCCTCCTCGGAGAATTCGCTCGCTACTACAACTCTCGCGTTTATTCCAGCAAGCTTGGCGAGGGCGAGGCTGCCAACGAGTCCGGCGTGATATGAGGTTCCGCAGGCAACGATGAACATCTTGTCTGCTTCGATGATCTTCTTGGCGAACTGGTCGTAGTAGAGCTGCTCGGTTCTGAGAGCGTCCCGCAGTGACTGGGCTTGCTCATGAATCTCTTTGAGCATGAAGTGTTTGAAGCCTTGTTTCTTGGCGGATTCCGGATCCCATGTGATCGTTATCGGGTCTCTCTTGACTGGAGCAGCATTTTTCAGCTTCAGAATCCTGGCTCCATTCGGGTTGAGAACGGCCATCTCTCCCTCGTCGAGAAGAACGGCCTTCCTTGTGAGTGGAAGGAAAGCTGCAAAGTCCGACCCGCAGTAATATTCGCCCTCCCCGATACCCAGCACTAGAGGGCTTTCTTGGCGGGCACACAGTATCGTCTTCGGCTGTTCAGTGCTCGTGAGAACTATCGCATAGGCTCCCTCTAGCCGGTTGACCGTCTTCCTGAATGCTTCTTCTAATGACATTCCCTGGGTGAGATAGTCCTCGACGAGATGAGGGACAACCTCTGTATCAGTTCTAGATTGGAAGTGATGCCCCTTGGATTCCAGCTCTCGCTTAATGTCTAGATAATTCTGGATGATGCCGTTGTGGACGACTGCTATCCGGGACTTGCAATCAACCAGCGGGTGCGAGTTCTCATACACTGGTCTTCCATGAGTCGCCCATCGAGTATGTCCAACGCCAACGGGTCCGGGAAGATCGTCGAGGTCATATTTCGCATGAACCTCCTCCAATCGACCACTGTCCTTTTTGACGGTGAGCTTGTCTCCGTCGATCGTTACCTCTCCCACAGAGTCATAACCCCGATACTCAAGGCGTTTGAGTGCTGCGTGGATGAGCGGCGCAGCTTGTGAACCGTCGTGGAGAACGCAGCCAAAGATACCGCACATGGAGGAGAGCTCTTATTGTGAGGTGGTACTATTCGAAGTTTCCACTGGGCATTAAGAGTTCTGGCACCCTTTCGCCTTGGTTGTAATAATTGGGCGAGCCTGTCGACTTGCGGGAGAGAGTTGTAGCACTCAATAGGAGAGTGATCAGTCCACTTCCAGATGCGTCGCAGGGAGCCTTTCTCCGGCTCGGTTTCTTGAAATCCGCCCCCTATTCTTTGTCTTCCGAATTACAAAGCTCGAATCTCTAGAAGGTCTCGAAGTCATCATTAGAGGGTGAACCCTCACTACCTTGCCCGCCGCAGAGGTGATGAGAGTGGTATTTGGAACTCTCCTCTTCTGGTTTCGCCTGCGGAGAAGGGGAATTGACATCAGACTTCCCCCAAAACAGGCGATCAGGGTAACTCGGAACATCGACGTTTGGGCTTGGAGGAAGTTGATCAAAAGGTTCTGGAAGGATACACTGTGAACATATTCAACCGCAACCCCGGCTGCTATCAGGAATATGAACGTACAGAAAAAGAAGAGCGACTTACGTCTAGGTCTAACGGAATCGGAATGCTCCACGTTCTCCGCTTTCGACATACCACACTCAGTCTTCGACAACCCAACCTACGGCCACTCTTTGGATTTGGGTGAACTGTAACCCTAGCTAATATCTATCCAGTTTCCAGGAAAGGCCACGGAAGAAGAGCCCTGCAACACCGAGCTATGCTCTAACCTTCATAGACGCTGTAGCTTCAAGAACCCTTCTCGTTTGTAGCCCCTTCACTCTTTCAACAACGATCGCTCCGAAGAACCCTCCACCAGCACCTACCGATGGATTCCCTATCAGGGCGAGAGCCCACAGGTAAGCAGGTTGCGCCTGCCCGAAAATCTGGAATACGAGTAGCCCAGCAACGGCCATCCCGAGATTGCTCAACGCCCCCGCCGTGACAAGTTGCCTTCTCGATAAGTCATACAGACTGGTCTTGGATTCTCTAAGATACATGTCAAAAACAAGCCCATTCACGATCAGCGAGATTGTAATGTGTGGGGAGAGCGGGACTCCTGCTGTCGGATAGAGAAAGAGGAGCCCGACTATTGTTCCGAGAAGAGTTGAACTCCACTTCTTGCCTGTGAGGGAGACAAGTATTGCGAAGAAGACTGGGAGCAAGAAGAAAAGGTCGAGAGACTTTGTTAGAGGCTGCAGTGTACCGGAGACGTATCCGTATCCGGCGTAGATGGCTGTGAGGACAGCCACTACCGCTACGTAGCGCGATGTTGTCGAGGTGTGCCTATATTGCGACTCCCTTCACTCCAGTCGAGAGCCACGCCGACCCAACATGGCTCCATCGAATACAAAAACATTCTAGCAAAGTGCTCTATGAAAAAGGGGAGGAGTTGGCTTAGGCTGAGCTTTTGCTCGCAACGCTTCTTATCGTGCGATCGTCTTGAACAGGGAGACTATTTCTTCCTAGGAGCCATGGCTTCGACTTTGCCGTGAACTCTCAAGGTCCCCACACGTAAGGAGGGGGTCGTGAGTTCCAGACTGACGTCAAAGTTGAAGGCGCGATCCTTCTCTGAAATCTTCTCCAATACTTCAGCCAGAGATGCCGGCGATGTTTCTGTCCTTTCAGGCATAGCGATCAGCTGCTAATCGTGCGGTCCTTCCGTATAAAGCAGTAACCAAATTGCGAGGGAAACGATACCAACATATTCAGGTGCTTTCGATAGCCGAGTCGCAGTGTGAGCAAGAGCGGCCGCAGACCAGGCTGGACCTTCATTAGGGAGGAGGAATGACCGTCAGGGTGGGACGGATCAGAAAGGACCCTGCCATGAAAGGCATCAAATACATCCCTCTGGCACACAACGCTCAGAGGCGGGGCAGGCTGCTCAATAGTCAACGCGGAATTCCCCCTGGCTCAAAAATACATTCAGTGATGGACTAACGGAAACAGGAAAGACCCGACGTCTGAGGCGGATCTTCCGCGACGACCATAGGACAGTCATTATACCGATGGATCACAGCGTTTCAGCGGGACCCACACATGGGCTGGAAGATATGGCGAGGATAGTAGGCGACGTCTCGCAAGGCGAGGCTGACGCCATTCTCGTTCACGCGGGAATCGCTAAGACTGTAGATATGAATCGACTCGGCCTTATTCTTCATCTTTCGGGAGCAACTCGACTGTCCGCTGATCCTCACTGGAAGACGCAGGTCTCTACGGTCAAGGAAGCGCTACGCCTGGGCGCAGACGCCGTCTCCGTGCACATCAACGTGGGTTCTCAGCGTGAGCAGGACATGCTCGACAGGTTTTCCCGAATCATTGAGGAATGCGACGACTTCGGCTTACCAGCTTTGGCAATGATGTATCCTCGGGGTCCTGGAATCCAGAGTGAAGGCGATTATGAGGTGGTGAGTCATGCAGCTAGGCTTGGCTTTGAGCTTGGCGCGGACATCGTACAAACCAATTACACCGGGGATACCGAGAGCTTTCGTAATGTCGTTGGGACCGTGAAGGTTCCGGTAGTGATTGCAGGGGGGCCAAAGGCTTCCAGCGACAATGACGCGCTGCAGATGATTTCTGACTCTATCAAGGCTGGTGCTGCAGGGGTCTCGATCGGCCGCAACGTCTTCCAGCACCATGACCCGACTCGGATGACAAGGGCGCTTGTCGACATTGTTCACCACGGCGCGAGTGCATCTCAAGCTCTCGCCATTCTGGCCGAAGGTACTGCGCCATCAATGGCAGCGACTTAGCCGAGACGGGTTTGCGAGGAGAGAGGAACCGAGCAATGTGGATGTTTTCGGAAGAATCCTAAGCCAAAGCTCCCTCTGGAAATAGGATCGAGTTCCGACTCTCATATGTACAGAAGTGGTCACGCAAGCAATAAATAGTGTATGTATGAACAACTCTCAAGGCTGCGTCCATGGGGTATAGACTTTGGACAACCACTCCACCGACTGAGAAAACTGGACCGCACTATTAACCAAGTTTCCGTCTGCCTTTTCCAACAAACTGAGATCACGCGTCAACAATCCTCACACAACTTTGCTCAATCAATAGCGGAACTAGGCCAACTCGCGAAATGCGCCTATTCCTGGGGAGGATGTCTATCATGATCAGGGAGTGTATTTCCACCCTCCTAGCGAACGAGAATCTGACAAAGGAAGAGGCAACGCAGTGCATGAAGGAGATCATGACGGGAGAGGCAAGCCCCGCTCAGATCGGATCGTTCCTCGTTGTCTTGAGGAAGAAGGGAGAAACGGTGGAAGAGGTGACAGCCTTTGCAAGTGTGATGAGAGAGTTCAGCAGGAGAATTCACCCGAGCGTAGGCGGCCTATTAGTGGACACGTGCGGGACTGGAGGTGACAAGATCAAGACGTTCAATGTGAGCACCACGAGCGCGTTCGTTGTCGCCGCAGCCGGGATACCCGTGGCCAAACACGGCAATCGCTCCTTCACAAGTAAGTGTGGCAGCGCGGACCTGCTCGAACAATTGGGACTGAACCTCGACATGGACCCGGAGAATGTGGAACGGTCTATCGATGAGGTGGGAATCGGGTTCCTGTATGCCCCAAATTTTCATCCGGCGATGAAGAACGTAGGTCCAGTGAGGAGGGAGATCGGGGTACGGACGGTCTTCAATATCCTCGGCCCTTTGACCAACCCCGCAGGCGCCAACGCCCAGCTAATTGGAGTCTGTGACCTAGATCTACTCGAACCCATGGCCCGAGCCGCTCTCAATCTTGGAGCCAGATCTGTAATGACAGTCCACGGCATAGACGGCATTGACGAAATATCTCTGACAGGCAAGACTGAGATTCTCCAAGCAACTAACGGTAGCTTTGTCCTAGATGAGATTGAACCCGAAGATCTAGGTTTCAAGAGGACGCATCCTCGGGAGCTGGGCGGCTCTTGCCCAGAAGAGAACGCACGCCTAACTAGCCGCATTCTGTCCGGAAAGATGAGTAGGGACGATCCTCGCGTCCAGACGGTGATGGCAAACGCCGCTGCCGCCTTTATCCTATCCGAGAAAGCTCATGACTTTTCTGATGGAATCGAGATCGCAAGCAACATCATCAGCGATGGCGCGGCATTGGGGACGCTACAAGACATGGTTGAATTCTCGGGCGGAAGTACTCAGCGCATAGATAGTCTGGCATAACGATTGCCAGACCGCTTAGCAGAACTGTCAGAACTTGCCCGGGAAAGGGTCGGCGCCGGATATTATGACACAGTTACTGCGATAAGCCGAAGACGCAAAAGCCTGATCCGGGCAGTAAGAGCAAGCGGGAAGACCCCAATTATCGCCGAGATAAAATATGCATCTCCGTCATCCGGAAAAATACGTGACTATGAACCAGCTGTAAGAATCGCGAAAGAAATGCTAGCGGGCGGAGCCTGCGGGCTATCCATAATCACCGACCCTGTAAGTTTCAAGGGCGGCCTCAACATTCTGTCGGAAGTGGCGCGGAGTGTGATTGCGCCTTTGATAATGAAGGACATCATCGTATCCCCACGACAGTTGAGAGCGGCCGCAAGACTTGGAGCAGATACGGTCGTCCTGATATCGGAACTTTTCAGCGCAGGTCTAACGGATGTTGATATTACCACTATGATGCAGGAAGCCAGAGGCTTAGGCCTCGAGGTACTAGTCGAAGCCAACACGCCCTCTGAGTTCGAAAAGGTGCGAACCCTTCAGCCAGACCTCTACGGAATAAACAACCGCAAACTCTCCAGCTTCCAAGTCGACCTTGACACCACAGAAAGAATTCTTGCAGAAACCAAACCCGTTAGCGCTCCCGTAGTTTCCGAAAGCGGAATAGAAACCGTAGCCGACATAAAACGGCTCAAGACAGCAGGCGCCCAAGCTTTTCTCGTTGGAACCTGCATAATGAAGTCCTCAAACGTCGAGCAGAAAGTCAGGGAACTCGTAAACTCATGAAGATCAGGCAAGCCGCGACAAACTCTCGCGGTAGGTTCGGCAAGTACGGCGGCCAATACGTGCCAGAGACCCTGATGAAGCCGTTGCAGGATCTGGAAGAAGCGTATGACGAATACTCACGAGATCCATCCTTCAAGAAAGAACTCAGGAATCTGCTGGAATCCTACGCAGGACGCCCCACGCCACTCTATCTCGCTCGGAACCTCACAAGGAATCTCCGAGGCGCAAAGATCTATCTGAAGAGAGAAGACCTCCTTCACGGCGGAGCACACAAGATCAACAACACTCTCGGACAAGCCCTCCTCGCCGGACGAATGGGAAAGAAGAGAATCATCGCGGAAACAGGGGCTGGGCAGCACGGCGTTGCAACGGCCATGGCATGCGCCGCTCTCGGACTACAATCCGAGATATACATGGGCCGCGAAGATATGGAAAGGCAGAAGCTCAACGTTTACCGGATGAAAATGCTGGGTGCCGAAGTCCACCCGGTAGACTCGGGCTCAAGAACCCTCAAAGACGCAATCAACGAGTCCCTCAGGGACTGGGTAACCAACGTAGAGAACACCTACTACCTGCTCGGCTCCGCCGTGGGACCCCACCCATACCCGACCATAGTCCGCGACTTCCAGAGCATCATCGGAAAGGAGGCCCGACACCAGATCCTCGCGCGAGAAGACAAGCTCCCCCGGGCTGTGATCGCCTGCGTTGGGGGCGGAAGCAACTCCATCGGAATCTTCCACCAATTCCTCCATGATCTCGAAGTAGACCTTTACGGAGTCGAAGCGGGAGGGCAAGACATCCAACCAGGTCATCATGCAGCGGCACTGGTAGCGGGCAGCGAGGGTGTCCTTCATGGCATGCTAACCTATCTCCTACAAGACAAGAACGGCCAGGTCCAGAACACTAGGAGCATCTCAGCGGGCCTGGACTACCCGGCTGTTGGACCAGAGCATGCCTATCTCAAGAGCACTGGGAGAGTAAAGTACAGGGCAGTATCGGACAATGATGCGCTGGACGCGTTCAAGAGACTGTCTGATCAAGAAGGAATAATGCCGGCTCTGGAACCTGCCCACGCTCTGAGCTACGCTCTCAAACTGGCGAAAAGGTATCCAACCAGCGATTCTATCATCGTGAACCTCTCAGGACGAGGCGACAAAGATGTCGAGATCGTTGCAAGACACTTCCCACAATGAGCACCCTATAGCCTCCAAGTTCGAGGAACTCCGGTCCCGAAGAGAGGGCGCTCTGATCGCATACTTGACCGGAGGAGACCCGACACCCGAAGAGTTCCACGCTAACGCCTCAGCACTAGTCGAGGGAGGCGCAGATATCGTTGAGATTGGCATCCCGTTCTCGGACCCCATTGCCGATGGACCGGTAATCCAAGCCTCAAGCCAGAGAGCCTTGACCGCAGGCATAACTACCAAGAAAGTTCTATCGCTAGCAGGAGAATTTTCTGCCCAGCACGACGTACCCCTCGTCCTTCTCACTTATTGCAATCCGATTCTCGCAATGGGAGCCGAACGCTTCTTCCAAATCGCCCAAAAATCCGGTGTGAGCGGAGTGGTGGTTCCAGACATGCCGGCCAACGCTGATCCCCAATTCCACAAGCTAGCCTCGAAGAATGACATCGACACTATTCTCCTTGCTGCACCAAACACTCCAGAGACGAGGTTGAGACGGATCCTCGCAGAGACCACCGGATTTCTCTATCTAGTCTCTCTCTACGGCGTGACAGGTCCACGAAAGACGCTTGGACCACAGGCATTGGACACACTCAAACGAGTAAGTTCCATCAACAAGCGAAGAACTCCAGTCTCAGCAGGCTTCGGCGTCTCCACACCAGACCACGTTAGAACCCTGATAAAGGCCGGCGCGGACGGAGCAATAGTAGGAAGCGCACTAGTGCAGATCATCCAGGACCATTTGAGCAATGCTGGCGAAATGGAAGAATTGTTGAAGAAGCATGTCGCCGAGCTGAAACATGCCACCCGGAAATTTTGATTCAGAGTAACCTGAAGTCTTCTTTGACAGTCGTTAGAACCATGTGGGTATTCGTCCGTTCGACGAAAGGCATCGCCAACAGTGCCTTTGTGAACCTACTCAAGTCTTCACGACTCTTGAACTTGGCAATCACAATAGCATCAGTGAGACCCGTGACATCGTAGACAGCCAAGACCTGAGGCATCTTAGCCACTTCCCGTTCTAGCTCTAGCAATTTCCCCTTGGCGACTGATACCTCTGTTATGGCGGTCAGCTGGAATCCTATCTTTTCATGGTCGTAGATTGCGGAGTATCCTCGTATGATTCCGGCCTTTTCCAGTTTGATGGTTCGTGACTGGATCGTGGTCGTTGAGACTCCGAGCTTGTGGCCCAGCTCCCTGTAGGATAGTCTAGCGTCCATGAGATATGCTTGGAGGATTCGTCGGTCGAGATCATCCATCTCGAGGGCCAAGGTCTTGTCTGGACTGTCGCGAGGCGAAGCCGTCATCCTCTGGCTTGTTCAAGTTCCGCCTGTAGTAGCTCGGTTACCAGTCTTGGGTCGGCTCTTCCTCGGACTTCCGCCATGACCAAGTTCATCATCTTCCCGAGCGCCTTGGCTCCATTCTTCTGGACAAACGATCGGTGTGACTCCAAAACTTTCGATATTATCCCCTTCAACTCTGTCTTACCCATCATGCCGAGATTCAACTCGTCAATAGCGGAGGCTGCGTTTGCCGCAGGATGCATGGCCAACCACTTGAGGATCTCTAGCACCGATTCTTTGGCAGTCTTGCCTTCAGCAACGAGCCGGAAGATATCCTTCAGATGTGTATCTTCAAGACTTTCTATAGGGACACGATCTCTCGCTAGGCTTCGCATAGATTCTGTGAGTACGGTGGCGACGAAGCTTGGCGCTATGTCCTTCGCGGTAGCGGTTATTTCACCGAAGGTGTCTACGTATTCGGAGTTGACGAGTTGAGCTGCAAGCTTTGGGCTGATATCGTATTTTGACCCTATCTCTTTGGCGAGCTCCTCGGGCATTCGTGGCAGGTTGTCTCCGATTTGCCTGATTCTGTCGGAACTGATCTGAACCGGCGGCACATCAGTCTCCGGATACATTCTGGCCGCGCCTGGTCTCGGTCTCATGTAGTGTGTTGTACCATCCGGGTTGGCAGTCCTCGTCTCCTCAGGCACTCCGACTAATGCTTCCCTAGCTCTTTCGACAACAGCCCTCAACCCGTCCAACACGTTTTCCCTAGAGTCAGCAATTAGAACGAAGGCATCGCTTGTGTGGCATTCGAGCTTCCCCGCGATAGCATCAACCTCTGCCTGACTTATTCCGTGCCCGGGCAGCTCATCAGAGTGGAAGACTCCTCCCACCCGTCCCCAGAAGGCAGCCCGCTTCGCCATCTCCGTCCCCAATCTGATTCCCGGCATCAGCTCTTTCTTCAGCAAGCCCGCGAAGCCTGCTAGCTTAACCCCTTGAACGGTTCCTCCTTGCTTCAGGGCTGACTGGACTATCTTCGATTCTGATTGAGACACGAGCGATGTAAGATCATTGTAGTCCTCTTTGAGGTCTGCCGGCTTGATTTTTCTGCTCCTCAGCTCGTCTCGTATCTGTAGAAGAGTGGTTTGACGCTGGACTTCAAGCTCTACCGCTTTGGAGACCAGGTCGAGTTCTTGGACCCCTTTGATCTCGATAAGAGCACCATCCCTTATCGACACGTTGAGGTCCTGCCTTATGCTACCGAGACCTCGCTTCACCTTCTTCGTGGCCCGTAGCACCTGTCCTATTGCGAGGGCCACTCTGCCCGCTTCTTGAGCGTCGTTGATTACCGGACCGGTAGCAATCTCGATGAGGGGGACCCCGAGCCGGTCGAGGCGAAAGATGACCGCGTTCTGATCCTCGCCTGTCTTGCGTCCAGCGTCCTCTTCTAGTGATATCTGCTGAATCGGGATTTCTTTTCCGTCCGCGTCTAGTTTGCCATTGAGCGAGATTATCGCGGTGCGCTGGAATCCTGTCGTGTTGGACCCGTCGATGACGACCTTGCGCATCACGTGCACCTCGTCCATCGGACGAGCGTGCAGGAGGAGGCTGATGGTGAGCGCGATGTCGACTGCTTCAGGGTTGAGTTGGTGCGGCGGCTCCTCGTCTAGCTCGACTAAGCAGGTTGTTTCTGGGTCGGCTTCGTAATTGATGGCTCGTCCTTTGTTGAACTCGAAGAGAGCCGCGGGATCCACCTGGCCCAGCTCGCTCTGTGTTGGTCTGAGCCTCCGTTCGAATGTGAGCGTCGGCGGTTTTGTCGACAGGATTGTTGGACACTCACAGAAGAGCTTGTGGCGAGTGTCCAGCTGCCTGTGTACTTCGAGTCCGACTCTGAGACCGACCGTCGAGTAGTTCTGGGGCGCCTAGGCCGCCTCCGTTATCGTCGTCCTCTCGGTAATTTCTCCAGCTATCGGCTGGAGCATGAGTCCGTGGACCTTGTCTATGGACCTGGTCTGGCCGAGCACCCACATGAGTTTCACAAGCGCTGTCTCTGGGATCATATCTTCGAGGGGGACAACGCCGAGGTTGAGCAGGTCTCGTCCCGTGACGTAGACGTTCAGGTCGACTCTTCCCCATATTGTCTGGGACGTCATGAAAACGGGAACATCGTTTTTCACGGCGTTCCGGATGGAGTCGTAGCAGTATTTGGAAACGTGTCCAAGGCCAGTGCCTTCCAGAACTAGACCGCGGGCGCCGGCTTTGATCACGGCATCTATGATTTGAGGATCGAAGCCTGGGTAGAATTTCAGGAGGTATGCGTGGTGGTCGAATTCCGGTTTGAGGCTGAAATTGTGATCTGACCTCCGTCTGGGAGGGCTCTCGAAATATTCGATCTGTCGAGTGTGCAGATCGTACCGGGCGAGAGGATTTGAGTTGATGGACTTGAATGCGTCGCGACGGCTCGTGTGACATTTTCGTACTCTCGTCCCCCTGTGTGCAACGATGTAACGGTCCGAGAGGTCTTGGTGCATTGTGACTCCAACCACGCCGAGATCCGCGTTGGCCGCCATCGCAACGGCTCCGGTCAGGTTGGATGCAGCGTCGGAGCTGGGGCGATCCGAGGATCTCTGGGCTCCGACCAAGAGGACTGGGACGGGGAGATGTTGAAGCGCGAAGCTCAAGGCTGCTGCGGTGTAGTGCATCGTGTCAGTTCCCTGGCTTACAACGACCCCGCTTACTCCTTCTGTTATTCTTCTGGAGATATCCTCTGCGAGAGTCTTCCATTGCGATGGTGTGACGTTCTCGCTCAATTCGCTGAACAGTATGTCGGCCTCGACTTCTGCTATGTTGGCAAGTTCGGGGACGACGCTTGCCAGGTCTGCTGCTGTGAGAGCTGGCTGGACGGCACCAGTTCGATAGTCCACTCTGCTCGCGATCGTTCCTCCTGTGCTGATGATTGCTACTCTGGGAAGACCGGGTTGCTTCGGTGGGGGAGATGGTCTGGTAAAGTGGGGTTTCTGGCCTCCTCCGACAACTTCAATCTTCTCCGTCCGCTGGAAGTGGATCCCGACGTTGTAGCCGTTCTTCAGCTTGAGAACGATATGGTTGGGATCGCCATATTCGGAGCGTGGGAATAGTGCTCCTTCGAAGACCTCTCCAGTCATTGTGGTGATCTTGACTATGTCTCCGACCTTTGCGTTGGCGGTCTTTAGCCTACGAAGGATTTCTCCATGGTATCCTTCAAGTTCCGAGACGGACATTGGTCTCGAACGACTCAGAGGAGGGTTAAGGATATTCTCTAGTTGAGACGTTTCGACATGTAGGGTCCGTCGTGTTCATAGTCGAATCGGGAGTAGTAGTTTTTGGTTCCGAGGGCGCTTATCACGACCATCTTGGTCCTGTGATAGTCTTCGAAGGCCGTTCTCTCGGCTTCAGCTATCAGTCTGGCACCGTAGCCCCTGTGCTGGTAGGCTGACGCGATCCTTGCACCAACCGGCACTGTTTGGCCTAGGACGTGAAGCTCTCGAATCATTGCAGCGTTCTGGTCCTTGATTTCTGTCCTATGAGCCTCTTCGCCGGGGACTCTCAATCGGACGTATCCGACTAGAATATCCTGTTTGGCGTCTTCGAAGGAGAGAAAGACCTCTGTACCCCCAGAAGCATCATAGACTAGTCGCTGCAGTCTGATATCGTTGGTTAGCAGGGTCGTATTGTTTCTCATTGCATGCTGCCCGACTTCGCGGCATCTTATGCAGCGGCATGCGATACCGCGGCGGGCGAGTTCTTCCTGGACCAGCTGGCGGAGGTTTCCATTTGTGACCCCATCCGCGATGCCGTCGGCGGGAATCTCACGCTGAATTCTCATGATCCTGACCCAGGGAGGAATTAGTCGCTTTATCCCCACGATCAGACGAGCGGCCTGCTCTGTCGAATACGGCTTGTATTCACCCTTCTTCCACTCCTCGTACAACTGGGTTCCGGGCGTTACAAGGCAGGGGTAGATCTTCAGCATGTCCGGTCTAAATTCCGAGTTCTCGAAAATCTTTCGAAACGCGTCCAGGTCACGCTCTGGATCACATCCGGGCAGTCCTAGCATCATGTGATATCCCACTTTGAGAGCTGAATCCTTCAGTGTTATCGTTGCCTCGACAACATCTGCAACCTTGTGGTCTCGGTGGATCCTCTCGTACACGTCGTCGTAGAGTGTCTGGACGCCGATCTCGACTCTGGTTACTCCCATTGAGAGCATATGATCGACATGGCCTCTACGGGACCAGTCGGGGCGGGTCTCGATTGTGATTCCTACATTCTTGATCGGAGCATTCTCCGAGCGCACCTTCGCCTCGTCCAGCGACCCAGAGTCCTCGCCGTTGAGAGCGTCCAGACACCTCTTCACGAAATCCTCCTGATAGGAGCGAGGCATGAATGGGAAAGTGCCGCCTACAAGAATCAGTTCGACTTTGTCGACAGGATGGCCCATTCCTCGGAGTTGAAAGAGCCTACTCGCCACCTGTAGATGGGGATCATAGCCGGACTCGAGAGCCCTCATGACTGCAGGCTCCTTGCCAGTGTAGGCCCTGGGCACCCCTTCATCGGGTCCACCAGGGCAGTATGTGCATTTTCCATGTGGACAGCCGTAAGGTTTGGGCATCACGGCAACAGTTGTAACGCCGCTCAGGCTGCGGACTTGTTTGTCGACTAGGAGTGGGCCAAACTTGGGGAGAAGAGATTCGGAGATTAGCTTGAGGATCTGGGAATTTGCAGGGACAAGTGGCGACCTGTATTTCCTGCAGACTTCAATCTTTAGTCTGTTGACATCATCCCTCGAAGGGTTTTCTAGGCTTAACAGTCTTTCAAGGATCTCGTTGGAGACCTGCCCGGCGACCCCGCTCATCTTCTCGCGACCTTAGACAGTCTCAACCTGCACATGTGTAGGCTCTAACTGTCTTTCTGTTGGTCTGCCGTAGGTGCGTCCCTTCCAGGAGAACCCGTATCCCAGTGAGCCTCGAATCGTGGAGTCGATTCCGATAGCGATGTAGACGAGTATTGCGACGGGAAAAAGCAGGGCATAGGTTGAGGGGACGTCTATCGATCGGTCAAGGATGATTATTCCAAGCCATAGTAGGAAGGACATGAAAGCTCCAGCAATAAGGTAGGGATTGAGCAGGTTTGTTGGGGCGAGAGTGATCCCGTAGATTAGGACGACGAATGGGAGTACGAGAAATGTGAACATGAGCACGATTCTCGCGAGAGCCTTCCTCAGCATGTGTCTCTCTGAGACCGTGTAGAAGTTTTTCCTCCATCCCCTCCAGATCTCGGCTAGGCTCGCGTACATTCTAACTCCTAGAGCGTCCTGGGCCGTAACAAACCTCAGTCTCCCGCCCCCTCTCTTCAAGAGTCTTGCGAGAGTGTAATCCTCAACGATCTTGTCACGGACCGCCGCATGTCCGCCAACCTTCTCATAGGACGTTCTGCGGAAGAGCATGTATTGTCCGTTTCCGATCGCGTTTCCCCGCCTGTCATCGTTGACCAGCCTTCCTCCGACCAGGATCATTATCAGGAGGAAGATGGGTGGCTGGAGGAGTTTCTCCCAGAAGCTTCGGAGAATCGTGGCTGGAGCAAGCGTAACTAGATCGGCGTTCTCGGCTTGCAGATAGGTCACGGCTCTTGTCAAGCTGTCTGTGGTGTGGACCGAATCGCCATCTGTGAATAGCAATAGTTCGCCTTTCGATTTCTTGTAGCCAAGATGGCAAGCCCAGTTCTTCCCAACCCAGTCCGGAGGAAGAGGTTCTTCTTTGACCAATGTGACTTGACCATTGAAACTGGCGATCTCATCTCTCGTCGCGTCGGTCGAGCCTCCATCAACGATGATAATCTCTCTGTTAGGATACGCTAGTCCGGCAAGGGATCTGACGCATTCGGCAACGGTCCTCGCCTGATTTCGGACGGGGAGGATTATCGAGACGAACGGTGAGGTAGGGGAATCTTTTGCATCGCTGGGCAGCGAGGGAAAGTGCATCAGCGTGAGATACTCGTAACCGGCAAAGAGGAAGATGAAGACTGATTGGGCTCCTAGAAGCGCATCGATTATCAGAGACAAGTTGTGTTACCGTGCTTGTATTGGTCCGGGTTTTGCTTGAACGGGCTGGCTCGACTATAAATTCTGTCGATCGGGGCCGGGAGAGCCCAGACTAGCTTGGAGAATCGCTCTAATGGGATGAGAAGGAGGCTAGACTCGGATGTAGTTCTGGCCGGGTTTTCTGCCTAGCACGAACCTTTTCTGCGCGTTCCTGCGTACACGCTCACGTGGCGGGATGCTTGTCTTGTTCTGAGCCGCTATCTTTGGAGTCTGTTGTCGGACCTTTCCTGCCTTTGTCAATGAGCCGTGAGTTGGCGTGTGTCTCGTTCTCCTAGGTTACTGGCTCGTGATGCTCTGCCGCGTTAATTAACGCTTCGTCCTCCCGGTACAGGCGCTGATTTAGTGTGATGCGTTGAGGGGGACTTTCTTTCCGGACAGGTCCCGTCTGGTGTGTCCGAACTCTGGCATTCCGCTAAGCTCTATCTCGGAGAACACGGGTCCATCGTGGCAGACGAGATAGGGTCCGATCACGCAGGCGGCGCATATTCCCACGCCACATTTGAAGACTCTTTCGAGGCTCACCTGGATGTGGCAGTGCATCTTCGTTGCTAGGTCGTAGATCTTCTTCATCATAGGCTCGGGTCCGCAGGTGTATATCGCGTCAAATCGTTGTTTTCCTAGAATCTCCTCCGCTACCTTTGGTACCTGGTTCTTCTCTCCGTAGGTTCCGTCGTCGGTTGCGAAGATGAGTTTGAACCGGTGTTCCTTGCTGTCTGCTATTAGCCAGTCTTTGAAGAGGAGTTCGCTTGAGGTTCTGGCTCCGGTTATGAGTGTTACGTCCCGGCCCCGAAAATGGACGAGAAGGGAGAGGAGGGGGACCAACCCCGTACCGCCGCCTACGACGAGGAGTCTGTGGTGGTGGCCTACGCTGAAGGGGTGTCCGTAGGGTCCTCTGACGAAGAATATGTCCCCGACCTTCTTTTCCCAGAGGGCTGTGCTGACGGGTCCCCCCTTCTTGATGACTACTCCGGCTTCGCTCTTTCCATGGATGGCTAGGACGCTCATCGGTACTTCGTCAACGCCTGGGACCCAGACCATGGCGAACTGTCCGGGATTGGCTTGATGGAGGGTGGTGTCGCTGAACCAGAAGGAGCGGATTGAGGGTGTCTCGTCGATTATCCGGTCAAGCTTGACTGTGCGTGGGGTGTGGAGTGGCTGTTGGGTCTGTTCCAAGGGCGTTGTTCCGGGCCATGGATGGATTACTAATTAGTTTTGAGAATCGGGCCGGCGAGATTTGCTTGAGGGCTCCGGGGAGAATTTGGCCCCCCCGGGGGGTCTGGTTAAGCATGCTTATTTCTAGACGGAGAACGTAGCTTTTCGTCCTTGTCCGGCGTCTTTGAGCTGACGGGGCTGTTGCCGTGGTGGTTTCTACGATTTGCGTCGTACAGCGTTTTACCAAGGCGTGGCGGATCGCCTTATTTTTGGGCTGTGCCGGTTGAAGTGGCGTAGAGTCTACCGGGAGCCGAGGATTTGGTAGAGTAGGGCTGCTACGAAGAGGATTGAGAGGCCGGCTACTATGATGAACAGGATCGGGTTGACAATGAGGCTTGGCTTCTCTGCCATGTGGACAATATCCTTGCGGACCGGGGATTTGGGTGGTGCCTAATTAGCCTATAATCGGATCATGTCAGGGGACGCGCGGGCGGCATCAGGGGGTAACCGGTCGACGAGCTTCATCATCTCAGCGTAGTGATGATGGATAATGCTCGCACCTTGTGGACCCATCATACTCTCAGCGTTGCTCTTGCATTGGGCGATCGCCGTCAATATCCCCGTCTTAGTAGGGTGGACATAGTTTACGCCGCAGTTCTGGAACACCCCCTCAACGAACTGTTTGACCTGCGCCTTCAACGCCTCATCGGCGACCGGCTGTCTGAGGAGAGTGAGGAACTCCCTATTGGCGCTCTCGAAACACCTCAACAATTCGTCCCTGACGAATTCGCCGGTAATCCGTTCGCTGGGAACCTCGGGGGCGCGGTACGTCCCGCTCATGAACGCGCGTATGACATACGTTATATAAAGCCGTATCCCCTGGAATTCCTCAGAAGAGATTGCAAGAGGCTCTGGCACCGAATATCGACAAAGACCTACTCGCCAGATTCGACAAGGAGATCTGGAACAAGACGCCCCACTCGTCCCAGTCGGGTCATATTGCCAATCCCACTCCGTTAGTCGATATTACGGGTACATTGTCCGAGTGCGCCAGGGTCGAGTACGGACTCAGCCTCCCGACGGAGACGTCCCGTGTCTTCGCCAAGTTCGACTCACAGATATTCGGCGGCTCCGTCAAGGTCCGCCCGGCAGTGGAGATCCTCAGGAACGCTATTCGCACCGGAAAGCTCAGGACCGGTCAGACGATCTTCGAAGCCACCTCGGGCAATTTCGGACTTGCCCTCGGGATGGCTAGAAATCTTGGAATCGAAGTAATCGCTCTCGTCTCAAGGAGGCTCCAAGGCGGCGTACTAGACGAGCTCAAGGGCCAGGGAGTGCGATCCATCAACCTAGATGTTGACATATGCCCAGCGCCCGGGCTCAAAGTCGACCAGAACACGGTAATGGCGAAAGCCGCTGCCTCAAACCTTCGCGACCAGCTGTCTCAAACAGGACTGGACGTTCGAACCTTCGACGGGGCACGATCCCAGGCGGAAGACCTGCTCGCAAAACAGGACATCATCAACCTGGCAAAGCTCCTGGCCAGAATCTATGACGGGTTCTGCCCGGAACAGTACGACAACGAGCTGAACGTAAAATCTCACGAAACCATTACGGCTGCCGAGATCGACGAGCAGCTCAAAGCTCAAGGACACTCAATGGACCAGTTCGAGATACTAACCGCATTCGGAACCGGCGGGACATCAACCGGAATTGCAAGATACGTCCAGACGAAGTACAGGCGCAAATCCGTGCATGTCGTCTTCCCCCTCCTCGACCAAGAAGTTGCCGGGATTAGAACAAAGGACAAGGCGGCCGGGCTAAGGTTCTACCAGCCCGAATTGTATGGTGGGGAGCACGAGGTCGATTTTGAAGCCGCAAAGCGACTTCTCAAATTCTTCGCTGGCAGAGGATACGGGATCGGGGAGAGCGGCGCGCTGGCTTTGTACTCATGCCTGCAGATGATAAACTACGGCGCAGGTAACAAGTTCGTAGTCATCATAGCCGACGGTCCGCAGAAGTACATAAGAAGGCTCGAGGTCCCGACTGGGATTCCTGACAGCCTGGAGACAAACGTCGATGCAGTAACCTCCAATGCATCAAGCTACGAGCGGGTTATCTGGACTCATGCAATGTTTGTGCCCAGAGAGGCGGGCATCGAGCTCGTAGCCTCGACCCTCGGCTGCGAAAGACAAGGTGAAGGTTGCGAAGGTGCAAGACGTTCAAGCACTAATTGTGCGCGAGGCTATCCCTGAAGGAATCAGCGAACTCCTCCCCAAGGGTAGGTCAAGGACCCTTCTGGTGTGCATGGTAGGTGGCACTTCCCTCCGGGCCGCAGAGATACTGACAAAGACGGGTGTGGTGGCCCAGAGCCTGACCGGGGGAATCATGAACCTCGCCGAGTTGAGCAACCGATCAGCAGACGAACTGGTCGAAGTGGCCAGCGAATAAAATCAAGACTTCTATAGCGTTCTCAGCGATTGTCACAAGCGTTCCTTTCTGATTGAACCAGAAATCCGCTGAATGACATGCCCCGCAGCTCGGGCAACCTCCTCCACCGACCCAGGTCGAGTACTGTATATGTGAAGCAGGATCAGCGGCCTGGGTCCAGTCTCCCTTCCTCTAGGATGAGACTTAAAGTACAGTCCAGGATATGCTCGACGAGCCTCGTCGAGAATCGGGGCCAGAGCGGACTCTATGATGCCCGCGATCTTGAACTGAAACTCTCTTGGGCGGTTCACCCCGAACGTTGTGAGGAATGGCGCAATCGAGGTTCGGAAGATCGCCTTCATCTCAGACGGCACACCTGGCAGGGAGAATATCGTCGTGGATGATTGCTTCATCCTCACGCCTGGAGCCGTGCCAACAGGATTCGGCAGGGGCGTGGCGCCTCGGGGAAGTGTAGCCATCTTCGTCCGATACTTCGTGAGCTTGGGCCGGGTCTCGAGTCTGCGATAGTGCTCTTCCACGAGCCGTAGGGCTTCTGTGTTCAATCTCAGAGGCTTGTGGAGAGCTCGAGCTATCCCGGCGAGTGTCATGTCGTCATAGGTCGGACCCAGACCTCCAAGGGTTATGAGAACGAGAGGTTTTCTCAGAACCGCTTCACGGACTCCGGACGCTATCGAGTCTAGCGAGTCTCGTAATTGTGTGACTCGCTGAAGGACCCATCCGCGACGGTTGAGCTGTATCGCGAGCCAATGCGAGTTCGTGTCTAGCGTGTGTCCTATCAGGAGCTCGTTCCCGATGGATATGATCTCGCCGGTAGGCTCCACGGAATCCTTCTTTCTCGACGAGACTCGCCCCTACCGTTCTTGAAGAGAAAGGACGGCTGCGAGGGCCCCGGCGAGCGCACGTGACGAGTCTTTCCCAAATCCGATTACTACGAGATCCTTGTCTGATGGTTCAAACCCCTCACGGAGGCGAGCGTTCTCCCTGGGAGCGAGAACGGCGAGGTTTTTGTTGTCTGGAGGAATTACCAGTTTTCTACCCATCGCCGCTACGGTGATTGTGCCTTCGGCACCTGCTTTGATTGCTTCGTCCCTCTGAGGGACTCCTGTCATGCCCGGCCTATATGCTCCGATGACGTGTATGCTCATCGCCGCGCTGCCTATGACGAGATCCGACTCTGGGAGAGGGAGGATCTTCTTGATGGATAGTTGGCGGAGAAGCTTGTGAAGGCTTTGCTTTCCCAGTTTGGAAAGGTGGACCCCAGTCTCGGTAACTGAAACGACCTTGCTCTCAGCAAGCCTTTCCATCAGTCCTCGAGCTATGCCGTCTTTGATGTGGAGCGCCTGGGAGAGAGCTCTCCTTCCAAGCGGTCCTTCCCGTTCGATTAGAACGAGTGCACTGAGAAGTTGAAGAGCGCTTATTTGGGGTAGAGGCCCCCGGGCTCCGCGCCTCCAGCCTTCAAGAATAACATCAACGATGCTGTTCGGTTTTGAGCGGACCAGGGTGGTTCAGGTACGAGTCGGGAATGGATCGGGAATAAGGCCTGTGGCTGACCCTGCTGATAACACGGACTTGTTGCTACCGTGGATTACTAGGGTTTCTTCTTGTCGCTTAGCCACCATTTAAGATACTCTTTCTGGCGGCGTTTCTTCTCTTCGTCCACTGTCTCTTGGCTCTGAAACATTTTTTCACGACCCTGAAGAAGATCCTGCTGTGTGAACGTCAGTCCGCAACTCTTGCACGCATATTGCTTGATTGCGGAGTCGTAACTTAGGTTGCCACCGCACTCTAAGCAATAGTTCGGCATTCTCTCGCATGCGCCTCGAATTTGAAAGGCGAGAGCGGGCCCGAACAGATAAAGATTCGGTTACTTCGGCGACAAAAACCGCAAAGATTCTATCTGCGACAGTTCCTTGGAGGAACGGTTAATTATGCCAGAGCCCCAGCCCATCTCCGGCAGTGTTCAATGCCCCAGAGTCATGGTAGCCAATACAAGAAAAAACCCACCGGAGGAACCAAGCGTGCATGGAGGGGAAAACGAGCCTACGAAGCAGGCTCAGAGCCGACCGAGACGACCCTTGGTCCTGCGAAGAAGAGATGGGTCGGGACCCGCGGTGGAGGCTTGAAAGTCCGTCTCGCCGCCGCCGACTCGGCCGTCGTGACAGACAAAACCTCTGGTAAGACCTCAAAGTCTAAACTTCTCCGAGTCATCAGAAACCCTGCGAACGTGGACTATCAGAGGAGGGGCGTCATAACGAAAGGAGCAATCGTTGAGACGGAACTCGGCCAGGCAAGAGTAACATCGCGTCCGGGACAAGACGGGGTAATCAATGCAATTCTCTTAGAGAAAACCCAAAAGTAACTGGAGCGAAGAGGTCGGGCGGTTGAAGCGCCCCGGATTTCTCATAGTATGGCCAGCACACCTCGATAGCTCGAAGACGAGAGGCGAAGGACGCAGGCTACCCGTCTCGCGAGCAGTCAAACAGCCCAGCACGAAGGAAGTCTGGCAGGCCGCCATGACCCTCGGATATTCGCCCGAGACTACGGAGAAAGCTGCTCTGTCCAAGTCTCCCTGGGAGAAGACTGGCTACGTCGCTATCAAGAAAACAGGACCGAGACCCGTAGTATTGAAGAACATAGCTGGCGAGATCCTGAAAAACAGACAGAAAGAAGCTCAAGCCATAGTTCCAAAGAAGCGATAGTGTGGCACCCGTACACTCACCCGTAAATATGTGACACTCCTAAATCGAGATAGACATACGGGACGAGAAGTACCATGACCGAAACAGTGATCCTTGTAGATGAGAAAGACCGTCCCATCGGATACGAAGAAAAGATAAGCGCACATAGCAACGGCGGCAAACTTCACAGGGCATTCTCAATATTCGTCTTCAACTCCAAGGGAGAAGTCCTGCTTCAACTCCGGGCGAAAGCCAAGCACCATTTTCGCAACCTTTGGACTAATCCCTGCTGCAGCCACCCACGAAAAGGCGAAGAACTCGAACAGGCGGCACACAGAAAACTGAAGCAAGAGTTCGGATTCGACACAAACCTAGACGAGGCGTTTAGCTTCATCTACAAAGCGACAGACCCCGAGAGCAAGCTTACCGAGCACGAGTTCGATCATGTGTTCACCGGAAAATTTGACGGCGTCCCAAAGCCAAACCCGGAAGAGATTGATGACTGGAAATGGACCACTCCAACCAAACTCAGGGAAGACCTAGAAAAGCACCCAGACAGGTACACGCCTTGGTTTAGAATCGCCTTCGAGAGCCTGGAAAAGAAAGGCCTAGTCTCCTAAGCGACCGATCGTCAGCTCTGACGGTTAGTTGGAAGGAGGTTTCCTGTTGGGATACATGACGATTTTTCCGGAATGACCTGATTTCATGAGAGTGAATGCTTCCGCAAACTCCTCCAGAGCGAACCTGTGAGTTATCACTTTAGAAAGATCAACTTCTCCCGCTTTCAAGACCTCCGCCGTTTTGTACCATGTATTCCAGAGTCGACGCCCGAAGACGCCGCGGATGTGAGCGTCCTTGAAGACTATCCAGTTTGCAATGTCCATCTCGACGTTCTTCGCTGGGAGTCCGAACAGTATCGCGGTTCCCCCGGGCCGTAGGACCTTGAATCCCTCCTCGAATGAGGGAGGGGCGCCAGACATCTCGAAGAATACATCGACGCCTCGACCATCTGTCGAATCCATGATTCTTTTTACGACATTCTCTTGCGATCCATTGATGAGAACATCTCCCCCCATGTTCTTTGCCAAGTTCAGGCGATAGTCGACTATGTCGACGCCGAAGATCTTGCTCGCGCCGAATGACTTGCATAGTCCGATGAGACAGGCTCCGATCGGCCCGCAACCAAAGATGGCGACTTTGTTTCCCGGAATCTCCGCCGCGGACGCTGCATGCACAGCGTTGCCGAGAGGTTCTTGAGCAGAAGCCGTCTCGATCGGAATTTTCTTGTCGTTTAGCCAGGCACTCTGCTCGTGGAGCATGTGATACTCGGCAAAGCAACCATCAGTATCGACCCCTCGTAGAAGCATTCTTTCACAGATGTGACCATTACCGGTGCGACACTGGAAACATTTTCCACAGTTGATGTGGGTCTCTCCAGAGACAATGTCTCCTTCTCTAAGGTCCGAGACCTCTTTACCTGCTTCGACAATTTTTCCCGCAAACTCGTGACCCATCACCAGGGGAGGTTTGACGCGGTGGGCCATGAGTTCGTGCCAGTCATAGATCTGCATGTCGGTGCCGCAGATCGATGTTGCTTCGACCCGGACCAGAATATCTCGAAGACCGGGTTTTGTCGGATAAGGCCAGGGCTCGTAAACCGCTCCGGGACCCGGCGAGGTCTTCACGACAGCGTGCATCTTGTCTCTTGACAGGTTCCTCGGACTCGCTTCCACGCGCGTTATGATGAGGTGTAAAACATTATTGCCAATCCGAGATGTGCTTGTCTTCTCATCGGGTCGTAAAGCGTTTTACATAGCTCGCGAGGAGGTTCATCTAGCCATGAGCCAACAATCAGGGCTACAGAGGGAGCCGCTTCTTGATAGTCTTCGGAGTGAACTGGAAGGTCTCGATAGGGACGATCTTCTCTGGCGGATTCGGACGCTCCAGAGCCCTTCGGCGCCTCGCGCGAAGGTTGATGGCAAGAACGTGCTGGTATTGTGTTCCAACAACTATCTCGGATTGGCAAATCATCCCAAGCTGAAACAGGCCGCGATTGCAGCGACAAGAAAGTACGGAGCAGGCTCAGGTTCTGTTCGAGTTATTGCTGGGACGATGGACCTGCACCTGAAACTAGAGAAGGTTCTGGCTGATTATCGCCGCGCGGAGGCTTCGATCACGTTCCAGTCAGGCTACGCCACCAACGCAGGGACGATCTTCTCCCTAGTTGATGAGCGGGACTTGATAGTCAGTGATGAACTGAATCACGGAAGCATAATCGACGGCTGTCGGATGACGAAAGCTGCGAGGCGCGTCTACAAACACAAAGACATGAATGACCTAGAGAAGCAGCTACAGGACACGGACCATTTTCGAAGAGTGCTCATCATCACGGACGGAGTATTCAGCATGGACGGCGACATAGCACCGTTAAAGCAAATAGTGGACCTGGCCAAGGAGCGCCAAGCAATTACATATGTTGATGACGCTCATGGCGATGGAGTATTGGGAGAAAACGGACGCGGAATCACCAACCATTTCCACCTAGAGGGCAAGGTAGATGTTGACATGGGAACATTCTCGAAAGCATTCGGCTGCGTTGGCGGTTACGTTGTCGGATCGACGGTTCTGTGCAGTTATCTTCAGAACAAGGTGCGCAGCTATCTCCTGTCTGGGTCCCAGCCGCCTTCTGTGCCGGGTGCTTGCATTGCTGCGATCCAGCTGGTGCAGAGGAGCCCTGGGCTTGTGAAGAAGCTCTGGGACAACACGCGCTATTTCAAGAAAGGATTGAAGGATCTCGGGTTTGACACTGGAAACAGCGAGACTCCAATAACCCCAGTGATTGTCGGCGAAAGCGGAAAAGCCCGCAAACTTGCTGACAGCATGTTCAAGCTAGGCGTCTTCGTCCTCCCGATCGTCTACCCGATGGTCGCGAAGGATAAAGCAAGAATCAGAACCATAGTGACCAGCGCGCACACCAAGAAGGATCTTGATGAGGCTATTGACGCGTTTGAAAAGGCGGGCAGAGAAATGGCTCTCATCTGAAGAGAACCTATCGTTCGTCGTCGGAATCGGCTTGAGAACTTCTTACAAGACGTACTGTTATTCCTGATCGTCTTTGTCTTCATTTCTCGGCACGTCGTCGCTCGTCTCTATGACTAGCGGTCCCACGTAACCGCAGTCCGGACACCGGTACATTGCCCCAGTATATCCTCCCATCCAGAGTGAGATTCTCTCCGATTTACACATCGGACACAACCTTCTTGTCGAGATCAACGAGGGGTCATACCGAGACTCGTTGTTACTTGCCCGACTGGACTAACAGAGGGGCTGGAGAAGGCTCGACGCAAAGTTCTGACGGCAAACATGTTGGGATTCGCCATTCCGCTGTTATTCTGCATGTCGAAGGGTTTACGACGATACCCGTCGTGATTGGACGTTTTCGCATATTGCTTGGAACTATACGGGCAAGATTCGTTAGCAGATAGAGTCATGGAAGAACAATGCTTCGATTAGAGTGAAAAAGAAGGAATGTGGCAGCTGGAACTAGTATCTGAGCTTGTTGGAGAGGGAATTCGGCGGTACGGGCTCCTCTTCTCTCACCCTTCTCTCCGAGATCGGATTGTGTCTGGGGATTGGTTCGTACTTGGCTTTGAACCAGTCTGGTATGACTACGGCTCGGAGAAGCTCCTGGATGGTTATTCCACGTGCTCGTGCCTCTTCGCTAAGTAAAGTGAATGTCTGTTCGCCGAAGGCCACCATGACCTTATACGATATTTTTCTTCACGCTACCGGGTTTTCGAATATCCTGGATTTTACGATCCTCGGATCCTTCGAACTCCCATGTGGTACGGGGCAAGGGGCAAGGCATATAAGAATACCGCCTCTGCGCGGGACTCCCCGCACACTTTTTCGAGACTTTGCGATTGGAGCAGGATATTTGTTACGAATAGGACGCGGAGGAGACCTGAAGCGTCTGTACTAGTGGAGCTGGATAAGTGAGTTCTCTGTCGAGAATAGTTCCCCGATGCTCATGCCAAGGAGAGCTAGTTATCACAGGTGAGATACGAAGCTCAGACGGATGGCGGACGGGATTCAATCTTGAGTGTAAAGAGTGCGGCAAGAAATGGACCTACTCCGGTGGGGTCTATAGACAGAGAGAAGAGAAGGCTGAGTAGAAGCTCTTCGCTCGAAGTAATGGAGGAACAGCTACGGGGCCAGGTTGAAGAGCTCCGAGTCTTCGCCAACGAGATTGGAGCACAAGGCGGACATCTACAACGTCCTTCTGACATGATCTTCACCGGGTCGGGAGACTCATTCGCATGCTCGCTCTTTGCAAGCTACCTCTCAAGAGGACTGGCTCGCGCCGCTGACCCTTACGAGCTTCAGCAATATCCAGAACTGGCTATTGGCAAGACTGTTTTCATAACATCTGTAAGCGGCAGAACTAGGGCTAATCTCCGACTGGCAAGACGGATCAAACGGCTGGCGAGGAAGCGGGTTGCTGTGACAGCGAACCCGGCAAGTCCACTAGCAAAGGAATGTGACGAGACTCTTCCCCTACCCAGCAGATTACTAGGACCTGTCACGTCTGGGACGGTGAGCTTCACGACGAGCCTTCTCGCTCTCGCTTCCAGAACCAGAACTCTTCCAAGACTCCGCGATCTTGACAAGGCTGAGGCACGTGCGAAGCAGTGGGCACGCGGTTTGAGGACGGTTCCTCGAGGAGGATTCTTATTCGTGGGCTCCGAGTTCGGTTATGCTCTGTCTGCCTATGGCTCCTTCAAAATCCACGAGGTTCTTGGAAACCCCGCGGACTATGCACAGACCGAGCAACTTGGCCACTCAAAGCTGTTCTCACTACAAACGAGGGACAACATAGTATGTTTGGCTTCGCGTCAAGATAGAAAGACCGCTTACGTGTCACGGGTTCTCTCAAAGAACGGGTTTCATTCCAACCTCTTGGACATTCAAGCGAGAGATCCTGTGGTTGCAGGTTTGGAGGCTGCGTTTTCGTTTCAATATCTCGCGCTAGAACTGGCTAGGTCGAGAAGGCTCAAAGAAGTCGCCTTCTTATTGGATAGGAAGAAGTTGAGACTGAGTAGTTCACTAATCTACTGATGCTGGCTTCGACATTACCGCGTGAATATGCTCGTACACGCCCAGCAGGTTATCCGTCTCCATTTGGTATGAGGCTGCTTTCTTGACCTTGTCTATGTTCGTGTTTAGCGCGATAGAGTAGCCGACGACTCGGAAGACCGGCACGTCGTTTAATCCGTCGCCGACGTGTACGACCTTGCTTAGAGGGATGGACATCCATGCGCAGTACTTCCTGATGCCCAGCCTCTTGTCCGGTAAAGGCTCGATATCATCGGAGATGACGCCGTTCTTGACTTCCACCTTGGATGATACGAATCCGTTGAAGCCGAAATGTTCCACGAGGTATTGGCATAGGAAGTCTGGGTTGTCGGTGGTGAGGATGACCTGTAGGCCTTGGCCGAGGAGCTTGTCGACGGTCTCCCGGATGTTCCGCATCATCTCAACCTTCGACACTTCGCGGAGAACATCTTGGAGTTTCATGCCGACGAGAAGCTCGTATTGTCGGGCAAGGCATTGGCCGATGGTTATTCGCTTCTTTTGTTCCATCTCGTCGAGCCCGTCCCACCGCTCACCGATCCCGAGGGCTCTCGCAACGGTGGTTAGTGCGGGTTTGCGGAATAGAGTCTTGTCAACGTCGAAGCTGACCATGACGAATTTGCGTACTGTCAATGGCTGAATGGCTCAGAACGCGAGCGGTAGAATTAGATTGTGGAATGGTCTACAACGGTTCGACGTAGCCGAGGTGCTCGCGTATGATACTTCGAACCTGTTCCGCTCTCTCCTTCGTATTCTTGTCCAGGTAGATCTTGACGATGTGGCCTTTCTCGGTTTCGAATTGTAGGCCTTCCTTTCGGAATCTTTCTAGGGCGTCGTTCATGCTGAAGTGGTTGCCGAATGTCGCTATGACGACCGCTCGGTTTTTCTTTTTGCCGCCTAGTCGCACGACCGTCTTTCTGAAGCCCTCTGCCAGACCGTAGGCCATGACCGTTCGTTCTGCGTGGAGCTTGTCGACTTGCTATATGGCTATCTCTAGGAGCTGGTTCCTGCTGCTAGGCCTCTTTCCGAGGACTCTTCCCAGCTCTATCTCAACCGCCCGTCTCTTTGATCTGCTGGCGCCGTACCATCTCTCGACCTGTTCTGGTCCGTACTTGCGTCGGAATAGTTCGAAGATGTGGTCGAGCTTGTCCTGGACTATTCTTCCTTTTCCTTCGAAGAGGATCTCTGAGACTTCCACCTCGAAGGAAAAGGAAGAATAGTCCAGGACAAGCTCG